>Ga0070717_10003012_pt1 | contig 12001 bp, 12 predicted proteins | sample LARL113metaG_FD_71366 | JGI IMG/M metagenome (GOLD analysis project Ga0070717, IMG submission 71366) | Corn, switchgrass and miscanthus rhizosphere microbial communities from Kellogg Biological Station, Michigan, USA - LAR L11-3 metaG | ecosystem: Host-associated > Plants > Roots > Rhizosphere ...
CACTTCGGAAATGGGTTTGGCGCTGTTGGATGTTGCAGATGTGATTCGCCCTTATCCAGAAGTAATTGAGTATTTACACCAGGTAAAAGATGATAACTTTCTGGATGAACTGGTGAAGTTTGATGGTGGGCAGGAAGCTCAAGACGCTATCTATGCCTATCTCAACAAATACGGAATGCGATGTACCGGGGAAATCGATATTACGAAAACTCGTTGGAGCGAAAAACCAACTACACTTGTCCCCATGATTCTCAGTAACATCAAAAACTTTGAGCCTCATGCCAGCAATCGAAAATTTGAGCAAGGGCGACAGGAAGCTTTGAAAAAAGAACAAGAGTTATTAGATCGATTGAAGCAATTACCGGATGGTGAACAAAAAGCCAAAGAAACAAAACGAATGATCGACCTGATCCGGAATTTCGCCGGTTATCGTGAATATCCAAAATACGGCATAGTTAATCGCTACTTTGTTTATAAGCAGGCTTTACTGAAAGAAGCCGAACAACTCGTACAAACCGGCGTTATTCATGAAAAAGAAGATATTTACTACCTCACTTTTGAAGAGCTTCACGAAGTTGTACGCGCAAATAAACCGGATCACCAGATCATCAGCAAACGGAAAGACGAGTACAGATTCTATGAAAAACTAACTCCGCCACGTGTTATCACGTCTGATGGCGAGATCATTGCAGGCGCGTACAAACGGGAAAATCTCCCGGCCGAAGCTATTGTAGGTTTGCCTGTTTCTTCGGGAGTTATAGAGGGACGAGCACGTGTCATCTTAAACATGGAAGATGCTGATCTAGAAGATGGAGATATCTTAGCTAGACTTTATCCATATCAGGCTGCAAAAGCGAGCGTCTGGATGAAGCGCTCGAAAAGAGCCCGAGGGATTTCTACGATGTCAGGTTTGGCAGGCGACAGGTAAGAAAGTGTCACCGGCCACAGATGCTGACGCACGAAGGCCAGCGTGTCGGAAAACGTGGGAAGAGCTTTACTATACCAGGCCGCCTGACGACCAGGCAAAGGCTGACCCTGGAGCAACTGATGAGCAAAGACCGTGACCAGAGAAAAGAGCGCGAGCAGTGCAGGAGTGGTGCGCAAGATGGCCAGGTCGGACCATTGCCGCTGCGTCTCCACACCCAGATGAGCGCGGACCTCATGAAAGGTGACTTCCATCTGCCATCGCAGCACAAACCATGCCAGGATGGCTTGGGCCTGAGCCTGCTGATCGGTGCACAGCAGCGCTTGGGGATCGAACTGCCCCTGCGGGTCCCGAATGAGCACCCACCGGATGGCGACCGGTGGCAGTCCGTTGTGATACCAGATAGTGGTTTCGCTCGCCAGTTCGACCGTGCGTGTGGTTCCGCCATACCAAGCCACGCTGATGCTCTGCCAGACGGTGCCCGGATCGGCGAGCCGCTTGGCCAGGGTGGGCTGACGGGCTCCCTTGAGGCGGGGGCGCCCAGTGGTTCCTGGTTTGCGCACAGGCGCAGGCTCATAGAGAGCCGCATCCAGGCGCAAACGGGTGACGACGGCGACAGGCTCGATCATCCTGGCCGCACACGCGAGCAATTCCAGCACTGCGTAGGTGCTGTCTGCTACGACCACCAGCCTACGCCCAGGCAGCCAGCGGCGCAGTTGCCGGATCATTTGTCTTCCCCAATCGGTGAGCTTTTTGTGTCGGCGGCGATGCTGCTGATTGTAGCGCTCAGATGGGGCCAGAACACTGAAAAAGGGCAAGGCCCAGACGCGCTGTGCCCACGGAATAGGAGTCAGCAGCATCATCGACATCCAGCGCAAACCACTGGTCTTGACAAAAAACTCTTTACTCGAACGCACCGGGTCACGATAGATGCCTTTGGCCGCTATCTTGGCTCCACGACGGCGTTCAATCGTCTCGTCGATGCCCACCACAATGGGGGCATCCTCCGGCACAAAGAGCTGGATCAACAAGCGCAAGAGGAGGCGACTCAGGGCTCGACTCGACCACTTCGCTCGGTTGAGCACCCGGTGATAGTTCTGGAATTGCCGTTCTTGATGCAGGCCCATCACGCGCAAACTCGCTGTCACCGTTCGTTCTCCTGGAGCCAGGATCGCTCCAATCAAGAGCACCTTGGCCCACTCCCAGACCCGTTCGCTAAACGCTTCTTCAAAGCAGCGCAACACCTGTATAATCCTTTTAGGCAGAGTAAGCATCTCTCTTCTCTTTTCGCAATCAGATTTGAGCAAAGCTTACTCTGCCTTTCCATTTTTGTCTAGCCAATGGATAAAGTCTAGCTAAGGATGAGGGTCTCATTAAAAGCGCGTATGACCCAGTATGTTATGAGGTGGTCCCATAATGCTGCACCGAATGGGTCGCATCGCCCGCTGGTCTCACAGGAGCCGCTTCATCCACCTCCTGATGGTCGATAGCGAAGCCTGGCCAGATCGGAGCTGACCTTGCACTGTCTGGCGCAGAGGCGTCAAGTCCCCCAATCTGCGCTCATTGCAATGGCTATTTCGCCGCTGTCAGGGCGTATGCCCTGCATACCACTTGTAAGACGTTCGTCTTATGAGTTATACTCAAGGGGACGTGCGGTGGGAGGTCGAATACACCGACGAGTTCGAGGAGTGGTGGACCACGCTGACCATGAACGACCAGGCCGCAATTGACCGCGCCGTCCAAGAGCTGGCGGAACGGGCGCCTGCTCTGGGCCGACCGTGGGTTGACACCATCACCGGCTCGCGACATCCCAACGTGAAAGAGCTACGACCGCGAGGCGGCTACCTCCGGGTGCTGTTTGCCTTCGATCCACGTCGGACCGCGATCCTGCTCATCGGAGGTGACAAGGAAGGCCAGTGGACCGCCTGGTACGAGCAGCTGATCCCTATCGCCGATCAGCTCTACGACGAGCACCTGGCGACACTGAAACAGGAGGAAGAGCTGTCATGAGCGGGCACAAGCCTTTCAAGGACCTGAGCGACGAGCTCCGCTCCACGCCGGAGGGTCGCGCGGCCGTGGAGCAGGAAAAGCAGATCATCCGAGACATCCTTGCGCTCCATAGACTGCGCGAGGCGCGCGGCGTCACACAGGTGGAGCTCGCCAGGGCGTGGGACACGAGCCAGACCAATGTGTCACGAGTGGAGCATGAGCGCGACATCTACCTCTCTACGTTGCGCGGGTACATCGAGGCGCTCGGTGGCCACCTCGAGATCGTTGCCGTGTTCCCTGACCAGGAGCTCCGCCTCGGATCCGACGTCCCGACCGGACCTGGCCAGCGGGTCGCTTGATGCCGACGTTGGTGAAGCCAGCCTCGTCGGCGAGGTAATCGCACAATCCATAGGCGGTGTCTCCCAGGACGTCCGCCGCGGTTTCATAGGGATCGGGTTGTGATCGTGCGACGGCGCATGTCGCTGCTGCCGTCTGCCTGATGCAAGGAGGCGCGCCGAGTGCCAACGACTTCAAGATCAGGGGGGAAGGTGTGACTATCGAGCTCGTCAAGCCTGCGCCGGTCGGCTGGCCGGAGTGGGTCGATCGCCATCAGTTCATCGTGAAGGACGGCCGGGATCCCCTCGGGTTGGAGACGATCACCACAGACCGGATCGTCCCGCTCCTTGTCCCCGGGATCTTGGCCCTCTCCAGCCGGGCCCGGTACGTGAGCGTCCATCTCTTCCTCCTCGACGAGTTCGCCCGGCGGCGGCTGGAGCCGACGGCAGCTAACCAGTCGGTGTACATGCGCCGCTGCGAGTATGACTTCGGAGCCGCCGTGCTCCTCTGCGAGCGCTGCGGGGCAGAGGCGGCTCCCGTCGGGACGAGGACCCTGCGGCCCATTGTCCGTCGAGCCAAGAATGAGGTGCCGCGGGGATTCTCGGTCGACACCGACCTGGGTGGGTACGGCCTCTACTACCGCACCCCGCTGCGGGAGCTGGGCCTTGTCGCTCAGGCGGGCACCCTCATGGATGAGCAGCCCATTCCGATCGACCTGCTGGCGTCGCCGCGAGCCGTGGCTATCGCGGACGCCTACAGGGAAGCGATCAAGGACACCGTGTTCTACCGCCAGTACTTTCTCGGGCAGGATCCCATCCCTCGGGCGGTGCTCCAGGACTTCGCCAAGGCCGGCTGCCTCTGCCGCCTTGTGGAGTCGCCTCATGAGGTGGGCCTGGTCAGGGGTGCCTTCTTCGAAGAGTGGGGTGGCGTGGATCCCGAGACGGTGCGGCGCCGGCGTCAGGCTTTTGCCCTCATGCTGCGCTTGGCTGAGACGACGCCCGAGGTGCTCGTGGATCAGGCGCAGCATCGCCGAGCAACCTGGGCAGCGCTTGAGGGGACGGTCGGCGAGTCCTCAGCCTGGGCCACCACAGTTCAACGCTGGGCCGCGCTCTATGGCAAGGAGTACTACCAGGACGGCCTGCTCGTCCTGTGGCGCGGAGTCAACCGGCTCGGGCGGGAGCATTGTCCGCCCGACGGCATGCCGCCATCTGCCTTCCTCGACCTGGTCCGCCGCCAACTCTCCTCTGCCTCCTCCGCATCGGTGCCGACACGGTCGCCCTCGATGGCACACAGCCCACCAACCAGGTCCTGAATGAGGTTGTGCAGAGAACCGCCCGGCTATCCCTCGAGGACCTTCGCACCGAGTATCTCGGCTCGGAGCATGCATTGGCCGGGGTTTTGATGCTGCTCGCGTTGTTCGACCGCGTGCGGGTGACGGACACGTTGCCTGCCGACTCCGGGTGGCACGAGATCTCGCGCCAGGGAGGCAACAGTCAGCCCGGCCTCCTGGGCTTCGTTTCCCGCTTCCGCAGTCACCTTTCCCAGGAGCCCGTCCTCGCGGACACCCTCGCCTGGCTCGTCCGAGACTTCGTGATCACTGCGCACGACCGGATCGCGACCGCCAAGCTACCCGACTTCACCTTTCGCTTCCGCCTGGAAGGCGGCCGGCTCCGATTCTACGATTCGCCGGGCATTGAGTTCGGCCTCGCCGACAGTCGACACTCCGCCCTCTCAAGTCTTGGGCGCGATATGGGCCTGTGGAGCGACACCGGCGGAGTACCGCGTGTCACGGCCGCCGGACGCGACCTTGTGAAGGGAGCGTTCGAATGACACTCGCCGTCCACAGGCTCTTCCATCGCCAGCTGTCGGTCTTCTGGGCCACCACGTACGAGTGCGATGTCGTGGCTTTCGATGAGTACTTCCTGGGCCAATTGCGGCAGGACGCGCTGAATGCGACCATCCTCGCTGATCATCGTGCGCTGAGCGAAGCGTGGAGCGCGCTCATTGACACCGGGCAGATCGCGCGACTCCGCCGGGTCAACCGCGACTACCTGCTCCATCCGGTGCCTTGGTATGGGCAGTCGTTCCACCCCAAGACCTACCTCTTTGCCAATGAGCAGGTGGGCACTCTCCTGGTCGGTTCGGGCAATGCCACGCTCGCCGGGCTGGTGAATGGTCATGAGGTGTTCTCGACCTTTCGCTCCTCCGACCCGGTTGGGTTGGCGGCGATCTGCCACTGGCGCGACTGGATGGACCAACTTGTCGCCCTGCTCGATGATCAGCCTGTGGCGTCACGGTGGGTTGACGCGAAGGCTCGACTGCCCTGGCTGCGCGCAACAAACCCGGGTGAGCGCAGCCTATTCGTGTCGAACTTTGAAACACCCCTGATCGAGCAGTTCCTCGATGGGCTTGGTGACCGCATCACGGAACTCCATGTGAGTGCGCCTTTCTGGGACGAGCGGCTCGCGGCACTTTCACGTCTCTTGGAAGCGACCCGACCTGGCTCGGTCCATCTCTACCTCGGCAAGGGCAGCAAGATCGACGGGTCCGGTCTTAGGCGCTTGCTTGAGGAGCGGGCGGCCAATGCAAGGCTTTGGACGTACAGCGAGCCGCATTTCGTACACGCCAAGCTGGTCGCAGCTCTAGAGGGTGAGACCGGACGGCTTCTCAGCGGGTCGGCTAATCTCTCCTACGTCGCCTTGCTGGCGAACGCACGAGCGGGGAACGTTGAGGCCGGCGTCCTCCACGATGTGGATGCGGCAGCCGTGCGCTCTCTCTTCCAACCTGCGGATCTGGAACTGGTACCGCTGGCTCCCGAGGAGCTGGAACAGTACCGGAAGGACGAGCCTAGGCCTGAAGCGGCATATCCATACAGGCTCCTCCGCGCCGAGAGACTGCCGGACGGTCACTTATCACTCGCGGCCGAGCCGGTCCCTCCCGATGACACGCTGGTCACCGGAGTCGGGCTGGGCCAAGCCGCGCTCCCGTTGACGATCGTGGCCACAGACCGTAGCACGACCCTCTACAACCATCTGGCACGGGCCCGCACTGTAACCGCATGGGAGTCAACGGCAGTGCTCGTCGAACTCGTGAACGCCGAGGGCAAACCGATCTCGAACCGGGTTCCTGTCGATGACCCCGTGGCGTTGGAGGCCGTTCTCCGGAAGCGGGAGGACCGAGATCAGGGAGCGTTGTCTGAGCTTGGATGGGACGAGCTGGAGACGCCGGTTGGCCGGATCTTGCAGGAGCTCTAGGCGAGCTGCTTCTTCGAGCCGCGCAAGGCCAAGGGCAAGAGAAATCTGGCCGTCCAGAGGGAGATCCTCGCCGAGGGTGACAGCTCGTTCTGGGAGCGCCACGGCAAACTCGACCTGGAAGCGGCGGCTACGTATCAGATGAGCCGCTTTGCGCGCGGACACCTGGACACTGACCCCATCTTCGCCCAGCTGCGCGCCATGCTCCTCCAGGCTCCCTATCTGCCTGAGCTTCGGGCAATCCGCCCTGAGCCAATCGGGGACGCCAACGAAGAGGAAGACCCGGAAGCGGTTCACCGCCGGTGGTCGATCGATACCCGCCGTCGGGTGCGGATCTTCAACGTCCTCAAGCGGTGGTGCCGTGCCGTCCGAGATCCCCAGCTTCTCGCCCTGGACCCGATGTTCTGCGTCCACAACTACCGGGCACTGCTCCAAGCCCTGGGCGAGCTCTGGTGGGGTGATGGGGAGGGCGGCCGGTATTTCGACGACGAGCATCTGCATGCCCTTCTGCGGGAGCTTCTGGAGAGCCTCGTCGGTGAAGGCACCGACAAGGGTCTTTTCCGCGTAGTCGACGACGCGACGAGAGCGCGCCTGGTGGCTGATCTACGCGAGCACGGCGCCACCGATAACGTGGCGGTCCTTCTCTACGACGTGCTACGGCCGGAGCGTCGAGACCGGATCCGTCGCGTCCTCCAGTGGCAGCCCATCCTAATCCCAGCCCTGGCCTACGGGGTCGTTGAGCCTCTCCAAGAGGAAATCCTCGCGGAACTGCAGTGGGTCGCTGAGTTTGTGGACGAGGCTGGCTGGCGCCAGCGCATCAAGCATCAGTACGGGGTGGAGGTCGAGTTCTCCGACAAGCGCGAGAAGCTGGGAACCGGCTACGAGTTCACTCTCTCGATCAAGGGACTGCAGGGCCTGCTGACGGATCCGAGGGCCTCACAGATAGTCGCGTCTCTTCTGAAGTTCCGCCCTTGCACCGGTTTCGTCCTCGCACTCGCAGGATCGGACGACCGTATCAGCTTCCGCGACGGCGGTCACGTCAACGCAATGGTGAGCCGTGTCTGGTTGAAGTCGCCGACGACTATAGAATTGACGCGCCTGGCCGCTCTGCCGCAAGGGAGCAGCCTCAGTGTCCTGTTCGACCGCACGGCCGACGCAAGGGACACGGCGTGACCGACATTGATAAAGGCAGCATGTGGCAGCTCATACCTATCGCTGGTGCGAGCAGTCGACGTTTACACGTCCCATCGTTCTGCAGGGCCGTCCAACCCGTACTCGCGCACCATGCTTGCCTTGTGAAGGGCCTCACGGCGCTTTGACAACTCCTCCGCTGTCACAGTGACCTCTGCGATATCGAGTGCGACCATGGGCATCGGCCACTCGTAGGCCACCCAGCCGGCGGCGTTGCCCCAGTCATCGCATACTTCGTGCTGCGCTGCGAAGGCCTCCAGCGCCGCTCTTGAGCGCCTCGCCCACTCGTTATGGTGCGTGTCCGCTGTTGGGTCGAAGCCGCGCCACGCTTCTTGAAGCAGCGTGAGGCCGGGCTGACTCACGATGCCCGTGTTCATTATCGCTTCGACTAGTCGAAGCGACTTCGGTGCGGTCACTGGTCTCTCGTCATTGCGGGGCGAAGACCAACCAAGAACGCCCTCTGATTCCACAAGATCAACGTAGAGTGCGTTCTCTCGCTCCGTGATCAGCTCGTTGGGGAAGATCCAGTCGTAATCGTTGGGACCATCAAGGTAGAGCTTCTGGCGGTGCCCGTCGATGGCACGGAGTAGTTCCGGCTGCGATGCGATCGAATAATCGGCTACCTGAGCATAGATCAGCTTCGCCAAGTGATTTCCCGCGCGGTCAAGCTGCCGCGATATTGTGGCTTGGGGGCTTCCCGGGGACCGGCAGGAGTCGATGAGGATGAGGAACTTACCGGCCTTCTCCCGGCCTATGTTCCGTAGCAATTCAGCCGCCCGGTATGCCTGTGCATCCACGCAAACGTCTAACTCGGCGGCGATGCGGCGGACGTTCGTCGCGATCGCTGCTAGACCTTCGATGAGGAGCGGTAGGCGCTGAGTAAACCCCTTACCCGCCAACTGCTTGAACTGACGTGTCCTCATGGTGCATCAACCTCCGCTGACCGGTAGTGGGTCAGTTTGGTTCGGGGCGCGGCTAATTTTTCACCCGCAGGTCAGCACGGAACTGTTCCCTGGTCGTGGTCCACGCGGCATACCAGGCTTCCGCGGTCGGGAAGGCGTCGCCAGTGCTTGTCGCCATCCCGAACAGGGCTCGCGTCGATGTCATCGCGGACTCCGTTCCGAAGGTCTCGACCTGGGCGTACGCCTCGGTGAGAGCGTTCAGGTCGTCGAGCACCTCCTGCTCCCGTCCTGGGAATGGCTTCGTCGCAGCAAGGTTTGGGTTATGCGGGCTATGTACGTGGACGCGATGTGCAGCGGTAAGAAACCGGCCGTATGCGTCAGAGCGTCGCTCCTGGAGGAACTGCTCATGCTGGCTCGCGCGTTCCCTGTCCCACCGTTGCCGCTCGGCGGAGCGATCCCAAAACTTGCCAATGAGGACACCGCCGAGAGAACCGGCGACCGCGACGATAGCGAGGATCAACGTGGCACTCATCGGTGTCTCCCCTGTGATGCGCGTGTAGAATCGAGGCGCCGCCCAACGGAGCGAACCGCGATCGACTGACCGGTCTCGGCCTCCGCGTCGATATCTGTCGTCATCATCTCCTCGTCTGGCTGGCTGGTACCAATGGGACGTGCATCGTTCTGCTGTCTACCAATTGAGACGTGCGAGGGGATGGCCGAGTAACTGGGCGGTTCTCCTCGGACCGCCCCGCCGGCGGCGGAGAGCCCGGGAGCACCCGCAAGCGCCGGGCGTCGACGACGCTGACGACGACCAGGTCATCGCCGATGACACGGTAGAAGACCCCGAGCGGGCGCACAGGCATGTAGCGGCGCCCGTGGCCGACCGGGCGGCCCAGGGACCAGCCGCTCTGCGCCATCTGCTCCATGGCGTCGACGACGGCTCGGGCCTGCTTCGGCGACCACTCCGCTGCCTTCTCGAGCTGGCGGACCGCTCGAGACTTCCAGACCAGCCGCACCAGCGGCTCAGGCTGTCGGGGTGTCTGCTTCCGGCTCCATCCCGAGTCGACTCCGCACCTCGGCGTGCGGGACGACGTCGGCGAGATAGTCCTCGCGCTCGAAGCTGGCCTCGTCCTCCTGGAGGTCCGTCCGAACCTCAGGTTTGGCCAGCAGCGCAGCGATCTCGTCGTCGATGGGATCGACGGGCTCGACCGGGTGGGACGTGGCGCTCATGCTGGCCATCGTACCTCGGGCACGCGATATCGCCGAATGCTGGCGACATCGGACTCCCGCTCGTGCCCCACCTGTGCGCCCCTGAGACCCCTCCGGGTGGTGGCGCTCCCACAACCGTGGTCCTCCCCGGCGTGATGGATCCCCTCCGGCGTGCACCGTGGCAGCCCGCGCCGGCTTCCTGGCGTCAAGGGTCGCTGCGCGCTCATGTGTGCTCGCTCGGTCCCCGGGACCGTCCCTTGACGCCGCCGTCCCGGCTCGGCACAGCCTCCCTCAAGAGATCCACCTCACCCCAGGAGGGACACGGCAATGGCAGAGCGGACCACCACCCAGAAGGCGCCCGAGGAGGGACCGCAGCAGGCAGAGACCGCCAAGCGCGAGGTCATCGACATCACCGGCAACGTCGTCCGGGCTCCCGAACTCCGGTACACGCCGGCGGCCCTGCCTCATGATCGCGCGTTCTGGTGCACCGCCGGCCGCGGTCGCCATGCGTCCTCATGGCCCTTAACGCGGCAGCCCTTTCAGGAGCATAACTCCACGTGGCCGGAGACAAAGTCTCGGAGTTTGAGGCGTCCCGGGATGGCTCCCAGAAGTCGATCGAATAGATCGTCTCGGATAACGATCGCTGCCCCACGCAGCCTTGGCCAAGCGAGGTGGTACTCGCTCGTTTCGTATTCCGTGCGCCATGTGACCAGCGCCAGTGCAGGTCCTACATCGTCGTCGAGTACAAAGTGCGCACCCGGACGAAGGCCGAGGGTCACAATCAGCCAAGGGATTGGGCTGAGCAGCGGCGTCTGCATGCCAAGGCCATGGCGCGCGTCCCCGGCTGCGACGACCTCAGAGTCGTATCCGACAATCGGCCAACTCTGAGTCGGGCACTCTGCGAAACGCCCAAGGGGAAGCGGGTTGTCCATGCGCCGAGGTCACCAGGCACGGCGACGTTGCTCCATGGCGAGGCGCGAGGCAGCCACAGCCTCGTGCAGTACCACCAGCAAATCCTCGGATAGAGGGGGCTTGGCGTGCTCGTCGTTAGACATCAGCAGAGCGAAGGGTCGGAGAGCAGACTGCCGCCCAAGCGGGTCGGACGAGCCACTAGTCAGAGAGACTGTTCAGGAGTTCGCCACTCAATAGGTGGCTCACGAATGTCTCCAAGTGTGCGGCACGGAGATCGACCTCGCTGCGTGCGGGGCGGGGATAGTGGCCGTGGACGAGTCGGCTACGCAGGGCGTAGCACTCGGTGAAGAACTGTGTCGCCGTCTCGTCCATGTAGCGCCGCTCACCCAGGGTTCTGGCGAGGCGCCTCCCCGCCTGGCCGATGGACTCCTTACGCAGGTATTCCAGGCTGCCCGCAATGGATGCGATCTCGTTGTCAGGGAGTCCGGACTTATGCGTAAAGGCGATCAGCGCGTCTACATGAGTGACGACTTCAGGGGCACGCCCCTGCGGCTCGGCGAGCGTCTCTAGCGCCATCATGAGCATGACGAACCGCACATCCGGCGAAGGGTGAAAGAAGAACGACGCACCATAGAGGTCATAGGCGAGTTGCTCTTGGTCGGAAAGCGCCACCCCAAGGTCTCGGGCCGCCCTGATGGCTTGTGACAGGCGCTCGGCAGGCTTGCCCAATATAAGAGTCGCCGCGCCGAGACCCAGAAAGGTCGGTTGCGGTTCGCTGGCGAAGACGGCGGTCCCATGCACGTCATTTAGGACGACCCTTCCGAGCGCGCCAGCAGCCATCGCGAGACCCTGCTCGGTGAAGACTCCCTGTGGTGCTCGCACGCCGAAGTCGGCTCCGATATTGCAGCGAGCAAGCGCGGCCTGGAGACGAGCGTTCCAGCAACCGGCGGACTCGAGCGCGTGTTGCTCCGATTCGTATCCTTCGCCGCGCAAGACTAGCTGCCGAGCATCGCCCAGCGTTAGGGCGTTCCCCCACGGCTTCAAGCTGACGAACTCGGGAAGGTCGCGGTCATCGGTGAGGACAATCTCCGAGTTCGGCGACTCCAGCTTGACGCCGTCACCAAGCTTGAAGCGGACCCGAAAGCAGAAGCTCATGTGCTCATCTTGGGGGCTACCTGCGAGCTGCCCACCTCCAGCACCTTCATGACCTCATCGCCATAGTGGTTGATCACTTTCACGGCGATCCTTCCCGTCTCCGGCGCGGGAAACGGCCGGCTCGTCGTCCG
>Ga0070717_10003013_pt1 | contig 12000 bp, 9 predicted proteins | sample LARL113metaG_FD_71366 | JGI IMG/M metagenome (GOLD analysis project Ga0070717, IMG submission 71366) | Corn, switchgrass and miscanthus rhizosphere microbial communities from Kellogg Biological Station, Michigan, USA - LAR L11-3 metaG | ecosystem: Host-associated > Plants > Roots > Rhizosphere ...
GCTGCCCACGGCTCGTATTGGTCTTGTAACGGAGCTGCACCTGATAGGTGCCTGCCACCGTAATCGGTGTCGTCATAGTCATCGACTGACCCGCAGCCGTCGAATTGAGGAACTCGAGGACTCCGCCGCTCGCATTGGTGTCGACGCTCGTGCTTGTATATTGCCGCCAGGTTTGATAAAAAGTGACAGAGGTTTGATAATAATGGCCGTTTTGAGGCCAAAAAGGCCGGTCGGAGCGAAGTCCGGCGCGGCCTTGGAAATAGCCCTGCAGGGGGCTTGTAGTTAGGATGCAGGTGGGCTGCTAGGAGGGGTCGCTGGGGGCCGTTTGGTGATGACAATGTCCACTAGATCGCCGCCGATAAACTCGGCGAAGGTGTCTGGCGTCAGATTGCCGAGATTGCAGGCAAAGATGCCTTGGCCGCCACGAAATAGCGGTTTGTTGGACGCGCCTGCATCGGCTGGAGGTTGGGAAAGCGTCAGGCTTAGCGTAGCCAGGCCCGGCGCAGTGGGTTGTTCGTTTCTGCCAACTATGGCGGCGATTTGAAGGCTCATATTATTTTTGTTGTGGTTATTCGACTGATGGAGATTGGGAAGCGGATGGCTGCGCTGCAGCCGGAGCTTGCGGGGCTGGGTTCGGCTTATCGAGAAGGGTAAGGAGATGGTTAAACGCATTCACTGCGCCGATATATGCATTTAGTTCCGCGCGGGCTTTATCTTTGCCCTCTTCCGCAATTGCACGCTCTTTAAGTATTATCTCTCGGGTGAGTTCCATAAATAGTTTTGAGATTAAGGACGGTTATAAAACGGCACTGATATTTGAGTGCCGTCCTCGCAGATTAGCTCACAGTAACCTACAAAGGCACCAGCAGAGGGATTTCGGCCGCAACGAATCTTAAAACCGCCGCCGCCATCAAATAAATTGACCACGTTCCCTTGAATCACTCCGCTGCAGTAAAACGTGCCATTCATATTGAGGTCTCCGCTATCGAATAAAGCGACCTGGCCTCCACTGCCTGAATTTTCGACAGCGATCACTGCCCCACCACTGTTAGTGTTCATTCGCGCCTTTGCGCTGCCCTGAGCAAGCTCCAGTGATGTACCCACCCCACCGTAATTGGTGCAACTCATGTCACCGAAAGACAAGGTGGTGCCATCGACCAAGAAAGCATTGTAACCCGATCCGGCTGATAATGAGCCGCCAGATCCAATCGATACCGATGCTACGAGCGTGCCGGTGGTGAGTTTTCCGACGTCCAATTGGCGGATTACTCCGTCGTCGATCCAGGTCACACCACCCACGATATTGAAAGGCGATTTCAGTGAGCCGCCGACGTCGTTAACGATCCAAAAGTTGTCAGCCTGTACGATGAAATCAGAGCTGCCTCCTCCGCCCCCATAATTAGTGACTCGGAAACCCGCTACCCTGGTCACTCCGCCGCCAGTAGTGGTCGTTTTAAGAACGTATTCAGCGCCTAAGCTACCGTCGGCACTCACTCGTGCGGTTGTTTCCGTGGAAATTGAAGCGGAAAGTGTATTATCCCCTGAGATTCGTGATGCCGTTTCAGTGCTGAGATTGCTGGCAATCGTTGAATCTGCCGAAGTGCGATTGCTGGTTTCCGTAGCCAGACCACTGATCAAACTGGGGATATTTCCATCCTGACGGCTGACCCAACTCGATCCGTCCCAACTATAGACCTTATCGCCATCGTCGAGATCGAAGGCTATATCGCCCGTCTCAAGTGTGTTGGTCGAAGGGGTAATGCTCGAAATCCCATGCACATAAAAGACTGCGAGGCCATCGAGCCTTACTGGTGTGCTCCATACGCCAACGAGATGACCGCTGGCATCTTTGGTTCCTTCAACCATCCATCGCGCGGTAGTGCCAGAAGGCGCTGGAAGGGTCGTCGACCAACCTGATGGAGTATCACCAACTGGCGTGCTAGGGACTAGGTCGCTGCTCTTATAGCGCCTTTCGACAAAGTTTCCGGTAGTTCCCGTCGTTCCGTGGATTGTTTTGGTGAGGGTGAAGACCTTTGTGATCGTGATTCCGCCATAGAGGCTGACGATTATCTGCACGGTGGCCGTGTTAGCCGTGAGCGTGTCGACCTCGACGGTATCGACCGAAGAAAGGCTCGCCGTTGCCCCCGTCACCGTGCCCAGGGCAATAGCAAATTCTGTGATTGTTGGAGCGGAGGAGACCGGTATTAGAGGATCCGAAAGGAGATAGGCCAAAACGGTCGTCTTGGCTAAACCTGTAGAGCCGAGCTCCCCGCTCAATGGAGTTCCAGAGCTGTCGCAGGCAACGGTATGAGCATCGCTCGTGAGCGCGATCGTATAGCTACCGGCAGAAATAGCAGGCAGCGGAGGAACGATGAAAGAGATTCCTGGATCTGCCGGTGTTATCGAACCCAGATCGGCGGCAGTGTAGTTCTGGAATTCGAAGTGCTTCGTGGCGATCGTGGAATTATAGACCCCGAAGCTGTCGACCACATTGAGCCATTCGTTGTGCTCAACGCTCACCATTTCGCTGCGATAAAAGAGCCAGGCATCGACGCCATTGGCATGCGCGGCCGCCGCAGTGCCACGACGGCTGCGCAGTATCCCGAGATCATAGGTATTCGTGGAGACGACGGTGATCGATCCCACCGAGACAACTTCATCTTCGATCAATAGAAGCAATGTGTCATCGGTCTGAGCCACGGCATTCTGCGCGGCCATCCTGGCGAAATCCACGCTCGTGCTGGTCACGCGCACGGTCGCCACTGAATTATTGATGCCGCCATTCGTCACCGAGCATTTCGCGGAGAAAAATCGCTCGTCCAAGATCATCGACCAAGGCGCGGAGCCCGATGGACTCATGTAAAGCTTCACCCCCACGGTGGCTTTTGAGTCGCGATTGATGAGCGTGGCTATCTGCCGGGCATCGCCAAAGCCCGGTGGCAAAAACCAAATTCTAACCTTGCTGGAGGTTGTCGTGCCCGGAGATTCAGGTGTAGGCAAGATGCGCGTATCAACTGGCGCTATAAAGGGCTCAGGGAAGGCCCCACGCTCGTTTATGAGGGCGATGTCGACCGTGCTACTCGTGCCATCATCGCCGCGCTCCTGCACTCGGCAAAGCAGCTCTATGCTCTGCGGCGCATAGTTCCAGATGAAGCGATCACCAGGCAAAAGCGGCGTGCTATCCGGATTCACCGCGCGCGATCGCAAGACCTTCAATGTCGTGGTGATCTCTGGAATTCCTGAGACTTGACCGGCCTTGAATGCCATCGCGGCCGCCTGGCTATCCACGTGAATATAGGGCCGATCCAGGCGCTTCGGGCTGGGGGCTCCAGACATGTCGCGGTTGACCGGCAATTGCGCGGCCGCGCCGGTCTTCTGATATTCCCGCAGCCAGTCGTTATATACGATCGTGAGCGCACTGATCGGATTGGGATCGGGAAAGCCGCCGCCGCTCGGAACGCTATCGAGGTCTGCCTCGGCGATTTCCGTCAACCCAGATTCGTCCGGCGAATTGTTTGGAAACCAGCCAAACTCCAGCTTCCCCGCCTTCTGCCGCAGGAAGCCGTCCACATATTGCAGGATATCCGAAATCGCCGTGGAGGCATCCGTCTGCGAGGATAAAGTAGGATGAAGCCAAGTGGCGCTTCCGGTCCGGCCGCCCACACCAATCGATTCGAGTGCAGTGGCCTGAGCTCCCCACGCGGCCGCATCGGCGATCGCAGCTTGCCCAAGGCCTCCCTTAATGTCCGTGAGAAACCCGTAAATTGCCGCCACGGGATTCACTCCCAAGCCATGATCACCGCTCGCGCCATAGCTTCCTACTGCAGGGCTATGGCGGTGAAGCTCCACTTCGATCTGAGGCAGTGCGGTGTTGCCTTGGCCCTGGTCGATATTCGTCCACACGATATAACACATGCCACGCCGCGCCGGATGATTCTGGCCAGTGCCTGCAATTAGATAAGCATCGGCTGTTTGGGTTTCTGTGCCCCAGTAAAGTCTTCCCGTCCACGGCGAACCGAGGGCCGGATGGGCATTTACCGTGAAATCGATGTAATCTTCGCTGCCACGCGTCGCACCGACGATGATCACAATTTCGCCATTCACCCAGATGCGGCCGACGTAATCCATCGGCCCCAGCGCGTGGCCTGCAGCTATGCTGCAGTATTGATATTCGGGCTGCCCTTTACCCGCATAGGCTGTTCGCAGATTGAAAGGCTGGCAAAGCCAGTGAGACCCGTAGCGATCGCTGCCATAGCCAAAAGGAATAACCTCCGCATCCTTATAAGTGGAAATCTGCGTCTGGTTGGCTTGCGCAGAAGTCGTGGGCAGATTGGCGTTTTGCTTTAGAAAACTCATGGCTCGATCAATCGATAGCGCGATGGCGCGAGCTTAAGTCCTGCTGCGGGCGAGCGAGCGAATCCCGAGGCCCGCATCACGTGATAAACAATCCAGCCTATATGAAGTCCCAGATGGTGCTCACAGAGTCCCACGATCGGGAAAACGATATCGCCATCGAGATGAGGCTCCTCCTCGTCCACGCGGCGTACCCGCGCCCGGACCGCTGGCTGTTCGAACCAGGCGCGCAAGAGGCTGTCGCTGCTATGCTCGGCGTGATCGAGATCATAAGGCGGCATTGCGATTGCCACATCGATCGCTCCGGATTCAAGAAAAGCGGAGCCAAGGAATCCACCGCAATCCACACCGCCGCCCCCACCTTTGACGAGGGAGCGCTGGCGAAAGGGTGTGCCATCCCAGCTCTCGCAGGCCTGGCGCAAGCGCTCGACGCGTTCCGGTAATAGAAAATAGTCGGGCTTCATTTCTTGGGAGCCTGCGGAGTGCCTGGCTGAGTCTGGTTGATGAACTCGGGAATGAAGGGCTCGCCCCGGAAATTAATGTAATTGTTGAAGGTATTGACGCAGGTGCTCATCTGGCCATCGCAGCCGGGAACGATGGTCACGGCCTGGCCCGCTCCGTTGATCAAGTCAGGCCATAAGGGCCGCGACATTTTGAGCACAAGATTTCCGCCGGTCATGGTGCTACTCACGATGGTCGAGCTTTGGTATTTCCTCAGCGTGCCCGTGCGGACGATCCCCATCGCGAAGAGATTATCGGGATAAGTCGGGCCGCTCCATCCGGTGACACCGTGGATGGTGAGCGTTTGGCGATCGGCGCTCAAATCCGCCGGCGCACTGGTTCCAGAGGAAGAAAAGGCCGCTTCATTGAGGCCACAGAGCGGGCTAAATACCGCCACGTTGCAGCGGGTTTGATAGAGCCAGCCCGGAATCAGGCGATTCAAAGGAGCGCCAAAGAGAGAGGCCTCCACATCGAGCTTCACGCCATTGGGAATGACATTCGAGATTTGCCCGACGAAAATGGGATCACCTCGCGCGATAATGTGATCGGGATCGCATTCCCATAGAGTCAGAAAAACCCGCTTGAAGAGCCGGTTTAGAATCCAGTCCGCCATAAGCGAGCCTGGAACGTGCGCGATGGAGAAGGTGCATTTCTCGTCCTGGGGTTTCAGCGAAAGACGAAGCTGCTGATGCAGGATTTGCGCTGGCTGAAAGGTTCCCTCTGGCGCTGTAATCGGCGCGTCGAAATTGGTCCAGAGTTCGGGATTGCCGGTGTCCGCTTCATAGGCGAGCCGGTAGAGATAAGCCTGCGAATTGGCCGCCTGATTTATTCCTTCTACGGCGATCTCTTGAATGAATCCGATCTGCGCTGAGGCGAGCTGGGTCGTACAATAATTAAAAAGAATTGTGTCGCTCGAAAACCGCGCGGTGTAGTTGCTCGGTGTTGCACCGGTATCGGCGCCAGGCTGGAACCAGGCGGGCAACGGGCTCCATGATTCCCAAGCGCCGCGCTGCGTCACAAACCAGGTCAAAGCTTGGCGAATCTCCAGACGGTCCTGGAAAGTGAAGTTGCCGTCCTGTTCCCATTTTGCCGCAACGTCGCGCTGATCGAGCGCGAGCTCGCGGGCGTCGCTGATCTTCACCGTCTGCAACGCATAATTGGACATGTCGCGCGGCGGGCTCGTCCAATCGGGCACCGATATCCAGGAAGCGCCATAGCTGTGGATTCCGATGCGGCATTCCCAGGGACTCGCTTCCTCAATCTCGACTTCGATATTGCCGAGGACATTGGTGAGCGCATCGGCGGGCGGCCGCTTCTGCCAGCGGCCGAGAAGCAGCGGCGCATACATAGGATAAAGCGGAGTGCCCGGAAGACTCGCCCCATCGTATATGACGAAATTGTCCGTGGCCGGATCCCAATTGAGCACCTTCTGCGGATCGTAAATGCGGTCGCCCCAATTGGCGGTGGGAAGCGCGTCGACCCAAAGCGGCATGCCTACCAGCCGATCTCCCAGCGCATAGAGACCTTTGCGCCAGTCGTCGGCTTCATCGGCATAAACCTGCAAGGAGATTTTCTGTTTGAGGAGCAGGCCACCACTCACTGGCCGCCGCTCCTCGATGCTCGTCAATCCTTCACCCAGGCGCGTGCCAAATTTGTGCGTCATGGCAATGGGCTTGGCACCCCAATTGGGTGGAATCAGCAGCAAGCGGAATTGAAGGGCTCCGATGTTGGCGGCCTGGAATTTCATGGGGGTTAGCCGAAGACTTCGCCGCGCCGCCGCTTCATGATGTCGACGATCTGATTCTCGAAGTGCGGATCGCCTGAGAGCTTGAGAGCCTCCCGCATATTATTGACCACGATCATGCGCATCGGCCTTTGCTGAGCGGTCGCGCCGCCAGAACTGCCCATAGCGGAACCGCTGCCAGCACTTGCACCGCCCGCTCTGGAAATGGGTGAACCCGTGTTGAAGCGCATATCATCGAGACTGGGAATGATCGTGCCCGATTCAGTGGGCACGAATAGTTCGGGCCGCTTTTCACCGACCACATAGGCTTGGCCCGCTTGCACGTCGCCTCCAGATTCGCGCATGCCGGCAACGAGGCCGACGATGGCCGCCAGCGCTACGGCAAAGGCTATGGTGCCATAGATCGGACCCAACTGCGCGATGGATTGCATGCCGCCCTCGGCGGCTTTTTCGGCGGTGGCCGCTTTAGTGTCGGCGGATTCTTCCTTGCGGATCGCTCTGCCGATGATCGCCTGCACGAGCATTTGCACGCCCATTTGGATAATGGTCTGCAGGATCATCTGCAGCACGCTCGTGCCGATCGTAGCCAGTTCCTGTTTCCAATTTCCCGTCTGCGTGATGAGATTGGTGAGGCCTTGGGAGATCGAGCTGATCGCGCCTCCGATCGAGCTCTTCATCGTTGCGGCGACCTGCTGGCCCTTAGAGCCGAGCGAAGTCACAAAATCCGCTGCCCCAGCAGTGATGCCATGCTGCGGCGTCATAAAGCCGGTGTTGGCTGCGGGGTTTTCGACACCCTGGGCATTCTCCAAACTTCTACTATAAGCCGTGGATTTCACGTTCCCTTGAAGATTATTAATCTGGTTCTGCGACTGCTCGTTGATCTGTTTCAGTTTAATGATCTCCAAGTTATGCTGCTCCACGGTCTTCCCGGTTTCAGGAGGAAGTTGAGACATAAGCGAGATTACCACTTTGCGAAGATCGATTTCGCGCTCCAGAAATTTGACTGTCTGCTCTCGCTTCGCCAGCTCCGAGCGGGTTGGATCCGATTCCCAAGTCTGCGCATTCATCTGGGTCTCTTCGAGAGAGAAAAGGGCTTTCTTGAGATCCACCTGCTTCTGAATCTCTGCTAAATTTGGCTGCGGTGCTAGAGTGGCTGAATCGGCCGGTTTTCCCACTCTAGCCTGCAAAAGACGCATCAAAGTGTCGTGCTCGTCCCCTAGATGAGTCATTGTCGAGGCTAGATAATCCCCGATGGTCCCAAAAAAATCTTTCTTCAAACTCTGCGCGAGGAGATTGAGGGTTGAGATGCTTTCGCCCGCAGAAACCTTCATCTTTGTTTTGAACTCCTCCAAGGCCTTCTCGGCATTCCGCACGCGCGCCGATGTATCATCGTCCATTATCAAACCTGCGGACTTTGCCGAGTTAGCCAGCTTGTCATAGCCCTCTGTCGCCAGGGTTTTGAGAGCGTTCAAAAGCGTGGGCAGATTGCGCGTGCCCAGAATATGCCCAGCATCACTGAAAGCCTTTTCCTGGTCGCTCATGCTCATGATCGCACGTCCAATCGTCTCCAGCCGCTTTTCAGGTGACATCACTTCGAGTTCGCGCGCATTAAGGCCCAAGTCGCGATAAGCGGCGGCGGCAGCCCCGGCACCGGTCCGTGCCTCGACAAGACTGCGATTATTGGCCGAGAGCGCCATCGTGAGCTGCGAAACATCACCGCCCGATTCGCGCAATATGAGGCCGAGAACCTGATAGGCTTCGGCGGACATCCGAAGATTTTTGCTCCCTTGCTCCGTTTGCCGCGCAAGATCAAAGGCCCCGCTAACTGCTTCGCGGATGGCTCCCTTGACGGCCATTATCGCTTCGGTTGCGAGCTGCATGCCGCTGCCTATGCCCAAGCCAGCCCGAAACAATTCGCTCAGTTTTTGGCCCTCCTCGGTGGTCTCCTTAATGCCCTGCGTCGCTTGATTCAGCCCCGCGAGTTCGCTGCGGATCTGAATAAGGATATCGAGTGTGGCTTGGTCCGACATGTTTTTATTTGGCCCTGGCCGCTGCTTGGGCCTTGGCGGCCGCTTCTATTTTGTCAAAGGCCCGAGATTTCTTGCCGCGTTTTTTCTTCGGTTGGATTTGTTCGGCCAATCTCTCACTGCATTCATCGTAAATGCGGCTTCCGTTTTCCAGGTGAGCTGGAGCCGTTCCGCAGTAAGTCGTTTCGAGTTGGAGGCGGGCATTGGCGATTGTTTCCTTGTTGTGGCGCTTAACCACGTGGAGCAACCACGCGATGGGCTCGTCTAGGACTTCGTCTCGGGAGCAGCCGAGGATGCGGGCCGCGTCACAGCAGAGGTCAATAATTCCATCGCCTTCAAAATCGGCTGAACCATCGTCTCCGCGACGGCTTTCTTCAGATTCTTCAGGTCGTTTCCAGCGGCTAACCTGCGTTGGTAATAGGTCGCCGCACGATGAAAATTTATCGCACCTGCCAGATCATATAAAAGGACATGACTTTCATCGGTGAGCTGGTCCGCCCAACCGGGCTCGACCGGTGTCCATTTGCCATCGGCTGGAATGAGCGTGCAGAAGTCGATCACTTCGGCTTGTTTGTCGTGGATCTCCAATAGCTTTTCGAAACGGCGGGCTGGCAGCGCGATTACGCGCACCGGAATGGCTAGTATTGCTCCCTCGCCGACATAGAGACTAGCCTTGGTCTCTTTGAAGGCGAAAAGGATGGCGGCAGTAGATAGTTTGGTGTCGTTCATATTAATAAAGCGGCGGGGCGTTGTTTGTGGTGGCAGATCCCGAACAAGTTGCGCTGCCGCTAAAAGTCATAGTAACCCCTGAAATAGTTGGCTTGCAGTAAAACCCTAAACTCTCTCCTAGGTCTTCCGTACACCACCGGTTAGCGGCAAATCCAATACTGCCATCCTGGTCAGTCCAAAAACAAACCGGCTGCGTTCTGTATCCATTGCTGTTCGTATCGTTCGCCCAGCTAGCAAACGGATTTACTCCGGTTGACCAGTTCACAGCGGTAGAATTCGTGGAGGTATAATATAGCGGAGAATTTGGAACCCACCAATTTTGACCGGAGGTCATAAGAATGTAGTTACTTCCGCTCTTTATCATACAGGGAGCCTCGCGCGCACCCCCGCTTAAGCTCAGGGTAACCGCTGCGGAGTTTGAAAGCGTCCAACTCGAATTTAGCGTGACTGCTTTTATCGTGCTGCCCCCCAAGGTTGCATAAGCAATGGCTGTAGCCCCTTCAATAAAAACGTCGAAATCCCCTCCGCCTGTTAGCCCTGTAGAAGCCCTCCCAGTAAAAGGACCTTTTGCGCTGCTAGACGTCATGCATACGATGTCGCCTCCTACTAATTCCGGGCTCGTCCATACGTCAGCGTACATGATGTAATCATGGGTGGTTGGCCTATAGCGGACATGTGGACGGTTATAGATTACGTAATTTCCATCGGGCGGAGTGAAGGCATGGCCCTCGTAAGACCAATCCGTTCTATTGCGCGATTGATAAACTTTCACTCCACCGGTCAAAACCCCGGCCTGAGTGCCGCCAGAAAAATAGGTGGGCGTCGTGGCATTCCCCATGTCTTCGCTATATCTGTAATAAAATCCCGTTTGGGGATCGAAAAAGGTATTGCCTGCCGACTGCTCAATAGGTGTGCCGTCAAAGCAATAGGTTTTTTGGAAGTTCAACTCGTTAGCATAAGGCGGGTATGTTACCACTCCCGGAAGCGATTCGAGCTTCAAATCGTCGACTATAATATAAGAACCTCCGCTGTTTTGTATTTGCGACTCAATCACTAAATTACCGGCGCATTGAGGGATGTCCGTGTCGCTGGCCGTAGTGAAATCTACTGCGCTTGTTGTGAACGTTCCTCCAGGAGCCACGTATTTTGAGTCAGAAAACCGTTGAACCTTTATAGACTGCGAGTTCGCAGAAGCAGTGTACATAACAGTGTAATAGTCCGTATCGGTCACTGTGAACGTCGGCGACGTTATGATGGTTCTTACCCCGTTTATATATTTGATGATGTCGCAGGCTCCGCTTCCGCCGTATCCGGTGGCAAAATCAAAGCCGTACCAATAGGTGCTTCCGTGCTGAAACCCGCGAACGCCCCCGCAGATCTGCATCCCGTTTCCACTGACACCGTTTTGGTTCAATCGGCATCTCATTGAGAGCCGTACGTTACCTGCCGAAGTTGTCGTCACTGAGGCATCACCAAAATTAGTAGTGGCATCTTGCTGCGCCTGTGTGGTTATTTTTATGCCATATCCACCAGAAGCCCCGACGCCAGAGGTCACCACCATATTGCTTGTGCCCACCCAAGCGCTACCGGTTAATGTTGGAATGACCGGGGCCGACGGCCATGCCCCGCCGCTCCACGTTTCATGATAGACGGTTACGTCAGCCATGCTCTTGGCCGCCGACAAAACCAGGAGAATTAAAGCGACCGCAAAGCGCATATTAGGGGTACCCGTAGTGTATTTGATTGGCCCGCCAAATGGCGTCCTGCGGATTGTATCTGAAAGTCCATTCAACTTTTAGGTTGATCGAGGTGGGCATCATCCCGGAGGAAGTCACCGTATCAAAGCCATACCCATTGCCGAAGGTGTATGTTCTCCCCCCTGTAGGATCTTGCTTTCCTGCAATTATTAACAGGTCGCCACCTTGCGGAGTATAGTTGGTGGTAATCGGATTTGCGATTGTAAGGTTCGCGCTGATTGATCCAGTTATTTGTAGGTAATGGACGCTGCCAGCGACGAGCGAAGGAGTAATCGTAGCAGCAAAAGGAGTTGTTTGGTATTCCGTGGCCGGGGAGCTAAATGTGATCGTCAATGTTGAACCTGATATGCTGGCCGCTGGTGTTGTGGCGGATGTTTGTGCTGAGGTTGTCACCGTCGTTACTCCACCTCCGCTTGATACCACTGCTTGGCCGCTGGCTGGCTGATACCAATAAACCAGCCAATTTCCAGAGCCGAGCGAGAGCGCAGCAAACCGATCATTTGCGGCCGTAGTTATGTTCGCCGCTCCAGGCAAAATTAATGAGGTGCTGTTATGAGTCAGTGTTAGGATTCCAGCGAATCTGCACCATCGCATGACGCCTGCAGCGACCGTGCCAAAGCTGGTGATCGTCGTCGTTCCCGTGATATTGACGTTTCGCGTGGTGGCCGCGCCAAGATCGGTAGTTGCGGCTGATGCCACATTTGCCTCTGCGGTGATGAGTGAATCTAGCGCAGCGATCGCAGTGCCGCCGTTCGTACCGCCCCGCGCAACAGGCAGCGTTCCGCTCGTGATGTTCGCGGCATTGGTCGTGTCGACCGTGGCCGATGAGGCCAGGCCGCTGACGTCGCCGGCGGCGGGCTGCGAGGAGTGCGGCACGCCCGAAGTCGAG
>Ga0070717_10003015_pt1 | contig 11997 bp, 11 predicted proteins | sample LARL113metaG_FD_71366 | JGI IMG/M metagenome (GOLD analysis project Ga0070717, IMG submission 71366) | Corn, switchgrass and miscanthus rhizosphere microbial communities from Kellogg Biological Station, Michigan, USA - LAR L11-3 metaG | ecosystem: Host-associated > Plants > Roots > Rhizosphere ...
CCGCTGGGTAAGGCCGACGAATAGCCCGCGACCGATGCGCAACACGTCCCCGCCTTCGAGGGTTGCGGGAGCTTCGATTCGGAAGATTTGCTTGCGATGGCTGGAAACGCTCGGAATTACGCCTTCAACTTCTTGCCGCCTTGAAGAGCTTCCGGGACGGGTTATTATCGCGAGCTCATCCAGGACTATCGCAGTGTCCTCGAGGAAACAGCAATCCGGGCAGTCATTCTGCGAAGGAATCTCGGTAACAACAACTCCGAGCGATCGCAGCAACTCCTGGTAATTCCTGTGCTGCTGCACCGCACGTTCAAACCGGATCGGCTCCCGCTGGATGAACGACAACTCACACGCATTGATCTGCGAAGAGACGCCTCTTGTGAGTGCTGCCAGCACGGAAGTTAGGATGACTCGGTTGGGAAGTTCGGAAAGTATTTTAGCCTTAATGGTACTGCATCGTTATTTTGGCGCGATGAAAACGACCCGATCGTTTACCAAGAAATTAACGATCGAGCACAGGACGATTGCCGATGCGTTCGCCGCAAGATAGCCGGCGCCAGCGTCAACCAGCAGCTTGGTTAAGATCACATTTCCCGCTAAAGAAAAAACTCCGGTGGTGAAATTGAACTTCCACAATCGGCGCGCGGTTGCGCCCAACTGCCGGTCAGCCCAGGTGAAGCGCTCGTGCCAGAAAAAATTGTGCAGGACTGCGGTCTCCACTGCCAGTGCGGTTGCAAGCAGGTAATTCATCCCCAGCCCGGATCGCAGCCCAGCCAGCACTCCCAGTTGCACACAGATCCCGATCGCCCCGACGGCATTGAATTTCATCCAGCGCACTAGCCCTTGCCTGCGGGCGTTCATCGGATTCGCTCCTCGTTATAAAGACGGATGGTATTTCGAACAGTGAAGAAGGCGAGCATTGCAGCCATCCCGGCAATGCCGGTTGCCCCGCCGACATCAAATAGCCGGAAACGCTCGTGCCAAACCAATGGCCACCGCAATACCGCGAGATTTCCTGTCACGAGCAGGAGCCGCAGTTCCGTCGGCCCAAAGCTCCAGAACGACATCCGGAACTCACCCAGGGTATAGGCCGCAAGATAGGACTGGATGGAAAGCAGCAGGAAAAGAACGAGCAAGCCGATCGCGATCCATGGATGCATGAACCCTGAAAGAGCCAGCCCTCCCATCAGCGCGACACTGCCGATGCTGTCGAGAATATGGTCTACATAAAAGCCATATCTTGGTCGTTGCTGCTGCCGGACCCGGGCCAGAGTCCCGTCCATGCTGTCTCCAAACCAGTTCAGCGCCAGAAAACCAATGCCGGCGAGCAGCCAGAACTTGTTTGGGCGGGCCAGCGCGTAGCTGAGACCAGTCAGCAACTGCGATGCAAATCCCACTGCGGTGAGGTGGTCGGGATTGACCCAGCGTGGGGTTCGTTCGGCGATCCAGATCAGCAGGCGTTTCTCCAATCGCGCGACCATGCTGTACTGCAGCCGCCGAGCCTGACGGAAGGGTAGTTCTTTGCTAGTGAGAGGTCCACTTGCCATCTTTCTCCTCCATGGATGGCATATTGCGTCTTGTGCGGTAGCAGAAGCAATGCACCGGCTATAAACAGCAACTCAATTACTTATCAACACGTAAGTGATTGAAACGTATAGAACCTTACAGACAAGTCCTTTGAGGCGAAATGAGGAATTTCAAGCTAAAATCCGGGCAACAGTTTGTGCTGGTTTTCGAGTCCAGGTTTACAGTGATGCGGAAGCTTCGCCGATAGCGGCTGCCAGTTGCTCGCAGGCCCAGCCAATTTGTTCTTCGCTGATGACCGCCGGAGGAGCGATCAGAATGTGGTCGCCGCAATCGCCGTCGGCGCAGCCCTGAACGGGATAAACTAGCAACCCGCGCTCGGTCGCCGCCTGCGCCACTCGCCCGCTGAAGTTCTTTTCAAAAAGGAAGGGGGTCTTTCTTGCTTTATCTGACACGAATTCAACTGCCCAGAGCAGACCAATGCCTCGCACATCCCCTACAACTTTCAACCTGCTGAGACCGGCGAGACATTCTTTAAGCTTTGAAGCAATCGCGGCAGGACGTTCCGAGTCAGCGGCTTCCACCAGCTTGTTTCTTTCCACGTAGCCTAATACTGCTCGGCCGGCTGCGAGCGAAATGGGATGCGAACTATAAGTAAAGCCATGGATGAACGAGCCACTGCCGGTGGAGATGGCTTCGATCACGTTTCGTGAGACGATCACCGCTCCCAACGGCGCGTATCCACTGGAGAGTCCCTTGGCCGTGACTAGAATATCCGGCGCAACCGCCCAGTGGTCCACCGCGAAGTTCCGGCCGGTACGCCCCACGCCACTCATGACCTCGTCGGCGATCAGCAAGACTTCGTGCCTGCGGCAGACTTCCGCAACTTTCTCCAAATATCCGCGCGGAGGCACTACCGCCCCGAGCGTTGCCCCGCTCACCGGCTCCAGAATCACAGCCGCGACCTTGCCACCCGCTGCCGCGATTGCCGCCTCTACTTCCAAAGCGTATTCCTGACCGCAATTGAAACAGCCGTCGGTGCAATCGTAATTACAGCGATAGCAATACGGTGTGCTCACGGTGCTGAACTCCCGCACCATGGGGCGATAAATCTCCCGCCGCCGCTTGTTCCTGGAAACCGCCACCGCTCCCAGCGTGGCCCCGTGATAACTCTGCTCCCGGCTGATGATCTGCGAGCGCCCGAAATTCCCAACTTCCACCTGATACTGCCGGGCCAGCTTCAGAGCAGTCTCAATTGCCTCAGATCCGCCACTGCAGAAGTAAACTGCTCCGCCGCGAAAATGCCCGCCGGCGAACGCCAGCAATTCACCGGCATACTGTTCCGCAATCGGCGTCGTGAACTGAGTGCCGTGAACAAACTCGAGCGACCGGGCCTGCTCGGTCATGGCCTCCACAATTTCGGCCACTCCATGCCCTATAAAGTTGACCGCCGCTGATCCGGAAAAGTCGAGGTACTTCTTTCCTTGCGCATCCCACAGGTAAGCGCCCTGGCCGCGCACGGCAGGAGGGAAGATTTTGCGGAACGAACGCCGCAACAAGGCGGAACCCGCCGAATTCTGTGCAGTTGCCTGGCCTGACACGGTTGGGATTATCCGGTCTATTGATTCGTTCTGTCAAAAAAGAGTTGCTGCGCGCGTGCCGTTTCGGGCACCGGAAGGTAGAACCTTGTTTCACGCACCGTCAGGATCGAGGTCATTCAAGCCCATATCCTAGAGCTGCGAGCGCGACGCCCGTTAGGTCCAACTATTTCAGTCGATTCCGGTAACTTTCCCCTCGTTCGTGGATACCTATTACGAGAGCGGATTACGAGAGCCAACGTTCCCAAGAGGATTTAGTCAGTTTTGTTCTCAGTCTGGATTCCGCGTGGACTGTTTGAGGAGGCACTATGGCTACGATCGCCGCGTCAAGAATCGAATCTCCAACCTCAAGGCTTATTGCGCCCTGGTGGCATACGGCAATGCTCGTCGCATTATTTCTAGGGCTAGCGGTAGGCGGGGCTTTTTTTCAGCGAAGCGCACGCTCGGAGCCAGGGATGTTACAACAGCACCCGCAGGTGGTGCCGCTCTACCTCTCGCTCATAGCAATGGAGTGGGGGCTCTTCGTTTGGGTATGGAGAGGTGGCCTTCGCAAGACCGGAACGAAGCTCCGCGAACTGATTGGAGGCAAGTGGGCAAGCGCGAAAGACGTGCTTGTGGACTGCGGCCTCGCGCTCGGTATATGGGCAGCTTGGACTCTGGCCGAGCTGGCGTGGAATCGCGTGTTCGGGGTCGGCCATGCTGCTTCGATCCAGACTTTCTTACCACAACGAGGATTGGAAATTCTCCTGTGGGTTGGTGTTTCCATCAGCGCCGGATTTTGCGAGGAGCTGGTCTTTCGCGGTTACTTTCAGAAACAATTCGACGCTTTTACACACAGCTGCTGGATAGCATTGTTTCTGCAAGCAGTCCTGTTCGGGATCGCGCACGGTTACCAGGGAATCGAAGCGTGCGTGAAGATCGCGTGCTTTGGCGCTCTGTATGGCTTCCTCGCAATTTGGCGCGGGAGCCTGCGTCCCGGCATGATAGCCCATGGCGGGGGGGACGTTCTCAGCGGAATCTTCGGAATCTAAGGGCGTTTAGTAAGTGGGGCCACTGGTACAACAGTCTGGGCCATAACGGGTAGTTCTGGTGAGACGGCCGAATGACCGACTTAAGCGCGCTCTACAGGAAGTATGCGCCGGACGTGTACCGATTCGCGCTTTATTTGTCCAACGAGCGCGGGGAAGCCGAAGATATAACCTCCGAGACGTTTGTGCGCGCGTGGACTTCGCCCGAGCCGATCGAGATGGCCACGGTGAAGGGCTACCTCTTCACCATTGCGCGAAACCTGTTTCTGCAAGGACTGCGGAAAAAGTCGCGCTACGTTGCGCTCGGCGACGATTTGCGCGATCGACAGGCCAGCCCCTATTCGCGGGCCGAGCAGCATGAAAAATTAGATTCCGTGCTTGCCGAACTCCAAAAGCTGCCGGAAGCGAGCCGGGCTGCGCTGCTAATGCACGCGGTGGATGGAATGCCGTGCGAAGAGATCGCGCGGGTGCTGGATATTTCTCTTGCGGCAGTGAAAGTGAAGATCTTCCGGGCCCGTCTCGCGCTGGCTGGCATCCGAGATGCGTAGCCGGACCGAGTACGAAGTGAGTGACGGAGGTGGAAAATGAACGTTACGCGGGAAGTGATCCTGGATCTCCTGCCGGTCTATCTTGCAGGCGAAGCCAGCCCCGCCACGCGTGCGCTGATCGAAGAATACATGGAGCAGGATCCGGAGTTGGCACAACGCATCCGCGTGCAATGGGCAGACAACCTCGGCAAGATCGCGCCCTCTGCGCTTCCACCTGATCTTGAATTGCGATCGCTCCGGCGCACGCGCGCGCTGATCGGCTGGCAGAAGTGGCTCTTCGGCTTCGGAATCGCGTTCACCGCGATCGCACTCACCAGCGAAATCTCTTTCCAGGGGGGGCGCATCAAGGAGTTTCATTTCCTGATGCGCGACTTCCCAGCTCAATTCGGATCCTTTGGGGTGCTGGCGATTGCGTGCTGGCTCGGGTACTATTCGCTTCGCCGCCGCCTCCGCACACCAAAGCCGACTAGCGAATGAAACCCGGTTTTGCTGGAAAGCGCCGAACGGAAGGTCCTGGGCGCATCGTCGCTAATCCGAAAGTTGAAAGCTCCATCCCGGAATGCTGCTCGCTAAGTGTGCCGCTTCGGGCACCGGAAACTGCATTGGTTCCGTGTAGAATCGCGCTTAATGCAGTCTCCCTCTGAGGCTCTCAACTCCCGCCCCCGACCCCTTTTGAGGCGTGTCCTGGAGCTGTTTCATCCCTCGCGCCAACACACAGCCTTCTCAGCAACCCTCCTGCTGATTACCACCATCATGCTCTCCCGAGTGGTAGGGTTCGTGCGCGAGATGTACATCGCCTGGGCGTTCGGGGCGACGCCAGTCACAGATGCCTACAACGCCGGGTTCACGATCCCAGATTGGCTCAATTATCTGGTGGCCGGCGGGACCGCTTCCATCACTTTTGTTTCGATCTATACGCGTTTTCTAGCCGAAAAAAGAGAGGACGAGGCGCGCCGCACTTTTTCGGCGGTCATCACCATCATGACTGCCGTGCTGGGGGCTGGAGTCATACTGGCCGAAATTTTCGCTTCTCAGCTCAACCACCTCATGTTCAGCAAGTTCACTCCGGAGCAATTTGCGTTGTGCGTGCACCTCACGCGAATTCTTCTTCCCGCGCAGCTGTTCTTTTATGTCGGTGGCGTGGTATCTGCGGTTCTGATGTCGCGCAGAATGTTTCTGCTGCCTGCCATCGGCCCACTCTTCTACAACGCAGGCATCATTGTTGGCGGGATCCTGTTTTCCCGGAAGCTCGGAATTTCATCTCTCGCCTACGGCGCAGTTGCGGGCGCATTCGTCGGAATTTTTCTGATCAACGCCATCGGGGCGGCCCGAGTGGGCGTTGGATACAAACTTTCCTTCGATGTGCGAAACCCGGCATTTCGCGAGTGGGTGCGGCTCTCCATTCCGCTCATGCTGGGAGTCTCTCTGGTCAGTGCGGATGATTGGATCTTGCGCTATTTTGCTTCCGGGGCGGTTGGCGACATTACCCGCCTGAATTACGCTAAGCGACTCTTCCAGGTCCCAATTGCTGTTCTTGGACAGGCCGTCAGCCAGGCTTCACTGCCGTTTTTTGCCCGCCTGTTCGGCGAGAAGCGCATGCCTGAGTTTGCACAAAGCGTAAACGCGTCCATCTACCGAATTGTTAGCGTCGCGCTGCTGGTTTCCAGTTTTATGATGGCAGCCGCTTTGCCCGTAATCGATCTGGTATACCGCCGCGGGCATTTGCATTTCTCCGATTCACAAACCACCGCGGTTTATTTTTTCTGGTTTTCACTTTCACTTGCGTTCTGGTCAGCTCAGGGCTTGTACGCACGCGCATTCTATGCGGCGGGGAACACCCTTACGCCCATGCTCGCAAGCACAGTCATCACAGCGGCTTCGCTACCAATCTATGCGGCCCTGTTCAGCCGCTTTTCAACTGTCGGGCTGGTAGTAGCGTCTGATTTCGGAATCGCCGCTAATTGCCTGGCAACTGCTTTCCTGCTCCACAAGCGCGGCTTGGTTTCTGCACGCGACCTGGCTTGGAAGGAAATCGGTAAGGCACTGCTTATCGCTATTCTTGCCGGATTCTTTGGCTTGCAAGCCGCAAAGCTGGTCGCAGTAGATGGCAGCCGGGTAGCCGACATAAAGGCGCTCGCGCTGGCTACGCTCGTATGGATTGTCACGCTGGTTGTGGGATTGTGGTTAACAAAGTCACAGTTGCCGAATTCCTTGCGCAGGCGGCCCGCGCAACCTGTCTCGTCGCCTGGGTAAGCTTGCTGCGGAAACTTGGCTGAACTCTAGAACTCCAACTCACTTGAGCCCATTGGACTTGTTGCGCCGCCGCGGTTATTCTTCTTTCTCCGAAACGGAGGCTCTATGAAACGTGCCGTCCTGATTGTGGTTCTTCTCTCTGCTGCAGCTCTAGCCCAGCAGACGAAATCCCCAGTTTCCGATGTTTTGCGCCAGATGCTCAACGGCCGCGAATCCAGCACAGTGGCGGCGTTTGAGGAAATGCCGAGCGACAAGTTCGACTACAAACCCACCGCAGATCAGATGACTTTCGGGCATTTGGGCGCGCACATTGCGGAAGCCAACTATTACTTCTGCTCGAATGCAGGCGCGGTGCCCGAGCCCAAGATGGAAGAACTCAAGGGAACGGAAGGCAAGGAAAAGCTGGTCGCGGCGGTCAAATCCTCGTTTGAGTTTTGCCACACGGCGCTGGCCAAGGCAGACGATTCGAAGATGGGCGACGACATCAAGTGGTTTGACGGCAAGCCGCGCGCTCGTGCCTGGGCGCTGGTTGGTTTGGGGGCCAGCTGGGCCGATCACTACGGCATGGCAGCAATGTATCTCCGGCTAAACGGCCTGGTGCCGCCGACTGCGAAAAAAGAAAATAAGAAGTAGGGCGTCGCCCGCAACCGCATGACATCGACGGCGAAGACTTCAACTCCGGACCTTCAATCATCAGTTCCGTTTATTGCGATTGACCATGTTCAGCTGGCTATGCCCGCCGGCTCGGAGGTGCGCGCTCGTGACTTCTATTCCGGCCTGCTCGGAATGAAGGAAATCGCCAAGCCTGCAGCACTGGCCAAACGCGGCGGATGCTGGTTTGAAAGTGGCAAAGTGCAAATTCATCTGGGGGTCGAAGTAGATTTCCATCCTGCCCGGAAAGCGCACCCCGCGCTGCAGTGTGCTGACTATGCTTCTATGCTGCAACGCCTGCAGAAAGCGGGCATTGAAGTGATTGAGCCTGGCGATATCCGCAGCGTCCGGCGATGTCATATTTGCGATCCGTTTGGCAACCGGATCGAGTTGACCGAGTGAGCTCGATGTTAAGCCACACCGAATCTGTTACGCGCTTTTCACGGCACCTGCATGGTTGCGCGATGCTTTAGGGCTAGTGAACAGATCATCGTAAGTGGCCTCAATCTTCGAAACCACTTCCTCCCATAGGTAGTGCGCCTTCACACGCAGGCGTCCCTTTTGCCCGTATTCCTCTCGTAATTCGGGACTGTCGCACAACACGCCGAGCATGCGAGCGAGGTCATCTCCGACTCCGGCCTTGAAAGTAAATCCGCAGTCAGCGATGGCTTCGCGGTTCTCGGGATTGTCACTTGCAAGCACGCATATGCCCGCACCCATTGCCTCCAGCAGCGAAAGCGACAGCCCTTCCAAGTCCGATGGCAGCACGAATAAAGCCGCGTTTGTAAGTACTTCGTACAACGCATCCCCGGAAAGCCACTGCAGAATCTTGATCCTGTCATTCTCGTGGCTCCGCAGGCGGGCAGCGTGTTCATCCGTGTAAGTGGAACCCCCCGCGAGTACTAGTTTCATCGGCGTGTGAATTTGTTCAAAGGCGTCGATTAGCAGGTCACAGTTCTTCTCTGGTGAAAATCTCCCGAGAAACAACACGTATTGTTTCGAGGTCAGTCCCAATTGCTCGAGATGTGGCCCGAGTGTCCGCTCACGCAGCTCGGTCCCGTTTGGGATATACACACACTGGCGCCGGTACTTTGACTGGAACCTTTCCTGCAATGTGTTCGAGACCAGGACAGTCTGGTTCGGCATACAGCTAGCGGACCACTCACCCTGCTTTAGCACTGAACGCGCAAACCACGACCATTTCTTCCGTTGCCAGTCGAGACCCTGCACTGTAACGATTGTTTTTTTTCCAAACAGACGTGGGACGAATGAAAATAGCGAAGGCCCTAGCGCGTGATAATGGACCACATCATGGCCGCTGAAGCAGGCGTGTATCGTACTCAGCAGCGTGTGGATCAGTGTCTCCAGGTGCTTTGAGCGGATCGTCGGCAGACGCACGATGCGCATTCCGTTGTGGTTTCGACCTTCAGGCGTGAAGTGTCTGCGACAGTAGATAGTAACTTCGTGGCCTCGCCCTGCGAGACGCTTACCCGTCTCTTCGTAATAAGTTTCGATACCGCTGTATTTTCCGATTACGCCGCGACCGCCGATGTACGCAATCCTAAGCGGTGAAGATTGACTGCTCCGTCTGACGCCTATTGCAGCGGAAGTGTCCGATTTTATCTGCGGTGTACCCTTGCGGGCATTCGCGAGTAGTTCGTAGATTTCGGTCAGGGCGAGGAGGTGTTGCTCCGGAGAGTGCCGCTGCCGAACGAATTCGCGCCCAGCCTCTCCCATCGCTCGCGTCAACTCTGGCCGTTCGCAGAGAAGTCTAATGGCGTCCGAAAGCTGAGTTATGTTCCCCCCCTTGTACAGCAGGCCGGTTTTCCTTTCTTCGACCAGCTCACGCCGGGAGCCGAGGTCCGATGCAATAACTGTGCGCGCTTGCGCATACGACTCGAGGATGCTTTTGCCGAGCGTTTCGTAAGCGTGCGATGGAAAAATCGTGAACTGAGATCCGGCAATGAGCTTGTTCAGGTCCGCTCCATGGATATGCCCAATGAAAGTGACATTCCCAAGGTCGCGATCTGATACTGATTTCTCCAATGCCGCACGTAAAGGCCCTTCCCCCGCGATTAGCAACCGAAGCTTCGGAAGCGTTGCCATGGCCGAGAGCAGATCACTCACGCCCTTTTCAGGCGAAAGACGCCCAAAATACAAGATAGGAGCATCGGGCCCAGGATGTGGTGAAACCTCTGCGGGCAATTGCTGAAAGTGCGGCAGTACTTGGATCTGTGCGCCATCCCAGCCGTTCTCAATCAGTTTCTGTTTCACAAATTCGCTTGGGGCGAGAAACAGATCCACGCATTTCTCATACGTTTTCAGCCAGCGATGAAGGTAAGCTTCAAGAGCCAGCACCGTGGCAGCGCCGCGCCCTCCGGCATAGCAACCCTCGGAAATAACGTGCCAGAAGCTGCCTCCTTTACATCTCTCGCACGCCCGACCTGAAGCTCCAACCATGTTGTAGGTGGGGCACACCAGTTTCATGTCATTCAGGTGATAGATCACCGGCACGTTCTGGGCCTTCAATTCCCAGAGAATCGAAGTCGAAAGGTGGTGATAAATATTGCGGACGTGCGCCACATCGGGCCGGAAGTCTTTGATCATCTTCCGAATCTGCTGGCGTGTGTGGATCGAGTAAATCGCGCGCCCCGCCCGTTGCGCCCGCGCGGCAAATCCGCCCAGCTTAAAGTCCACTTGTGAAGCGAAGTGCTGATCATATGGTGTGGGCTCGCCACGCGAATCGCGCATCGAGAACAAAGCCGCCTGGTGCCCTCGTGCGCGCATCAGGTCCATGGTGTCGAACAGATAGTTTTCGGTGCCACTAAACCGGAAGTTGTATTTGTTGCAATATAGGATTCTCATCCGCATCTCTTTCGGCTAGAACAAGTCCTTGCGATCCAGCCGCGTTGATGCGTTGCAGGAAACTGGCGGCAAAGTTTCTTACGTTTTGTGAACTGCTGAATACCCGCTCCACCTTCGACCGCCCCGCCTGCCGAATCCGATCCAGCGAGACTCCAGAGTGCAGAGCAAAGCGGAGCTTTTGCAGGAAGTCGTCCATCGAGTTGTGGCGATATAGAAAACCCGTCTTGCCGTTTGCGATCAATTCCGGAATGCCAGTGATATCCGGCGCTAGAACGAGTGCTCCTGTCGCCATCGCTTCCATCAGTGCGACCGGAACTCCCTCACTCCGGCTGGTTAAAACGACAACATCGGCGCGAGCGTATAACGCGGGCAATTGTTCGCGGGAAACGTGCCCGAGCAGTTCGACCTCCTGCTCGAGTCCAAGTGCGGAGATCAGTTGCTGCAGCCTTAATCGTTCGTCCCCATCGCCTGCGATCCGGCAGCGGAACTTCACATCACTGGATTTCAGCGCGCGGCACGCCAGTATCAGAAATTCATGATTCTTTATCGCGTGCAGACGGCCCACGCTCAGGATTTCGATTTCGTTCTTCGAAGGCAGACGAAGTGTGCTGCACCACGCTGGGACATCGATCCCAACCCGGTGCACAAGTATTTTGCAGACATCGACCTCTGGATAATTTCTTAATATGTAGCGCCGATTGAACTCGGAAATCGTCACGCAGAATTTGCAATGCTTCAATTTGATATCGAGATAATCAGCGCGGACGAGCAAGTCAGACCCGTGTAGGGTCATGCTGAAACCGGCGCCGAGAAGCTTGGCGGCGACCATGCCTACCCACGACGAGAAGTATCCGTGGTGAACGTGAATGTGTTTGATCCCACGGTCGCGCAGCATCGCCGCAAGATAAGCGCCCAGCCAGGTGTGAATGACAGTTCGAACTCGTCGCCGCGCCGGCTCTCGTCCACTAATCGCCCGGATCAAAAAATCTGCAATCTTTCTCCAGTTCTGGACGCAAACCCAGCTTGCTGCGAGGCATGTCTTCGCGGTGAGTGGAAATGCGTAAAGCGCCTGTATGGCAGCTTCGGTGTTCGCTTCGTTGCGCGGCCGCTTGATACTGCACGGCAAGACACGCTGTTTCCTTCGCCTTAACTCGGAGATCTCCTCCCAGACATAGGGCTCCGTGGCTTCCGGAAAGGAGTTCGATAAATATGCAATCGCCATGCGCTTATCTCACAATCGGAGCTCCCGATTGCTTCATCGCGACCTTCTGCGCCGACAAAATTCCCGCCAGCGTAAATAAATATCCGTTCACGAACTGATAGTTCATCACCACTGCACTGGCATTCAACAGATACACAGCGAGAATGACCGGCCACATGTGCCGGAATCGCCGGTCGAGAAAATGACCGGCAGAAGTTGAATCTCCAGCGTTGGTCTTCGAGAGCCTGAATAGACACACCACCAGCCAGGCGTACAACCCAATACCCAGGATTCCGCGCTCGACCGCCAGCTCCAGGTAAGTGTTGTGAAAC
>Ga0070717_10003016_pt1 | contig 11997 bp, 7 predicted proteins | sample LARL113metaG_FD_71366 | JGI IMG/M metagenome (GOLD analysis project Ga0070717, IMG submission 71366) | Corn, switchgrass and miscanthus rhizosphere microbial communities from Kellogg Biological Station, Michigan, USA - LAR L11-3 metaG | ecosystem: Host-associated > Plants > Roots > Rhizosphere ...
AGAAAAACTGCTGGATATGTAGAAGTAGATGGATTGATTAATTGTAGCACCTGCTCCTACTACGAACATGATTTTTGTAAACTCTGGCAGGGGTCTGTTAAAGACGAACAATGTTGCATGGCTTGGGAAGGAACTACAACAAAAGAAGCAAGTATAAATTTTCAACAGGCCATGGAGAAAGCTACAAAAGAGTTGATGGGGGAATGCAAATTAAATGATATAAAAGATATCTCTGGTGGTTATTGTGAAGATTGGGTAGCAACCGTAAAAAAATATTTTCCAAATATTAAACGAGTGGATTATTCCATTGGTAAATATATTCCGCATTCTGTAATTGAATATAACGGAAAATTTTATGATAGTGAAACACCACAAGGGGTTTCATCTTTAGATGAATTACCCTTTTCCAAACGATATGTAAATGAAGGACCAATTGCTTTGGAAGATTATACAAAAGAAGGATCATTAAATAAACAAGCCAATCCTCCGAGTAGATTTTGGATTGCACCAAATGGGAAAGAGTTTGATGCAGGTACTAACCACGGAGCTTGGATTAAAGTAAATAAAGATTTGCTTGACAAACAATATGGAATAAAGAATCCAAATCTTGGATACGTATGGGATGCCTTGTTAAATAATGGTTGGGTTCGTGTATCAAATGAGCCAGCAGGAACAGGATTTCAAATTCAAGTTAAAAATTTAAAAAGCTTACCATCTTTTCTCGATGATTTTGTATCTCAAAATTTTAATGAGGGTAATCGTATTGAGATGGGAGATCAAAGCGGTAATTTAGTGCAAATTTATAATCCCTTTCCCTCTCTTCAGAAAGCGGTCAATAGAGCGTTGTCATTAAGACAAACGGCAAATGCCAACTTAAAGCAAACATCCCTTCTCGATGAAGTATTGGATCAAACGACCCAGGACGCTATTGCAGCTGAATACGGTCCTTCAATGCTCATTGCACTTAGATTCTATAATGATGCTGCACGTTATGGACAATCACCAGATCGTGCGATGGCCTATGCTTTAGAAGAAGTAAAAAGAATGCATCGTCCATTGGAACAAAGAAAATTTTTAGAAGTGTTGGATACTTATTTTCAGTAAGACTTGACTCCTTTCGATAAGTGTGGTATAATAGAGAGAATGGAAATAAATAAACTGATTGATCATACTGAGTTGCAACCCAATAAGCCGCTTGGCCGTTATACGGAGTTAGTACGAGAATCTATTTTTCATAAATTTCATTCTGTATGTGTTTCTAGTTTTCATACACCACTAGTTGCCAATTTTCTTCATTCATACGTCCACACAGATATGAATTTAAATATTGCGGTAGCAACGACAATCGGATTCCCTTTAGGCACCAGCAGCATCCAAGCAAAAGTAGTTGAGATGCAACAAGCATTTAACGATGGTGCAACAGAGTTTGATTTTTGTATTAATACAGGTTTAGTGAAAACAAAAGAATGGAAGCACATTAAAGATGAATTTGTTACACTTCGTAATGCAATACCCACAACTGAAAAGTTTCATCCAATTTTGAAGGTTATTTTAGAAGTGGGGTTGTTGGAAGATGACGAGATAAAAAGAGCTTGTGATATTGCAGTTGCAGCAGGTTTGGATTTTGTCAAAACATCTTCAGGATTCCTTTCAAAATTAGAACCAAAACAGACCTCCAGATATGTCAAATTGATGTCCGATCAAGTTAAAGGTAGTGGGATGTTGGTTAAGGCCAGCGGTGGAATAAAGACTTTAAGTGATGTTAATTTGATGCTAGAAAACGGTGCGAATCGAATTGGCACGTCAAATGGTGTATCAATAATGAAAGAAATAGAGGAGAATAAGAAGTGACAAGTAGACGAAAACAATTTTGCCCTAAAGGACATGACACATTTGTATTTGGACGTGATAGTAATTATAGATGCAATGCGTGTAGAAAGCCAGTTTCTTTAGGCATAAGAGCAGCTGAGCCAACTATAAAAAAGCAATTTTGTCCACAGGGGCATGATACATTTATTGTGGGTAGGAATAAAAGTGGTGGGGGTTGTAAGGAATGTAGTAGAGAAAACAGACGGATTTCGTATAGAAAAACTGCAACTGGAAAGTCAGTTGGTCGGCCAAAATCTAGCAAAAACAAGCACATTAAACAAGTTTGTAGACGTGGACATGATCTTTCTATAATTGGAAGAGATCAGTTTGGTAATTGTAAAAGATGTATGAAGCTTTGCCATAGAGCGAATGCTGTTAAATATGCAATGGATAGACAACTTCGAGTACCAAAATTTGGTCAGCGAGGTATTTTACAAATATATAAAAATTGCCCTAAGGATAAAACTGTAGATCACTACATCCCTCTGCGAGGCAAAAAAGTATCGGGTTTGCATGTAAGTTGGAATCTACAATATTTAACTATGATAGAAAATATTAAAAAGTCCAATAAAATAAATCTTTTGGAAGCTTCCGAATGGTATGGTAAATTGTTGGAAAAAGCGGAGCTAAAATAACAGAAAAGAATTGAAAAGGAGATACGAAATGGACAAATATTACGTCAGCGATGGTAACGGTGGGAAAGAGATTCCCATCATAAAGAAAGAAGACCCCTACAAAGCTATTCTAGCGAAGGCTGAGGCACCTACAAGCCGCGAAAAGGTACACGATGAGGTTGTAGCTGGTGATGCCACTACAAAAGAATACAAGACTTCTTTTGCTGGAAAAGAAGAATCTGTTGTTACAGAACCAGAAAAAGAACTCGTTTATGGTCATTGCAATAATTGTCGTGTTGAACTTACTGAAGATAAAGTAACAAAGAACGCCATTGATTATCAGAGAAATGAAGATGGAAGCCTTAGCAAAATCGCGTCTAGATTTAGTGTATTTTGTAAAAATTGTATGAAGTTTATTACAATAATTGACAGGGATGCTGTTAAGATGCTCCAAGATATGATCAAAAAAGGTGTTCGATAAGAACAGGAGAAAGCACTAATTTTATGATTGCATTAGCTGAAAGGAAGGTTGCCGTGAAGAAATATACCGATGCGTGGATCAAGTGCGAATTATGCCACTACGGAAACAATTTCATCATTGAAATTAAAAAGAATGACGATAAATATTTCTATGCGGAAAAATGCCCACGCTGTAATTCTTACGGTGAATTTCGTGAATGTACTTGCCGTGAAGCATCAAAATATTTACTTTTGGACGACATGCCTTAAGCCGTACCCGCCCCACACAAATCTGCTGTATAAGGACTTCCATATGAAAAAGTTATTAGGCGTTGTTATTGCCTGTTCTTTGCTTTTGTCTGCCTGTTTACCTCGTGATATTGCTCTCGCTAGGCGTTGTCTTTCCTCCACAGTTTTAGTTCATATAAAAATTGCTAAAGGAGATAAGCGCGGCATGGGTACTTGCTCAGGTGTTTATGTAGCCCCCAATCTCATTTTAACAGCTAATCATTGTGTAGATATGGAAGATGGACTCGAATTAAAAGGAATTTGGATTCGAAATGTTTATGATGAAGCTGCAAAAGCAGAAATTGTAAAAGTAGATGCTGAGAAAGATTTGGCATTGCTCAAGACATCGCTTAAAGGCATTCCAGTTTCCTTAGCTAGGAAAGTAACAGTGGGAGAAGAAGTTTGGGTAATTGGGCAACCTCTCGGTTTAAAGTTTGTTGTAACTAAAGGCATCATTAGCAGCCTTAATGTTTCAACTTTGAGTTTTCCAATAAATCATTTTATTACGGATGCTGTTGTTTTGCCAGGAAATTCGGGTGGACCCGCTTTCAATTCAAGGGGTCAGCTCGTAGGTATTTTAACAATGAGTACGTCTGTATTTGGGGTATTTGGTGCAGCTGGTTTAGGTATTGTAGTTCAAATCGACGAAGTGAGAAAATTTTTAAAACAAAAATAACATGCAAAAGAAAGCAAATATCCTCGACTGGCCTAAGCCATCTTTAGAGCCAGCTATTTGGAATCCAGATAATACTTTAAAGCCTGAAGTTAAGGAATTCATTTTAGGTTTTATCCATTCCTTTGCCAAAGCGAATAATTTTAAAGATATTAATGCCTGGATAACAGATGTTAAATTTGTTGGTTCCCTAACAACAAATTGTTGGAATTCCAATTCTGATATGGATATTCATATCGCTGTAGATCTTTCCAAGTTTGTCGAAGTGGAACATCCCGAGATGTCTGAGCAAGAAGCCAGCGATTATTTAGACGGTATTCGTAAACAGGTTGATCAAGTGAAAGCTAAAGTTCCAGGTACTGAGCATCCTACAGAAATCTATTTTGAAACAGAGTTTACCACACATGCCAGCCAGGAATTCTCTGGTACGTATTCAGTTTTGCAGGATAAGTGGCTCTTAGAACCCCATATTGTTGGACAAGATTTTGACATGTCCACGCTACATCCCGACCTATTAAATTTAGCCAAGGAAACAGCATCAGAGTTGGATGCCTCTTTTGGTGAGCTTAAGAGAGATGTTCAGGATATTAAAGAGCTTGAAGAAACTCTTAATTATTGGCCACCTGAGCAAAGGGAACTGCTTGAAAAGAAATTGCAAAAGAGATTAGATGAACTTGAACAGGATATTAAAGTACTCGTAGAGTTACGTGAGGATGTGGCGGAGAAGCGTAAGCATTATAAAGCTTTGTCTGAGCAAGAAGTTCGATTTAAATACTTGCAGAAGTACTTTTACATGCATGTCCTTACAGATCTTAAAACCCTTCTAAAACAATCCCCTGAACTATCTGTTAAAGATATTCCAATTGTTGAGAATATTATGCAGCAAGCCTCCTTAAAATTAGCCTACCAAGAAGAAGAGAATCGAATTTTGGTAGATATGGATGATACTATTTGTCATGAAGCTTCCGATGGTGAATGTGGAGAGCCTATGGAAGGGGTTAAAGAAGCCCTTACAAAGCTCAAAGAAATGGGTTACGAGATTGTAATTTTTAGCCATAGAGCAGATGATAAACATGGCGAAGATGAAATCAAAAAGTATCTAGAAGCTCATGAGATTCCCTATGATTCTATATATAAAGGTGAAAAACCTTTAGCCAGATTTCAGATAGATGATCGAGCGATCCATTTTGATAATTGGAATAGTGTATTAAAGCAGATTGAGAAATCAGCTTCTCTTTCAACCAAATATTGGATTGATCCTAATGGCAAAGAATATCAAGTGGGGACAGCTTTAGGGCATTACGGATGGGTTGCTAAGAACATTTTAAAAGTTGATGATGAAGCCGTTAAGAATGATAAAAATCTCTTAAATCAAGTTTATAATAAAACAGAGCAAATGATGGAAGAAGGTTGGGCAAGAATTTCTTCTGAAAGTGGGGGGCAATTTGCTATAGAAGTTAATAAGTTAGAAAACCTACCTTCTTATCTGGATAATTTTATTGCCGCACATTTTAATCAGGCAGAAGCTGAAAACGGTGTTGGTATTGAATTAGATGACCAACAGGGAAGCTTTGTAACAATTACAGATCCCTTTCCTAATATTCAACAAGCTGTTACAAAGAAACTTAATAATCAAATGTCAGTAGCAGCAAAAATCCTTTCCAAAAAAGAAGCTACTGCTTTCAATCCATACCAAGATGAATCCTTGAAACAAGGACCTCCTTATGCTATTTATATTGGAACACAGGAGATGGGGGAAGGATATGCTCCTGTTAAGCTTTACAATATTTTTGGGGAGCATCCCAGATTTGGAAGTACTGTGGCTGAAGAAACTCTACAGGAATTGGGCATTCCAATACGAGAAACCAAAACGGCACAGTTAGGCTCTGAATACGACTTCAGTTCCACACATTTTTTGTTGCCAAAAGAGATTGCTGAGAAAATAATTAGATGGGCTGTGGAAACCATCCCAGAAGATCAAATAGTTCATGATAGCAAAGATCCAGGAACTAAAGGGGTTCAACTAGAATCTCACATCACTTTAAAATATGGTTTGCTTACCGATGACTTTGAAGAGGTGAAGAAAGCCCTTGAAGGTGAGAAAGCTCCCCATCTAAAATTTGGTAAAACCTCTTTCTTTGAACCCGAAGGGAAGGATTACGATGTTGTAATTATTCCCGTAGAAAGTGAAGACCTTCAAAAATTAAATGAGAAGCTTTGTTCTCAAGTAGAACATGATGATCTGCAATTTAAAGAGTACCATCCCCATGTGACAGTTGCCTACATTAAAAAAGGTTTGGGGCCAAAGTATGAAGGGAAAGATATTTTAGAAGGTGAAGAACTTGATTTAAATGTACTAACCTTCTCTCCCAAGGAAGGTTCTAAACAGGAAATGGAACTTGGTAAAGCAACAGAGAAAAGCTCTAGTTTTATGCCATCAAATACAGATTTGGCACCAAGTAATGATTGGATTTCTGAAACAGGCTACCCAGGCAATTCTGAAATGGATGCACCACAGAATGTTTCCGACGAGTCCACTTGGTATTCACCAGAGAATGATCGACCAAGAACGAGGAATTTTTGGCAGAAGATGCTTAGCTTGTTTCAGAAGCCTTTAAGTAAGAAAGAACCTAAGAATATCGTGCCTGTGAAAGAGGCTTCCTCCAATGTTTTCATGCTAGATACTGATTCTGGATTACAAACCAAAGCGTTAAAAGATCCTACATCAGAACAAGCCGTAAATTTATTTAACAGTACTCGTGGAGAAATTCATCAGCTTCGCTGGTTTATTCCTGTTGATGGCCATTTATATATGTGGGATGCTTATGATTTAACTCATTGGGATGCCATTAAACAAATCGGAATTCCAGCCACTCGATTAGCGGAAGATATAAATACAGGAGTTGCACGTACTGAATATGAAGCTGAAATAATTGCCGAAGAATTTAAAGAGTTTGGATTTGTTAATATGAATAAACAAGCAAAACAATGGGTTACACCAACCGAACATGTAAATCAGCCAGGAATGGCTTGGGGTTGGGCTGACTACATTTACAATTACGTAGAGGAAAACTGGCAGGATTTGTTAGTAGGTTGGTTAAATTTAGATCCTAAGAACTATGTGAAACCCGTTGTTCTAATTGAAAAGATTTATCAGGATGAGGGTGGAGTATCTGCTTGGGTTCATATTGAGTTTGTGAATACAGCAGCCAATACAGATGCTTTCATGAAGCTTGTTATTTCTGCTCGTATTGAAGGTGAACAAAGTATTGAGCCTGAAGGCCCAGAATATTTTGAGCATTTAACAGATTGGGAAATTGATGTGAAGGATTACGGAAAGAGTGATGAGTTGGAGAAATCGAGTAGCTATGGTCCAACCAACTATCAAGGCCCTTCTGTAGCCGATCACGGATATCAGAATAGTGCGTGGGATGATATGAACGTCACTTATTCTCCTGAAGAAGATGAAAAGTTCCTAGATCAGAATGGTGCAGATGGATATCCTAATCGTTGGATGGGCAGACATCGTGGACCATACTATACGAATGAAGGTAAAGTAGTTAAGATGCTTGAAGATACTAAGCCGCAAAAGCAAACTTCTTTAGAAAATTTTCTTCCTGAACAAGAATTCATCCCAGAACATTTAAATGCTGGGACAGCTATTATGACAGATGATGGATCTATTTATTGGAGCGACGAGCCTCATATGATTCATGTCAAATTAATTAAAGAATTGGGTATTCCCGTTGAGCACATTGTTTCTGGTGGTCGTATAGTAGATGGAGATTACCACGATTTAGGACCTCGCTCAGATGCAATGAGATATGTTGAAATGGAATTGGCTAAGCAGCGTGTTGAAAAAAAGAGAAAAGAGCGAAGAGCATTAGGAAAAAAAGATATTAAAGCCGATTTTACGGATAAAGGATATTGGGTTGATCCATCTGGAAAATTTTATTCAGTTAGAGAAAGTGGTGATGGTATAACTCATTCAATGTGGGCAGCGGAACACATTGATGCATTGTACCCAGATATATCTGATAATGAATATAACGATGCCTATGATTTTTTACTAGAACACGGATGGGTTAGAATTGGAGATTCAAGTGTGGCAGATTATGGAGTTGAGGCACTTGATCCCCTCAATCTACCTTCTTATGTTATTGATTGGGTGAATAACCACGTACATGGAAAAGTTGATATTGAAAAATATCCAGCCCGTAGGGGAACTAGAGCAGTCATTGAACTTCCCGTCGATGATTTACAAGAAACGATCAACAACGAATTCAAATTACAAAAATTAGCTCCCGTTGCTAAACAAGCAGCCATCTCAGGTCAAACAGTGAATACCATTCTAAAACTCATTGAGCAGAATGGCGGAGCTACTTACAATCTTGCAAGTAATAAAAACCTCGTCGGTACGGATGCTTTCGCGGTTGCAATTTATCCAGATCGAGAACAAATAGTAAACCTTGTAGATTATAATAATTTAGAAGGATACCTAGTTGAGAATGAAGATTTGTTATCCGACCCCAATAATTCTTTTGGAGCTTGGGTAAGTGGTGGGAAAACTTATTTGGATGTCGTAGCTACGATAAAAGATAAGAATCAAGCTATGAAGCTTGGACAGGAACATAAACAACTTGCAATCTTCGACCTCAAGAATTTGGTTGAGATTCCATTGCAGAGAGTGGCTAAGCTTGCTGCTTTACTACGATCTTGGATTGATCCACAAGGAAAAGTTCATGATATTAGCCCCAATCCATCTCACAAAATGTGGGTTTATAAAAATCTTGTGGACCCCTCTACGCCCATTCCTCAAGTCGAAGATGAAGTTTGGAAAAAAGTTGCTGAGATGTTTGAATCTGGTTGGACCAGAGTTTCTACAGATTCTCATAATATAGAAGCTTCGTTGGTTTTGGAAGTTAAAGATTTAAAACGACTACCTCCTTATTTAGATAATTTTGTAGCGGAGAATTTTCAGGAAGGTCGCCCAATAGAACTTGGAGACTCTAAAGGCAAAGTAGTTTTAGTTTATGATCCTTTTCCTTCTCTTCAAAACGCGGTAAATAAAGCTTCAAGACAGCCCAAGGTAGCTGCTGCTGTCAGCGACCGCGAACAACAGAAATATTATGATGAGATTTATTCAGATCGTTGGAGAGATGATTCAGATAAGATAGACGGCGGTAATGAATATTATGATTGGGCTGAGGGCGGAAGTAATGATTACCCCAATCCAAAAGATGAAGAAAAAGAACATTGTTTACTTGATCAGCTTGAGAAACCAATAAATCGTAACAACCCTGTAGGTCTTGGCGAATATGCCATAACTTACTACGACGCTTTTCCAGACCAGGGAGACAAAGGGGGCATTTAAAAACCCTCTTAAAAATATAATAAAATCAGGTATTATTAGGGAATGCCGTATCTACGCCCATAATTTTTATTTTAGAAGTAATTTTAATCGATAGTTTTGGAGGCTTTAAAATGCGAGACATTACAAAGTTTAACCGTGAATTTTCAGAGAATGCTTTGAAGAAACAAGCTGAAGAGCTTGCTAATAAAGTTGAGCCTACATCTGCTCCAATAGAGATTCAAGAGGTTGAAGCCGACCTTAAGGATTTTTCGCTTACAGATAGCGGAGCTTATCTAAATGTTTCTCATCCAGCATTGCATGATGCTACGATTGGTGTAGTATCTAAGAATGAATATTCCAATGGCAATAAAGAAGCTATTTTACGATCTGTTTTGGAAAGTAAGTTTGCAGAATATCAGAATACTCACAGTCTTAAAATTACTGGAAGCTTTGTTGAGCCCTCAATTAATCCCGCTCCCAAAGAAGAAGTTGTTATTATTCCTGTTGAAAAGAAAGCCTCTGAAGAAAAACAGATTGAACCAGCCAAAGAAATTACCTCCGATCTTCCCCTCCTACGATCTTCCGATTCATTTAGACAGAATGTAGAAACAGTTGCTTTTCGAGCATCAGAAAAACTTAATCGTTTCGTTGCCGCTGCTACAAATGGTTTGGTTGATCATCTTCGAAGTTTGAAATACGATATGCCAAAGGTTAATGAAGTTGATGCTTCCGCCCTCTCTGAGAATGGCGATAGCTTCAACGGTTTTATTACTGCTTCTGTTTCATTAGAAAATTCAACAGGCCCTAAATATTTGAACCTTCCAATTACCATTTCTGCTTCTAAAGTTGTTTACCCCAATGAGAAAGAAACCGCTGATTTTGTTTCTAAAGGTATTGATCTTCGATCTAAGCTTGAAGAGACTCTTGCTATTGAAGCTCTTACTGCCATGGCTAAAGTGGATGCCGATGAAGCTTGGGTAAAAGAAAATATTTCAAATATACTTTTCGAGAAGACTGCTGAAATTAAGAAAGAAGCCTCGGATTATACCGATGGAATTTCTAGCACAGGACCTGGATCTCATATCAAATTGCAGAAGCACCTCTTACCTGGCGAATTAGCCGATTGGGAAGTGGGCGATACTATTTATAGCGATGGCAAAAAATGGAAACTCGTCAGTAAAGATGATGGCCTCGATAGTAATGATAAAAATGCTGGTTCCGCCAGTTTATGGGATTTCGTTGAATGTATGCCGGAAGAAGGTGATGAAAAAATAAAAGCTGACATCCCCCGCTAACCTACCGATTTGATTAGGAGTTTCAACAAATGAAAAATTTACTTGCTTCTTGGTTCAGAAATCTTACTGCTTTTGATGACGGAGCAGTTAAAAAAGAATTCAGTATTGTCGATCCCACCGCTGCCCAAGCTGATGGATTGAATACTGTTATTCTTGCTGTTTCCCCATCAGACGGAAATTCTCCAACAATGGTTTCTTTATATTTTGATGGAACAGGTGTAAAATTGTTTGAGAAGAAATATCAAGACGATCAAGATGCTCAAACTGAAATGTCAGCTATGGCACATGATTTAGAAGAAGCTGCTACACTAAGTAAAGAAGGTAAAACTGAAGAAGCTAAGAATTTAGCTACATCCCTATTTGATAAATATAAGAGAAGTTCCGATCCTCTCTCAAATGAACAACCCACACCAACCATGACACAAGCAAGTCAAAATGCTCCTCTCGTTTATAAAGGATTTTCTATAAAAAAACTTGAAGATGGTAGTTGGCAAGCATCTCAGGATGAGTTGGCATTTACAGCTGATTCTATTGATTCGGTTAAAGCCAAGGTTGATAACATGCTTCGCAAGGCGTATGGTAAGAAGTTAGCCAAACGCGCCGAAATCGTAATGCAGAACCTTTTCTTTAGTACTCCCGACGAAGCTATGGAATATCAAGAAAAAATGAAAAAGCTTCAAGGTCCAGAAGGTGGAGAAGGTAAACCACTCTGGGAGCAAATGAGTGGTGAAGAGCAAATAGCTCCTTCTAATGAAACAGCACCCGAAGAAGATAATGAACTTGCACCTCCCTCTTTGAGTTTTGATCGTATTGAGAAAGACAAAGCTAAGTCTGATAAAGATATTGGCAAGAGAATTAAAGAACAGGTTAAAACAGAAGTAGAATCTGCTCTTGAACAAAAAAGTGCATCTGTGTTTGGCCCAGATCAAGAAGATCTTGTTGAAGCTCTTCGAAAGAATGGACGCAATTGGGATGAAATTAAAAAGATTTTTACTAAAGAACTTTCTTATAATGAAGATGATACAACCGTATTTTTAGACAGTATTCGTCAGAAAGAAGAGGGTGGAATGTCTGAAGGATTGCCCATGGCTCCAAAGCCTCCAGAAGATTTGGTATCTCCAGAAACCCACGATAAATTGGTTAAAGAAATTGAAGATAAATCCGAACCAAAGCCCGAACCTTTGCCCCTAGCTGATGAAATTGCTCGTGCAGATAATGCTGAAATTAGAAAGGTTGCTAGAGAGATGACTGAAGATGAAAAATTATCTTGGGACAAAACCCAGGTTGGTGAATTTGGAAGAAATAAAGATGGTTCTCCTCGCCCATCTCTAGAAGAAGTAACTAAACGAAGGCATGAGAAAGAACGTAAAGAAAAAGAGAATAAAAGCAAGCAATCTTCTCAATCTAAAGTAGCACTAAACCCTCTCCAAGAGCCTCCAGCCGTTG
>Ga0070717_10003017_pt1 | contig 11996 bp, 12 predicted proteins | sample LARL113metaG_FD_71366 | JGI IMG/M metagenome (GOLD analysis project Ga0070717, IMG submission 71366) | Corn, switchgrass and miscanthus rhizosphere microbial communities from Kellogg Biological Station, Michigan, USA - LAR L11-3 metaG | ecosystem: Host-associated > Plants > Roots > Rhizosphere ...
GCACCACGGCCACCACCACGCCGGCGACCGCCGCGCCCAGCACCAGCGAGACGCGCCGCCAGGTCGGGCCAGGGTGGGTCAGCGCGGCCGCGGCCAGGCAGGCGAGGATGCCCACCGCGGTGACGGCGGTGCCATAGCCGCGGAACCACCAGCCGCCGGTCAGCGCGATGGCGAGCGCGGCCCCCACGGCGATGCCCCACGCCGCCGTCGCGCGCGGGATCCTGGCCATCGCCACGCCGGCGCCGGTCGCGGCGGTCAGCAGGCCGACGATCAGGACGAGCACGCCGTTGGTCAGCTGGACGCCGAGGGTCTCGGACGTGCCCTGGCCGTTGGGCAGCGCGAACGTGATCTGCACCCAGGGCAACACCGTGCTCGCGGCGACCAGGAGGCCGCCCAGGACCGCGAGAAGGGGCCCCACGAGTCCACCGCTGGTGACGGCCGGCGTGCCGCCGGCCTGGTCTTCCACTGCCACGCGACGCAGGATACCCGGCGGGCACCCCGCGGGGCGCCGGGCCCGGCCTCCTCTTGACGGTTCCCACCGGCCCCGGTAGCTTCGGCCGCAGGCGGGGAAGCAGCCGCACGGGTCGCGCGGAGAGAGGAGGACGAGATGTCCAGGAGTCGTCGTCATCTGACGTTCGTGCTCGCGGTGCTGTCGGTGCTGCTCGCGGGCCTGGTCAGCGGCGGGGCGCCCGCCGCCGTCGCGGAGGGGCATCGCCTGGCGAGGCCGGTGATCGACACCCGCTACCTGTACGACCAGCTGTTCCTGATGAGCACGGCGTACATCTACCGGGTGTCGGGCGCGGACGGCCCGCCGGCGAACCCGTCGTCGCCGAACAACCTGCCGCCCACGATCAACGGCTGGCAGGAGTTCTTCGCCCACTGGAAGGGCCAGATGACCAGCCAGCGGGCGATGGGCGACCTGGCCCGGTTCGTGACGGTCCGCGACCACTACTTCCAGCTCTCGTTCATGCCCTTCCAGTCGGACGTGGCGGAGGTGACGCTGCCGGGGGCCGTCTGCGCGGGCCAGCGCGTGCTGGTCGGCTCGCACCCCGACTCGACGCCGGTCAACGGGACCCGCCTGGTCAACCAGATCAACGCCGGGCAGCTGAACCCGAACGGCCTGCAGTCGATCATGCGCAGCAACATCGGCAACGGCTCGGCCTACGACGCCACGACGGGGGTGACGATGACGATGGCCGAGTTCCAGGCGCTGCTGCGCTGGTACGAGGCCAACGGCACGTGGCCGGCGCGCACGCTCAAGGTGACGCTGTTCGACGCCGAGGAGACGGGCCTCAACGGGTCGCGCTTCTACGCGGCCAACCTGATCCCGAAGGGACCGCAGGGGCAGTACGTGCTGGTCGCCAACATGGACCAGAACGGCATCGAGTACCCCGCCTTCCACTTCGGCACCGACCACTACCTGAACGACCTGGTGAACGGCGGCGTCGGCCCCTGGTTCACGAACATCAACGCGTCGCCGCTGGCGCAGAACAGCATCTACACCGGCCAGGCATGGCAGAACATCCAGGCCAACATGCCGGCGATCCTCGCGTTCCGGCAGGCGCTGACGGACGCGGTCACCCAGGCGTTCCAGGTGCTGGGCGACCGGCACGACCACCAGGTGCCGCTGGAGAACCCGCTGACGATCGCGACGTTCGCGCCGGCGGACCCGCGGGCGCGCACCATGCCGGCGTACTCGGCCGCCGACCAGCAGCGCTTCTCGCCGGTGCAGGACGACGCGCTGGGCCGCACGGACCAGGTGCCGTTCCTCAGCCTGGGCATCCCCGGCTACGGCGTCCTGGGCGCGTTCGACAGCAACGCCGTGGAGAACCCGTACCCCGCGTTCTACACGTCCAGGCCGCCGATCTTCCAGTACGCCGGCTACGACACGACGCTGGACGACATCTGGCACCTGAACCAGTTCGCGTCGGGCATGCCGCACGGGCCGAAGGGCGTCGCGGACCCCAGCCAGGAGCTGCTGCGCGCGCTGGAGCTGCCGGCGACGTGGACGGACTACCTGGCGTCGGGTGACGCGTACGCGGGCGCGGCGGCGGCGCCGCGCGGACCGGTCGCCTACTTCGAGACGAGCCCGGCGGCCCCGAGCACGACGACCGTGTCGTTCGACGGCGGGTTCAGCGCGGACCCGGCGGGCGGCGGCCTGCGGTACGTCTGGGACTTCGGCGACGGCACGTTCGGGTCGGGCCGCTCGGTGACGCACACGTACGCCGGGCCGCAGTGGGCGGACGCGAAGCTGCTGGTGGTCGACCGCGCCGGGCGGGTCGGGGCCTACCGGCAGGCGGTGTCGGTGGCGGGGCCGACGGGCGCCGCGCCGGCGACGGCGGCGTGCGGCACCCTGGACTCCTCTGAGCGCCAGGCGGTGCTGGACGGCGCCCGGCGGGCGCACCTGCTGTGAGGGTTCAGCGGCGGGTCCGCCGCTGCCAGCCCCGTCCCGGGTGCCAGGACTCGATGACGAGGTGGTCGGCGGGCGTGCCGACGTAGGTCAGCACGGCCTCGGTGATGTCGAGGCGGAAGAAGCCGGCGCCCTCGTGCGGGTCGTCCGGCGGCGGCGGGACCTCCACGGCGGTGCCGGCGAGCTTGGCGTCGCCGACCCAGGCGCTGGGGTCGTCCTTGGGCGGCTCCGGCGTCGGGCTGTGCACGGCGACACGGGGGTCGCGGCGCACGTCGAGGAGCTTGACCGAGCCGTCCATCATGCCGAGCGTCGCCTCGCCGTCCTCGAACTGGAGCTCGGTGCCGCTGATGCGGGGCGCGCCGTCCCGGCGCAGCGTGGCGATGGTCTTGTGGGTGCCCGCGTCGAAGCGGGCCCTGACCTTCGCGGCGAAGTCGGGGGCGTCGCGCTCGATGTCGCGCCAGGCGGGCATGGGCCTACGTCACGACCAGGCGGGCGGGCTGCCCGTGCGGATGGCGGCGGCCAGGACGTCGGGATCGGGCGAGCCGCTGGCCTGGAGGTCGGCGGCCACCTGGTCGACGTCGTACTCGACCCGGTGGACCGTGACGGCGCCGTCCTCGACCAGCAGGTAGGAGGCGCGAGGGTCGCCGTCGTAGGGGTTGCCGGCGCTCCCCGAGTTGGCGACGGTCAGGCCGCCGACCTGCCTGACGAAGGGCACGTGGATGTGGCAGAAGACGGCGACCCGCGCGCCGAGGGGCGCGAAGGTGCTCTGGAGGTCGGCGTCGCCGGCGTCCGGCAGCACCACCTGCCACAGGTTGCCCGGCGCGGCGTGGACGACCGCGACCCGATCGCCGTCCCGCCACTCCATGGGCGCCGTCTGGAGCCAGGCGACGCGCTCCTCGCCGAGCCGGTCCGCGTTCCAGGCGACGTGCCTGTCGAGCCGGGCCGCGAGGGCGGGCTCGATGCCCGGCGGCAGGCCGTCCCGGACGACGGTGTCGATGTTCCCGATGACCCCGGGCCAGCCGAGCTCCCGCACCCGGTCGACGCACTCGGCGGGCCGAGGGCCGCCGATGACCAGGTCGCCGCCCTGCACGACGAGGTCGGGCGCCGCGCGCTGGAGATCGGCGACGACCGCGTCGAGCGCCGCGAGGTTGCCGTGGACGTCGGAGACGATCGCGATTCGGGGACCGGCCACCGCTACTGGACCCCCAGCGTCCCCAACTGCGCGGCGGGGTCCCACCCGGGCGGCGCCGAGAGGCCACGGCTCGACCACTTCATGCCGTCCGCGACCCACTTCGCGCGCCACGCCTCGAACGTCACGCCCCGGGCCTCGTCGTCGTACCCGAACTCGAAGCCGCAGGACGGGCAGATGTCGTACGACGCCCCGCTCTCTTCCGTGTAGGGCGGCTCGGTCAGGTCCGGATAGCCGCACACCGGGCACTGGTACCGCTGTGGGGCCACCGAGTGCTCCTGCCGCGGCTGCGCACCGTTGCTCTGCTCGGCCGGCGGCTGGTCCTGGTCGGTCAGCACGGCCTGGAGTGCCTCACGCAGCCCTTCGCGGTCCACGGTGACGAACTCCGGCGCCTCGGGGGCGACGCCGAACACCGAGCGCACGACCGATGTCCCCTCGGGCGAGATCCCGATCGACACCTGCGTCCTCCGCGAGCCGGCCGGGCGGAGGTGGTATGCGTCGATCCTCGTGATGCCGGGCCCGAGCTCGCGCATCGAGTCGGTGACCTGCTTCGGGATGTCCGGCCGCGGGCCGGCCGGCGTCACCGACTCCGGCGTGAGCTGTCCGGGGTCCACCACGCGGACCAGCTCGTCGGTCGCGTTGCTCAGGGTGCGGAGCGTGAAGCGGTGGAACCCGCGCCGGTCGATGCGCTCCTCGAGGAAGCCCGTGACCCCCTGGTCCTGGAAGCCGTGGAGGGCGGCCAGGTACGACTCCTGGCCGACGAAGACGACCGCCGTCGGGCTGCGCCGGACGTGGAGGATCGAGTCGAGGTCGCCCTGGGCCTCGAGCGCGAGCCGGCCGCTGGCGGCCGCGTCGTCCAGCTGCTGGTCGTCCGGCTCGCGGACCAGCCCACGGACCAGCAGGCTGCGGAGCGCCGTCCGGAGCGCCGCGCTCCGGGCCTCGTCGGGCAGGGAGCGCGTCACCTCCGGTGGCTCGGCCGGGCGGAACGGCGTCCCCTCGTCCGCGCTGACGCTCTCCAGCTCCTCGTCCGTCAGGGGCACCAGCGCGACGGCCCCGGCCGCGGTCAGCCGCTCCAGCAGCTCCTCGTTCGCCATCGTTCTCTGTCTACACCTATCCGAACAGCCCGTGCCAGGCGTGGGACAGGCCGCTGCCGATGTCGTGGCCGACCGAGGACGCGACGTTCACCACCGCGTGCTCCGCCGTCGAGAAGGCGTGCCCGATCGCCTCGCGGTTCTGGTAGATGAGGTCGCCGACGAAGTACGCGGCGGTGGCCGCCATCGTCACCTCGCCGACGACCGGGATCCAGTCGGTGGCGGCGTTGGCGGCGAGCAGGCCGGCGACCGGGCCGGCGGTGACCGCCATGGCGCCCAGGTTGGCGGCCGCCGCCCACCGCTCGGTGTTCGCCCCGCCGAGCGCGTTCGGGGAGGGGTCGGCGATGGTGAAGATGTCGCCGGCGGCGCCGAGCACGGCCAGGCCCTTGCTGGCCGTGCGGCCGAGCGGGCTGTCGAGCAGCTGGCCGACCCTGGCGAACGGCGACGTGACCGCGCCGTCGACGGTCCGGGCGGCGTCCGCGGTCGCGTCGGCCAGCTCGGTGCCCGTCGGCGTGTGCCCGAAGGACGGGTTCTGCCAGTACGAGTCGCCCGGGAACCGGGCCGGGTCGGGCTTGAAGATCGTCCGCGTCTTGCCGTCGAGCGAGTAGGCGGCGAACGTCCTGGTCGCCGGGTCCCACACCCGCAGGGTGTTGCCGGCGATCTTGACGTCGTAGCCGGCCGCCTGGGCGTCCTGCAGGAACCGCGTGGCGGCGGTCGCGTACTCCTCCTTGGAGGCCGCCCACACGTCGGACCAGTGCCGCTGGAAGTGGTCGAGGAGCGTGCTCGGCCGGTTCCACGTCGCCTGGGCCGCGCGGTAGTAGGACTGCAGCGCGAGGTGGGAGGCGTCGTAGAGCGCGGGCCCGAGGTTCAGCAGCCGCGCGGGGCTGCTCCCGCCGCCGCCCAGCGCGCCCTGGGTGCCGGCGAGCTCGATCGCCTGCGTGACCTGGACCGCCTGGCTCTGCATGGCCTGCACCTGTGTGAGGGCCTGGTCCAGCGCGGCGCGGGTTCCGGGCCAGGTGGTCCGGAAGTCGCGCGCCGCGGGACCGTCCCAGACGGCCGGGTTGCTCAGCGCCGAGCCGCTCGCCCGGACCGCCTGCAGGTTGGTGACGAGGTGACCGTCGAGGAGCTGCTGCATCGCCTTCGCGGCGCGGACCGCCTGATCGGTCGTGAGGACGCGCTCAGCCACGGCGCACCCTCGGCCTGGCGCCTGCCGCGATGTCCCTGCCCCCCAGAAACATTTGCGATAGGGTACCGGACGGTTCCTCGCCGTTCGCGACGCCGCCCGGGCGTCAGGCGGGCCGGGGCCGCAGCTCGCACTCGGCCTTGAAGCCCTGGCTGGTGAGGCCCAGCGCCGCGTTCGATCTCGAGCGCATGTTCTCCAGCGCGACGAGCGACGTCAGCTCGACCACGCTGGCGTCGTCCAGGTGCTCGCGGAGTCGCGCGACCAGCTCGTCCGTGACGGCCGGCGGGGTCTCCGTCATCGCCTCCGCGTACTCCAGCACCAGGCGCTCGAGGTCGCTGTAGACCGGGCTGGACCGCCACCGCGGGATCTCCTCGAGCTTGCGCGGGTCGACGCGCCGGTGGTGGAACTCCCAGTAGCCGAAGTCCACGCACCAGGCACAGCCGATTCGGGCCGCCGAGGCCATCACCGCGAGCGCCTGGAGGGTCGTGTCCAGGCGCCGCCAGCGCTGGACGCGCATCTCCAGGCGCACGAGCGTCAGCAGGACGCCGGTGTGGTGCGACCAGGCCGCCAGCGGATCCGCCACCCTGCCGAGCCGGCGCCTGCTGAACCAGGCGGCCACGCGGGCGGTGAGGCTCGTGGTCGTCGTGTCGAGCGGGATTCGTGCCATGGACCCACGGACGGCGCGGCGAGCCGATTCGTGACAGCCCGCCTCGGCCCGGCTCAGTCCGGACCGAGGCGAGGCCGCTGCCGCCGCGCGAACGCCAGCTTGCTCGGCGCGAGCACGAACAGGATCTCGGCGATGCGGCCGCCGGCGTCGGTGACGATCTGCACCACCTGGATCGGACCGTCGCCGGCGTGCACGACCAGGCCGGGCGTGCCGTTCACGCCGACCGTGGCGACGCGCAGCTCGGGCGGCGCCTTCGCCAGCAGGCCGGCGAAGAGGCGCAGCACGCGATCCCTGCCGAGCACCGGACGGCGCGCGGCCAGCGCCTCGCCGCCGCCGTCGGTGAGCGCCACGACGTCCTCGCGGAGGACGGCCACCAGGGAGCTCACGTCGCCCGCCCGGAACGCCGCCACGAGCGCGTCCGCCAGCCGCCGGTGCACCTCCGCCGACGGCGTGGCGCGGGCGTGCGAGGAGGCGATCCGGCGCCTGGCCCTGGCCAGCAGCTGGCGGGAGCCGCCCTCGCTGATCCCGATGGCGTCCGCGATCTCGGCGTGGGACAGCTCGAGCGCCTCGCGCAGCACGAGCACCGCGCGCTCGGACGCGGAGAGCCGTTCGAGCATGGCGAGGGCGCCCAGCGAGAGCAGCTCGCGACGCTCGACCAGCTCCAGCGGGTCCTCGGCGACCCCGGCGCCGGTCAGCACCGGCTCGGGCAGCCAGGGCCCGACGTAGCGCTCCCGGCGGGCCCGGGCCGAGCCGAGCTGATCGAGGCTCAGGCGGGTCACGGTGCGGAGGAGCCACGCGCGAGGGTCGCGCACGTCGTCCGCGTGGGCGGCGTAGCGGAGCCACGCCTCCTGCACCGCGTCCTCGGCGTCGCTCGCCTGGCCCAGCAGCCGGTAGGCGACCGAGAAGAGCAGCGGCCGCAGCTCCGCGAACGCGGCGACGCGGGCGTCGTCGACCAGCACGCCTCCACGATAGGTCGCGGCCGGGGCCGGGGCCGGGCAGGGCCGGCGGCCACAATATGGACCCGTGCGCTCGATCGGCGCCGGCGCCAGGTGGCTGCTGGCCGGGGCGTCCGCGGCCGTGTTCGCCGTCATGGGCGCCGGCGTGACGCTGGGCCTCGGCCGGAGCGGCGACCGGAGGTGGGCGGTGCTGAGCGCGGCGGCGGTCGCAGCCGGCCTGGGCCTGGGAGTGCTGCTGGTGCCCGTCTTCGGCAGCGACGTGCTGTACGCCCACGTCTATGGCAGCACGTTCGGCCTGCTCGGCGGGCTGGTGCCGAGGGCGTGGCGGCCGGCCAGGTTCGCCAGTTGACAGCGTCCGCGGGCTGATGAACCATCCTCTTGGAGTCGACATATCGACGGCTTGTCGAAAATTCGGACAACGGCGATCTGGATTCCACGGAGGGAAGAGACGATGCACCGGGACATGCTCCCGCGCCCCCGCCGACGCGTCGCCGCCGTCCTCGGCGCCCTGGCCCTGGCCGCCGGCGCAGCAGCGCTGGGCACGTTCCCGGCGCAGGCATCCCCCACGTCTGCCACCACCCTCGTCGTCAACGCGAACCAGTCGCTGCGGACGGTCACCCACGTCGCCTCCGGCGGTCTCTACGGCCTGGACACGGCCACCGTCCCGGCCGACAGCCTGGTCGAGCCGCTGCACCCGAACACGTTCGTACAGATGGCGCCCGGCGGCTCGCAGCTGCCCAACGGCGAGCCCGTGCCCGGCGGTGACGCCGTGGTCGTCGCCCCGGAAGCCGCGAAGGCGGGCGCGAAGGTGGTCATCCGGATGCCGGACTGGTACCCGAACTTCCCCTACAAGTGGATCAGTTGGAGCAACTGGCTGTCCGCCGTGGACACCCAGCTGGCGAAGGTGCGCGCCTCCGGCGCCACCAACATCGCGGCCTGGGAGCTGTGGAACGAGCCCGACTTCACCTGGGACACCGCCAACGCCGGGAGCTTCGACGCTGGCTGGGCCCGCACCTACGCCGAGGTCAGGTCCAAGGACACCACGACGCCCATCCAGGGCCCCAGCTTCACGCACTGGGACGTCAACCTGATGACCCCGTTCCTCAACGATGCGATCGCCAACAAGGCGGTGCCGAACATCGTCAGCTGGCACGAGCTCGGGGGCGCCAGCACCATCGCCGCGGACGTCGCCGCCTACCGCAGCCTGGAGAGGAGCCTCGGCCTCAGCCCTCGGCCGATCGACATCGAGGAGTACGGCACCCGCGCCGAGGTGGGCGTGCCTGGGCCCCTGGCCGGCTACATCGCCAAGTTCGAGCGGGCGGGGGTGCACAGCGCCGAGCTCGCCTTCTGGAACCACTACGGCACGCTGGGCGACACCCTGACCGACACCGGAGGCTCTCCCAACGGCGCCTACTGGCTGTATCGGTGGTACGGCGGCATGACTGGCAACATGGTCACGACCGTGCCCCCGGCCCAGACCGGCATCGACGGCGCCGCATCGCTCAACAGCGCCGGCAACCAGCTCCAGGTCGTCTTCGGCGGCGGCGCCGGCTCATCGGCGGTCGCGGTCAACGGCCTGTCAGCCTTCGGAGCGACTGTGCACGTCCGGCTGGAGTACAGCCCGTCCCTCGGCCGAACGACCGCGGTGAGCGGACCGATCACCATCTCCGATACCGACTACACCGTCAGCGGAGGCTCCATCACCGTGCCGGTGGTGACCAACGCCTCCGACGGCTACCACCTGGTCATCACGCCCAGCGGCACCTCCACGACGCTGGCTGGGCGCTACCAGATCACCAACAGGAACAGCGGGCTGGCCCTGGACACCCAGAACGCTGGCACTGCGCAGGGCACCACCGTCGTCCAGGCGACCTCGACCACCGGCACCGACGAGAACTGGACCCTGACGGCCGCGGGTGCCGGACTCTACAAGATCGTCAACCAGAAGAGCGGTCTCGTGCTCGGCATCAGCAACGAGAGCACCAGCAACGGTGGCACCGCGCTGATCTGGGGTGACAACGGCACCCCCGACCACCTCTGGCAGTTCATCCCGGCGCCGGGCGGTCGCTTCAAGATCGCCAACTTCAACAGCGGCCGGGTGCTCGGCGTCAACAACGAGAGCACATCCACCGGAGCCCAGGTCCTCCAGTGGGACGACAACGGCACCCCAGACCACCTCTGGACCCTCACGGCGCGCTGACATCACCGCCTGGCAGGCGGCAGGCCCGATCCCTTGCACTTCCGGCGCCTGGTCCTCACCTCCACGTGCCCTCTGCCGGGCACCGTCTCGGCGACGGTCTCCTTGCCGTAGTGCACGGGCAGCGTGCCGTCACTCAGCTTCTTCCGCTGCCGGCAGACGGGGCAGGTGCCGTTCACCGGCTCCTTCTGTCGAACAGCGGCAGGGCCGTTCTGGCGCGATGCGGCCGCACCACCCGGGGACGACGCGCCGCGCATGCGGGCTCGGCGCGCGAGTTCCTGCCTCATCCGGCGCCAGTCTCGCGCGGCGGCGATCTCACTGGTCACCATGGTGCGGTCGGCGTCCACCGGAAGGGTGTGGTAGACGATGTCGTCGTCCAGGAGCGCCTGGTCGAGGATCGGCTTGCACCCCCCGCACGGTTCGCGTTCCGTGTAGATGGCGGCCGGTCCCCGAGCCGGGTCCCGATAGTTGGCGTAGGGCGGGTCACCGTCGTTCCACCCCACCCGACCCGCGATCAGCACCTTCTCGGTGTGCTGATCGTCGCCGGCGGAGAGGGCGGGAATCAGCCCGTGCGCGTCCTTCAGCGCGCCGGCGTTGTCCGTGCCCTTGAGCTGGTTGGTCCCGATGCGGTGATCGAGCGCGGCCCTGGCCAGCTCATTGGAGTCGTACGCGACGAACTTGGGGATCCACCGCTGAACGACGGGTTCCGGCCACCGGGCGGCGGAGTCGAGCAGGGCGGTCACAGCCGCGTTGCCCGCAAGGCGTTGGAGCTGGAGCAGCGAGGCCACTGACGGCGGCCCGGGCGCCTGCTCCGGCAGTTTGCCAGTCCGAGTCGTCGGACGCTTCTCGCGCGCGACGTCGTCCATCCACCGGTGAGCGTGCATCACCGTCACCCCCGTTCGATCCCACAGCCTGCTGCCGCCGGATGCCTCCGGCCGATCCATTCCGAGACTAGCAGAAGGGCCCGGCCCGACTAGCTGGAAGCTGACACGAGGCGGCCGGCGCTGCGGTATGTTGATCCTCGCGATAGGTCGATACCGTCCCAGGAGGTTGGACCGTGGGCATTCTGAGCTGGATCGTCGTTGGCCTGATCGCCGGGGTCATCGCCAAGCTGCTCCTGCCTGGACGAGATCCGGGTGGTTGCATCATCACGATGCTGATCGGGATCGCGGGAGCGATCCTCGGCGGCTTCCTCGTAGGTCTCTTCGTGGGCGGGAATGTGGTCACCGGCGTCAACGTCACGACCATCCTCGTGGCGGTCGTCGGGGCGATCATCCTCCTGCTCCTCTACCGGCTCCTGCTCGGCCGCCGCGCGTCGTCCCCCTGAGCAGGCGCCGCCCCGACCCGACGACTCCGGATGCCAGCGCGATGGTGACGGCCGGCTCCTACCTGCACCGCCTGGAGACCCGGCGCCGCCGGTGGGTGAGGGCGGACTCGGCTGCCGCGATCCCGGTAGGGTGGCTCGTCATGGGACACGAAGACGTCATGGAGGTCCTGAACGACCCGCTGGCCCAGGAGATGTTGCATTCCCCGCTGTTGGCCCGCATGGCCTACAACGGGATGGACGGCACTCCCCGTGCGATCCCGATCGGATACCTCTGGAACGGCGCCGGGTTCGTGATGTGCACCGCCTCGAACGCCCCGAAGGTGCGGGCGCTGCGGGCGAACCCCAGGGCGGCGCTCACGATCGACACCGACACGCAGCCGCCACACATCCTCCTGGTCCGCGGCACCACCAGCGTCGAGATGGTCGATGGTGTGCCCGTCGAGTACCTGCAGGCCTCGTGGAAGTCGATCACGGGGGAAGAGCAGCGCGCGGCGTTCGAGACGCAGGTGCGCAGCATCTACAAGCAGATGGCGCGTATTACGCTCGAGCCCGAATGGGCCAAGCTCATAGACTTCGAGACCCGCCTCCCCATCGCCGTCCAGCACCTCGTCAGCGGCCAGCGATAACAACCTGGCGGCAGGCGATGCGAGGAGCTCGGGGCCGGAAGAGCAGCGACCCCGACGAGCCGCCTCCTCGAGCACCATAACCCGGCCTTGCGGCCCGGTCCCGGTGCCTCAGCGCGTACTCCTCGGGGCCGACGCCAACGTTGGTCGACGGCGGCCCTGCGCGCAACCCCACCACGTCGCGACCGCGTCAATGGAAGAATAAGTGATAGAATTGCTGTCACTTATTCTTAGATTGGAGAGTGGGATGTCACCTGTCAGCCGCTACGGCCGCTGGTACGCACGGGGCTCGTACTCCGATCGGGTCCGGACGATCATCGCGGTCGCGCTCGTCGTGTTGTTTCTGCTGGCCA
>Ga0070717_10003018_pt1 | contig 11996 bp, 11 predicted proteins | sample LARL113metaG_FD_71366 | JGI IMG/M metagenome (GOLD analysis project Ga0070717, IMG submission 71366) | Corn, switchgrass and miscanthus rhizosphere microbial communities from Kellogg Biological Station, Michigan, USA - LAR L11-3 metaG | ecosystem: Host-associated > Plants > Roots > Rhizosphere ...
CGCTTATTTCTCTTGCTGGTTCTCAGCACGTCTGCCAGCCTGGAAGAAGCCCGGATCGGATGCGGGAACTCGTTCCCCGCGCATGAACCCGATCAGGAAGGAAGGGGTGGGATGACCTGAGTGCTCGATGGCTTTGATCACTGCCTCGCGGTCGTAATCCACGCGCCGCAACTGGACGCTAGAGCCATGCTCGTTGGCATCAAGAAGCACATAGGTCGCCTGCAGGCCCAACGTGACCGGATTGCTGACGCTGCCCAGGTTGATGACATGTCTCCTGCCAACCCGGCGATCGAGCGGAACATGGGTATGCCCTACGATGACCAGGTCCGTCTCGCAGCCAGCCAGCCGTTGCTCCAGTTGGTCATCGCTGTGCCTGGGCTGCAGACCCGGTCCGTCATCTCTGCCTGGAGAAGCATGCACGCCGAGCACGCGCGTGCCATCGGGTAAGGTCAAACGCACTTCCAGCGGCAAGCTCACCCACCGAGTCCTCAAACGGAACGTTTGGATCAACATCCTCTTTCATCGCAGACAGTCGTGAGAGTATCAGCCAGCTGGCCTGGACAATGGCAAGAGGCGCTCCAGGCATCTTATGCTCAAGCATGAATACACGGTGTCTGGAGCGCTGGATGGATGCAGGCATCTACATCCTGAATTACCTGCTATGCCAATTCAATACTCAGCTCGCGCTTCTGGGCAGCCGCGCGGGTGCTGGACGGTCGCCAGTAGCCGGAGACCACAAAGATCGTAGGCAGGAAGACCACCAGTCCCGCGATACAGACCCACCACCAGGTAGCCCACTGTGAGCCGTCCACCACGTTGGTCACAACAAACGAGAAGGCCAGGGTGGAGAGCACAACAACCAGGCGGAGGATGAAGCCCTGGACCGCCAAGCCGGTTGCGACCAGCGCCGGGTTGATGTCCTCGACGGTCTCCGTATAGGCGGCCATCCAGGTCACGTAGCCAACAGCCAGGGTGATGCCGAACAGGCTCAGGAAGACGATCATCAGCCCGGAACTGGTGGGCACACCGATCCTGCTGATGAAGAGGAGCGTCACTACAATCGTGGCAATGCAGCCGATCAGCATATAGGGCTTGCGTACCAGGGTTCTGTCAGAGATAAAGCCGATGAGGATCGCGGCGACAACATTGACGAGCCAGAAGACGCTCACCAGTCCGTTGGCCTGGGAGACGGAGAATTTGAAGATGGTGGTCAGGTAGAGCGGGAAGAAGCCCACCGCGGCATAGTAGATGAGCAGGAAGACACTGATGCCGAAGGCGCTGACTATCAAACGGGGATTGAGCATCTGCCGCCAGGGGTGCTCGATGGCTTTTTCGACATCAATTGTGCCCGCGCGTCTTTCGATCGGCTTCAACCTTTTCAGTAATCTTGCCTTTCGCGCTACCTCCTTTCGCTTCAACCTTGATAGACTACTAGCGCGGACCGCCCGCGACATAGATAATCTGGCCGGTGACATAGCTGGATTCCTCGGAGGCGAGGAAGCAGATGACGTTGGCCACGTCGCGCGGCTGGCCGACGCGCCTGACCGGAATGGATTTTGAAGCCATCTCAATAACCTGCTGCGGGTCATGGCCCTGGCGGCGCGCGGTGGCCCGCGTCATCTCGGTGTCGATAAAGCCGGGTGCGACCGCGTTGGCAGTGACGCCGAACGGTCCCAGTTCAATTGCCAGGGTGCGCGTCAGTCCCTGCAGGCCCGCCTTGGCCGTGGAGTAGTTGGCCTGGCCGCGATTCCCCAACGCGGAGACCGACGAGAGCGAGATAATGCGCCCGTACTTCTGCCGGACCATGTGCGCCTGCGCGGCGCGGCTGCAGAGAAACGCGCCTTTCAGGTGCACGTTCATGACGGTCTCCCAATCGTCGTCGCTCATCTTGAAGAGCAGGTTGTCACGCAGCACGCCGGCGTTGTTGACCAGGATATCCAGCCGACCAAAGCGCTCAACCCCTTGCGCGACCGCGGCCTCAACAGCCTCGCGATCCGCGACATTGCAGAAGATGGCCAGCGCCTGCGAACCCGCCTGCTCGATCTCAGCAGCGACCTGCTGGCAGCCCTCTAGATCGATATCGGCGAGCACCACTCGCGCGCCATCTTCGGCCAGGCGTAGCGCGGTAGCGGCGCCAATGCCTCTACCCGCTCCGGTGACAAAGGCCACACGGCCATCAAGTCTTCCCATAACACGTTTCTCCCTCTTATTCTTGCCAGCTGACCAGCACATCGAGCGCCTCGATACGTGACCCCGAGAGCAGCAGCGGGTTGATTTCCAGCGCGTTCAGTTTTGGTCCGAGGGCAAGGGCGAGTGTGCTGACGCGATAGATGACCTCGCTGAGCGCCTGCAGGTCAACGCCCTCCTGCCCACGGGTGCCGCACAGCAGGGCCGCGCCGCGCAGTTCGCCGAGCATCTTCTCTATCTCGTCATATCCCACAGGCAGCACACGTACTGCCGTGTCCCGCAAGATTTCCGTCCAGACGCCGCCGAGGCCTACCGTGAGCACCGGTCCCCAGAGATCATCGCGCACGACGCCAACCAGCAGTTCTATGCCAGGTGGGCGCAGCGGGCTGACGAGAATGCCCTCAATCTTAGCAGCGGGCTGCCTGGTCTGCACGCGTGCCAGCATAGCGGTGAACTCCTCGCGCACAGCCTCCTCGTCGCTCAGGTTGAGCGCGACACCGCCCACGTCGCTCTTGTGTGGCAGCGCGGGCGACTGGATCTTGAGGACCACGGGCAGACCGAGTTCGCGCGCGGCCTGAGCGGCTTCGTCCGCTGACATGGCGAGCAGACCGGGAACCGTGGGAATGCCGGCTCCTTCCAGGAGCGTCCGCGCCCGCGCCTCGGACCAGCTTCCCTTGAAAGGTTGCTCGTGTGAAATCGAGACCGGTTCTGCCTCGGCTTTGCCGGGCGCGGAATTGATGAACTCGGACCACCAGAGAAAGTGGCCAAGCGCGTGCATCCCATGCTCCATTCCGGCGGTGAAATACAGGCCCGTGCGTTCTATGACAATTTTCGCCATGGGGGAGAGGTCCATGCACGTATTGGAAGTCAGCACAACCGGGCGCGGCGCCTCGCGAATGATGCGGTTGAGATTATCATACGCGGGAAGCATCAGCGCCAGCATTTCGGGCGTTGGCTCGCGTCCACCCTCGGTAGCTGTGAGGTTCAGCGCAAAGTCAATATTCGGGTCGTTGACCACTACCTCCAGTGCGCGCTGCTGGATCGACGAGTCCACAACAACGTAACCGGTCACATCCAGCGGGTTATGGCAGGTCGAGAACGCCGGCAGAACAGCTTGCAGCCGTTCGACCGTCTCCGGCGCGAACTCGGGCAGTTCCAGACCGACCTCCTCCGCCAGGTCCGAAATGAGATCGCACGCACCCCCCGAGGGCGTTACCACGCCCATCCTGCGTCCGGGCAGCGGATCGGTATACCCTGCGAGTCCCGCGGTGGTCAGCAGGTCTTCCAGCGAAGAAACGCGGATAATACCAAGCTGGCGCAGCGCGGCGTCATTCACCGCATTATTGCCCACGAGCGCCCCGGTGTGGGCCAGAGCGGTGCGCGAACTGACCTCGCTTCTGCCGACCTTCAGCGCCACGATCGTTTTACGCAGTACGCGGGCTTTTTCGGCCACCCGGCGCAGTTCGTCGGGATGGCGGATGCTCTCCAGGAAGAGCGCGATGGCCCGCGTGGACTCATCCTCAAGTAGATAGTCCACCACGTCCGTCACCGAAATCATCGTCTCGTTGCCCATCGACACCATTAGACTCAGTCCGATACCATGGCCCTGGGCGAAGGCCAAAACCGAGCTGGCCAGCGCACCGCTTTGTAGGACCACGCCCACAGGGCCAGCCTTCAGCGGCGGCGTGATGGGCAGGCCATAGGGCGTAATCTGGTCGGTGACGTGAATAAAGCCATTTCCGTTCGGGCCGAGAAGCATCAGACCGTGTTCCTGGGCGAAGCTGAGGAGTTCATGCTCGAGACGGGCCCCCTCCTCGCCCATCTCGCTGAAGCCGGAGGTCAGAATCACAAAATTCTTCGTACCCAGCTCCGCAGCCTCCTGAACAATCGAGAAGACGCGTGGAGTGGAAACCATCACGAAAACAAGGTCGACTGGCTCTGGGAGAGCATGTAACGACTTATAGGCTTGCTGGCCGTGCACAATCTCACGGGTCGGGTGGACCAGATAGATCGGACCAGGGAAGCTGTAGTTTTTCAAATTCTCATAGGTATAGATGGACCAACGTGAATTGTCGGTCGCTCCCACCAGGGCAATGCTTCGCGGACGAAAAAATCGCCGAAGCTGCTCTGTTGATACGCGCTGGGACTGCGTCATCACTTGGATACCTCGTATAGACCTATCTCCAACAACAGTGTAAAAGAGCTGAGCTATGAGCGTCCTACTCGACGAGACGAAAATACGGCAGCGTCAGGTCTTCACCCACCTGCTCAAACGTCACCCTGACCACCGTGCCGACCTTGACTCGCTCGCGAGGAGCGTCAACGATGCGCGACATCATGCGCGCGCCCTCTTCTAGCTCAACGATAGCGACCACAAAAGGCACATCCGCCGCGAACGAGCCGAACGCCTGGTGTGCGACCGTGTATGAATAGATCGTGCCCTTCCCGCTAGCCACAATCCAGGAGAGTTGATCTGCATGGCAATGTGGACAAATTGAACGCGGATAAAAGACCGCCTTCGAGCAGGAGTTGCAGCGCTGAATGCGCAATTCGCCCTGCGCCAGACCTTCCCAGTAGGGGCGCGAGTCACTATCCTGCTGGAGCATGGACGCTGGAATTTGTCCTGGCATAGCGCATCAGTCCTTTCCCAGAATAACGGTGGCGCCCGACGACAGCACACCGCCGGTCCCGTGGGCGAGCGCGATGCGCGCGTCTTCCACCTGGCGTGGCCCGCACTCACCGCGTAGTTGCCGCGTGGCCTCGATCAGCAAAAAAATGCCGTACATCCCTGGATGACAGTAGGAGAGTCCTCCGCCACTCGTGTTCATAGGGAACGGCCCGCCGGGAGCCGTGCGCTGACCGCTGACGAAGGCGCCACCCTCCCCGCGTCCACAGAAGCCAAGAGCTTCCAACGTCATAATCACCGTGATCGTAAACGAATCGTAGATCTCAGCCACATCGATCTCAGCGGGTGTGAGTCCAGCCATCGCGAAGGCGTCGCGCCCGGAGGCTACGGCGGCCTGGTGTGTCGCCAGGTCGGGCATATTCGCGATCGTATTGTGCGTGTGCGCCTCGCCGTGACCGAGCACCCAGACCGGCGTTTTGCGCGCGTTCCTCGCTCGCTCAGCAGTAGTCACAACCACCGCACTGCCGCCGTCAGTGACGAGACAGCAGTCCAGCAGGTGCAGCGGCTCGGCCACCCAGCGCGAGTTAAGCACATCCTCGATCGTGATTGGTTCGCGCAGCATTGCCTTCTCGTTCATTGCAGCCCATTTGCGTGTGGCCACCGCGACCTCCGCCAGCTGCTCGCTCGTCGTGCCATACTCATACATATGACGCGTCGCCGCCAGCGCGTAGGCACCCACGGGCATCGGCAGGCCAAAGGGTGGCTCGTACTGCTCGGTTAGCTTGAACGTGTAACCGCCGCGATTGCGCGAGCGGTCGGAGCGCTGGGTGCTACCGTAAGTAATCAGCGCGACCTCGAACAATCCGGCCTTGATGCCCGCCATTGCGTGCCCCATATGGGCCTCGAAGGACGAGCCGCCGATGTTTGTCGAGTCGGTATATTTGGGTCTGATGCCCACGTATTCGGCCAGCATCAGGTTGGGCGCCCAGGACCAGCTGCCCGCGCAAAAGAGCGCGTCCACGTCTCCAAAGCCCAGGCCCGCGTCTTCGAGGGCGGCTCTGGCCGCCTGGTGCTGGAGCTGGAGCACTGTCTTATCGGGAGTGCGGCCGAGATCGGACTCGGCCACGCCTACAATTGCTGCCTGAGGACGCGTCATTAGAACGCCTCCCCCTGTTTGACATTGCCCTTAATCAGGTTGCGCGAAATGATATAGCGCTGAATTTCGTCTGTGCCCTCGAAGATGCGATATAGACGCACCAGGCGATACCAGCGCTCGATGGGCAACTCTTTGGTATAACCCATGCCGCCGTGGATCTGCATCACGCGGTCAATCACATGGTTGGCCATGGTCGCACCCTGCAGCTTGGCCACCGACGAGGCGTGGCGCGCATCCATGCCATTCTCCGCCTGCCAGGCCGCGTACAGCACCAGCCATCGGGTGGATTCAATCTCCACATGAGAGTCGGCGATCATCCATTGGATGGCCTGATATTCGGAGATCGTCTTGCCCATGGAAACACGCTGTTTGGCGTAGTCGATGCCCATTTGCAGCGCGCGCTCGGCGGTTCCGATGGCGGCGGCGGGAATGCGCCAGCGGCCCGCGCCGATCCACTGCATGCCCAGGTTAAAGCCCTTGTTCAGTTCGCCCAGAATATTCTTTTCGGGCACACGCACATCCTCGAAATAGAGCGAGGCCGGCCCCCAATCGCCCATCGTGGGAATATAGCTGGATTTCCAGCCCATCTCACGATCGACCAGGAAGCAGGTCACGCCGCCATGGCCGCCCTTCACAGGATCAGTCACGGCAAATACCATCGCGAAATCGGCTTCGTTGCCACCGGTGATGAAGATCTTCTCGCCGTTGAGTACCCATTCATCGCCGTCTTTCACCGCGCGCATTTTAATGTTGGCCGCGTCTGAACCTGCGCCCGGCTCGGTCAGCGCGAAGCAAGAGCGCCTCTCGCCATTGATTGTTGGGATCAGATAGCGCTGCTTCTGCTCTTCGTTGCAGTAGTAGAGAATGTTGTCCGCCGTGCCGCCAAAGTTAAAAGGCACAAAGGTGCGAGCCACCTCCATTGTGATGATCGCGGTCATGATTGGACCAAGATTGGCCCCACCGTATTCCTCAGGAGTATTAATGCCCCAGAACCCCATGTCTTTGGCCCGCTGTTGCAATTCGCGAATCTTCTCGCGCTCCAGGGCGGGCTTTCCCTCGCGCTCGTTGCGCAGAACATCACCCTCAAGCGGGATCAGTTCTCGGTTGACAAAATCGCGCACGGTCTGTTGAACCATTTTCTGTTCGTCGTCCAGGCTAAAATCCATGGTCTGCTTGCTCCTTTGCATTGCTTGAGATGCCACGCAGGACGAGGAAGCCACACAGTTCCCTCGCCCTGCCAAGACAAAATACCATCTGAGTTACAGATGTCCACACCTGTGGATGTCTGTATTATTTTACATACATTTCTGACACTCTTGAGAAACCCTCTGCGGAAGAGGGACTGCCTACGGATTTGACGTTGGATCAGGCGTGGCGATATCGGCTGGCTGGTCATCGTTGCCTGGTTGCTGGTTGTCTTTCGCTACGGGTAATAACTGCGAGTGAAAGTAAGCGATCTGGGCGGAAGTATACGTCTCCAGGTCGATCTCAGGCGCGAAATGCCAGGTTTTCTGTAGCGCCCACAAGTGCCCCAAACCAAGCACATTCGCCGCCAGAACGCGTGGTTCCGCGATATCCCCTCGAAAGACGCCCACTCGCTGCCCTTCCTCAAAAAGCTCCAGAAAATGTTTATCCAGATTTTTGATCATAGAAAGGATGCCCTGACGCGTCTCGCGCGGCAGCGTAGAGGTATCGCGATACATAATCAGGATGCGCTTTGAGCTACTGTCCAGGTCTTTATACAGTTCGCGGACAATATAATCAAAGCGTTCGAGTGGATTAGCAATATCAACGCTCTGAGCGAAGAAGTCAAGGTGGAGCGTGACGACTTCCTGACAGCAAGCCAGGAGAATATCTTCTTTGCTGGAGAATATGTAGTAGATGAGTCCAGTACTGATGCCAGCTGCGCGGGCGATGTCAGGCACACTTGTCCCGTGAAAGCCCTTGCGGCTGAAGAGATCTCGCGCTGCTCTGGTAATTTCCTCGCGCCGTATTTCGCGAGCGAGCTTTGCACCCATACGTACCCGTCCTTCTTCGCACGTTGTAGGTGATAGCTGTTGTCCGTCGTTCCATAGAGCCAATGAAATCGTCCTGCTATAAACATACCACATTTTGAATGAATATTCAATAGGGATCCCCAAAGAGATCGCCACGCGCAGCTCCCTGCTTGCCTCCGCACTCTTCAAGGAAGCGAGCACCTGGCAATGATCGCTTGCGCATCCCGTGGGAGTATCAAGTACAAGAGGGAGGCCCTGGCGGCATTCGTTGAAAAAGCAGCAGGAAATGCAACTATGCTCCTTCTCGCACGCTCAGGAGCAGCTTCCCCAGGTTCCTGCGGCTTTCGATGCGGCGATGCGCTTCGCCGGCCAGGCTCAGAGGCAGCACGTCGGTGACATCGATGCGTACCTGTCCACGTTCGAGATACTGCAAGGCCCTCAGGGCAATGGCTCGCAAGCGCTGTGGGTCTTGCTGGCTGAGACTTCCAATGCTAAAGCCAAGGATGGCCTTGTTCGTTCTCTGCAAAGTGTAGACCGACTGCGCGATGTCGGGACTTCCCGAGGCATTGCCAAAGAGCACCAGCCGCCCCAAAGGCGCGAGCACCTCCGTGCTCCGGCCAAACACCTCGCCGCCGATCGATTCCAGAATCACATCAACGCCGCGCCCGCCGGTCAACTCGCGTACCTGGTTGGCAAAGTCCTCCTGCAACAGAACCTCGTCATACCCGAAGGAGCGTGCATACTCGCGCTTCTCTGCTCGGCTGACGACGCCGATGAGCTTGCCGGCCCCCAGCAGGCGCGCCACCTGGACCGCCACCGTGCCGACGCCCCCGCTGGCAGCGTGGATCAGGACGGACTCGCCCGGTTGGACGCGCGCCACATCAGTGAGCAGGGCCGTCGCAGTCGGCACCACGGTTGGAAAGGCTGCGGCGGTGCGCAGATCGAGCGAGGCGGTGAGCGGAAACGTCAGCAGAGCGGAGGCGGCCACATAGTCGGCGTAGCCACCTGTCACGGTGAAAGCCGCTGCCGGCTGCCCGATGCTCAAGCCCTCGACGCCCTCTCCAAGCGCGTGGATATGGCCTGAAACCTCCAGCCCCGGCACAAATGGCAGGGTACTGGCATGGTAGTCCCCGCGCCTGCCCATGATTTCCGCGAAATTCACTCCGGCATACGCCACACGAATCACAACCTGCCCTGGGCCGGGTTGCGGCTCGGGAACTTCTGTGGACTGCAACACCTCTGGCCCGCCAAAGGCCGTCACTGCGATGGCTCTCATCGGCTTCTCTCTTCTGCTATAGATAGATCTGTCTCTAAGGTAAGAGACAATTTGTAGACCTCCTGTTATTCCCTGAAAGCACGTGCTATTGCTCCCATCGCAAACAACTTCTTGCCCAATTGCAGGGACTGCGCTGGTAATATCTCGTTGTAATACTAGCACTCACCGGGGGTAAAGTGGGGAGCGGAAGCAGCCTGAGAGGTCAACGAGCACACGGGATGTGCGGCTGAAAGCTCAGCCCTTGATCGCGCGCGCTGACGCCCAGAGCGCGCCCGGATTGACCCGATCCGGATAGAGCTCCAGCATCCGAGACCGGACTGTAACATGCTTTACGCAGATGGAGCCATCAAACTGGCTAACATTGAGGGTCCGAATGGGCTAATTTGGAAGTCTATCCTTGCTTATGCCTGCAAAGTTAGGTACGCTTAAAAGAGGCGCTGTTATCTGGGAAAGGCAGGGGGAGTTGCCTGGACCGAAGCGTGCCCGCCGCGAGCGTACCGATGAGTGGGCAAAGATTCAGCAGTGGACGTTGTGGCCGGAGCAAGAATTGTATGAGGCGATCCGCCCTCTGGTCCTGTTCCACGAAACCGCAGGGGAGCGAGCCAAAGAAATCGATATCCCCCAGCGAACGCTGTCCCGCAAAGCTGATGAGTTTGAAAAACTGGGCATGCAAAGCCTCTTCTCATCTGAAGAGCACGGTGGAGCACGAGAGAGCAGCCTCACCCTTCCTTCTGAGATCCGCCAACTCATTGTTGACCTTCATTTTGAGCTCCCTTCGATGAGCTGGCGCGAGATTGCTGAGATCTGCTACATTCGCTATGACAGGCGGCCTCACCATAAACATGTGAAGCGCATCGCGACCTCCGGCCATCCTCCCTCTCTCCAGGCCAGGCGCTATCAGCCCTGGCACCTCATTCCCGACCCGGCAGAACGCAAGCTTGCAGTCATCCGATTGCATGCAGAGGGCTGGTCAATCACTTCCATTGCTCAGTATATGCAAGTGAGCAGGCCGACAATCTACGACACTCTCCAGTGCTGGGCGGAGGAAGGGGTCGCGGGCCTGGAGGAGAAGTCCAGAGCCAGGAAAGGGCCGCGCAAGGTGACGCTTTCAATTACCAATGAGGTGAGAAAGCTCCAGGAGAATCCGTTGCTGGGAAAGTGGCGGATGAGCGCAGCTCTTGCCCGCATGGGGATCGAAGTCAGCCCGACGACCTGCGGCCGGATCATGGAAGCCAACCGGCAGCTCTATGGCCTGGAAAAGCCCCAACGTGCCCCGCGCGAAAAGCTAGAAATGCCGTTCAAGGCGGTAAGGCGTCATCAATTTTGGAGCGCCGACATTCGTTATATCGAAGAGCACCTCTTGCCTGATCCCAAGCCGGTTTATATCATCACGGTCTTTGAAAATTTTAGTCGCTGTGTGCTTGCCTCAGCCATTTCTCCAACCCAGAACCAGTGGGACTTTCTCGCGGTTCTTGCTGAAGCCATACGTCGCTATGGCGCGCCAGAGGCTTTGGTCACAGATGGAGGAGGGCAATTTTACAGTTCCCAAGCACTCCAACTCTATGACATGCTCGGAATCCGTAAGGAGCGCATAGAGGCTGGGGAGCCGTGGCAGAACTACGCGGAGACCTTGTTTTCAATTATGTGGAATACTCCCGCCATTCTCTGAAAGCTCTTCAATAGGAAGGCGCTCGTAGTCCACATAATGCAAGTTATTTGAGAATTTTCCAAATTCCAAATAACATACATACAGATGAGATTAGCCGATTTTGCCTTTGCAAAAGCGCGCACCTGGCCGGAGATCCAGCAAGCTCACAGAACATGGTGGGTCAACTACAATACCGAGCGGCATTATGCCCACCGGGAGCGCCAGGACGGGCGGCACAGCCCCGCGGAGGTCCTGCGTGGAGTGTTGGGCCGGACCTTTCCCGAAGAGGTCCTCTCGCGCGCGCTGTACGCCACGCAGTTCACGCGCCAGATTGATCGCCACGGCTTCGTGAAATTCAAGCACTGGGGCTTTTATGGTGAGCGGGGGCTGGCCGGGGAAGACGTGTCGGTGTGGGTCTATGAGGGGAACGCAGATCGGTCGAGTATCAGGCCACTGCGCTCTCCCTGTACGAGCTTTCCGTCGAAAAAGACACCAGGAAGATCGCCGAGGTGACGAACGCCCGTCGCCTGGAGACCCATTTTCGCAGCCCTCAGCTTGACCTGTGGCAGCTTTCTGATACGGAGTGGTTACTTGCACTGCGGAGACCAGAGCCAAGCCCCCGCAAGAAAGCGGGCAAGATCGTTCCTCTTGCTCAACAACTCCCGCTGCCTTTGTTTAGTACGACCGGCTGAGCCGAGAGGAGTTGAGCGGAGTCCGAAGTTCCCATTGCGAAAGCGCGGTCCTGTGCATGAATGTCCATTTGGGAATGATCTGGAGAGATTGCGCCCAGATCATTCCCAAATGGACACGAGAATACCAGAGCATGTTCCGCAAAACCAGGTGGTTATTGTTTGTCCGGCTGGTAGATAAGAGCAAGGATCTCGAAACTGAGCATCTTGCTTTCGACAAGCCGCAGCTTCGTCGGAGGCGTCCCGTCTGGGAAGAACCGCCTTCCCCTTCCCATGATGAAGGACTGGACTAAGAACCGATACTCATCGATCAGATCCGTTCCCATCAGAGAGTGGACCAGGCTCGCACTGCCATCGATAATAATGTCTTTGCCTGGCTGCTGTTTCAGTTTGGTGATTTCTTCCACCACATTTCCT
>Ga0070717_10003019_pt1 | contig 11994 bp, 10 predicted proteins | sample LARL113metaG_FD_71366 | JGI IMG/M metagenome (GOLD analysis project Ga0070717, IMG submission 71366) | Corn, switchgrass and miscanthus rhizosphere microbial communities from Kellogg Biological Station, Michigan, USA - LAR L11-3 metaG | ecosystem: Host-associated > Plants > Roots > Rhizosphere ...
GCAACGCGATCACCGAGCCGGCGCCCGGCCGCCGCGTGATCCTGGTCGACAAGCCGGATCGCACGCAGGCCCAGCTCCGGATCGGCCACCTCGCGGCGCGCTACGGCGCCCCGGACACCGTCGAGTTCGCGGTCGCCGAGGCGGTGTTCGGCGGGATGTTCAGCTCGCGGCTGATGCAGGAGATCCGGGTCAAGCGCGGCTGGAGCTACGGCGCCGGCTGCGCGCTGCGCCGCTCGCGGCTGCCGCACTGGTTCGAGATCTGGATGGCCGCGAGCATCGACGTCGCCGGCCCCGCGGTCGCGCTCACGCTCGATCTGTTCGCCGACTACGCGGCGCACGGCCCGACCGATGACGAGGTCGACTTCGCGCGCAGCTACCTGGTCGGCGCGATGCCGTTCCACGTCGCGACCGCGCGCCAGCGCATGCAGCTCGCGGTGCGCGACGCGGTGTTCGATCTACCGAGCGGCTACACCGCGCGGCTGCCCGAGGCGCTCGGCGCGCTCGCCGCGTCCGACGTCCGCGCCGCGTGCAAGCGCCAGCTGCGCCCCGACGCCGCGGTGACCGTCGCCGTGACCACGGCCGAGCAGGCTGGTCCGTCGCTCGCCGCGTCGGGCGCCGGCACGCTGACCGTCGTCGCCCACGACGCCTACTAGCTACTCCGCGGGCGCCGCGTCCGACTCGGCCGGGGCGACCTCGTCCGTGTTGGGCCGCGGCGCGATCTCGACCGCGCGCTGATGCGCCGGCGCCGCCGCGAGCTCTTCCTTGGACATCAGCGCGACCTCGAGCTGCCCCAGCCGCTCGATCTCCGACAGCGCGTTGAACCCGCCGATGAACTTGCCGCGCAGGTACACGTACGGAACCGTGTTCTGCTTGGTCTCGAGCACCAGCGGCGTGTGCTTGGCCTCGTGCTCGGGCTCCTCGAGGTCGATGAAGTCGAAGTCGACCTTGTGGCGCTCGAGCAGCGTGATCGCCCGGCCCGACCACGCGCAGCTCCGCTTGCCGTAGATCTGCGCCTTGATCGACGGATCGCCCAGGCTCTTCACCTTCTTCTCGGTGGTCACCGCCGCGACCGCCGCGGTCTTCTCGGCCTTGACCTGCGCCTTGTGGGCGACTTCCTCACGTGACACGTAGCGCTGGCCAAGCAGGCTCGCGACCTTCTTGCGCGCTGCGACGTAGCGCGGATCGGTCGCGACCTTGTCCTGCAGGTAGTCGCGGATCTCGCCGCCGATCTCGTCGGCGCGGTTCAGCGCGCCCAGGACCTTGGCGGTGGCCTGCGCCGTCCACTTCTTGGTGGGCTTATCGTTGGGCTCGGACTCGGGCATAGCCGCTCCATACCACACTGCGTGTACGATCGAGTGTGCGCGATTGTCGGCGACCGCCGCCGGGCCGGAAGGCGTACGACCTAACGAGATCTAGCAGCAAGGATCGCGCTACCATGCCGTGCGCGTGGAGGTTCGTGTCGATAGTCGCCGGCTGTTGCTGATCGATGATAGCGAGATCGCGCTCGCATACACCGAATCCATCCTTACAGAAGTTGGGTTCGAAGTTCGTGCCGTCAGCTCGCTGCGCGCGTTTCAGACCGTGCTCGCCAGCTGGAAGCCGCATTTGATCGTGACGGATTTGTACATGCCGGAGATGAACGGCGCCGAGCTGTGCCAGTGGCTGCGCCGCCAGGTCTCCACCGCGCGCATCCCGATCGTGCTGTGCTCCAGCGCCCCGGACGACGAGCTCGCGATGGTCGCGCGCTCGGTCGGCGCAGACGCCTACCTGTCCAAGCTCGCCGGGCTCGACGCGCTGCCCGATCGGCTCAACACGCTGTGCGACGAGATCCTCTGGTGAGCGGCACCCGCATCCTGCTGGTCGACGACAGCGCGCTGATCCGCGTGTCGGCCGCGCAGGCGCTCGAGTCCGCCGGGTTCGCGGTCACGGTGCGCGCGGCGTTCGACGAGCTGCTCGAGCACGGCATCGACGGCTTCGATCTCATCCTGATGGACGTCCACATGCCGGAGCTGTACGGCGACGACGTCGCGTTCACGCTGCGCGGCGAGCGCGGCGTGACCACGCCGATCTACCTGTTCTCCAGCCTCGAGGAGCGCGAGCTCGCCAAGCTCGCCAACGACGCCGGCATCGACGGCTACGTGCTCAAGAGCGCCGGGCTCGACGCGCTGGTCGAGCGCGTCCGCCAGATCCTCGCGGCGTAGCTACGCGCGGGTCGCGACGATCACGTCGAACGCGCCGGGCAGCACCGCGATGTCAACGAAGCCGAGCGCCGCGAGCGCGTCGGTGTACCACACGACCTCGCGCAGCCGGCTGACGCAGCTGTCGACGCCGACCAGGAAGTACGTCCAGAACAGCTGGACCGCGAGGCGATCCGGCGTGCGGAACTCCTCGCAGATCACGATCCGCGCGCCGGGCGCCAGCGCGTCGGCCGCGGCGCGCAGCAGCTGGCGCGCGACGTCGGCCGGCCAGTCGTGCAGCACGCGGATCAGCGACAGCACGTCGTAGCCGCGCGGCAGCGGCTCGGCCAGGAAGTCGCCGGCGACGAAGCCGAGCCGCCCGGTCAGCCCGCGCGCCGCCGCGCGATCGCGGACCAGCGGCGCGACCGGCGGCAGGTTGAGCACGTCGCACGCGAGCGCCGGATCGCCGGCGAGCAGCTCGGCCGCGATCGTGCCGTCGCCGCCGCCGACGTCGAGCCAGCGCCGCGCCGCCCCGAAGATCTCCGCCCGCGCGCCGCGCAGCGCCTCGACGATCGGCGGCGTCCCCGCGGCCATGCTGCGCTCGAAGCCGCGGACCTCGTCGGCTGTGCGCGGCGGCCACGCGAACTGCGCGTCGAGCGTCCCCGCGAGCACCTCGGGCAGCCGGCCGTGCAGCGCGCGCCACGGGTAGCCATCGCGATCGCGCTCGATCGAGCCCTCGCCCAGCACGGCGTCGGCCGCGGCGACCAGCGGCTCGCGCGAGACGTAGCGCGCGTCGAGCACGTCGTCGCTCGGCTGCGCGCGCGTCACCAGGCCCAGGCTCTCGAGCCCGTCGAGGAACTTGTAGAGCCGCAGCGGCCGCGCACCGGTCTGGGCCGCCAGCTCGCGCAGGGTCACCGGCCCGGCGTCGAGCCGCGCCAGCATCCCGAGGTCGCGCGCGGTGGTCACCAGGTCGAGTGCTTTGTCGGCGTGGAACAGCACGCCGAGCAAGGCACGCGCGTTCACGACGACCTGCGCGCCCGCCGGATCAGCTCGTCCATGAACTGATCGATCTCGGCACGGGTCGAGTAGAAGTGCGGCGCGATCCGGATCGCCCCGCGGTAGCTGCACACCTGCCCCGCCGCGACCAGCGCGCGCGCGACCGCCGCGTCGCCCGGGAAGCGCAGCGCGACGATGCCGGCGCGCTGATCGTGCGCGCGCGGCGTCACGACCGCGAGCCCGGCCTCGTCGGCGCGCGCGATGACGTGATCGGTGTAGCCGAGCGACAGGCCGCGGATGGTCTCGAGCCCGAGGTCGCGCACGATCGCGAGCCCCGGCCGCGAGAACAACGTCGGCAGCACCGCCGGCGTGCCGCCCGCGAACCGCCGCGCGCTGTCCGCCCACCCGGTCGCCGGCGCGAACGACAGCGGATCGGCCGACGCGATCCAGCCGGTCGCCGCCGGCTCGAGCCGCGGCAGCAGCGCCGGCCGGACGTAGAGGAACGCGCTCTCGTACGAGCCGCACAGCCACTTGTGCGCGCCGCCGAGCAGGAAGTCGACGCCCAGCGCGGCGACGTCGATCGGCAGCACGCCGACCGACTGATAGGCGTCGAGCAGCACCAGCGCGCCGACCTCGCGCGCGCGCCGCACGATCGGCGCGACGTCGAGCAGCGCGCCGGCCTGGAACGTCGCGTGCGAGACGCACACCAGCTGGGTGCGCTCGTCGATCGCGGCGACGATGCCCTCGACATCGATCGCCACGCCGTCGCGCGACGGGACAATGACCGCCTGCGTGCCGTAGCGCTCGAACCCGCGGATCACGAACGGGATCGACGGAAACTCGAGATCGCTGGCCACCACGCGCGGGCGCGCGCGATAGTCGAAGCAGCTCAGCACGCGGCCGAACAGCGTCGCGAGGTTCGTGTCGCACACCACCGAGCCGGCCGGCGCGCCGACCAGCGCGGCGATCGCGTTGGCGTGGTCCTCCAGCTCGTGCCACCAGCCTTCCCAGGCCTCGTCGCGCCAGTTCTCCACCGTGCGCCAGTAGTCCTCGAGCGCCCGCTTGGCCGCGCGCGGCGCCGCGCCCGCCGAGTTCGAGTTGAGGTACACGCAGCGCTCGAGCAGCGGAAACTCGCCGCGGATGCTCGCGATCGAGCGCTCGAGCGGCGTATCGCGCGGCGCGGGCACGACCGGCGCGGACACGACCGGCGCGGCCTCGCGCGCCGCTCCGGGCGCGAACCCGCCTTCGCGCGCCCAGCCGCGGGTCATCTCGACGCGGACGTTCCACAGCTCGGCGAACAGCGGCCGCATCATGCGCGCGCCCAGCGCCACGGTCGGGAACCCGTCGAGGCCCTTCACCGTCTTGTCGATCCCCATCGTGCGCCGCACCAGGGTGAAGTGCTCGACCAGCCAGGCCTGGAACGCGCCATCCCAGTCGATGAAGCGCTCGGCGAGCCGGTGGAGATCCGGGTGATCGTCGGGCGATCGGTAGATGTCGAGCAGCGTCGCGCGGCGGCGCGCCACCAGGCGCGCGAGCGCGGCCTCGGCGGCCTCCGCGGCGGCCATCACCTGGTTGTAGCCCGGCGACTCGAGCCCGCTGCCGTTGCCGAGGCTGCGGCGGATGGTCTGGAAGCGCGCCGGGGACAGCGTGAACAGCACGTGGATCTGCTGCTGCAGCGCGTGCTGCACCGCGACGATGCGATCGAGCGCCGCGAGCGCACCGAACACCGCGTCGGCCTCGAGCTCGTCGACCAGGTTCGCGGCCTCGAACGCGGCGCACTTGAGCCACAGCTCCTGGGTCTGGTGCTGGATCTGAAACACCAGCTCGTCGGGCACCACGAGCGCGTCGCGCGGCGTCTGGAGCGCGAGCAGCTCGCGGGTGCGCAGGTACACCTCGTAGTCGAGCTCGCCACGACCGACGTCCTTGCGCAGCGTCTTGTTGTAGATCGGGACCTCGAGGGTCCGTCGCAACGCAGCCGCCGCCTCACTCTCTCGCACCATGACTACCCCTTCTGCAGGTCTTGCAATCGCCGCCCGATCGCGAGCACGGACTCGCTCTTAGAGATGTAGCCATCGGCACCGAGTTGCAAGGCGAGCACGCGCAACTTCGACTCCTCCCACGCCGAATACAGGATCAGCTTTGCCGTCGGTGCCGCGTCGCGGGCGAGCGCGAGCGCGCGGTCACCGGCAGCGTCCGGCAGATTGACGTCAATCAGCACAACCCCCGGTAAAAATCGCAGTGCCTCGCGCACCATGTCGTCCACGGTCGTCACGCCACGTACTTCGAACCCGTCGCGCACCAGGCCGCGCTCGACGAGCTCGAGCTGCATCGGATCATCATCGAGCACCAGCACGCGATCGGACGGCTGCGTCACGTGGGCCGGTCCCGCGGCAAGTGCTTCTTGATCGCGCCGAGCAGCACGTCGCGCTCGAGCGGCTTGGTGATGTAGTCGATGCAGCCGGCCTGCGCCGCGCGCGTCTGATCCTCGCGCCCGGCGTGCGCGGTCAGCGCGATCACCGGAATGTGCTTGAGCGCGGGATTGGCCTTGATCCGCCGCGTCGCCTCCCAGCCGTCGAGCCGCGGCAGCGACAGATCCATCAGGATCAGGTCCGGCGCGTCGCGCGCCGCGCGCTCGATGCCGTGCTCGCCGTCCTCGGCCTCGATCACCTCGTAGTCGCTGGCGAGGTAGCGCCGCACGATGTCGCGGTTCTGCGCCGAGTCCTCGACGTACAGGATGCGCGGTAGCCGGCCGCGCTCGACCACGCGCTTGGCCATCAGCAGCTGCTTGGCCTCGCGCACCACGTTGTCGAGCGCGGTGCCGCCCTTGTGGACGATCTGCGCCATGCCCTCGCGCAACGTGCGCTCCTCCTCGGGCTGCAGCACCTTGCCGGTCAGCACGACCACCGGCATCCGCATGCCCTCGCTGCGGATCGTGCGCAGCACCTCGAAGCCATCGACCCCTGGCATCAGCAGATCGAGGATCACCAGCCCCGGGGTCAGCACCCGCGCGCGCAGCAGCGCCTCCTCGCCATCGCGCGCCTCCGCGGTGGAGTACCCGGCGCGCCGCAGGTGGCGCGCGACCATCTCGCGGGTCGCCTCGTCATCGTCGACGATCAGCACGTCGCCCGCCGACGGCAGGATCGCGCGCCGCACCACGCTGACCAGCCGATCGGGCTCGACCGGCTTGACCAGGTACTCGCACGCGCCGAACGAGTAGCCCCGCGCGCGCTGCTCCTCGACCGACATCATGATCACCGGGATCGCTGCCAGCACCGGATCGCTCTTGAGCTCGGCCAGCACGGTCCAGCCATCGAGCCGTGGCAGGTGGATATCGAGCAGGATCACGGTGGGCCGCAGCTCGCGCGCCAACGTCAGGCCCTCGACGCCGTCGCTCGCCGACGCGACGCGGAACTGCTCGGACTCGAGCTGGCCCCGCACCAGGTGCTGGACCATCGGATCGTCGTCGATGATCAGCACCGAGAACGGGCCGTTGGGGTGCGCCGCCGCGACGCCGGCGACGGCGATGTTGCCGCGCTGGGTCGCCGCCGCGTCGATCGCGCCCGGCAGCATCATCGTGAACTTCGAGCCGCGCCCCACCGTGCTCGTCGCGTGCACCGTGCCGCCGAGCACCTGCACGACCTCCTTGACGATCGCGAGGCCGAGCCCCGTGCCGCCGACCTTGCGGCGCGCCGAGCCATCGACCTGGCGGAACTTGTCGAAGATGAACGGCAGCTGATCCTCGGGGATGCCGGAGCCGGTGTCCTCGATCGCGACCACCAGGGTCGCGCCCTGCGCCTCCGCGGTCAGCACGATCTCGCCCGCGTCGGTGAACTTCGCGGCGTTCGACAACAGATTGAGCAGCACCTGCCGGAGCTTCAGCGGGTCGGCGAACACCTGGCGCACCGCGATCTCGGCGTTGAGCGTGACGTCCTTGCCCTTGAGCAGCTCGCGCACGCTCGCCATGCACTCCTCGGCGAGCTCGGGAAACTCGACGACCTCTTTCACGACCTCGGCGCGACCGGCCTCGATCTTCGACAGATCGAGGATGTCGTTGATCAGCGCGAGCAGGGTCCGCGCGTTGGACTTGATCACCGAGAGGTCGCGCCGGCCGTGTGGGGTCAGCCGGGTGCCCTCGTCGCGGATCAGCAGATCGCAGTAGCCCGTGATCGCGTTGAGCGGCGTCCGGATCTCGTGCGAGAAGTTGGCGAGGAACTCGCTCTTGAGCCGCGCCCCGGCCTCGATCTCGCGGGCGCGCTCCTCCTCGATCTTCTTCGAGCGCACCAGCTCGGCGGCCAGCCGGTCGAGATCCTCGTTCTGCTGCCGCGTGATCTCCATCAGCAGCGTGCGCTGCTGGAAGCTGGCGACCGCGCGCGCGGCGAGCGTGGTCTTGGCCTCGAGCTCCTGGCGCAGCGTTCGATTCTCGCGCAGCAGCTCCTCGACCCGCTCTCCGAGGTCGGTGGTCATGCCGAGGCTCCAAAGGCGAGCGCGGTCAGCGTGGTGTTGATGTGAAAGCCGCAGTAGATCTCGAAGTGGACGTTCATCCCGGCGCACGGCGGCGCGGCGCGGAACGCGCTCGATAGCTCCGAGGTCTTGCCGGTGCCCTCGGCGAACCACTTGCGGCCGCTGCAGTGAAACAGCAGCGCCGCCCGCGGCGAGGCGACGCGCGCCGGCAGCTCGATCTCGAAGAATCGCCGCGTGCTCTCGACGATGTCGCCGATCCGCACGAGCTCGAGCTCCGAGCCTTCCTCGAGCATGTTGGCGAACAGGATCGAGCCATCGTCGAGCGGCTTCCACGGCGCGCGGATGAAGTACTCGCGGCCGACGCGCAGCGCGGTCGGCCGGACCGCGAAGCCGTTGGGCTTGCCGAACTCGAGGTCCTCGACCCCGACGCCGAGCAGCTCGGCGTAGCGCTTGGCGGCCGGCTGGCCATCGATCTCGAGCGCGCGCTTGGCCGTCGCGTCGACCTTGGTGATCCGCAGGGTCTGGCCGGTCGGCACGTACCAGTGCGAGCGCAGCGCGGCCCACGGCGCGTCGGTGCGAAACAGCGCGACGCTGGCCGCGTCGGTCGCGACCTCGCCATCGACGTGGACCATCGCCGACTGCTTGTGCGGGTCCGCCTCGTTGTCCGAGGCGCCGCCGCCCACCGCGACCAGCGCCTGGTTCATCGACATCACGCCGAGCAGCAGCTCCTCCTTGCGGTAGCGAAAGCCATCGTCGATCACCAGCGCGACGTGCTTGCGGTTGCCCAGCTCGTCGGCGCGCGCGCCCAGCTGCGCGGCGGCCGCGCGGATCGCCGCCTCGCCGGCGGACACCGGATCGCGCGACATGTCGCGGCCCAGGCCCAGGCCGACCTCGAAGTCGCCCGACAGCGCCGACATCACGACCGCCCCGGTGTGCATGCCGTCGCGGTCGATCTCGCCGCCCGTGGTCGCGCCGAGCAAGCGCGTGTCCTTCGGTAAGCGCTCGCGGACCGCGCGGTTGAGCGCCGTCTGATCCCGATCGCGAGAGGCGAACATGACGACCAGCTTGGGCTTCGCGCTCCCGAGCTGGTGGCAGAGATCCTCGGCCGCTGCCGCCGCATCGCGCGCGACCGTCCGAGCGGGAACCATATCGACACTGGGCATCTCGCTACGCTCCTTCGTTCACAACCGACTTTTGGGATGACTCCGGTGACACGCGGACGTGCACGGGTCGAACGACTCGCGCCCGCCGCCGACGTAGATGCTCTGGATCGGACCGAACACGATGCGGTGCCACAGCGGATACGACGTGTGGCACGACAAGCAGGCCGACTTGCTGGTGCGCTGGATGCTCGCGCGCGTCAGGTGGCACGACGCGCACTCCGCCAGCGGCGCGTCGAACCGCCGGGAGCGCGCGTGGATGAAGTGCGTGCGGACGTAGATCGGGCCTTCCAGCTCGAAGCCGAGCGGCACGTGGCAGCCCGCGCACGCCGCGCGGTTGTCGTTGCCGTGCAGCACGCTGCCGAGCGCCGACGGTCCGCTGTGGCAACTGTTGCATGGCCCCGTGGTCAGCGTCGCCGTGGTGTGCGCCGGCGAGCCGACCTGCAGCTCGATCGTGCGGGTGTACGGGATGTCCTCGCCCAGGTAGGTCCGCCGGCCCTTGAGCGTCAGTAGATAGGTCCCGGGCTGCGCGTCGGCCGGCAGGTGGTGGGTCCAGGTGTCGGACACCGGCGCGTCCCACGCCGCGTGCGCCGGGTCGAACGCGCCGCCGAACAGGTCGTGCGCGGTCGGAAACGTGTGGATCTCGGCGAACACGCCGTCGCGCGCGACCGTGCCGGCGACCTGCACGTCGGCGTCGACCGCGAGGAAGTCGTCGAGCTCGAGCACGCTGCGGATCGGCTGGATCGCCTGCGCCGGGCCGATCAGCTGCGCCATCATCATCCGCTCGCGGTGCTTGCGCCGCCAGTACGTCGTCGTCGGGTCGAAGAACGCCCGGTAGTACTGCAGGCCCGCCGGGTTGGCGCCGAAGATGACCTCGTTGTAGGTCGGCAGCGCCCCGGGCGGGTGCAGCCGCGTGCCGGCGCCATCGCGCAGGATCACGCGGAACGTGACGTCGCTGCCCGGCGCGTAGCTGCCGTCGGCGCGCGGCGGCGTCACCGGCTCGACCTCGGCGGTCACGCCGTACGCGAACGCGGGTGCCGCGACCTGCGTCAGCGGAAACACGAACGGCCGGCCGGGCCGCAGCGACCACGACAGTCGCAACGCCGCGGTCTCCGGCGCGATCGTGAACGTCTGATCCGGGTGCTCGCCGTAGCGCAGCTCGACCAGCGCCTCCTCCTCGAAGTTTCTCGCCCCGCTGCAATCGCTCAAGCTGCGGCAATCGTTGGTCCACTGGATCGCGCGCACGCGGCGATCGAAGAACCCATCCGAGCTCCGCCGCTCGCGGTCGACCCCGGTCTCCACCTTTTGCACAATACCGATCCGGTGACCGCCGTGATCGATCTGCTCGAGTGAGAATTCGCTATTCCGGTTCATCCACTCTGCATCGCGAAAAAACCGTCGACGACGGAATGTGCCGTCGGCATTCGCGAGCAGCACGAACTCCTGTTCTTGTCGGACGACACCGCCCCACGCCAGATCAGTAAAATCACCACGCGTGCGCAGCCCGGCGACGCCTTCGTCGACGGTCGCCGTGATCTGCGCGCGCAGATCGATCTGATTCAGAAAGAATGTCTGGCCGCGTTTCACGGTCAGCGGAATTGCCACACCCTGGTCGACCTCGAGCGCGAGGCCGACCGGCACGAGCGCGCCGCGCTCGACGGTGGCCGACTCGGCCGGCTCGTCGACGCATCCCGCGCCGAGCACGCCCGCCATGCCCCAACCCACCAGCCATCCCCCGAGCTTGCTTCCGAGACGTAGTTTGCCCACGAGTCCCTCCCTTCGACGTGTGTGCGTCGCCCCTATGCCTGCGAGACCTCCTCGATGCGTCCGACGAGCTGGCGCAACGCAGCGATGAGAACATCGACATCTGCATCGGCACGACTGATCAGTAGTTGCTTGGCTTTTTGCTCACAGTCTCGGGCCAGCGGCACCAGATCCCGCAGCCCGAGCAACCCCGCCTCCCCCGCCAACGTGTGTAGCTCCCGCACGGTCGTCGTCACTGCGCCATCGTCGTGCGTGCCTGCGGTCGAAATTGCCTGGGCCAGCCGGGTTCGCGCCAGCGCGACGAACTGCGGCAGGAACCGCGCGTACAGCTCATCCATCAGGGGGCAACCTCGAGCAGCTCCCGGCAACGACGAACCAGCTCCGACATCCCCGCACCCTTGCAGATGTAGCCCGAGGCCTGTGCGCGCTGCGCGCGGTTGGCGAGCTCGCCCTGCTCGAGGCTCGAGACCAGCAGGATCGGCACCTGGACGCCGTGCCAGCCGCGCAGGGTCGACGCGACATCGTCGCCGAACGCCTCGGGCATCTGGACATCCACGAGGATCAGGTCGGGGTCGAACGCCACGCGCTGGCGTTCGAACGACGAGAGATCCGCCGCGATCGCGACGATGAAGCCGGCCGACTCGAGGGCGGCACGGGTCAGCGCGAGCGCGAACGGGCTGTCGTCGAACACCAGGATCGCCTTGCGCTCGAGGGGCGGCCGCGCGCGCGCCCGGCGCTCGGCGAGCACCCGCAGCGTGTTGAACAGATCGCGAAACACCAGCGGCTTGTCGACGAACACGTCGGCGCCGGCGGAGATCGTCGCCTCGCGGGCGTCGCGGCCGCCGACGCTGATCGCGACGATCGGCGTGGCCGCCAGCCGCGGATCGTTGCGCACCCGGGCGATCAGCGACGCGCCATCCTCGGCGGGCAGGAAATAGTCGATGATCACGAGGTCGTACGTCGACTTCGCGAGCTTGCCCCAGGCCGCCGCGGCGTCGTCCGCGTGATCGACCGCGAGCGCGCCTGGCCGGTCAAAGAACTTCGCCGTGCCGTAGGCAAACATGTCCCGGATCAGCCAGCTGTCATCCACCAGCAGGACGCGATACGGCCGGTCCTCGGTGATCGGGTCGGTGCTCTCGCCCGGATCGAACAGCGAGACCAGACGGCTGCCGACCGCGCGGGCGCTGTCGTCGAAGTCGAGCCGGATGCCGCCCTGCTCGCCGGGCTCGCCGGCGATCCGGATGTCCCCGATCCGGGCGGGGACGTCGATCGGGTCGAGGATGCGCGGGAACGACAGGCGGACCGAGACCGGGGTGCCGATCGGCGCGTTCCACTCGGTCACGACGAAGATCGAGCGCTCGGTGAGGTCGAACCCGTAGGAGATGACGTGCTCGCCGGCGGACCGGATCTCGGCGCGAACAATGAACCGGTCGCTG
>Ga0070717_10003020_pt1 | contig 11993 bp, 9 predicted proteins | sample LARL113metaG_FD_71366 | JGI IMG/M metagenome (GOLD analysis project Ga0070717, IMG submission 71366) | Corn, switchgrass and miscanthus rhizosphere microbial communities from Kellogg Biological Station, Michigan, USA - LAR L11-3 metaG | ecosystem: Host-associated > Plants > Roots > Rhizosphere ...
AGCGGCACCACGCACGCCGCGGCCAGCACGACGCCGAGCAGGAGCGCGAGCGTCCACCCGCTGGCCAGCAACCAGTCCAGCCCGATGGCCAGCAGACCGGCCGCGGAGAGCCCAACGACAGTTGCGAACCGGTCCGGCAGCGCGGACCCGAACACCGGCCAGTTCTCCACCGCGCCCCAGGGCAGGTGCACACCCGTCTGGCGGCCGTTGACCAGCAGCGTTCCTCCGAGGGAGAACAGTGCGTAGACGAGGCCGGTGCCCAGCAGCAGCCGGGCGTTCCGGTCAGCGATCCGGACTACGCCCGCCAGCGGCGCGGCGATCAGCAGCGGGACGCCCAGGTACGCCATGTACTCCGCGGGCCCGCCGCCGTAGCTGGCCGCGAAGGCCGAACTTCCCCGCGTCGACAGCCAGAACATATGTGACGGCACGTAGAAGCCGCGCAGGTCGGCCTCGTAGAACGACAGCGTGAAGGGGCTGCCGTGCTGGTGCAGCGGTCCCCAGAACTGAAGCCACAAGGGCCACGCGCAGATGGCGAGGAATACGCACAGCGCCACCCCGAGGCCGCGGCCGAGCCGGGCCAGCGCCGCGGCGCTGACGGCGCGCGGCCGGGTCACTAGCAGCACCGCACCGCCCACCGCGGCGGCAAGGCCGGTCTGGAAGAGGATCTCCTCGGACGTGAAGAGCTGCGCGGCCGCGGCCAACCCGAGCGCGGCGCCCGCCGTCAGCACGTCCCGCCGGCCCGCCGTGAGGTCGTAGATGCCGGCGAGCATCAGCGACATCAGCTCGGTGAGCACCAGGTTGATGTGTCCGATGCCCGCGGCGAGCACGGCGGGGGAGAAGCCGAAGACCATGGCGCCGAGGCCCGCGGCCCAGTCGCTGCGGACGAACCGCCGGAACAGCGGCAGGGCGCACACCGGTCCCGCCGCCAGGCCCAGGACGAACAGCAGGTTGTAGGAGGCCAGCGGCCCGGCGATCGCGGTGACCGGGGCCAACAGCAGGGCCGGCAGCAGCAATGAGGTGTTCCACATCCCGTTGACGCCGACGGGCGCATTCATCGTTGTGAATAGCAATGGGTTGCGCCCGTGTGCCACCGACCAGGGACCGTGCTGGAGGTACCAGGTGAAGAGCCTGATGTCGTCGGGGTTCCCGGCGATCATCCGGGTGCCGAACCCGCCGAGCAGGCGCCAGTTCAGGTAACCGGAGAAGAGGAGCGAAGCCGCCGCCACGGTGAGGTACAGCCGGGCCGTCGGTGCGCTGAGACGTCGACGCCACCAGGGTGTGCCCGCCCCGGAGGCCGTCGCCGCGGGGGAGGCCTGGGCGCCAAGCACGCTCCATCATCCCAGACCAGTCCCGGGGGAACGGCCGGCTAGCGGGCGAGGCGGCGGAGGGCAAGCTCGGCGTACACCGCCGCGCCGTCGGCCAGGACCGCGTCGTCGAACACGGCGTCCGCGGAGTGGTTGAACGGCGCTGCGGCCGGGTCCGCGCCGGGCGGGCAGGCGCCCAGCATGACGAACGCGCCGGGCACCCGCTCGAGCACGTAGGAGAAGTCCTCGGCCCCGGCCATCGGGTTGGCCTGGCCGACATACCGCCCCTCGCCGACGACTTCGGCCACGACCTGGGCCGCGAACTGCGCCTCCGCCTGGTCGTTGACCGTCACCGGGTAGGAGTTCGTGAACTCGGCCGAGACGGTGAGCCCGTGCGCCGCGGCGACATCGCGAACCAGGCGGAGTGCTGCGTTGCGCACGCGCTCGCGCGCCGAAGGCGAGAACGAGCGCACGGTGGCCACGAAGTGCGCGCTGTCCGGGATGACGTTGTCGGTGGTCCCGGCGTGGAAGCTGCCCACGGTGATCACCACCGGATCGAAGATGTCGAACTTGCGGGTCACCAGAAGCTGGAGGGCCAGGACGATCTCGCAGGCGGCCGGGATCGGGTCCCTGGCATGGTGCGGCTGCGAGGCATGGCCGCCGTGGCCGTGCACGGTGACGTCGAGGACTTCCGCGGCGGCCATCATCGGCCCCGGGCGGGTGCTGAACACCCCGGTGGGCAACTCGGCCGACGCGACGTGCAGCGCGTAGGCGGCGGCGGGGCGTTCACCGGCCGCGTCGAGGACTCCCTCATCGATCATGTACTTGGCGCCGGCGTAACCCTCCTCGCCCGGCTGGAACATGAACACCACGCTGCCGGCCAGGTCGGCCCGGCTGTCCGACAGCAGGCGGGCCGCCCCGGCGAGCATGGCGGAATGCAGGTCATGCCCGCAGGCGTGCATGGCGCCGTCGATCGTGGAGGCGTAGTTGACGCCGGTCCGCTCGGTAACCGGCAGGGCGTCCATGTCGGCGCGGAGCAGGACCACGGGGCCGCCGGAGTTCGCGGTGCCACGCAGCACCGCGGTGACCGAACTGAGCGCCGTCCCGGTGGTGACCTCCAGGGGCAGGCCGTCCAGCGCGGAGATGATCTTTTGCTGGGTCAGCGGCAGGTGGAGACCGACCTCGGGCTCGGCGTGGATCGCGTGCCGGAGCCGGGCGATGTCGCCCGCGATCGCCGCAGCGTCGTCGATAACTGCCATCTGATCCTCCTGCGGGTCCCGGACGGCCCTGCCTACCGCGCCTACCGCAGGAGCGTAACCCGGAGCGGCCTGGCCCGGACGTCACCGGAGGCGGCTCGCGCCCGCGGCCGGAGGCGCGGCCAGGCACCGGGGCGGCGGCCAGCCCCGGCGGGTGAACTGCGCGGCGACCGACCCGAAGAACACGGCGTTGACCTCGGACGCGGGCACGAGGGCGATCACCGACCCGCCGAACCCCCCGCCCACCATCCGTGCCCCCAGCGCCCCGGCGCGTTCCGCGGCCGCGACCGCCGCGTCGGCCCGGGGCCAGGAGACCTCGAAGTCGTCACGCAGCGACACGTGGGAGGCGTCCAGCACAGGGCCAAGACCGGCCAGGTCCCCGGCCTCGAGCAGGGCCACCGCCGCGTGCACCCGCTGGTTGTCGGTGATGACGTGCCGCGCCCGCCGCGAGAGCACCGGGTCGGCGATGCCGGACACCTGCGTGGCGTCGGCCACGTCCCGCAGCGAGGACACGCCGAGCGCTCGCGCCGCCTGCTCGCACTCCTGACGCCGCAGCGCGTACCCGCCGTCGGTCAGGGTGTGCCGGGCGCCGGTGTCCATGACAAGCAGGGCCAGCCCCGCCGCGGCCGGGTCGAACGGCACCGGCGTGCTCTCCCCCGCGCGGCAGTCCAGCAGCAGGGCGTGCCTGGCCTCGCTGAGCAGGGACGCGGTCTGGTCCATGATGCCGCAGGGCACGCCAGCCATCTCGTTCTCCGCCCGCTGGGCCAGCCTGGCAAGCTCTCGCCTGGGCGTGCTCACCTCATAGAGGTCGGCGAGGGCGAGCGCCGTCGCGCATTCCAGGGCCGCCGAGGAGGACAGGCCACCGCCGCGCGGCAGGTCCGAGTCGATCACGAGGCTGGCCCCGCCTACGGCGTGACCGGCCGCCCGCATCGCCCAGGCGACACCGGCCGGGTAGGCGGCCCAGCCGGTCACCGAGCCGGCGTCGAGTGAGGTCAGGGGCACGCTGACCGGATCGCCCGGGGCCTGCCGGGACCGGATGTCCAGCACGTGGTCGCCGCGCCGCGCCGCGGCGACCACCACGCCCCGGTCCAGGGCAAACGGCAGCACCCAGCCCTCGTTGTAGTCGGTGTGCTCGCCCATCAGGTTCACCCTGCCTGGTGCGTGCCACACCCCCGCTGGCTCGGCGCCGTGGCGCGCCCGGAACTCCTCCGCCGCGCGGTCCGCGACCGCCGTGATGGCCGGGTTGCTCATCGCCCGCCGCGTGGCACGGCACCATCGAGGGCGAACCGCTCCAGCGAGAACTGCCAGGCGTCGGCGACCATGGCGACCAGGCTCCGCTCGACGCGCCAGCCGCAGTCGGCCTGGATGCGCTCCGAGGAGGCGACGAGCACCGCGGGGTCACCGTCCCGGCGGGGCGCGATCTGCGCCGGGATTTCCCGGCCGGTCACCTCGCGGCAGGCGCTGAGCACCTCACGGTTGGAAAACCCGCTGCCGCTGCCCAGGTTGTAGATCCGGTGCTCACCGGGCACGCACGCGTCCAGGGCCAGCATGTGGGCCCGGGCCAGGTCGGTCACGTGGATGTAGTCGCGGACGCAGGTGCCGTCCGGCGTCGGGTAGTCGTCGCCGAAAATCCGCACGTGGCCGCCGGCTGCGCCGTTGGCGAGGGCGCCCTGCAGGATGCACGGGATGATGTGGGTCTCGGTCGTGTGGCGTTCACCGAACCAGCGCCCGTCCGGGCCGGCGTGGGCGCCGGCCACGTTGAAATAACGCAGGCTCACCGCGGCGATCCCGTGCATCCGGGCGTGCTCGGTCAGCGCGGCGTCCACGGCCAGCTTCGAGGCACCGTAGGGGTTGACCGGGCGGGCCGGGGCGTCCTCGGTGACCGGCACGCGCTCGGGCTCCCCGTAGACCGCCGCGGTAGAGGAGAACACGATCTTGCTCACCCCGGTAGACCGCATCGCCTCCAGCAGCGCGAGCGTGCCGCCCAGGTTGTGCTCCCAGTACAGCGATGGGCTGGCCATCGACTCGGCCACCAGCGACTTGGCGGCGAAGTGCAGCACGGCGTCGGCGCCGCCGGCCAGCAGCGCCCGGGCGTGGTCCCGGACGGCCCCCCGGGTGAAGGCCGCGGCGGGGGGCACCGCATCCGCGTGGCCGGTGGACAGGTCGTCGAGGACGGCCACCTCATGCCCTTCGCGGGCCGCGACCGCGGCGACCACGCTGCCGATATAGCCAGCACCGCCGGTGACCAGCAGTCTCATCCCGCCTCCTGTAGCCGGCGTGCGTCGGATCGAGCGTACCCACAGGCGGAGCGCGAACCGGCCTGGTGCCGTTACTCCCTTCCGCTACAGGGTGAATGAGGTCCCGGGGCCGGAACTGGTGGTCGAGCCCGGCTCCGGGTTCGCCAGCGCGCTGGTGGCGGTCACCGCGTAGACGAGCATGAGGACCGCGACGAGCCCGGTCGATATCAGCATGACCCAGCGCCAGCCGCCGCTGGCCTCGGAAAGGCCGAAGGCGAGCGTGCCCGCCATCCCGAGTTCGGCCCCGATGCCGAACATGGTCGCGGCGGCGGCGGCCAGGACCATCCACAGGCTGGCCACGAGCGCGCCAGCGGGCTGCGGCACCTGAAGTTCCCTGGCGGCGCTCAGCTTGGTGTGCTCCCGCAGCGGCGCGGTGATCTCGGCGCTCCGGGGGAGCGTGACGCCGGCGGTCCCCGCTACGGTGATCTTGGCCCCGCCGGGCGCGCTGATGCGCGCCGGGAAGGTGATCGCCGCACGCGCCCGGCGCCGGCCGGTCAGGCGGAGGCGAGGCCGTCTGGACGGCACCCGGTCACCGGCCGGAATTATCAGTTCGCCAGGATTCCCGTCCGAGCGGCCGATGCTGAGGGCCCCGCCCGGGTGCACGGCGATTTCGGCGGTGCCCGGGATCGCCAGCGAGGCGCCCGGCAGCACGCTGATGTCGCCGCCGGGCGGCACCGAGATGGTCCGGCCGGCCTGCACCCGCAGGGTTTCCGGCCCTTCTCCCCAGCTCACTGTGGCGACGCCGGGCACCATGATGCTGGCGCCGGAGGGCACCGCGATGGACGCGGCCGGGTTGTGTGCGCTGGGCGGCAGCCAGATCGTGGCGTCTGCGGTCGGGCCCCGGTTCTTGCCGGCGAACAGCCCGTAGAGGATGCCGAAGAGGACGGGGGTCGCCACGATGATCCCGCCGGCCGCGATGTTCACCAGCGCGAACCGGTCCAGGGCGACGCCGGGGAAAAGCGAGCTTGCCGCCGTTGTCGTGGCCAGCACCGCGCCGATAAGGGCGAGGACCGCGGTAATGTTCGTCGCCCAGCTGTCGTTCAGTGTCCATGCCCCGGATGCCAGAATGGGGCGTTTCCAGAAATCGCCGCTCAACGGGCTTATCCGGCGGCCATTACGGTAGATCCTGACCCACAGCAATGAGAGGGCGAGCAGGGCCAGCGCCATTCCGCCGCCCGCGATGGCGGGTATCCCCAGGTACCAGGCCAGGGTCAGGTCACGGCTCACGGTCAGCGGGATCGTGGACAGCGTCCCCGCCTGGTCCAGGACAAGCGCCGCGGTCAGCGGTATCCCCCGCAGCCGGGCGATCGTCACCGTCACCTGGCACGAGCTTCCGGTGGCGGACGGCGCGCCGGAACTGGCCCTTCCCGTCCTGCGGGGCGGCCCGGCGGTGGCGGTCGCCGAGTTGGGAGGTGTTGTCTCAAGCCAGTACACGGCCGGCTGGTCGCACGCGGGCTGAGTGTCGGTGAACAGGACAGTGACCTGCCACCTTTGGGGACCGACCTGCCTTAACACCGGTGCCGGGGTGCCCGGCGGCGGGCTGAGCGGGACAGCCGTCGCCGTGGGCGACGGCGTGGGCGTCGGTGTGGGTGTTGCGCTGGATTGGGCGGCCCTGCGATGAAATGCGTGGTCGGCCGTGGAAATGTGCGCGCCGCCGAGCAAAGCGGCGGCAAGGACGGGCGCCACCCCCCAAAGTTTCACTCTTATCCCCCTGACCCGGAATCCAGTTCCTTTCCTCGCCATCCCTTCCAGGTATGGGAGGCTCCCAGTGCGCGTCGGAAAAGTCAAACTGGCATCAGCAAATAAGCATCCTCACCGTGATTATGGGGAACTGTCCGCAGACGTGGCGGGCGGCTTGTTCCGGCCGGCCCCACGGCCGGGTGGTGCTTTGCTTAAACTTGGCACACACCACGCACGGGCCGGCGAGGGCGGCACGGGCGGCCGTTTCGGGGACAACCGGCCGGGAAGCGGTTCCGGGAGTCTGCCGGACGCGGTGGACCCTAGGAGGTCAGGGATCAGACGGTGAACCAGGTCGGCTGGGACGTCGTTGTCGTTCTGGTCATTGTGCTGGTCGGAGGGTTCTTCTCCGGCGCTGAGATGGCCCTCGTCTCGCTGCGCGAGGGCCAGGTCCGATCGCTGGCGCAGCGGGGCAAGCGGGGGCAGCGGGCGGCGAAGCTCGCCAGCGACCCCAACCGGTTCCTGTCCGCGGTCCAGATCGGCGTCACGGTCGCCACCCTGCTGTCCGGCGCGTTCGGCGCGGCCACGCTGGCCACCGCCCTGAGGTCCGCGCTGATCAAGCAGCACGTCGGCGATGGCCTGGCGTCCGTGCTCTCGCTGATCACGGTCACCGTCGCGATCTCGTTCCTCAGCCTGGTGCTCCAGGAACTGGCGCCCAAACGGCTGGCGTTGCAGCGGCCCGAATCGCTGGCGCTGGCCGCGGCGCCGCTGCTCGACCGCATCTCGGCGCTGGCCAGGCCGCTGGTCTGGCTGCTGTCCCTGTCCACCAACCTGGTGGTCCGGCTGCTCGGCGGCGATCCGCGGGCCGGCCGCGGGGTAATGACCACGGAGGAACTGCACGCCCTGGTCACGGGGAGCCAGGTCCTGTCCGCGGACGAACGCCGCATCGTGTCCGACGTGTTCGAGGCGGGCACACGCCAGCTTCGCGAGGTCCTGCTGCCGCGCACCGAGGTTGAGTTCATCGCGGCCGGCACACCGCTGGCCCGCGCGGCCGAGATCGCCTCCGCGGCGTCGCACTCCCGGTTCCCGGTGTACGCGGAGTCCTACGACGACGTGATCGGGTTCGTGCACCTCCGCGACCTGCTCAACCCCCGGAACGCCGGCAAGGACCTGCTGGTTCGCGACCTCGTCCGGCCGGTGGAGCGGCTGCCGATCAGCAAGCGGGTGCTGCCCGCACTGTCGGACATGCGCCGGAACCGGTCGCACCTGGCGATCGTGGTGGATGAGTACGGCGGCACCGCTGGCATCGTGACCCTGGAAGACCTCGTGGAGGAGCTGGTCGGCGACATCAGGGACGAGTACGACACCGAAGAGGGCAGCCCGCGCAGGCTGCACGGTGGCCAGGTCGAGGTGGATGGCCTGCTCAACCTGGACGAGTTCGCTGAAGAGACCGGGGTTGACCTGCCGGAAGGGCCGTACGAGACGGTGGCCGGCTATGTCCTTGCGGCACTTGGCCGGCTGCCGAAGGTGGGTGACACGGTCGAGGCGGCCGGGCGCCGGCTGACCGTGACCGAGATGAATGCCCGCCGCATCGCCCGGGTGCGGGTGGCCCCGGCGGACGGCGCCCGCGGGCAGGCCGACCCCGCCGGCGCGGGCACGGAGGAGGCCGGGCGGCCCACCCCATCGGCGTAAGGTGGCTTGGTGCATTCTGCGGCTGAGTTCGACACGGTCCTGGTCGTGGACTTCGGCGCCCAGTACGCGCAGCTGATCGCGCGGCGGGTCAGGGAATGCCACGTGCACTCGGAGATCGTGCCGGCGAGCATGCCCGGTGCCGAGATCCTCGCCCGCGGGCCGAAGGCGATCATCCTGTCCGGCGGGCCCGCGTCGGTCTACGCGGAGGGCGCGCCGCCGCTCCCGGCCGGCCTGCTCGCCGCGGGCGTTCCCATGCTGGGGATCTGCTACGGGTTCCAGCTGATGGTGGCCGGCCTGGGCGGCGAGGTCGCCCGCACCGGGATCGGCGAGTACGGCGCGACCCGGCTTGAGCTGTGCCCGGGCGCTGACGCCGGCACGGGGCTGCTTGCCGGGCTGCCCAGCCGGCAACAGGTCTGGATGTCGCACGGTGACACCGCCGTGGTACCGCCTACCGGCTTCGCGGTCGCCGCGCGCACCGCAGCCTCACCGGTGGCGGCGATCGAGGATCCCGCCCATGGGCTGTACGGGGTGCAGTTCCACCCCGAGGTGCTGCACACCGAGCACGGCATGGAGGTGCTGCGGCGGTTCCTGGCCGCCGCGGGCTGCCGGCCGGATTGGACCGAGCGGAACGTTATCGACGATCAGGTCGCCCGGATCCGGGATCAGGTCGGCGGGGCCCGGGCCATCTGCGGGCTCTCCGGCGGGGTCGACTCCGCGGTCGCCGCCGCGCTGGTCCAGCGGGCCATCGGTGCCCGGCTGACGTGCGTGTTCGTGGACCACGGGCTGCTCCGCCAGGGCGAGGTCGAGCAGGTCGAGCGAGACTTCGTGGCGGCGACCGGGGTGGACCTGCACGTCGAGGACGCGGCCGGTGAGTTCCTGCACGCGCTGTCGGGCGTGGCCGACCCAGAGGAAAAACGCAAGCTCATCGGGCGCGAGTTCATCCGCGCGTTCGAGCGGGCCACCGCGCAGATTACCGCGCGGGCCGGGGCGCACGGCGAGACGGTGGAGTTCCTGGTGCAGGGAACCCTCTACCCGGATGTGGTCGAGTCGGGCGGCGGCAGCGGCGCGGCCAGCATCAAGTCGCACCACAACGTCGGTGGCCTCCCGGCGGACCTGGGCTTCGGCCTGGTGGAGCCGCTGCGGGACCTGTTCAAAGACGAGGTGCGCCGGGTCGGCGCGCAGCTGGGGCTCCCGGCGGCGATCGTGGACCGCCAGCCCTTCCCCGGTCCGGGCCTCGCGATCCGCATCGTCGGTGAGGTCACGCCGGACCGGCTGCGGATCCTGCGAGCGGCGGACGCCATCGTCCGCGAGGAGCTATCCAGAGCCGGGCTGGACCGGGAAATCTGGCAGTGCCCGGTGGTGCTGCTCGCCGACGTCTATTCGGTCGGCGTGCAGGGAGACGGCCGCAGCTACGGCCATCCGGTGGTGCTCCGCCCGGTGACCAGCGAGGACGCCATGACCGCCGACTGGGCGCGCCTGCCGGACCCGGTGCTGACCTCGATCGCCACGCGGATCGTGGGCGAGGTCCGCGAGATCAACCGGGTGGTCCTCGACGTGACGAGCAAGCCGCCGGGCACCATCGAGTGGGAGTAACCGCTCACGCTTGCGCGGTCCTAAGACCTAGGCCGGGCCACAGATAAGGCATTCGGCCGATGCGATGGGGCGGGCCTTACGGCGAACCTCAAAGGTGACGGGAACCTGACGAGTCCCGTCACCGAGGAGGAAGTCATGCACCCGTACATCGCGCAGAACCTCGCCGCCGAGCGTGGCAGGGAACTGCGGGCAGAGGCCGCTGCGGCGCGGCGGGCCAGCCTGGCCCGTCGCGCGCGGCGCGACGGGGAGCTCGTTCCGCTGGGGCGGGCCGCAGGTCGGTGGCCCGGGGTGCCCCGCTGGGCGTGAGGGGGAGCCGTGGCAACGACGGGGATCCTGCCGGGGCTGCCGCGGGCCGGCTTCGCACTGGCCTGCAGCGCCGACCCTGACTTGTTCTTCGCCGAGTCGCCTGTGGACGTGGCGCGGGCGAAGGTGTTGTGCCAGGACTGCCCGGTTCGCGCCGCCTGCCTGGCCGCGGCCCTGGAGCGCGGTGAGCCCTGGGGGGTCTGGGGCGGCGAACTTCTCGACCGCGGCGTGATTGTCGCCAGCAAGCGGGCGCGCGGCCGCCCGCGCAAGACGCCCCTTGCGGCCTGACCGGCGACGACGCGGGCGCTTTCACATGAGGGGGCGCTGCGCCGTGGGTGTGACCGGTGCCGTCCCCCGCGTCTTAGGTCACCCGGGCGGGCTCGAGCGGGAACTCCTCGTACGCCCGGTCCTCGATGACCCGCCTGGTGGCGTCCAGCGCGTCCCAGATGTCGGTGAAGCGGGTGGTGATGGGCGTTGGACCCAGCCGGAGCCGGTCCGGCGTCCGGTAGTCGCCGATCACCCTGGACCGGATGAGCGCCCGGCCGATCCGCCAGGCCTCGGGATGGCGCAGGCAGACGTGCGATCCCCGGCGCGCCGCGTCCCGCGGCGAGGCGATCGCGCAGCCCAGCGGGGCGAGCCAGGCATCGGCCAGGGTGATCAGGTAGCTGGTGAGCCGGGTTCCCTTGTCCCGGAGCGGCCCGATCCCCGCCTCGGCGAGCAGCCGGGTCCCCTCCTCCACGGCGGCCGTGCCGACGACGTCCGGCGTCCCGGTCAGGAACCGGCCGATGCCCGGCACGGGGTCGTACTCCGGGCCCATGAGGAACTGCTCCCGCTGGCCGAACCAGCCCTGCACCGGCTGGCGCAGCGCGTCCTGCAGCGCGGCGGCGACGTAGAGGAAGGCGGGCGCGCCCGGCCCCGCGTTCAGGTACTTGTAGGTGCACCCGACCGCGAGATCGGCCCCGCAGGCGTCAAGCTCCACCGGCACCGAGCCCGCCGAATGGCACAGGTCCCACAGCATGAGCGCGCCCGCGTCGCGGACGATGCCCGTGATCTGGGCCATGTCGGCCAGCGCGCCGCTGCGGTAGGCCACGTGGGAGAGGCTGACCAGGGCGGTCGCGCCGTCCACGGCACCGGCCACCGCGTCGGGCGTGACGCCGGTGTCGATGTCGGTCCTTAGCAGGCGCAGGCTTGCGCCCCGCTCCGCGGCCACCCCGGCCAGTACATAACGATCCGTCGGGAAGTTATCGTCATCCGTCACGATGACCGTGCGCCCGGGCTGGGCGTCCAGCGCGGCACGCGCCAGCTTGTAGAGGTTTACCGTGGTGGAGTCGCAGACCAGGACCTGTCCCGGGGCGGCCCCGAGCAGGTGCCGGCCGAGCAGGTCCCCGGCGCGCCGGGGCAGGTCGATCCAGTGCTCCCAGGAGCGGACCAGCCCGGCTCCCCACTCCCGGCGCACCACGTCGGCGATGCGTTCCGCGGTGGCGAGGGGGAGCATGCCCAGCGAGTTGCCGTCCAGGTAGATCAGCGACGGGTCGTCGCGGGCGAAGCGCTCGCGAAAGCTGGCCAGGGGGTCGGTCGCGTCGCATTCTTCCGCGAACGACCGGTCGGCGCGCAAGGTCGTCACGGCTCAACCCTAAATCCCGGGCCGCGGCCGGGCACCGAGGGACGCGGGGCCCGGCTGGCCCGCTCAGGGCCGGCCAGCCGGGCGCGCCGGCGCGGGCGCCGGTGCCGTCAAATGAACCGGCGCTGGCGTGTGATACTGCCTGTGCCGTCCCCGGTGCCGGTGCCATCAAATGAGCCGGCCCTGGCGTGTGATACTGCCTGTGCCGTCCCCGGTGCCGGTGCCGGTGCCATCAAATGAGCCGGCCCTG
>Ga0070717_10003021_pt1 | contig 11991 bp, 8 predicted proteins | sample LARL113metaG_FD_71366 | JGI IMG/M metagenome (GOLD analysis project Ga0070717, IMG submission 71366) | Corn, switchgrass and miscanthus rhizosphere microbial communities from Kellogg Biological Station, Michigan, USA - LAR L11-3 metaG | ecosystem: Host-associated > Plants > Roots > Rhizosphere ...
GGCACCCAGCGAGTGCAGCGCCCAGTAGACCGCTGTGTTGTGGGCTCCAATGCAACTTCCGGAGATTACCATTGCCAACCAGAGTTTTCGGAAGGCGGGGTTTCTCAATGCGAGCCAAGTAGAGGTCTTTTCCATTGGGGGAGTGGTCGATTGAGTGTTTAGTTCAGTATATTAGACTCATATGGCGTTGGTCATGGGAAATGGATATTCGGGATAGCATCGAAGAAATCGAGGGTCCGGCTTTCGTTGGTGCTACGGGCGTACCAGGCGGCAAGCAATTCGAATTGCACTTCTTCGGACATTTTTCCTTGAGTTAAACGAAGACGGTCGTGCATAGCAAGTTGTGGCTGTGTGTTCGGCGATAATGGCGCATCTTGGGCAAAATATTACAGACAAATGTCTTATATATCTTGATAACCAGCTGTGCAGATTCTTTCTAGCCTGAAGGCCGACGTTCCGACACAATTTGGATGATCGAGACCAGGCATGACAAAGGGAAACCGCCCCCAGAACCCCAGCAATCGTGTGCAGCTTCTTTTCCCGAAATAAACGCCAAAAGAACAATCCCTTAATCCAAATGGGCGAACCCTCAATCAGTTTGGTTTGGATCCCGGAAAGTCCTCAATCCACAAATTTTTCACGCCTACCTACCGCAATGAGAACCATAAAACCCGCGCGAAAGCGCAAAGACGAAAAATAAAAAAAGCCCGTCCGGTAACCAGCCAGACGGGCACAATGAAATATAAACCAACTAGAACTAACAATAAATAATAGATAACAGCTGTGTCAACTGGGGAGTTAAACCCGCGCGAATCAAGTACATGTTTCGCGCCAAGCAGCAAACGGCTCACAACGAAGCCGTGTCCGATTGCTTGCGATTTCGGGAGGCCTCCGTCACGACGCCAGCGATAATCGGTTTGATGTTGATGTGCTCCAACTTCAGAGTGTTTTGTCAATAGCGAATCCTCTCCATGTCCTCCAGAAGGACCTTCTGGCCGCGCCGGTCATAGAGCTTCGTGGTTCGGCTGTCGGCGTGGCCGGCGATTCGTTGAGCGGCTTCAAGGGTGCCGTCATTTTCCAGAAAATTCGTGATGCCGGTCGCGCGGAAGGAGTGCGGAGAGTAGTGAGCCGGCAACCCCGCTCGTTTAAGTCGTCGTTTGAGCATGTCGGCAGCGTCGGTGCGCACCAGCGGCCGCCGCGATAACTTGCCCGTCTTTCCGATAGAGGCCGGGAACAAAGGAGACTGTGGCTCCTTCTCTAAGCCGGTTGCTCTAAGGTACTGGTCCAGGAGCTCTTCGAGCTTGTGGTGCACGGGAAGCTCTTTCTCCTTGCCGCCTTTTTCTTTAAAGCGGAGCAAAAACCGTTTCCCGGAAGGATAATAGTCTTCGACCTTCAGGGTCACGACGGCGCCGATCCGCGCGAACGTGTAGGCAAGGACCCCGAGCAGAGCGCGATCGCGGAGACCGGTATGGGTGGAAGTTTCGACCGTGTTAAGAAGTTTTTGGACCTCGCCTTCGACAAACGCCGGAGTTTTCCCTTCGGTCCGCGAAAATCGCTCGGTCTTGACTTCCCGGGCCGGATTCATGGCCAGCACGCCTTTTTCGGTCAGCCAGGAAAACAGCATCCGGATGACGGCCATGTGCTGTTTGACCGTGGGCGGCGCAGCCTGGCGCTGTAAGGTTTCGATGTAGGCGGCCACCGTGATCGGTTCAATGTCTTCGAGGTGCTCGTAACCGGCACGCTCGACCCAGGCTAAGAACTGCTGGATCGCCCGGTAATACGCGGCTCGTGTGTTTGCGTTGCGGATCGGGACCGTAAAAAACTCGAAAAACTTTTTCCGGGTTGACGGCCCGGCGCGTTCGATCAAAATGGGAGCTGGGAAACTTTGGGGCTGCCACGACGGCAAGTTCGGAGTCCGACATTGGCCTAAAATGCTACGCTAAAGGGTCCCCTTTTTACCAGTCATAAAAGGGGTTATGCAGGACTAATGCCGGGCCGCCCAAAAGAAAGCTATATTTTGGAGCGAAGCGTTGCTTCACTTTCCATTCGGACTGACGCTCCTGGTCTGTCAACGAGCCCCTGGGTAACGGACTGGACTCGTATAGCTCTGCAGCTTGGCTACAACGCTCCATACGACTCTGCGTAAAGTTTCTTCTGACTTTCTCGGCCGTAGCGATCGGTGATCTGTTCCCAGGCCTGATAGATCTTGTCGAGTGCTTCTTTTGGCTTTGTCTTGCCCGCCAGAACGGCGGAGATGCGTACATCCAGTTCGTGCCAGTAATCTGCCGCTCCGGGAATTCGCAGATAGATTTGCTGCGCCGGCAGGACCAGGTTGGCGTAATAAGCGTTGAGATACACGATCGCATCCGCCTTGTCCCAACCCTGGTTCTCCCATTCCTCGACTTTCCCGGTTCCCACAGGAGGGAAATATTCATATTTCATGGCCGGCTGCACACCGGTCCAACCGTTTGTCACATTAAAGAAAGCGTTCTTCTTATTTGCCATGAACGCGAGGAAATCATACGCTGCCTCTTTCTGTTTGGATTTTCTCGAAATCACACAATGCCAGGTCCCTCCATTTGTGTTCCCAACAACGTTGAGCGGGAACTTGTCCCATTGGCCAGTGATGGGATTAAATGCGTCGGTCGTACCGGGGATTAGTGTTGCCCCCACTCGACCTTGCACGCTGGAGCGGGCGCGGTCCTGGGCTAGCGTGGGTAGATCGCCCCAGGTCGGTTCCATGACGGCGTGCCCGCTCAAAAACACGTTCCAACCCTGTTCCAGCGTCCAGCCAATTTGTTCCTTGGGACCGTTCGCCAGGAACTTCACATAATCTTCCAATGCACGAAGATGCCCCTCGGAGTTGATGAGAGGCTTCATATCATCGGGGTTAAAATAAAAGTATTTGTTATTCGGAGAAACGACGTAGGGGGCGGCAAGCGTGAGAAAATGAAAGAAGCCCTGTTCGTTGACCTTGGCGTGAAGGGAAATTCCAAAGTCTTCCTTCCCGTCGCCGTTCCAATCCCATCCGGTAAAAAAGGATGCTACGTCATGCAGCTCCTTCATCGTCTCCGGCGGATTGGGTAAATCATATCCGAGTTTGCTCTTGAACTTCTCCTGATAGTCCGCATTACCCAACACATCTTTCCGGTAGTACAAAATCTGGGCGTCCGCATCGAATAGCACCCCGTACAACTTGCCTTGCCAGGTATAAAGCCGCTTCATGGCCGGCAAGAATTGATCCGGGTCCCAGTAGGGATACTTGGGATCTTTGACGAACGGCGCTATCTCGACAATAGCCGGCTCGTCAGAGGTGAAAAAATCCCCGTAGAACCATGCGGCGGTCTGGTAGGCGTCATACTGGCCGGGTCCTTTGAGATTCGCAAAAATCTCCTGATAGAGCGTGTCGATTGCAATCTTGGTAATGTTGACGTGGGCGCCGGTTTGCTCCTCCCATCTCGGCGCGTGATATTCGACACAGTCGCCGACTGCCGATCTGAGAACCATCACATTGATCGTCTTGTCCTTGTATGGCTTGGACTCAAGATAGGCGACGCGTTCTCGCGTTATGGGGGACTCATTGGGCGCCACGGGCGAAGAATCGACAAAATTGTCATCCGCCGCAAAAGAGGCAGGCACGATTCGGCTCACTAGAGCGGCGGACAACCCGAGCTGGGCCGCGCGGCGAATAAATCGACGTCGAGTCATCCTTCCTTGAAAGAATGCACTCACTAGTTCGTTGAATTCTCCTTCCGAGTGATTGTGGTCCATAGGAGGTTTTCCTTATCTCGAGGTGAAATTGGCGGTTTCTTAACTCCCTCGATTTCCCGCGAAGAACCGTTCGATCCGCTGTCGCATTGCATCGACTTTTGCAACGCAGATCCCGGTCGCAACCGTTACGCTGCTCATCTATTTGTGTTTACCTATCCGGCTTGACCGCGCGTGCGCAATTTGTCGAGCATTACAGCCAGGATGATGACCGCACCCTTGATGACCAATTGCCAGTAAAAGGAGACGTTCATTAATGTAAGTCCATTGTTTAGGACGGCGATGATCAGGGCTCCGATCAACGTCCCAAAGACGGTTCCGATTCCGCCGACGAAACTTGTGCCACCCAGAATGACCGCGGCGATCGCATCCAGCTCGTAACCTATCCCCAACTGTCCTTGGGCACTGTAAAGACGGCTGGCGCTCATCACGCCGCCAAGTCCCGACAGCAGTCCGCTGACGCCGTAGGCGAAAATCAGAATAAACGGCACGGGGATACCGGTCAATCGGGCCGCCTGCGCATTGCCGCCGACAGCATAGATGTGTACCCCTAAAACCGTTCTGTGAAGAATGAAGGCGCTCACCGCGATGGTGAACAGTGCGATAACGACCAGCCAGGGAACCGGCCCGAGATAGCCGTTGCCTATCCAGGCAAAGTCGATCTTGCTGTTGATGACGGTGGTTCCGCCTGCCGCAAGATAGGCCAGTCCACGAATCGCCGTGTAAGTTCCAAGGGTGACTATGAAGGGAGGCAGTCCGATGTAGGCGACCGTAGCGCCTGTCAGCACTCCCACCAGCAACCCGGCACACAGCGCCGCTGGAACCGCTAACGTACTTAAGCCGGGGATCAGTGAAACGACTACCGCGATCACCGCGGTAAATCCCAGCACCGATCCGACCGCCAGATCGATCCCTCCCGTCAGAATGACAAACGTCATCCCGGCAGCCAACACAATGTTGATGGACGCCTGGCGGACGACATTGACGATGTTGTTCTGGGTCAGAAAATTAGGAGTCAGAACGGCAAAGAGAATGCAGATAACGATCAGAACCGGAAGCATTCCGGCCAACTCGATCATCGATCGGGTAACCTCTTTTCGCTTAGCCGCAGCCAGGGCGGATGTCTCTGTCGCAGCTTCAGTTGCCATTGGTTGATGCACTCCTTGTGACATCGGTCGCAAACTTCATGATGTTCTGTTGAGTAATTTCGATCCCGGTCTCGCCCCCGACTCACCGGTAATTTCTCCCTCCCTCATGACCAAGACGCGGTCGCAAACGCCCACGATTTCCGGTAGTTCACTGGAGATGAAAAGAACTGCCATTCCTTTCTCGAGCAATTGCTGGATCAACGCGTAGATCTCCGCTTTAGCGCCGACATCGACTCCTCGCGTTGGTTCGTCCAGAATGAGAACCTTCGGATTTATTTCGAGCCAGCGCGCCAATAAAAGTTTCTGCTGGTTACCACCGGAGAGCCCTCCGGCTCGCTGCTTCAGCGACGCGGTCCGGACCCGCATAGCCTTTACTTCGACATTCGCGCGATCCGTCAGCTTTTTGAAGTCGAGCACACCGGCTTTCGCGCACCGCCCCAGGATGTTCATGGTAATGTTTTCTCCCGAAGACATCTGCAGGAAAACACCTTGAAGTTTCCGGTCTTCTGGTACGTAGCCGATCCCGGCGCGGATCGCATCTTTAGGCTGGTTGATCTGAAGCTTTTTGCCATCCAGGTAGACCTCGCCCGATTTGCGTTTGTCGGCTCCGAAGATCAAGCGCGCGAGTTCGGTTCTTCCTGCCCCGACCAACCCTGCTAACCCAAGTACCTCCCCCTGCCGGAGCTGGAAGTTGGCGCCCTTGACACGGTCGCCATCGGACATGTTTTTCACTTCCAGGATCACCCGTCCAGCCGAATGCTTGGCGTGCTCGTAGAAATCCTCCAGTCGCCGTCCAACCATCATCTCAATGACTTTGTCCGCTGAAAATTCCGCGCGCTTCAGCTCCCCGACATACTCGCCATCGCGCAGGACTGAAAGCCGGTCGGCCAGTTCGTAAACTTCGGCCATGCGATGGCTGATGTAGATGATGGCCATTCCTTCCGAACGAAGTTGCCGGACCACCTCGAACAATCGATCCGTTTCACGATCCGAGAGAGCGGCCGTTGGTTCATCCATTACGAGGACCCGGCTCTTGTAGAAGAGCGCCCGCGCGATCTCGACCTGCTGCTGTTCGGCGACTGCCAGGTGTGCCGCGCGCTGCGTGGCCTTGAACCTGGCGCCCAGTCGATTCAACACTTCCTGGGTCTTCCGATTCATTTCCGCCGTATCTGTCATAAAGCCAAGCCGTTTCAGTTCCGAGCCCAGAAAGACGTTGCCGCTTACCGTCAGGTTCGGCGCAACCGTCAACTCCTGGTAGATGATGCCGATCCCTGCCAGGCGCGCTTCGTGGGGCGTCCGTAAATGGACCGGCTTACCATCCAGGATAATTTCACCGGAGTCTGCTTGATAGGCGCCCGCCAGGATCTTCATCAGCGTGCTCTTGCCGGCGCCGTTCTCGCCCATGAAGGCGTGCACTTCACCCGGCCAGACACTCAGATTGACGCTCTTGAGAACCCGTACGCCAGGGAAGCTTTTGCAGATCTGGCGTACTTCCAGGATCGGCCGATCGCTCCTACTTTGTCCAGCCTTTGTACTGGTCGACATTTTCCTTGGTAATCAGGTCTACTGGGATGAGCGTGAGTTCCTCAGCCGGCTTCTTACCATTCATACAATCGTAACCGATCTCGACCGCTTTCCCGGACATCGTATAGGGATCCTGGGCCGCGCTCGCGGCGATTAGGCTTTCTTTATCTTTGAGCGAAGGCACCACGTCGGGGGCTCCATCGACGCCGACGATAAAGAAATCTTTCCGTTGCGCCTGCTTGGCCGCCAAGTCGCAACCGATCGCAGTCGGATCGTTGATCGCGAAGACTGCATCGATTTTCTTGAACGCGGTCAAAAGATCCGTCATTACACGAAGCCCGCCGTCACGGCTGCCGCCGGCGTTCTGATCCTGAGACAAGATTTTGATGTCAGGATATTTCTTGATCTCCTCCGTGAAACCGGCAACGCGATCGGTGACGGCAGTCACCGGCGGTCCATTAACAATAACGATTTGTCCCTTACCTTTGAGCCGGTCCGCAACATATTTTCCGTCAAGCTCGCCGGCCTGCTTGTTGTTTGAAGTAACCGTCGCATCCACGCCCCCTTCTGCACCCACGTCGACAGCGACCACGATGATTCCGGCTGCTTTCGCCCGCAGCACTGCGGGAGCAATGCCTTTACTGTCTGCGGCATTCAGAAGGATAAGACTCACGCCAGACGACACGAAGTTGTCCATCTGATTCGTTTGATTGTTGACGTCGTAATTGCTGGATTCGGCACTGAATTTGACAGAGGGATTGATCTTTTTAGCCGCATCCTGAGCGCCGTGCACGATCTGTACAAAAAACGGGTTACCAAGATCTCCAACGGTTACGGCAACTCCTTTGAGCGGCTTCTGCGCATAGGACGGGAGAGCTAAGCTCATCACTAGGAGCAAAACGGCAGCAGCGGCTTTAATTCCAAACCGGATTGATTTGTTTGTTCTCATATTCATGTATTCGGGGTCTTCTAATTGGGGGGTTTTCAAGGGCGAGGTTGGTCCTGGCCCTTGTTTTTGAAATAACTTGCGCGAAAGGTCGAACAGCCAGTGCTCAATCCATCAGAGCCGGACCGACCAGGCAGAAGTTTCCCAATGACCATTTTGGTCGTTCCAGGCGGCCGTCCAATTCGCGGCTATATTTTCGTTTATTCGAAGGGACATTAGTCGCTTTGCTAATTGAGGCTGGCGCTCAAAAGGCGCCAGCCTCGCAAAGCGTTCTCACCATCTCTACGGACTGCCCCAGATCGAGCGCAGTTGCCAAATATGCAACGAGACCAGCTTGGCGTTCCCACCATTCGCGAAGAGAGCTAAGCCGTCACTGCTAGGCATCGGGAAGATCTGATCCGTGATGACGGTCTGTCCATCACCACCGAAGACCTCAACGGAAGACCAATCCACGAAGATGTGCAGCTTCACGCGCCCGTTCTCGGCTGGTAATGGAGCCGTTTGGCGGCCCGCGAACAAATTGCTGAAGGACGATTGGCCTGAATTGGTCCGATCCACGAAGACCTCACCCGCCGGCGCGTCGTAGCCCACGAGTGTCTCTTCGCCTGTACCGGTGCGCACCTTGAAACCGAACTGGGACGCCGTACCGACCTGGAACTCGGCGATGATCTCCAATGCTTTACCTCGGGTGCCGAGAGCAGTAGTGCCGGCGGTGATCAAACCATCCTGACTGTTACTGTCGCCTTGTCGGAGTTCGCGCAGTTCCCGGATCGGCGTCTGGACCAATTGAACCTTTCCGTCGAGGGTATCCAGGCTTACATCGCGCGGAATGCTCTGCGCGCTGCGCCAAGGGGAAGTTGGAATCGACGTCCCATAGTCCCAATTGTTCATCCAGGCGATCCAGCGCCTCTTGTTGTCGGGCAGGTTATTCCACGAATTGAGGGCGTAGAAGTCTTTACCCCAGTCGATCCAGTTCGCCTGCTGCTTGGGCACATCGGAGAAGTAGATATCGTCCACCAGGAGATGACCAAAGCCGCCATTGTTCTCGTCGATGATCTCGATCTGGGCGTTCTGGCCGGCGAAGTCTGCCACATTCCAGGCGGTCCAGTGCAGCTGCTCGCTGTTCTGGCCGGTAGCGCTGCGCACAATGTTGCCGCCTACCACGAGGTTGACCGTGGTTTCGGTTGAGTGCGGATGAGCCGGGCTATCGGCCGCTAAGAACTCGTCCGCGTTGATATGGCCAAATCCGCCCGAGTTCTGGTCGACGACCTCGATTTGGGCTTGCTGTCCAATGTATTGGCTGACGTTCCAGGCCACCCAGTTCAAAGCCTCGTTATTCTGACCGGTCGCTGAAAGGACGACTTTGCCATTCACCAGCAGGAGCACTGCCGTAGCGTCGTTGTTGCCCGGGTAGGGATGATTGCCGCCCCCGATCAGGAAATTGATATAAGGCTTGCTGATGGTGAATATAGGCGAGGTGAGGGTACCTTGAGCCTGATCATTTCCGTTCGTGAATGTATTGATTAACCCCTTCCCCTCGAAGCCGGATACTGGCTGTTGACCTCCTATCGCACCCGTAGCCACTGGCTGGTTGACCAGGCCGCCGGTTGCAGTCCACCCGAGCTGTTCGTAGGTGGTGGTGCCCGGAACAGTGGGCTCGAGGTCGGCGCCCGGGAAGAGCAGAACCCCTGCTGGCTCGGGAGCGTCGGTGGCGTTGGGGTCGTGCGGGTGGTTGCCGCCGCCAACCAACAAATTGATGTATTTGCTATTAACGGTAAACGTAGGCGAAGTAATCGTTCCCAGGGAAGCATCACCGTTAAAGAAAGTGTTCACCAACTGTTTGCCAAGAAAGCCGGATACCCCGCCCTGACCTGGGAGGTTCCCGCTGACTGGCCCTTTACCCACAAAATCTCCGGTAGCGGTCCAGCCCAAGCCCGCAAAAGTGGTACTGCCCTCAAAATCCTGAAAAACTGTTCCCGGCGGAGGTACGGTGGGGTCAATAACATCCTCCGCGATGAACTGCTTGCCGTCGAAGTTGCCGATGAAATACTGAGCGCCTGAGCCACCGGCCACGGCACCAGGATTCAGGTTCTCTACCAGCACCCACTTGCTGTTACCTGACTTCTTCCAGCGGTCTCCATCATCCGATTGCACGCTCTCCTTGTGGCCTGACCCGCCGTCCACCGGCAACTCGAACAGGTCCGGGCACTCCCAGACGCCACCCACCGCGTTGGCCGGGCCGAAGTCGCTCAGCTTGGTCCAATTCTTGAGATCCGTCGACGAGTAGAACCGGATCTGGTGCTGTGACGAGAGTGCGACGGCCATGATCCATTGCTGCGTCGGTTCATACCAGAACACCTTTGGATCGCGGAAATTCGTGGGATCGATTGAGGGATCTTTTATTGGGTTGATCACCGGGTTGTTTGCGTACGTCGTCCAAGTCCGCCCTCGATCCGTGCTGAAGGCTATATCCTGGGCCTGAGTGCCTAGCGGGATCACCGAACCGTCCTTTGGATCAACACCGGCCTTCCTATAGTAGACGGTGTAGATCGCAACAAGCGGCGGGTTGCCCGGGGTGCCGAAGCCGCTACTGTTCTTCTTGTCTACCACGGCGCTGCCGGAGAATATGGAGATAGTGCTCGTTGCGGGTATGGCGACAGGCAACTCTTTCCAATGCACCCAGTCGGTGCTAACGGCATGCCCCCAGGAAATGGTGAAATCCCACACGTTTCCGAATGGGTTGTACTGGTAGAACATATGGTGCTCGCCTTTATAATCCACGAGCCCGTTGGGATCGTTGATCCAGTTCTTTGCCGGCGTGAAATGGTACTGCGGCCGATAAGGTTCCTGATAGGTCGCGACGCTTTGAGCAAAGGCTCCCAGGCAGAAAGCCAGGGACAATACAATGGCTGCAGAAGCCAAAAGAGAGGCCCTCTTCGGCAGCGTCTCTCTCCTCCTTTGAGAGGTGAACGAACTGATTTGTTGTTTCATGTTTTGGGGTTCTCATTTCTGAATTCCAATTCCTGCATAGCTTGGCCCCTGCGTATAAAGAGCAAAAGTTAGGACTGTTTTACTGTCGTTATGAAATCGGGGGTAAAGGCTTCAGGGATTTAAAAAATAGCCCATAAATGTGACCTGTCACATCATTAAGACCTTGTTTTGCGCAATTCAATAAAAATAGCAGAGACCTTTAACCCACTATGCTGAGGGCGTTTGAGGATTTAGGGCGTCCTCGTTTTTGACCTTGCAGCCACGACTGCACTTGCTTTTTAAAAACGCGCACACACAAATGGATGCGTCGTTCACCGAACAATCCAAGTGGGTTGGGTGACACAGCATGGCCCCCGTTTCGCCGCAGGACTTCGCGGGCCCTTTTCCGCTTAAGCCCAACATAAGCCGGCTTAAAAGGAAGCCCTCTCGATAAACGGACAGGAGAGCCGATAAACGCCCGTACGCTTGCGGCTACGTATAATGTGTAAGGCCGCTTCCCTTCCGATTTTGTCATGTGGAAGGCCAATGGTCGAGAGCGGCGGTAGGAAAAGGCCGCCGATACCCACCATGTTATCGAAGCCAAGAATACCTATGTCTTTCGGGATGCGAAAGCCCAGGGAAAGGAGGTGCTGGTAAGCCACAAGAGCCACTCGATCGTTTCCGCAGATTAGACAGTCGGGTCGGGGACGTTGCGCGAGGGCTTGATCGAGGAATCGAGCGCACTGCAGGTAATCTGGTACCTCGTCTAAAACGAAGTGGGTTTGGTTTTTTTCTAAGACGTTGTATTTTTGAAATGCTCGTTGCATTCCCTTCAGCCGCAAGGTCTTTGCCACAAACCGTTGTGGCAGATGGATGCAAATTGGGCGACAATACCCTTTCTCGAGCAGTTTACACACACCGGCATATTGTCCCTGTTCATCATCCGGCACGTAACAGGCAATTCCTTCTTGAGTCGTCTGACAATTGGCTAACACAACACCCGCTCGTACTAAGCGCTGAGGCACGTCGACTATATGGTGACCCATCGTCGCAAAAATCACGCCTTCAGGTCTAAAGGCGAAGAGACGATCCAAGAGTTCATCAGACGGATGATCTGTGAAGGTATTGACGATGGAGGTGCTCCAGCCGTGTTCGCGAGCGACCTGTTCGACCGCCAACGTAATTTCTACCGAGTAGGGTGTTGTGGCGACATTGAGGGCTAGCATACTGATGTAAGGACGCTTTCCCGTTCCGATCTGCCGCGCCAGCTCGTTAACTACATAATCGAGCTCACGAATGGCCGCTTGCACCCTTTCACGCGTTGGCTTTGCCACCAACTGAGGATTATTGAGAACGCGTGAAACAGTCATGCGAGAGACTCCCGCTGTTTTCGCGACATCTCTGATGCTAGGAAGTCTCTTTTGAAGTTTCACTCGGAATTTACACGATTTAAATAACAGCATTTTGCGATGAAAGCGAGATGAACGCGTCGTGAAAAAGCTTCTGAATCGCACAGGAAATGGGCGAAGAGGTGGCCAGTCCGGCTCATTCGTCCGACCCCTCTCGGCATCGAAGATCTCGCGTGCCGAGCCAAGTTGGCTGGCATGCTAAGCGAGGTTTAAATTCAATATTCTT
>Ga0070717_10003022_pt1 | contig 11989 bp, 7 predicted proteins | sample LARL113metaG_FD_71366 | JGI IMG/M metagenome (GOLD analysis project Ga0070717, IMG submission 71366) | Corn, switchgrass and miscanthus rhizosphere microbial communities from Kellogg Biological Station, Michigan, USA - LAR L11-3 metaG | ecosystem: Host-associated > Plants > Roots > Rhizosphere ...
GTTGCTGCTCGATGAGCCGACCGCCTCGCTCGATCCTGCCGCCGCGCAGAGCGTCCGGCGTCACATCCGCAGCCTGGCCCGGCAGCGCGACTGCGGAATCCTGTGGACCTCGCACAACATGTACGAGGTCGAGGAAGTGTGCGATCGGGTGCTGTTCCTCTCGCGTGGCCGGCTGCTGCTGGAGGGCGACCCGCGGCGACTGCCGGGCGAACATGGCGCGCGCAATCTGGAAGAACTGTTCATCAGCCTGGCGCGCGAGCCGCTGACCGAGCGCCAGGGAACGCCCCCGTCGTGAGGCTACGACCGGTGGCCGGTATCGTGTTGCGGCAGTTCTATCTGATCCGCGGCAGCCCGGTGCGCGTACTGCCGATGTTCGCCTGGGTAGCCATCGACATAGTGCTGTGGGGCTTCATCACCCGCTATCTGAATTCGGTCAGCGGCGCGGGAATCAATTTCGTTACCACGCTGCTGGGTGCGGTACTGCTGTGGGACCTGTTCACGCGCATCATGCAGGGCATCAGCACGGCGTTCCTCGAGGATGTGTGGTCACGGAACTTTCTCAACCTGTTCGCCACACCGCTGCGCATCTCCGAATACGTCACCGGGCTCGTGTTGACGAGTCTCGCCGCGAGCACCGTCGGGCTGATCACCATGCTGGTGCTGGCGACCGCGTTTTTCGGGCTGTCCTATCTTGCGTTGGGATCGCTGCTGCTCGTGCTGCTGCTGGTGCTCAGTTGCTTCGGTATCGCACTCGGCATCCTCGCGAGCGCACTGGTACTGCGCCTCGGCCCGGCCTCGGAATGGCTGGTGTGGCCCCTGCCCGCGTTGCTGTCCCCGTTCGCCTGCGTGTTCTACCCGCTGTCCGTGCTGCCGCACTGGATGCGGGCCGTTGCATACGCTCTGCCCCCCGCCTATGTTTTCGAGGGCATGCGCTCAGTGCTCGCCGGAAGTGCACCGGCCATCGCCCCACTGGCGGGCGCGGTCGGGCTGTCACTCGGTTACATAGCGGTCTCGGGATACCTCTTCGGCCGCGTTTATCGGTACGCAGTGCGCACTGGACTGCTGGCGCGCTACAGCGCCGAGACCGTCAGCTGACTGCGCGGGCGCCGCTGCGCGCCATGTCTGGTATGGGCTGATCTTGGCTTACAGAAAGGCAGGTCCGATATGACCATCGACCCATCCGCTACCGCTGCATCCGCTGCGAATCGCGCGCAGCCCGTGGAAGCGAGCCTCTGGGCCGAGATCCGGCGCATGGCCTCGATCATCATGCGCTCACGCGAACGCAATCATTTCTTCCTGCTGGCAGCGGGACTGATCGTGGTCGTTGCCGCGACCGCCTATATGCAGATCCAGCTGAACGCGTGGAATCAGCCGTTCTACGATGCGCTCACCCGCAAGGACCTGGCGGCCTTTCTCCGGCAGCTGACCGTATTCGCTGGGCTCGCCGCCATATTGCTGGTACTGAACGTGACTCAGATGAGGCTCAACCAGAGCACCAGGGTCATGCTGCGGCAGGGTCTGGTACACGATCTGTTGGATGAATGGCTCAAGCCGATGCGAGCGCTGCGCCTGGCGAATGCCGGCCCCATCGGGGAAAATCCTGACCAGCGTCTGCATGCAGACACGCAGCATCTTATCGACCTGGTGACCGACCTCGGGATCGGTCTGCTGTCCGCAACATTGCTGTTGCTGTCGTTCGTTGGTGTGCTGTGGGCGCTCTCCGCGCACATGACGCTACCGATCGGCGGCCGTCACGTGTACGTTCCCGGCTACATGGTGTGGTGTGCGCTGTTCTACTCGGCTACCGCGTCCTTGATCAGCTGGCACGTGGGTCGACCACTGATTGCCCTCAACGCCGAGCGTTATGCGCGCGAGGCAGAGCTGCGCTATGCCCTGGTGCGAGTCAATGAGGAGATCGAAGGCATCACGATGTACGGCGGCGAAGGTGACGAGAAGCGGCTTCTCGAGGGGACATTCGACACCGTCCTCGAAGTCTCCTGGCGCATCGTACGTGCTCTCACCCGGCTGACCTGGGTCACCGCCGGCTACGGCTGGTTCACGATCGTCGCCCCCATCCTGGTGGCGGCGCCGAGCTATCTGTCGGGGGACATGAGCTTCGGTGAGCTGATGATGATAGTCGGCGCATTCAATCAGGTGCAGAGCTCGCTGCGATGGTTCGTGGATAACTTCCCCGGCCTGGCGGACTGGCGTGCCACGCGCCGGCGCGTTGCAAGCTTCCACCGTGCGGCGGCCTCCATGGAAGTCCTCGGTGAGTCGGTCGATCGCATCGAGCTGCAGGAGACGGACGACGGCTGCCTGCGCATCGAAGATCTGTGCGTTGCAGCCCCCGAAGGCGGCGTCAGCTTGAGTGAGGCACACGTGGAGTTCAAACCTTCTGAGCGCGCACTCATCGTGGCCGAGGACGCTGCGGGCAGCGCGCTGCTGCTGCAGGCACTCATAGGGATCTGGCCCTGGGGACATGGGCGGATCACGCGGCCGGCGCGGCAATCGATGATGTTCCTGCCTCGGCGAACATACCTGCCGCCAGGAACACTGCGTTACGCGCTCGCGTACCCGCATGGGGCCGATGAGTATGAGCCGGCAGCCTTCGACAGCGCGCTCTCGACCGCGGGACTGAAACATCTGCTGCCGCATCTCGATACCGCCGAGCGGTGGGACCGGCGATTGAGCGAAGGCGAGAAACAAAATCTCACCTTCGCACGCGTACTGCTGCAGCGCCCGCAATGGCTGGTGGTCAATGGCGCGCTCGATGAGCTCGAACCGCTCGCACGCGAGCGGATGGAGGCATTGCTGGCCGAGCACAGCGCCGCGGGTGTGGTCAACATTGGACAGGATAGCGCTCAGCATGGCTTTTTCACCCGCAAACTGCGGCTGGTCCTGGATCCACACGGGCCCACCTTCAAGCCGTCTGACGATCCCGTAATCCTCTCGGCATAGATAAAAAGAGAGAAGAGAATACACACGTGACCCCCACACGCTTGCTCGCATCCATCATCGGCACAGTGCTGCTCACGAGCCCGGCTGCGTACGCGGCCGGGTTCACCCTGGAGCAGATCCTCAGCGCTCCGTTCGCCTCCGACATCGTTGCCGCGCCATCGGGTCGCGCGTTCGCGTGGGTGAGTTATGCGCGCGGACGCCGCAACGTCTGGCTCGCCGCGGCGCGCGCGAGCGACGGACGTTTCGAGTCGCATCCGCTTACCCGCTACACGACCGACGATGGCCTGGAGATCGCCGACATTGCTTTCCTCCCGAGGCACGATGAGCTGCTGTACGTACTCGGAGGAGATATCGAGTATCCGGACAAACCGGCGCCCAATCCGGCACAGCTGCCAACCGAGGTGGTGCAGCAGCTCTACCTGGTCGACTTCCGCGGCCATGCGCCGGTGAGGCTTGCCGAGGGGCATGCGCCCATCGCCTCGCCCGATGGCGAGCGCGTCGTCTTTCTCCACCAGGGCAAGGTATTCACCATCGCGCCGCGCAAGGGCGCGAAGCCCGAGCAGCTCTTCAGCACGCGCGGCGTCATCGACTCACTGCGTTTCTCCCCCGATGGCAAGCAGCTGGCGTTCGTGTGTACGCGCGTCGACCACAGCTTCGTCGGCGTGTATGCATTCGCGGATCATTCGCTGCGCTGGATCGATGCGAGTTTCTCCTTCGATGTCGAGCCGCGCTGGTCGCCGGAGGGCACGCGCGTTGCCTTCCTGCGCATCCCCTCGACCCACGACGAGGTCGGCCTCATTGCACACCGCAACGGATTTCCCTGGTCGATTCGGGTGGCGAGCCTCGCGGACGCCGCGGTCAGCGAGATCTACCGTGCACCCGAGGGCGCCGGCAGCGTGTTCCATCCCATGAGCTCCGATCAACAACTGTTCTGGGCCGGGAAAGACCAGCTCATCTTTCCCGCGGAGAACGATGGCTGGTTGCACTTCTACGCGGTACCGGCGCGGGGTGGCCCGGCACGGCTCCTCACTCCGGGCGGCTTCGAGATCGAATATGCATCCGCGAGTGCCGATGGCAGCCGCATCGTCTACGCGGCCAACGCGGGTGACATCGATCGTCGCCATCTGTGGCGTCTCGAGATCTCCACGGGACGCATCGAGCCGCTGACTCCTGGAGTTGGCATCGAGACCCAGCCGGTGCTGCTGGCTGATGGCACAACGATCGCCTTTCTGCGTGCCGATGCGCGCGTGCCGGCGCATGCGGCGGTCCTCGCTCCCGGCACCCCGAGCGTTGATCTAACTGCCGAAGGAGTGCCGCCGGAGTTCCCGGCGGCCGAGCTGGTCGAGCCGCACGCCGTCGATCTGCCACCGCGCGCCGGGGTATCCGCGCACGGGGTGCTGTTCCTGCCCGCCGCGCAGGGTGCGAACGACAGACATGCGGCGGTCATTTTCATGCACGGCGGTCCCATCCGGCAGATGCTCGTCGGTTGGCATTACATGGACTACTACAGCAACGCCTACGCGTTCAACCAGTACCTCGCGAGCCGCGGCTATGTGGTGCTCGCGCTGAATTACCGCGCGGGCATCGGCTATGGGCTGGACTTTCGCGAGGCGGATAACATCGGAGCCAACGGCGCGAGCGAGTACAACGATCTGCTGGCGGCCGCTGACTGGCTGCGGGCGCGCGCGGATGTGGATCCGGCGCGCCTCGGCCTCTGGGGCGGCAGCTACGGCGGCTACATGACCGCGCTCGGACTGGCGCGCAATTCCGATCTATTCAGGGCCGGCGTCGACCTGCACGGCGTGCACGACTGGCACCACTGGACACTCTCGACGGTTCGCAACAACGAGCCGCTTTACGATCTCGACGCTTCCCCCGCGGTGCTGAGCCGCGCGCTCGCGGCCTCGCCCATCAGCTCGGTGGCAAGCTGGCGCTCTCCGGTGCTGATCGTGCACGGGGACGACGATCACAATGTCGCCTTCTCCGAGTCGGTGCGTCTTGCCGAAGCGCTGCGCACGCATGGCGTCGAGTACCAGGAGCTGGTACTGCCGGATGAGATCCACGGCTTCCTCCGACACGCGTCCTGGCTGCGGGTTTACGGCAGAACCGCAGATTTTCTCGATGCCAAGGTCCGCGCAAGCGCGCCGCCACCACCCTGAATGCGACCTGGAACGGCATTCAGCGCAGAATGAACCCCGACTTCAGAGGGTCCTCCGGGTCGAAGAAGAACTCGCTCCTGCCGATGATGTGAGCCGTTCCGCCGACCTCGGGCACCACCGCATCGAAAGGACCGAACCGGGTCTCCTCGACCGCGCGCACCGTCATGGTGCTACCAATGAGACTTTCGATCGTGATCTGCCTGTCGAGCGCCAACTCGCCCCTGGCGTAATGCAGCGCCGCGCGTGCACTCACCCCCGAGCCCGTAGCCGATCGGTCGACCTCCCCGTCGGCGAAGACGCAGACGTTGCGGCTGTGTGACCCGGGCTGTTGCGCAGGGCCGGTGAAAATCGTTCCGTAGAGGAAGCTCAGCTGCGCCTCGAATGGGTGAGCAATCGTGACTGTGCCCATCACGGCTCGCTTGATGCGCCGTCCGTAGTCAATGAGCCGATTGAGCTCCTCTGGATTGAACCCGAGACCCAGCGAGGCCGCGTCCACGATCGCATAGAACGCTCCGCCGTAGGCCACATCGAATTGCACCCGGCCGATGTGCGGGACCTGAACATACTGATCCCGGGCGTAGAGGAACGATGCGACATTGCGGAAGCGCACATCGCACACCTTGCCGTCCCGGATCGCAGCGCGTGCATGGATGACACCCGCCGGAACGGAAAAACTCAGCTGCACCTCTCGATCGGCCGCGGCCTTGCGGATGCTCGCATCGAACGGGGCGGGCCCAGCCTCGAGCACGAGCGTCGTGAGGGCAATGATGGCGTGACCGCACATCGTGCTGTAGCCCTCGTTGTGCAGGAAGAACACATCGAAGTCCGCATCCTCCGAGGGCGTGATCACTGCGCCGTACATGTCCGCATGCCCACGGGGTTCCCACATCAACCCAGTGCGCAGATGATCGAGGTGCTCGCGGAAATAACGACGCTTCTCGAGCACGGTCCGGCCTGGAAGCGGTGGCAGGCCGCCCGTGATCACCCGCAGCGGCTCGCCGCCGGTGTGCAGGTCGATGGCCGCAATTCTGCTCGCGTTTGGTAACAGAGGCCATTTCCACTCGATGCTGGAGCTCATCTGCTTCATGGCACAACTTCAATGCTGCAGCCGAGCAGCCCGTCCGCCTGCGCGCTCAGTCCTGCGTAGATCTCGAAGCGGCCGGGCTCCACGACCGCCTCGAGATCAGCACCGAGGAAGGCCAGCGACGAGACGGGCAACTGCCAGCTCACATTTCCACGCTCCCCGGAAGCGAGCGCAATCCGCCGCACACCTTTGAGCTCGAGCAGCGGTCGCGAGATGCTGGCGATCGGATCGTGCACGAAAAGAAACACCGTCGCTTCCCCGTGCAGCTCGCTGTCATTGTGCAACGACACGGTGACCTCGACGGCTCCGGTCGCTTTGACGCTGTGCGGCTTACACCTGAGCTCGTGCAGCTTGAAGCTGCTGTAGGAAAGGCCGTGCGCAAAAGGAAATTGCGGGGTGGGCGCAAGGTCGAGATATGAGCTGCTGAGCCGCTCGCCGGCCTTCGCCGGCCGGCCAGTAGGCCGCTGGCCGTAAAAAATTGGCACCTGCCCGACGTGGCGCGGCCAGGTCACCGGCAATTTTCCGGTGGGATTGAATTTTCCTGTCAGCACGTCGGCGATCGCGTTGCCGGCTTCGCTTCCGAGAAACCACGTCACGAGCACCGCGTCCGCACGCTCGAAAAGCCACGGAGCGGTGAGCGGCCGTCCGCAGGTCAAGAGCACGATGAGGGGCTTGCCGAGCCCGAGCGCCGCCTCCGCGAGTGCGCGCTGATCCTCCGGCAGGCTCAGATCAGCGCGACTGCCACCTTCACCGCTCATGGAGGCCGGCTCCCCCAGACACAGAATCGTGAGCTCCGCCGCCCGGCTGCACTCGAGCGCTGCGGGGATGCCACGTTGATCAGGTCGATCGATGTCGATACCTGTAACACTTTCGATGCGGCAGCGAGGCAAGGCGCTCCTCAGTCCTTCGAGAATGCTCACCGCCTCCTCGGGACGGCCGTCGCCAGCCCAGGGACCCAACATTTCCTTTTGCGACCATGCCAGTGGACCGATGACAGCGATGTGCCGCAGCTGCGCAGCAAGCGGCAGCACGGCACGGCGGTGGGTCAGAAGGACGATGGCCCGCCGCGCGGCATCGCGCGCCAATGCGCGCGTCGCATCCGCCGGACTTGGCGCTGGCGTGCCCGGGTAGGGCTCATCGAAGAGTCCGAGCCGCTCCTTCAGCCGCAACACGCGCACTACGCTGGCATCGAGTTGCGCCGCGCTGATGAGGCCACGTTCCAGTGCATCGGGCAAACCCCGCGCATAGCTGTCACTCGCCATGTCAATGTCGATTCCCGCCCTCAGGGCGAGTGCTGCGGCCTCGGCGGCGTCGGCGGCCACACCGTGGTTGCACAGCTCTGCGATGGCGTTGTAGTCGCTGATGAGGGGGCCATCGAACGCCTGGCCGCCACGCAGCCATCCTTGCAGCAGCGGCGCATTGGCAGTCATCGGCACCCCAGCGATATCGATGAAGGCGGGCATGATTGCGGCGGTGCCCGCTGCCACCGCTGCGGCAAAAGGCGGCAGATAGACCTCGTGCAAGGTGCGCTCGGCGACATCGACCGAGGCATACTCCCGGCCTGCGGTCACCGCACCGTACCCGCACAGATGCTTCGCAGTCGCCGCAATGCTGGACGCATCGCGCAGCTCACTGCCCTGGAAGCCACGCGTCTTCGCCGCCGCGAACGCGCACGCTACCCAGCTGTCCTCGCCGGGACCTTCCACTATCCGCCCCCAGCGCGGATCGCGCGCTACATCCAGCATCGGTGCAAACGTCAGGCTGACGCCATCGGCGGCAGCCTCCACGGCGGCTGCACGTGCAGTCCGCTCCCATAGGTCAGGGTCGAACGCACCGGCTTCTGCCAGCGGCACCGGAAAGATCGTGCGGTGGCCGTGCACGACGTCCAAACCGAAGAGCAGCGGGATGCCGAGCCGTGAATGCTCTACCGCCACGCGCTGCAGAGCGTGCACCTGCTCTCTACCCCACAGGTTGAGCACATTACCTACGCGGCCGCTGCGAATGCCCTCCTCCAGATCGCGCCGCGTGCCGGGCCCGGTGACCGCGCGGAACGATGCCGCCATGTTGAGCTGCCCGATCTTCTCCGCGAGCGTCATCGCGGCGAGCAATCCTTCGATACGTCCCATGCTGTTGCCTTGCGCTAAGCTGAGCTGAATGGCGAAACGGAACGGATCGATACGATGACGCAACCCCCGAGCGAATCCCCCTCCGCGAGCGGCGGCGCGGGCGTGCCCGCCCCGCAACCGCAGACCGTAGATTCCCTTGCCGCAGCCGCCCTCAGCAAGGATAGCCTGTTCGCCCAGATCACGCGGCTGTCAGGTGCCTTCTGGGCCTCACGCGAGCGCAACCAGCTGCTGATGCTGGCCGCGGGACTCGTACTGGTGGTCGCAGCGACCGCGTACCTGCAGATCCGTCTCAACGCCTGGAATCAGCCCTTCTATGACGCGCTGACGCACAAGGACATCCCCGCCTTCATCAAACAGCTGGGCGTGTTCGCGGAGCTGGCCGCCGTATTGCTGGTGCTGAATGTCGGTCAGGTGTGGCTCAACCAGACCTCGCGTGTCGTGCTGCGTCAGGGCCTGGTCCACGACCTGCTCAATGAGTGGCTCAAGCCGCTGCGCGCGTTCCGTCTCTCGAATGCCGGTGTCATCGGCCAGAATCCCGACCAGCGCCTGCATGCGGACGCGCAGCATCTGACCGAGCTCATGACGGACCTCGGGATAGGATTGCTGCAGTCGACCTTACTGCTGCTGTCGTTTATCGGCGTCCTGTGGATGCGCTCGCAGCACATGTTCCTGCCGCTACCCGGACATCGCCTGTATGTGCCCGGCTACATGGTGTGGTGTGCGATGTTCTACGCGGGCACCGCCTCGTTCCTCAGCTGGCTCATCGGTCGTCCACTCGTCTCACTCGACGCCGAGCGTTATGCCCGCGAGGCGGATCTGCGTTTTGCGCTGGTGCGCGCCAACGAGGAAATCGAAGGCATTACCATCTACGGTGGTGAAGCCGATGAGCGGCGGCACCTCAATCGGGTATTCGACACCGTGCTGGAGGTATCGCGACGCATCGTCACGGCGACCACGCGGCTCACCTGGATCACCTCGGGCTACGGCTGGTTCACGCTCGTGGCGCCGATCCTGGTCGCCGCACCGACTTACCTCACCGGCGGGATGAGCTTCGGTGAGCTGATGCTGGTGGTTGGCGCCTTCAACCAGGTACAGACCTCGCTGCGCTGGTTCGTGGACAATTTCTCCAGCATTGCGGACTGGCGCGCTACCTTGTTGCGCGTGGCCAGCTTCCGCGGTGCGGTGACGACCATGGATAAGCTGGGTGAGAGCACGAGCCACATCGAGCTCGAGGAGAGCGAAGATCCCGCGATACGCCTCGATGAAGTGCAGGTCGCAGCTCCCACAGGTGCCATACACCTGAACGAGCAGCACGTCGAATTGGCACCCGCTGAGCGGGTCCTGATCAACGCCGAGCGCGGCGCGGCGCGGACGCTGCTGTTCCGGGCGATGATCGGACTGTGGCCCTGGGGCAGAGGCCACATCACACGCCCCGCGCGCGCGTCGGTGATGTTCCTGCCGGGACGTGCGTACGTTCCGCCTGGGAGCCTGCGCGGCGCGCTCTGTTACCCGTGCACCAGCGACGAGTTCGATGAGGCTGCCACGGCGCGCGCGCTGGCAGCGGTTGGCCTCGAATGGCTGCAGCCGTTGCTCGATCGGACCGAGCGCTGGGACCAGCGCCTGAACGACGATGAGAAGCAGTGTCTGGCCATTGCCCGCGTCATACTGCAACGACCAAAGTGGGTCGTACTGGATGGGGCCCTGGAGCTGCTCGATGGCGCATCGCGGCAGCGCGTCAAGGCTCTCTTCAGCCGCGAGCTTACCGATATCGGTCTCATCAACATCGCCACGAACGGCCATTCCGAAGAGTTCTTCACGCGGCAAATGCAGCTCGAGGTGGACCCGCAGGGACCGACTTTCAGCCCGAGCGACCGCGTCGCAACCCTCATGACGTAGGCCCAACTGCCATGCCGAATCCGAAAGCCACATCGCACTCCGCCCTCGAGAAGGCGTCCGATCCGCTGTCGGACGAGCAGCTGCTCGACCTGGTCCAGCGCCAGACCTTCCGCTACTTCTGGGAAGGCGCACATCCGGTGAGCGGTCTGGCCCTCGATCGCTGTCACCGGCGCGCCGACCAGCCGGACGCCCCGGTCTCCATCGGTGGCAGCGGTTTCGGCATCATGGCGCTCATCGTCGCGTGCGAGCGGGCCTGGGTGAGCCGGGAGCAGGCGCTGTCGCGGCTCACGCTCATGCTGGATTGCCTCGAGAAGGCCACCTGTTACCACGGCACCTATCCGCACTTCGTGCGCGGCGACAGCGGCGCCACCGTGCCCTTCAGCCGCAAGGACGACGGTGCCGATCTGGTAGAGACTTCCCTGCTCTTTCAGGGACTGCTGTGCGCGCGTGCTTACTTCGATGCCGAGGACCCGCACGAGCAGCGCGTGCGCGAGCGCATCGGCTGGTTGTGGCGCGAGACGGAATGGGACTGGTACACCCAGGGTGGACGCAAGGTGCTCACCTGGCACTGGAGCCCGAATAACGGGTTCTCACTGAACAACGAGATCCGCGGCTGGAACGAATGCCTCATCACCTATTTGCTCGCCGTCAGTGCGCCGCGCTACCGCGTGCCGGTCGAGCTCTATCACGAGGGCTGGGCGATGAGCCGGGACTTCATCAACCGGCGCACGTTCGAGGGCATCGAGCTGCCGCTCGGGCCGCCCTGGGGTGGGCCGCTCTTTCTCGCGCATTTTTCCTTCTGCGGCCTCGATCCTCGTGGCCTGAGCGACCGGTACGCCGATTACTGGCAGCAGAACGTCAATCACACGCGCATCAACTACAACTACTGCCTGCGCAATCCGCATGGCTACCGCGGATACGGACCTGACTGCTGGGGCCTGAGCGCCGGTGATACCCCCGGCGGCTATGCCGCGCATGCACCCGACAACGACCTGGGCGTCATCAATCCTTCGGCGGCGCTGTCGAGCTTCCCCTATGCACCGCGCGAGGCCATGAGTGCGTTGCGCCACTTCTACCAGGATCTGGGCGATCGGATCTGGGGACGTTATGGCTTCGTCGACGGCTTCAGCGAGCAGCAGGGGTGGTATGCGGACACATTCCTCGCGATCAGCCAGGGTCCGATCGTGGTAATGATCGAGAATTACCGCAGTGGGCTGCTGTGGAAGCTGTTCATGGGCATCGCGGAGATCCAGGCGGGGCTGAAGAAACTCGGGTTCCGCAGTCCGCACGTGTCGTGAGCCATGGCCGGGCTCGAGGAGTGGATCGCCGCTCAGGCGCGCTACGCTGCCACCACCATGACGCGCGCCATCTCGGCGACCGCGCTCGTCATGGAGCGCAGCGCATTCCGGCAACGGGTCATTCCACATCCGGGATCGGTGCTGGCATCGCCGGTGCCCGGCCACTATGACCCCGACCCGGATTACTTCTTCCATTGGTTCCGCGACTCCGCGATCGTCATCGACGCGCTGCGTGTCGCGATCGCCGCCGGCTACATCGAACGTTCGGCCACTGACCGATTCCGCGAGTTCGTGCAGTTCAGCCTCGCGCTGCAATCGATCGACGGACGGGAATTTCTGCGGCACGGTGACTTCCGCGCCGCGGTAGCGCCTTCATTCCGCCAGTACCTGCGCTCCGACGAGGAATTGAGCGCACTCAACGGAGACACAGTACGGGCGGACACGCGTGTCAACGCCGATGGCACGCTC
>Ga0070717_10003023_pt1 | contig 11987 bp, 10 predicted proteins | sample LARL113metaG_FD_71366 | JGI IMG/M metagenome (GOLD analysis project Ga0070717, IMG submission 71366) | Corn, switchgrass and miscanthus rhizosphere microbial communities from Kellogg Biological Station, Michigan, USA - LAR L11-3 metaG | ecosystem: Host-associated > Plants > Roots > Rhizosphere ...
GCGCCGAGCCCGCTCAACCCGCTCGGCCTCAAAGGCGCCGGTGAAGCCGGGGTCAACGGAGTCGGCGCGGCAATCGCCTCAGCAATCGATGACGCCATCGGCGTTCCCGGCGCGATCACCCGCCTGCCGGTCACGCCGCTGCGGCTGAAGGAAATTTTGAACCGTCATCAGCGACAATAGTAGGATCTTGTTGCGCGAGGCGGCCGCAGATCCGCTGCACGGCTCAACAAATGGTAGGGAGTAGACGATGCTGAAGATGGCCGGACGCATGGGTGTTCTTGGCACCGAGACGGCGTTCGAGGTACTGGCCCGCGCCAATGCGCTGGCGGCGCAGGGCCGCTCGATCATCAATCTGGGGATCGGCCAGCCGGACTTCCCCACCCCGGAACATGTCGTCGAGGCCGGCCGCAAGGCGCTCGCCGACGGCCATCACGGGTATACCCCGGCGAACGGCATTCCCGAGCTGCGCGCCGCCGTTGCGGCCGATCTCTTGCGCCGCCACGGGGTCGAGATATCGCCGCAGCTCGTGCTCGTCGTCCCCGGCGGCAAGGTCACGATGTTCTTTGCAATCATGATGTTCGGCGAACCGGGCACCGAGATCCTTTACCCGAACCCCGGTTTCCCGATTTACGAAAGCGTGATCCGCTTTTCGGGCGCCACCCCGGTGCCGATCCCGCTGTACGAGGCCTCCGGCTTCTCGTTCAGCGCCGATGAAGTGTTGGACAAGATCACCCCGCGCACCCGTCTGATAATCATCAACAGCCCGGCCAACCCCACCGGTGGCGTCGTGCCGCGGCGTGAGCTCGACCGGCTCGTCGCCGGGCTCGAGCAGTACCCGCAAGTCGCCGTGCTGAGCGACGAAATCTACGGCGAGATCCTTTATGACGGGGCCGAGCATGTGAGCCTCCTGCGGTATCCGTCGATCCGCGACCGGCTGATCCTGCTCGACGGCTGGAGCAAGACCTATGCAATGACCGGTTGGCGCCTGGGCTATGGCGTATGGCCCGAAACTCTTTTTGGCGCGGCGGAACGGCTCGCGATCAATTGCCACTCCTGCGTCAACGCCGCCGCCCAATATGCCGGGATCGCCGCGTTGACCGGGCCGCGCGAGCCGGTCCAGCGCATGGTTGCCGCCTTCGCCGAGCGGCGCAAAGCGGTCGTCGCCGGGTTGAACGGCCTCCCCGGGTTTCGCTGCACCCGCCCGGGCGGCGCCTTCTACACTTTCCCCAATATCACCGAGACCGGTTTTGATGCCCACACCTTGCAGGGAGAGCTGCTCGAAAAGACCGGCGTCGCGACGATCGCCGGCACTAGCTTTGGCGAATACGGCGAAGGTTATTTGCGGTTTTCCTATGCCAACCGCCGCGAGGCAATCGACGAGGCGATCGAGCGGATCCGGAAATTTCTCGACAATTTGTCGGCAAACCGCTGATTAGAAATTAGACATAATTCTGCTGTATCAATAGGCAAATAAAGCTCCAGCGGAGCAAATCCGTCGCGGAACGGCGCTGGCATGGGTTATGCTCTGAGCGCGCCGAGGACCGTGCCTTCGCAGAGAGAGTCGGAAGTCGATGAAGAAGATCGAGGCGATCATCAAGCCCTTCAAGCTCGACGAAGTGAAGGAGGCCCTGCACGAAGTCGGCATCAAGGGAATCACCGTAACCGAAGCCAAAGGTTTCGGCCGCCAGAAGGGCCATACCGAATTGTACCGCGGCGCCGAATACGTGGTCGACTTCCTTCCGAAGGTGAAGATCGAAGTGGTGATGGAAGACACGCTGGTCGAGCGGGCGGTGGAGGCGATACAACAAGCCGCTCACACGGGCCGCATTGGCGATGGGAAGATCTTTGTCACCTCGATCGATGAGGCGATCCGGATCCGCACCGGCGAACGCGGCCCGGATGCGATCTGAGATCTCTCCGATCTAAACCGGGAGCGATCGCGTGCTCCGCAGTCTCATCAATCTTGCAATGGAACGGTACGATGTCTGATACCCAAAAAGTCATGGAAATGATCAAGGAGCACGAAGTCAAATACGTCGACTTCCGCTTCACCGACCCGCGCGGCAAGTGGCAGCACCTGGCCCATCACGTTCGCACCATCAACGAGGACTTCTTGAACGATGGGGTGATGTTCGACGGCTCGTCGATCGCCGGGTGGAAGGCGATCAACGACTCGGACATGATGCTGGTGCCGGACTGCGCCACCGCGGTTCTCGACCCGTTTGCCGCGCAGACCTCGCTGATCATCTTTTGCGACGTGCACGAACCGTTGACCGGGCAGCCCTATGTCCGCGACCCGCGCTCGACCGCCAAGAAGGCCGAGCAGCATCTCGTCGCCACCGGCATCGGCGACAAGGCCTATTTCGGCCCGGAGGCGGAGTTCTTCATTTTCGACGATGTGCGCTATTCGAGCACGATGAACGGGGCGATGTACGAGATCGACAGCGAGGAGGGCCCCTACGTTACCGACAAAAAATTCCCCGACGGCAACACCGGCCACCGCCCGCCGATCAAGGGCGGCTATTTCCCGGTGCCGCCGGTCGACGGCCAGAGCGATCTCAGAGCCGAGATGCTGTCAGTGATGCACGACATGGGGCTCGCGGTCGAAAAGCACCACCACGAAGTGGCGCCGAGCCAGGCCGAGCTGGGGGCTGAGTTTGCGACCCTGGTGCGCACCGCCGACAACATGCAGATCTACAAATACGTCGTGCACAACGTCGCGCACCAATACGGCAAGACGGCAACTTTCATGCCAAAGCCGGTCAAGGGCGACAACGGCTCGGGTATGCATGTGCACCAGTCGGTGTGGAAGGGCGAGCGGCCGACCTTTGCCGGCAACCTCTATGCCGATCTGTCGGAGACGGCACTCTACTACATCGGCGGCATCATCCGGCACGCCAAGGCCATCAACGCCTTCACCAACCCGACGACCAACAGCTACAAGCGCTTGATCCCCGGTTTCGAGGCGCCGGTGCTGCTGGCTTATTCCTCGCGCAACCGCTCAGCCTCCTGCCGCATCCCCTATACATCGAGCCCCAAGGGCAAGCGGGTCGAAGTGCGCTATCCCGATCCGGCCGCCAACCCCTATCTCGGCTTTGCCGCGATGCTGATGGCCGGGCTCGACGGGATCCAAAACAAGATCCATCCCGGCGACCCAATGGACAAAAACCTCTACGACCTGCCGCCGGAAGAACTGACCGACGTACCCGTGGTATGCGGGTCGTTGCGTGAAGCATTGGGTGAATTGCGCGCCGACCACGCGTTCCTGTTGAAGGGCGACGTTTTCAACATGGACCAGATCGAGGCTTATATCGAATTGAAGTGGGAGGAGGTCTACGCCTTCGAGCACACGCCGCACCCGATCGAGTTCCAGATGTACTACTCGGTATAATCAAACTGTAATAATATCAGCTATTCGGAAGAGATGTCCTGGACTCAGCGCTATCCAGAACGCCGTTAGATTCCAACGCCCGCTAAAAGAGGATTGCCGAAGGCGGGAGGATCATGCTGCGTAGTTGAGGCGCAATCCCGCGACTGGCCAATCGACGGCAGCGAGTCGGCCGGTCCAGGACAGGGTCACAAAGGCGGTCCGTAGATCGGGGCCACCAAAGCAGATGTTGGTGGTCATCAGATCGGGCATCGGGTGGTGCTCGATATAGCGGCCGTCGGGCGAGATCACCGTGATGCCGCCATTGACGAGGGTGGCGACGCAAATGCGGCCCGCGGCGTCGACGGCGAGGGAATCAAAGCGCTGATATCCGCCGACGCCGGCGACGAGGCGGCCGCCATGCGGCGAGGGCCAAGGCTGCTTGCATACGAGCCCGGGCTCGACGATGTCGAAGGCCCAGAGCCGCGCCGGCTCGGTCTCCGCGACGTACAACGTCTTTTCGTCTTGTGACAGGCCGATACCGTTCGGGGTCACCATCGGAAAGGCCACCTCGACAATTAAGGAGCCGTCCGCCTTGGCGTAATAGACAGCGCCGCGATCCATTTCGCGGGCCCGCACCTTACCCAGATCCGTGAAGTAGAAACCGCCCAGTGCATCAAAGACGAGATCGTTCGGACCCTTCAGCGGCACCTCACCCGCAGCGCGATAGAGGCACTCGACCTCCCCGGTCGCGAGATCGATCCGTTCGATCCGGCCGCCGCTGTAATCATCGGCCTGCAAAATCGGGCGCCGATACGCCCCTTCGATATGCCAGCGGAACCCGCCATTGTTGCAGACGTAGCATCTGCCGTCCGGCCCGATCGCGGCTCCGTTTGGTCCGCCGCCCGGCCGCGCGACGATTGTCTTGGCGCCGTCCGGGGACACGCGCGCGAGGGTTCCGGCAAAGATCTCGACCAGCAGAACCGATCCGTCCGCGAAGGCCACCGGCCCCTCGGGAAATTCCAAACCCTCCGCCTTTGTGCGGATTTCCATGGCCGAGGAGTTCCTTACTGCACCGCGCCCATCAGCGAGCAATACCGGTCCGCAATCCGGCGATCGAACCAGCCGAGCGAAGTATCGGCACAGCGCAGCCCATCGGCGACCGGATCACCACCCAACGCGGAACTCTTCTCCGGGGCTTGCTCGCCCGCCATCTCGATCACATGAACGTCGGTCTGCTCTGCAAACCTCGGGATCAGGCGCAGCAGGAAGGCCCGCTGTCCCTGAACGATCATGAAGCTGAGAGGCCCGAACTCTAGGCAAGTATCCGGCAGATCGACAAAAAACAGATGCGATGACGATTGCAGGAAATTGTGTAAAAATTTCCAATTCCACGTCGTACTGTGCTTCGTTCGTGCCACTACTTTAGCAGTAGCGAGCCAGGCGGGCACCGTCTTGCCATTTTGCCCGGCAGCAGCAGATTTGCCGGAAAGATCAACCAGGATCAGGCCATTGCAAACTTCGACCGGATATTCGGCCAGCCGAAGCCGCGACGGGTCTATCCGAGAGGAGAAGACAGGTTCGATCAGCCGCCCGTCCAGCGCGAACTCCCAGCCGTGATAGGGGCATATCAGGCGCTGATCCACCCCCTCTTCCGCATCGCAGACTGGATAGCCGGCGTGAATGCAGACATTGCGCAGCGCGTGGAGCTGCCCCGCGGTGTCGCGCGTCACAATCAGCCCGCGCGGCGCAGCGTCACACCGAAAGTAGCTTCGATCTGCGGAAAGGCGGGTCTCATGATCAGCCGCGAACAACGGCCGAGTAAAAATTCGCTCCCTCTCGGCAGCGAACACATCCGCGTCGTGAAACAAGGCCAGATCGGGCGTAATTTTACCTGTTGCGCGAAGCTGTTCTCCGAGGTCGGTAACACTGGCAGGGAGATCCATCGGCGGGTCCGCTCTAAAATTTCGGGTCCGCCCGCAATCGCCAGCGGCTGTATCAGATTGAACCAGCCTCGTCCGCGCCGTCAAAAGCTTTTTGTCGAGAGGACAGCTCCAAGCTCGCGCTAGAGTTGGCTCGCGAGCGTGTCGAAAGGTATGCTGACGAAGTCCCCGATTTGGGTAATGAGAGCAACAAAGGCCATTGCGATTAGCGCCGCAATCAGCGTGTACTCGATCGCCGTAACACCGCGGGCGTCCCCGATCAGCGGGAAGCGAACCCTTTCTCCACTACCCTTGAGTTTCGCCGCCTTGCTGAGCGGGAACATGCGAGACGCCGTGAACTCCGTCGCGGATCGGTGCATGCCGCCAACGCTCCAACCCCGATGCACCGCCCGACTCCCAAAACGGCGATAACCACAAGCTCCTACTAGCCCTCGAAAGTTAACCGTTTCCTAACTCGGCTGTCCGATATTGAGCAGATGCGCTTTTTCAGGGATTTGGGCGCGTCGCTCGAGCGTCGACGCTTTCTCACGTATTGCGGCGTCGCCCTTGCGGTCGAAAGCGTCGTGTTTCTCTTTCTCGTCGCGGGGACGCACGGCCTGATCGTGCCGCTCTCGCGGCCGACCAGCACCGATTTTGTCAGCTTCTACGCTGCAGGCGCTTTGGCGGATGCCGGAACGCCGGAGTTGTCTTATGACCAACTCGCGCATTACAGGTCCGAAGAGAACGCAACTGCGGCCGGCATCGAGTATCGGTTTTTCTATTACCCGCCGGTTTTCCTGCTGCTGTGCGCAGCACTTGCCCGATTACCGTACATCGTGGCTTTTTTGGCCTTCGAGTTGGCAACTCTCGTTCTCTATCTGATCGTCGCTCGCCGCATTCTGGGCGAGCCGAACTGGTCGGTGGTCGTCCCACTATTGGCTTTCCCGCCTGTGTTCTGGACGCTGGGCTTGGGACAGAACGCCTTTCTTACGGCAGCACTGTTCGGGGCAGGCACTCTCTACATCGACCGGCGGCCGGTTGTCGCCGGCCTGTTGTTCGGCGCGCTCTGCTACAAGCCGCATTTCGGTCTGTTGGTACCGGTCGCCTTGCTGGCCGGACGCCACTGGATCGCCGCCGCCGCAGCGTTCGCCTCGGCTGCCACCCTTTGCGGATTGTCGCTGGGCTTTTTCGGGTGGGAGACCTGGCACGACTTCCTGGTCGCCGCGGCCGGATCCCATGCGACTTATGAGTCTGGCGAAGTGACCTTTGGCGGTCTTGTCAGCCCGTTCGGCGCAGTGCTGTTGCTCGGCGGAACCCGGATCGCAGCCTATACAGTGCAGACCCTCGCTACCTTCGCGGCCGGGATCCTAGTCGCAGTTGTCTGGTATCGCAGATATCCGCTGCCGATCCGGGCGGCAACGCTTGCGGCAGCGACCCTCGTCGCAATCCCCGTTATCCTGATCTACGATCTGATGCTGGCGGCAATCGCCGCGGCTTGGCTCATCCGCGACAAAGCCGAGTTGCCGGGATGGGAAAAGGCCGCGCTGACAGGCCTATGCATCCTGACACTCGATCTCCGCGGGTCCGCGGACGCCTGGCACATACCAGTAGCGCCCCTGGTAGCCTTCGCGGTCGTCGTGCTCGCCGGGACGCACGCAATCCGGGCCGAGCCGCGGTCGGCGCGCTACGCAACAGCGTAAACAGCTCGATTATTTCGCCGGCTCGAGCTCGGACTCAACCGTCGTCTGCCGCGCTGCTTCCAGCTCGGCCGCCTTTTTTTCAACCAGTTCGACCAGATGATCGACGATGTCGGCATCTTTCAGGCGGTGATCAGTGAGGCCGCTGAGATAGACCTGATGGGTGCCGTTGCCGCCGCCGGTAAAGCCGATATCGGTCTCGCGCGCCTCGCCCGGACCGTTGACGACGCATCCGATGACCGACACGGTCAACGGGGTCGTGATGTGAGCGAGGCGCTCCTCGAGCCGCTCGACGGTCTTGATGACCTCGAATTGCTGCCGGGCGCAGGACGGGCAGGAAATGACGGTGACCCCACGTCGCCGCAGGTTCAGCGATTTCAGCATTTCGAAGCCGGCCTTGACCTCCTCCACCGGATCGGCGGACAACGAAACCCGGATCGTGTCGCCGATCCCCGACCACAACAGCATGCCGAGCCCAATCGAGGATTTGACGGTGCCGCTGCGCAGACCGCCCGCCTCGGTGATCCCGAGATGGAGCGGGTAGTCGCAGGCCTCGGCTAGCTGCTGGTAGGCGGCGACGGCGAGAAACACGTCGGAGGCTTTGCACGAAATCTTGAACTCGAAGAAATCATTGTCCTCGAGGATCTTGGCGTGGTTCAGCGCGCTCTCGACCATCGCTTCGGGGCAAGGCTCGCCGTAGCGCTCCAAGAGGTCGCGCTCGAGCGAGCCCGCATTGACGCCAATCCGCATCGAGCAGCCGTGATCCTTCGCTGCCTTGATCACCTCGCGGACCCGCGTCGCCGAACCGATATTGCCGGGGTTGATTCGCAGGCACGCCGCACCGCTCTCCGCGGCTTCGATCGCCCGCTTGTAGTGGAAATGGATGTCGGCGACGATCGGCACGGTCGCGCGCCGCACGACATGCTTGAGCGCGAGCGCCGATTCCTGGTCGGGACAGGACACTCGGACGATATCCGCTCCGGCGGCTTCGAGCGCCTGGACCTGCGCGACAGTAGCTTCGACGTCGCTCGTCACGGTGTTGGTCATCGATTGCACGGTGATCGGCGCGTCGCCGCCGACCGGGACCTTGCCGACGTAGATTTTGCGGCATTGACGGCGGTGGATGTCGCGATAAGGCCTGACGCTCATGGTCCAATCTCGCGTGGTTGGCACGATATAAACGGCATATAGAGGTTTTCGGCAGCTCACGAAAGAGTAGGGCTGGGCAGCGCGCTTGCGCGTCAGTCGCGAATTGCACTGCCCGTCATTAGTGCCTGCGGGTCCAGGGTGACGTTGCGCCGCACCGCGCCCATTCGGCCGATTGGCGGCACAGGATTACCGTCGACGGTGATCTCGAGCCCGCCGGCATTGCCGGTTCGCATCGCCAGTCCCGGCCGGTCGGGGACGGCAAAGTTCTCACCGGCGTTCAAGACGCGCTGGATCAACACGGATCGGCCGGCGTCTTGAATCCGCACCCAGCTATCCGCTGCTGCGTGAATGAAGATCCGCGTCGACGCGTCCGCTGGGCTCGCGGGGCCTTGCGGCGACGATGGCACGAGCGCCGCGCTCTCGGTTGGATCCTGCGAGGTTTTGGAGCGAGGGTCTTGAGGTGCTGCGGATGCGGCACCGCCGAGCAGTGGAGCCGCAATTGCCGAACCGGCCGCATCGGGTGATCCGGCGGCCTTCTCGCCGGGCGCAGCAACGGGCGCTTCCGCTAGGGCTTCGGTCGAGCGCGGGCTGACGGGGTGGGGATCCAGTTTCGGCGGCAGCAACTCGGGCGGTACCTCGGCAACCCGCGGCGGGCGTGATTGCTCTGCAGTCGACAGGTAATACCAGGTACCGTACCCGCAGATTGCCAGGATCATCGCGACGAGCAACATGCCGCCGCCCGGTATGCTGCGCTCGCCCAGCGGCATCGGAAAAGAAAGGTCGGGCTTTCTGGCGAACGCCGCCGACTCCCGTTTGAAGCGTTTCACGACTTCGTCAGGATCAAGCCCGAGGTGACCCGCGTAGGCGCGCAGGAAGCCGACCGCATAGGTTGGGCCAGGCAGCTGATCGGGTCGTCCCGCCTCCAGCGCCGCCAAATAGGCGGGCTTGATCTTGAGTGCCGTCGCGATCTGGGTCAGGTCGAGGCCGAGTGCCTCCCGCTGCTGCTGCAGCATATCGCCAGTCGAGCGCGGCCCAGCCAGCTCCACCGCACTTCCGAACGCTTCTTGCGCCGAAGAGGACTTAAGACGCTCGAAGAATGCCATCAGCCAAGCCCGATATCCCGCTCACTTTAGCTAAAGCCAGCCGGCCTTCCAATGCTTCGCGTTCGAGTGTTTGCCTGATCGAGTAAGGAAACCATGGGTGCCAGGTTTCCCTGATCGGCTATAACGCAATGTCGTGATCCCGCGCGTAGGCTTCGAGCTTGGGCCTCAGCGAATGGTCGGGCCGGCTACCTATCTCATCGAGGTAGTCGGCGACGGAATGCGCATCGAGGCTGCGGATCATTGTCTTGATAGGGCCGATTGAGGTTGCCGCCATCGACAATGTCCGGAAGCCGAGGGCGATCAGCGCCATTGCTTCGAGCGGGTTTCCTGCCATGTCGCCACACATGCTGAGCGGCACCCCCGCGGTCCCTGTACGCTCTATCACCTCCCGGAAGAGCGCCAGCATTGGCGCCGAGAGAGGATCGTAGCGCTCCGACAAACGCGGATTCCCACGATCGCAGGCAAAGAGAAACTGCAGCAGATCATTTGTCCCGATCGACAGAAAGTCGACCCGCTCACATAACGCCGGCAGCTGCCACAGCAGTGCGGGGACCTCGAGCATAACGCCGACCTTGACTGATTGCGGGAGTACCCTCCCCTCCTTTGCCGCACGTGCAAGCTCCAGATCGACGAGAGAGCGCGCGCGCTCGAGTTCGGCGACCTCCGCAACCATCGGAAATTTGACAAACAGCGGGCGGGCCTCGGCCGCACGGATCAATGCGCGCAGTTGTTGCCGCAACATGGCCGGGCGATCGAGCCCAATGCGGATCGCTCGCCACCCCATCGCCGGATTTTCCTCGAACACATGTGGCAGATAGGGCAGCACCTTGTCACCGCCGATATCGAGAGTTCGGAACACCACGGGACGGTGCTCTGCCTGTTCGAAGACGCGCTGATAAAACTCGGTCAATTCGTCGACGGCGGGAAACGTGTCCCGCACCATGAGCGGGAACTCGGTACGAAAGAGCCCTACCCCCTCAGCGCCGGTGGCGGCGAGTTGGGCAAGGTCGAGAAGGAGACCGGCGTTCAGCAGCAACTTGATCTCGATCCCGTCGCGCGTAATCGGAGGCGCCGAGCGCAGCGTCTCATAAAAGGCGCGGCGCCGGGTCCTCGCCTCGACAGCGGCCGCCACGGATTGCTGGATGTCCGCACTCGGCCGAATGAGCACCTGGGCGTGATCGCCGTCGACGACAACGATGTCGCCGGCTTCGATGCGGCTGGTTGCCTCATTGACCCGACCGACAACCGGAATGTCGAAGGCCCTAGCCACGATCGCGACATGCGCGGTCGGCGAGCCTTCCTCGAGCACGAGGCCCGTGATGCGCCGCCGCGCGTAATCCAGCAATTCGGCCGGCCCCATGGCGCTGGCGACGAGAATGAATTCGGGCGGTAATTCGGCCCAGGCGGCGCTCGGTGGCCGCCCAGAAAGATGCTGCTGCAGCCGGTTGGCGAGATCTTCCAGGTCGAAGAGGCGCTCGCGCAAATAGGGATCACTGACCTGCATCATGCGGGTGCGGGTGTCGTCGCTAACCTTCTGGACGGCCGCCTCGGCGGTCAGCCCACTGCGGATTGCATCGGCGATTCGCGTTACCCAGCCACGGTCGGCAGCGAACATGCGGTAGGTTTCGATAACATCGTAATGCTCGCCGTCGCCGAACTCCCGGCTGGTCGCCACCAGTTCGTCGATCGCCTCGCGCATTGCGGCGACCGCGCGACGTAAGCGCACAAGCTCGGCGCTGACGTCCTCGGCGACGACCTGCCGGATCACCGCACGGGGCTGGTGCAGGACTGCCGGCCCGATGGCGAGGCCTGCGTTGAGCCGGACGCCGACCAGGCGCAGGGGGAGCAGTCCGCCCCCCTGGCTCTGCGTGATTTCGTGCGGGTTGACGAGTTCGCCGCCGGCGACAAGCTCGGCAACGATCATTGCGATCGTCTGGAGGACTTCGATCTCGTCCTCGGTGTAATGGCGCAGGGTGCGGTTTTGGACCACGAGCACACCCGATACTCGACCGCTGCGCAGGATCGGCACGCCCATCAACGAGTGAAAGATCTCTTCCCCAGTCTCGGGTCGATAGGCAAAGTTCGGGTGCGCTTGTGCGTCGGCGAGCGCGAGGGGACGCGCCGTTGCGGCGATTACTCCGACAAGGCCCTCACCGACCCGCAGCCTCGTCCGATGCACGGCTTCCGGCCGCAGTCCCTCGGTAGCGAAGAGTTCGAGAACTTCGCCGGCGCGCATAACATAGGCCGAGCACACTTCTGCCACCATCTCGGCGGCAACGACGCGAACAATGCGGTCGAGCCGTTCTTGTGCGGTCCCGGAACCGGCCATGATATCGCGAAGGCGGCGCAGAAGACGGCGGGTGCCACTGACGCTCGCTGCGGCTTCTGTCATCCTCGATCTTCCCGGCTCCTCTGCAAGGGCACCTCCTACAACGGCCCATGATCGAAAGTTCTAACAATATAGCAATTGGCAGGTGCGCATTGGTCGATATCCCGGCAAACGCAGCACATCCTAAAACGAACCAATCGCGATTACGGGGTTGGTAGCCTTAATATGACAGGTATCGAGGCCTGCGAGCGGCAATTCCCTTTGGGGCCGCTCCCGATAAGATGCTGACATCGGGTGAACTCGGCGGATTCATTCCGACGCGGCGAATACGGTCAGGCTGCGCGGCTAATTAGATCGGGAGCAAGAAAATCTAACGACTTCTTAACAAACTGTCCGTTGCAGCTGGCATTCTCCGGTCGC
>Ga0070717_10003024_pt1 | contig 11981 bp, 12 predicted proteins | sample LARL113metaG_FD_71366 | JGI IMG/M metagenome (GOLD analysis project Ga0070717, IMG submission 71366) | Corn, switchgrass and miscanthus rhizosphere microbial communities from Kellogg Biological Station, Michigan, USA - LAR L11-3 metaG | ecosystem: Host-associated > Plants > Roots > Rhizosphere ...
ACTGACGATCGAGACCGTGTCCCGCACCATCACGCAACTGGTACAGTCCGGGGTGATCGCACTGGAAACATCGCGGCGCATCGCCTTCCGCAATCGCGCGGCGCTCCATCGGCTCAACGGCTGAGACCAATCGGGCTGGTCTAGTTCTAGGGGGACCATTGACCCCTGAGGGGTCGGAAGAGGAGGCTCTGATGTCCGTCGACACCCATGCGGAAAATCTCGAATCGGCCGCGCGCTATGCGCTATCGACGACTCATGCCACTGCGCCTTGTCCTTTCCATCCGTACGTAACGATCCGTATCGGTGACGACGCCGCTGAGACCCATGCTTATTATCGTGCCAGAAACATCATCAAAAGTGACGGCACGAGGTGGGAGCGCGAAGTTCTGATGGAGGAGATTGCGCGCCAACTCGCTGATGCAGCAGACCGCGTGTGTCCTCACTGTTTGAGTGAGTCTCATGCACGAACTCGCCACCGGCGGCTGTCACCGTGGTTGGCGTAACCTCGAGGACGGCGACCGTATGACGTAATACGGGTGTCCAGCTCGCGCAGCTGGACACACCCCTTCAACGACAGTTTTTTGCATCACGCCCCCGAGGGCACTGATTGGGAATCCTTCCACTCCAAAGCCAGCAATCTGTCCGTCCGAAGATAGCCGCTTTAGTGCCTTGGCTGATTGGACGTTAAGCGAGGGCTCAGCAGGAGAGCGGACGTCGAGCATTGAACGATGCTGCGGTCGACTTGAAGGCGCTATTCCAGCGACTTCAGGTACACAAGGAAGTCGTTGATCTGATCAGGCTCAAATCGAAACTCCGGCATGGATGGATGGCCGGTGACGATCCCCTCGGCGAGAGCTTCCTGCAAAGTCTCGACAGGATAGCGCTCGTGGAGGGCTCGAAACGGCGGGGCGATCACGAGCGGACTTGGACTGACCTTGTCGATCGCGTGGCACCTTGCACAGTAGATACGGGCAAGGCGACGACCCTGCTCTACATTCGCCGCTTTCGCCGGCAACGCGAACGCCGAACAAGCGGTAAGGACGAGTACGGCAGAACGGATGGCAATCGCTAGGCTCATTTCGGTGTTTCCTTGGGCCATCCGGAACGGCATATGGCCGATGGTGCCGGCAGGGATGGAGTCAATGCGACATCAATGTCGGTACAGTCATCGACCGAAGCATGCTGCGCGTCACGCCGCCCAGGATGCGCTCCTGAAAGCGCGAATGGCCATAGGCGCCCATCACGATGAGATCGAGCCCGTCATCGGCGGCGATCGACAGAATGGTCGGCTGGATCTGGTTCCGATCGGCGATCAGGCGTTCGATGCGCGGAGCCAGGCCGCGTCGGGTCAGGTGCGCCGCCAGCGAGGTTGCCGACGCTTCCTCCGGTGTCTCAGCATCGTTGACGCTGATGATGGTAACTGCTTGCGCATAGGTGAGGAACGACGTTGCATCGCGAAGTGCGCGGGCGGCCATGCGGCTTCCGTCCCATGCGATCCCGATGCGCTTTGGCACGAGGGGACCCCTGTGCGTATAGGGGACAAACAGAACTGGTCCGCCGGACTGAAACAGGATTTCCAGCGGCATGGTATTATCGAATGTGTCGGTTTCGGGATCTGGCTGCTGCACGATGGTCAAATCATGCAGGCGCGCGATCGCGCCGACCAAAGCAGCGGCGTCTACCGGCAGGCGTGCCAGGGCCTGCAGCTTGTAGCTGATACCCGCGTTGCGTGCCTCCGCTTCGAATATGGCAAGCGCTGCATCAGCCCGCGCCAGTGCATTTCTGCATTGGCTCTCGATGGCAGCTGCCACCGCGGCGCCGGCGCCTTCCATAACGAGCCCCACATTGGTGGTTTGATAACCGACGGAAACCGCGTCGAGATGGGCAGCGCGCCAGACTGCGAGCGAGATGGCGCCATCGATAATCGGGCGGATCATCCGCTCGGAGGGAATGTGAACGAGAAGGTTCTTCAGCATGGCCGTTCTCCGCGCTTTCAAGAACAGCGACCGCCGCTCGGCCGCACGGCCATAAGAGCTCAAAAAACGCTGCCGCGATTTGATCCACCTCAAGCCGGCTTAAGCATGCAGCGTCTAGTTATCCTGTGTCTTACCTGCTTCTGGCGCCGGGCTGGCAAAGGAGAACGAAAATGGCAAGGGTCGCGTTGGTCTCGGGTGGCACGCGCGGTATCGGTGCCGCGATTTCCGAGTCCCCGCCCGCGACACCTGATCCCTCGGCCGCTCCGCTGCCCGAGGCCGCTCCCGCCAAGGCGATCCCCACGCCCGAGGCGTTTGACCGTGCGTTACACGCAGTCGCCGCCCAGTTCACGGGTGGACTTTCGCCCGCCGCGGTCTCGCTCGCCTTTGCCGACTGGCTGCTGCACCTTGCGACGTCTCCCGGTAAGCAAATGGCTTTGGCGGCCGACGCGCTGCAAACGGCCTCACGCTTTGCGCAACAGTTGATGCAACCGGCGACGCTGTTCCAGCCGTGGAGGCTGGCATCGCCGCCGCCCGGCGATCGCCGTTTTTCCGCAACGGACTGGACCCTGGCCCCGTTCAATCTGACGGCGCAGGCATTCCTGCTGGGCGAAAAATGGTGGCAGACGGCAACCGACGTGCGTGGCGTCTCCCATGAGAACGCCGCGATCACGGCCTTTGCCTTGCGTCAATGGCTCGATACCGTCGCGCCAACCAATTTCGCGGCCACCAATCCGGAGGTGATCCGGAAGACATTCGAGACGGGCGGCGCCAACTTCGTCAGCGGCTTTCACCATTGGCTGACGGACTTCCGGTCTCTGCTGACCGGGGGCCGTGTTGATGACGGTGATCGCTTCGTCGTCGGAAAGGACGTTGCCGGCGCAAAAGGAAAGGTGGTGTTTCACAACAGGCTGATCGAGCTGATCCAGTACGCGCCGACGACGTCAACGGTGCGGCCGGAGTCGGTCCTCATCGTCCCCGCGTGGATCATGAAATATTATGTTCTCGATCTCTCCCCGAATAATTCGCTGGTCAACTACCTGACCGGGCAGGGCTTCACCGTATTCATGGTGTCCTGGCGCAATCCGACCTCGGATGACCGGGACCTGTCACTGGAGGACTATCGCGAGCTTGGCGTTGAGGCAGCACTTTCCGCCGTGCAAACCGTCGTGCCGGGGCATGCCGTGCATGCGGCCGGCTACTGCCTTGGCGGTACGCTATTGGCCATCGCGGCAGCCGCAATGCCGCCGGAACGCCGGGCGAGGGTTCGCACGTTGACGCTGTTGGCGGCGCAAACGGACTTTACCGAAGCGGGCGAACTCACTCTCTTCATCAACGAGAGCCAACTCTCCTTCATCGAGGACATGATGTGGGAGCGCGGCGTGCTTGACGCGCAACAGATGGCCGGCGCATTCCAGATGCTGCGCTCGAACGATCTGATCTGGTCGCACGTGGTGCGCGATTATCTCTTGGGCGAACGTGCACCGCCGAACGACCTCATGGCCTGGAACGCCGATGCGACGCGAATGCCGTTCCGGATGCACGCGGATTACCTGAGGAAGCTGTTCCTCAATAATGACCTCGCCGAGGGCCGTTATGTCGCCAATGGCAGGCCGGTCGCGCTGTCCGATCTGCACGCGCCCATGTTCGTGGTGGGGACCGAACGCGATCACGTCGCGCCGTGGCGTTCGACGCACAAGATCCACTTTCTTGCCGATGCCGACATCACCTTTGTGCTGGCGAGCGGCGGACACAATGCCGGCATTGTCGCGCCGCCGGGCGATAGCGGACGTCAGTACAAGATCATGAGAAAAAAGATTGACGGTCCCTATATCGGTCCCGAGGACTGGGTGCGCATCGCGCCTGCTGTCGAAGGCTCGTGGTGGCCCGCCTGGAGTGAATTTCTTGCCGCGCAGTCCGGACCGCCGGCCGCGCCGCCGGCATTTCCGCAAGTTCGGAGCGGCGAGGCACCGTTGGTCGACGCGCCGGGGGTCTATGTGCGCCAACGCTAGACGGTCAGGCTCGGTTCGGAAAAGGCTTGGCTAGAAAGGGCTCGCAGCGCGCGAGTGTCTCGGCCGGCGTTCCCCCAGCGTCGATCCGTGGCCACTCGAGATCACCTCCCGTCATGGCTTCCTGCGCGACGGCTATCGCTGCGGTCGCGTCGGAAGCGTCGTTCTTTCGTGCATCGATGCGTGCCAGCCTCGTCGCCCGGTCGGCCTCCAAAAAGAGGCCGAGATGGCGGACCGCCGGCCCGGTAGCCGCAAACGCCGCGCGCTCTTCCGGCCGCAAGAACGCCGCATCGAGCACGACCGAGCAGCCCTGTCCGGCAGTGTGATGTGCTCGCTTGATCAAAGCCTCATACACCGTTCTGGTTATCGCCGGTTCATACGCCGAAGACAGGAGCCGCGTCGTCTGCGGGACGCCAAACAGCGCTTTTCGGATCACATCGGAGCGGACAATAAGGGCGCCAGGCGGCGGCCCGAGCAGGGGCGCAATCTCGCGGGCGAGGACGCTTTTCCCGGTGCCCGATAGACCGCCTATCGCGACCATGCGGGGCGGCTCGGGATCGATGAGGCGAACGGCAAGATCGAAATAGCTTTTCGCTTCATTCCATACGGATCGGTCGACTTCGCCCTGCTCAGATTTTGTAAAGAGCACATGCGCGCGGATCGCCGCGCGCATGGAAAGGAACAGCGGGAAGAGCGCCAGCGCGTTGCGACTGGCTTCGTCGGCTGTCTCCAGATACCAGTTAAAGAGTCCGTTGGCGGCCGCTGCCTGACCAAAGTGGATCAAATCCATCAGCGGAAACGCCAGATCATAAAGGATGTCGGTGGTGGCGATGACCGGGTCGAATTCGATGGCGTCGAACATGACCGGCTTGCCGTCGATGAGAACGATGTTGCCGAGGTGGAGATCGCCGTGGCAGCGCCTCACCCAGCCTGCATCGGCTCGTGCCTCGAGGAGGGGGGCCTGCGCACCAAGTGCCGCGTGGCTGAGGGCGTCCAGTTTGTCGACCGCATCGCCCGGGAGCCCGTGTACTGTGCGAAACCTTGCGGTATTCCGGCCGATGATTCCAGCGATCGAGTCAAGCCATGAGCGGCCTTGCGCGGGAGCGGATTGCTCATGAGCACGACGAATTGTGTCCGCCAGCGCAACGGCCAGTGCTGGCTGTAGTTCCGTCGTCGCTGCAACGCGATCGAGACCAAGCGTCTCATCAAATCTGGCCATCTCGACCGCCCATTCGACCGGCGTGCCATCGCCATCGATCGCGAGGCCCGCTTCCCCCAGCGTTATGGGAACGACGCGGCGGTAGATCTGTGGCGCGAACGGAGTATTGATCTTCAGTTCTTCATCGCAGGCCGCTTTACGTTTTTCGAGGGTCGAGTAATCGAGAAACGGCAGGCGGACCGCACGCTTGACCTTGACCACGAGGTCTTTGCCGAGAAAGACGATAGAGGCGTGGGTGTCGACCCGCCGCATGCCGCCTTCGGCACGGGCGAGAAACGAAAGTACCGAATCTTGATCTGTCTCGCGGGAAGTCATCGCACCGTGACGGGTCATGGTCGCAGCGCCGCGGCGCCGACCAGCGCGCCGCTCCTGAGCGCTGCAACGGCGGCGTTCGCTTCGCGAAGCGGATACACGGTTGTGTGAGTCTTGATCCCAGCCCTGGGTGCTACGGAGAGAAACGCCTCGCCATCCGCGCGCGTCAGATTGGCGACCGAAACGATTTGCCGTTCTTCCCAGAGCAAACGGTAGGGAAAGGCCGGAATATCCGACATGTGAATTCCGGCGCACACGACGCGTCCGCCCTTCCGCACGGCGCGTAACGCGACTGGAACCAGCGAGCCGACCGGCGCGTAAAGAAGCGCAGCATCGAGCAGCACTGGCGGCGCATCCTCCGAAGCGCCGGCCCAGGCGGCGCCTAGCGCAAGCGCAAGCTCCTGCGCGGCGGTATCGCCCGCCCGCGTGAACGCGTAGACGGAGCGTCCCTGCCAACGTGCGACCTGCGCCACAAGATGCGCGGCTGCGCCGAACCCGTATAGCCCGAGATGTTTTGCGTCGCCTGCCATGGTGAGCGAGCGCCAGCCGATCAAGCCGGCGCAGAGCAGCGGCGCGAGACCTGTGTCCTCACCTGTCTCGCCGAGCGAAAAACAGTAGCGCGCATCGGCCACGAGCTGAGAGGCAAATCCGCCATCGCGCGTATAGCCGGTAAATACCGGATGATCGCAAAGATTTTCGCGAGCCTCCCGGCAGTAGGGACAAACGCCGCAGGTTGCGCCCAGCCAGGGGACGCCCACGCGTTCGTCAAGGCGCAACGAGCTCACGCGCGGTCCCAGGGCATCGACCCGGCCGACAACTTCGTGACCAGGAATAACGGGATAGGGAATATCCGGCAATTCTCCGTCGACAACATGGAGATCGGTGCGGCACACGCCGCAGGCGCCGACCCGGATGCGGACCATGCCGGGACCAGGCTCAGGGTCGGGCCGCTCGCGGAAGACCAGCGCCCTGCCTGGCGCCTCCAATACCATGGCCTGCATCGTAACGTCCTCTGCTGAATTTAGAAACTTAAGGAAGTGAGCCGAGTTCCAGTTTGATCTCCATCAAAGTGGCAAGCTTTGGGTTGGCCTAAACAATGGAAGGTCAATAAGCCCCAAACTAGCGCGAGGAAGTTGCCATGACAGAGCTGTCCGAACGGGAAGCCGTAAGCGACGAACCCCTTGCAAGCGACACTGCTTCAGAAATTATCAAGACAGAGAGATATGCGCTCTATTGCCTGGCGGACGCGCGCAACGTCATGCTTGACGAAATGTTGTTTGCCGGAAACGAGTTCCTGGATCGGGCGATGACGGAGACACAGCTCTTCAATGAATTCCTTTCCAAGATGGCCGAAGCGCATTCCCTCAAGGATTACGGCGCGATGTACCAGCAATGCACCCGGCATCAGCTGGACTTTATCCGCAGGGATACGGAGCGGCTCTTGAAGCACAGCGAGCGAGTGATCGACAATACATCGAAGCTGGTCGACAGCTGGCGGCAGAACTGAACGCCTGCCGGCGCCGCACAAACGACTGTCAAGATTCGACGCTATCGTACAGGCTGGTTCCACAGCCAAAGCGATTTCGCGCCTCCCGTGGAAGCATAAGGCACGATCGGCGAAAACAAGCGAAGTACCAGGAAAGTCACGACGCCTAGCGTCAGCAGCGCTAGCGAGAGGTATCTTAGCCGTTTAGTCACGGCCGTCCGACCTTACCTTCACGCGTCGAAATCCCGAAGATGCCGTAGGCGGGGCAGCTTCTGAAATAGGCAGTAACGATAAGGACGAGACCGATCAATCCAAACCAGTGCCATCCCTGGATCGACACGCCATCCTTGAACGCAAATGCCACCAGCGCCAATCCCACCACTATTCGCACGTACTGATCGAGTCTTCCCATGTTCATCGACATGACGGTGCTCCAGGCGTTACTTACCATCGAAACACTCGCATGCAGGTTTCGCCTTGGCTTTGATCTGTCTCAATCTTTGGAGCTGAGACCCGACTAGGAAGTCCGGGGCCACCAACCGAGGCAATAGATGTCGATTTATCGTCTCACCAACTTGCTGACGCCGCGTTCGATGGCCCTCGTCGGGGGCAGCCCGCGGCAGGGATCTGTCGGGCGGGCTATTCTGCGAAACATTCACAAAGCCGGATTCAAAGGTCCGTTCGGACTGGTCAATTTGCGTCATGCCGAGATCGATGGCGTTGCAACGATCGATCGCCTGGCAAAACTACCATTTGCGCCCGAACTCGTGGTCATCACCGCACCGGCGGCAGCTATTCCGGGCCTGATCGACGAAGCCGGAAAAAAGGGGGCGGCGGGCGCCGTCATTGTCTCCGCGGGGCTTGGTCACGGTGCGGGTTCACTGGCGGATGCCACCAGACTTGCTGCGCACAAATACGGAATGCGGCTGATCGGGCCCAATTGCCTCGGCGTCATGATGCCCGGCGCAAATCTCAACGCAAGCTTCGCTGCGCATATGCCGATTGCGGGAAATCTGGCCTTGATCACTCAGTCGGGTGCCATTGCCGCCGGCATGGTGGACTGGGCGGCGCAGCGCGGCGTGGGATTTTCCGGAATCGTGTCCATTGGCGACCAGCTCGACGTTGATATTGCCGATCTGCTTGACTACTTCGCGTTGGACGAAAAGACGCGAGCCATTCTGCTCTATGTCGAAGCTGTCAAGGACGCCCGCAAATTCATGTCGGCGGCGCGCGCCGCCGCAAGGGTCAAGCCGGTCATCGCAGTGAAATCCGGCCGCATGGCGCAAGGGGCCAAAGCGGCCGCGACCCACACCGGCGCACTCGCCGGTTCGGACGCGGTTTACGATGCCGCGTTCCGCCGCGCCGGCATATTGCGGGTTTCGGATCTGCGCGAATTGTTCGACTGTGCGGAGACACTGGGCCGTGTCGAGCCGCCTCCCGGAAAACGGCTTGCGATCCTGACCAACGGTGGTGGCATCGGCGTACTCGCGGTCGATCGGCTGGTCGAGCTCGGAGGAATTCCCGCGGCCATCGCGCCAGCCACAACGGAGAAGCTTGACGCGGTATTGCCGCCGACGTGGTCGGGCTCAAACCCGGTCGATATCGTTGGCGACGCCGACGCCGCGCGCTACCAAGCGGCCCTGGAGGTGCTGCTGGCGGACGCGAGCAGCGATGCGATCCTGGTCATGAACGTTCAGACCGCGATCGCTCCGGCCGACGCAATCGCTGCTGCCGTGACCGACGTCGCAAACAAGTACCGCCAAAATCATCGCGGCTCCGCCAAGCCATTACTCGCGGTGTGGGTCGGCGCGGACCAGAAGATCAGCGATCTCTTGAGCGGCGCTGGAATTCCCAACTACCCCACCGAGGACGATGCGGTACGAGGCTTCATGCATCTGGTGCGGCATCGCGAGGTGGTGGCATCATTGGCGCAGGTGCCGCCGGCTATGCCCGGTACGTTTGTGCCTGACATCGACGCCGCCCGGCAGATCATCGCTGCGGCGCTGGCCGATGGCCGCGAGTGGCTCGACCCGATCGAAATCAAGCGGCTGTTCGATGCCTATGAAATTACGATGGTGCCGACGTTCGCGGCGGCGGACGCCGAGCAGGCTGTGGCGCACGCTTCGGCGCTTTTCGCGCAAGGCATGACGGTGGTGCTGAAGATCATGTCGCGGGACATCGTTCACAAGTCCGACGTCGGCGGCGTCGTTCTCAATCTGACCAGCACCGATGCGGTGCGGACTGCAACAGCCGATATTCTGGCGCGCGCCAAAGCGCTTCGTCCGCAGGCGCGAATATCCGGCGTCGTCGTCCAGGCCATGATCGTGCGCCCGAAGGCGCGCGAGCTTATCCTCGGCCTTGCGGATGATCCGACCTTTGGCACGGTCATCGTGTTCGGCCAGGGCGGCACGGCGGTCGAGATTATTAACGACAAGGCGCTGGCGCTACCGCCGCTCGATCTCAAGCTCGCCGGCGACCTGATCGAGCGCACCCGCGTCTCGCGGCTATTGCGCGCCTATCGCGACGTGCCGGCGGTCAAGCAGTGCGCGGTCGCAACAGTCCTGGTCAAGCTTTCGCAGATGGCGGCCGATATACCCGAGATCGGCGAGCTCGACATCAATCCGATGCTGGCGGATGAGACGGGCGTGCTGACGGTCGATGCGCGGGTCGCGGTCCGGCGGGCGGTACCAAAATTCGGCGGTTCCGGCCCGGCTAATTTCGCGGTGCGGCCTTATCCGTCGCAGTGGCAGCGGCATCTTGAGGCCAGGGACGGCTGGCGGGTCTTTGCGCGTCCAATTCGTCCCGAGGATGAGCCGCTGATTCACGAGCTTTTGCGGCACGTCACCCTCCATGATGTGCGGCTTCGCTTCTTCGCGCCGATGAAGGAGTTTTCCCACGAGTTCGTCGCCCGGCTGACCCAGCTCGACTACGCCCGTGCGATGGCTTTTGTCGCATTTGACGAAATTACCAACGAGATGGTCGGCGTGGTCCGGATTCATTCGGATTCCATCTACGAGAATGGCGAATTCGCCATCTTGCTCAGGTCCGATCTCAAGGGTAGGGGGCTCGGCTGGGCATTGATGCAGCTGATGATCGAATATGCCAAGTCCGAAGGGCTGAAACGAATCTCGGGTCAGGTGCTGCAGGACAACTCGGTCATGCTGCAGATGTGCCGGGAGCTAGGCTTCGAGGTGAAGACCGATGCGCTAGACCACTCTATTTGCAATGTGACGCTGGAATTTTGATTGTCGTGCGTCTACCGGGATCGCGCGATCAGGCTTTTCAGCCGGCTCGACAATGCGACCAGCATGACAAGGGCTATCCCGATCAAGCCGATATTTTGTACCGTCGTGACAACGAAGGCGACTTGGACTTGCCAGCCTGGCTGCTTGCCGTCTGCAATCGGCATGGCATTGGGGACGAACGCGATGCGAGCGGCATAGGCGGCTAGGAAGATCGAGCCGAACAACGCCAGTAATTTGAGAAAAATTCGCATCCGGTCCTCCGGGATCATTTCTGGTCCGCCGCTGCAGGGGTCATGGTGGCCGCGGGTTTCTTCAGGCTTCTGACGATGATCGTGATCAGCGGCACGATCAGTAACGGCAAGATTCCGTTGAGCGGATGATGGATCATTCCGGATAGCTCCGCCTGTAGCGCGCGGGCCTCGAGCTGCAGCGCGTCGACCGAGCTATCGTGGATTTCGCTCGCAAGCTCAAGTTCGCGCCCCGATGGCGATTTCGCAGCGATCATGAACAGGATTGCGGCAATCGCGAAGTTGAGCGCGCCGAGGATGGCCGCCGCTGTGATCGCGCTCCAGATCTGGACCAGCGCGAAATAGGCCGATAGCTCCAACATCAAGAGCCCGAACGCCGCGATCAGCGCCGCGAACGCCCGCAAGCCCAGGCGGACCAGCATGTGCCGCATCCTGATATCGGCGATGATGCGGTCGGTGCGCCACAGCACGCGCAGATTCTTGACGATGTTCTCGGTGTTCACTTCAGTGCCTCCTCAGCATAAAGCCGACCACAACGCCAAGCGCGAACGCAGAAGCAAGCGACGTGACCGGACGGTCTGATATGAAATTCTCAAGGTGCTCTTCCTGCTCGCCCAAGGTCTTGGAGAGGTCATTCAATGCGGCCTTGATCTGGTCGGCCAACACCTCCGCTCGGTCCTTCGAGGCATCGAATAGTCCCTCACCTGTCGTATTCAGTAGCCGCGACACCTCGCCTTTGAGCGCCAGAAGTTCATCGCCCAAATCGCTCGTATCGAACATCGAACTCGTCCTCATTTCCGTTGTCGCACTTGAATTTTATGCCAGCGCGCAAGCGCGCATTTGATTTGCGTCAACGTCGCAAACATCGGCAAACCTGGTTTTGAGGTAGGTCAAGAGGCGTCCCCGGACAGGGACTACGATAGGGCACCAAGTCAAAAGGAATGCAGATTTTGGCGACTTCAGCTCTTCTAGCGGCGACCCCAAACGGCGATGCGCTCGAGCTGCGCCCGGGCGGCTCGTGGACCGCAGCCAATGTTGCGACGCTGGAGACCCTGTCTGCCTCTGTTGCGCCGCAACTCGGGCGGTCGACGGCTGTAACGGTGGATATGACCGAGGTGGGCGAGCTCGACACGCTCGGCGCCTGGCTGATCGAGAAGATATCGCGCCGGGTGACGGCCGCCGGCCATCGCGTCAAAGTCGTAGGGGTTGCCGACAACTATGCCGGGCTGATCGAGGAAGTCCGTCAGATCAATCGCCGCAATTCCGTCCCGGCACCGGCACGGAATCCGCTGCTCGTCAAGGTGGAGGACCTCGGCCGCGGGGCGTTTGGTGCAACCGAGGACATCAGCGTGTTCCTGCAGATGCTGGGCTCACTCTTCCTGGCGATCGTCAGTGTGCTGCGCCGGCCGAGGTCGCTGCGGCTGACGTCACTGGTCTACCAGCTCTATCGCGTGGGCTGGCAGGCCATTCCGATTATCGTGCTGATCAC
>Ga0070717_10003030_pt1 | contig 11971 bp, 9 predicted proteins | sample LARL113metaG_FD_71366 | JGI IMG/M metagenome (GOLD analysis project Ga0070717, IMG submission 71366) | Corn, switchgrass and miscanthus rhizosphere microbial communities from Kellogg Biological Station, Michigan, USA - LAR L11-3 metaG | ecosystem: Host-associated > Plants > Roots > Rhizosphere ...
CGCGTTGATTTTCTTGTTGCAGTGTAAGCAGATATTCGCACCTTCAAATCTTACTCCGGTTGAACATCCATTTGCAACCAGTGAAGGCACGTTCTCTCGCTCTTAAGATGGCTTTTTCCGGACAGATGCACCAAGTAGCCAGTACAGGGGGATAATCGCACTTTTAGAAGACCATCAGGTACGAATCCCCCTCTCTCCTTGCTTCTAAAATCGAGTAAAATCGCTTGTTACCTCCTACCTTGCATTTTGTGACAGCTAGCGTAGCTCTGGGCCAATATGTACTTCACACGACGACAAATCAGCCTCAAGCAGGCCGATACTCTGGCCCCTCTTGCCGTTTCTGGGGCTACTCAAGTAAAAGTAGCACCCTTGGTGACAAAACAGAAGAGAAAAAAGGCCCGCTTTTTGAAGGCCTTTTTCCCCCAAAACAGAGGGTATTTTGGAGAAAGCACCGAAGCAGATGGGGAAGAAGAGGAGCAACGAAGATCAAACAGGGACGGCGAGGAGCACATAACCATACTTCGAGACACGATGCACACCGAGCCCCACAAGCTGCAATTTACTACGTATCTTATCGATATGTTTATCCAGGTTCTTTTGAACACTCCGATCCGCCTCACACGAGAATACTTCTCGCGCGAGATGGGCATCTGCCACGGCCCGTCCGCTCAACAGAGACAGGAGCACCCGATACTCGATAGGGGTGAACTTCAGCATCAGCGAATCGACCACCAGGATTCTACTCTCATCATTCCGATGAATACGATGTGTTCCAAAGGAGGGGCAGGGAACAAGTGCAGATGACATAAGGCACCCTTTCATCATAGAACAGGTCACATTCCTGGTTGACAAAAACCAGAAACCCTGATCTCTGCGCAAAGAAGCGAGCGTACAGCTGCAAAAAACACGGGTTTCGGCTGTGCAGGGTCTACTTCGTTGCCCATGAGAGAAAAGTGTAAATCACGGTTGTCAAGTAGGCACGGTTACAGTCTAAAAAACAGCATCAGGTGTTGGTTAAGTTGACAACAACCACAACACAGACGTGACCCTGAGCCAGCGTTTCTGTGTTCCATTCATCTGCATTCCATCGCGCATGTTGCTCTGTTCCCCACGTAAGGAGCATCACGGCACACGAAAATCACGTTTCATCTTCTCGTAACAGGCCATGCCTGTCTCACCGTAGAGTTTGGTGTGAAAGGCAAAGGTCCCTCGCCAGTGATAGCCGAGCTTTTCGTACCACGCTAACAAGCTCAGATGCTTGTCGTAGGCGTCTAGACGAATGGCCTCACATGCCTCAACGTGTGCCATGCGCTCAGACTCGTGCATACACCAGGTCCCGATGCCCAGCCCCTGAAACTCAGGGAGCACAGCGAGGCGATTGGCATACAAGGCAGGTTCCCCAGCAGGATCCCATGCTTCCCACACGCCTGGGATCGTGCGATAGTACGCGGGAGGCTGTGTCCCGACCGTGAAAGTCGCGACGAGCAGCTCGTTTTTGTACACCGCGTACACCCTGCGCTCTTCTGCGGTTTTGCGCATCAACTCCAAGGGATACGGTGGATCCCAATGACTCAGCCCCAACCTCACCTTCATATCTTGCCCGCACTTGCTCACGATCTCGTGCAGGGCTTCCACTTCGTCGGGACCGACTTGTCTCCGATGCAGATTCATGTGGTGATCCCCCCTTCCCTGGACGTCAAAGCGACGGGCTCTTTGCCGCGCATGCGGTACGAAGAGCCTCGCAGGTAAAACACCTCCCCATGATGTAACAAGCGATCGATGATCGCCATCATTAATGCGGTGTCGCCCACCAGCTCGCCCCAGGTTGCCAGACTCTTGTTGGAGGTGATGACCGTCGCTCCCTTCTCATAGCGCTCGGCAACGATCTCATACAAGACGGGGCCGACTTGCGGTTCGACAGTCAAGTACCCAAATTCGTCCAAGATGAGCAGATCACAGCTGATGAGCGGCGCGATCAGACGGGTCAGCTCAGTACGCGTGGTGGCAGTAACGACGGCGTTAGCCAGCCGTTGCGCCACCACAAACCGCACCGTGTAGCCCAGTTGCACCATCTTCGTGCCCAGGGCCACCGCCAGATGCGTTTTCCCTAACCCGCTTGGGCCGATGAGCAGCAGCGAGCCAGCCGTGGTGATAAAGCTGCTATCAAAAAAGCGCATCAGCACTGCCCGCTTGAGTTCGGGCCGCAGCGCGAAGTCAAACTGTTCAATGGTGGCCGGGTAGGGAAACACCGCCGCTTTCATCTTGCGCCGCAGGTGGTGCTCCTGGCACGCCAGCAGTTCCTCGCTCACCAGTTGCTCCAAGAATTCTGCATATCCCAGTTCGCTGTGCACCGCCTGCTCAATCCAGCTGGCATAGACCTGGCGCATACGCCCTAACTTGAGCGCAGCCAGTTTCTGATCCAATGTTTCGCTCATGCTCGTGCTCCTCTCAGCCCCACACTGTCCTGATTGGCGACATATTGCTCATACTGGACCAGGTCTCGCTCCACCTCCTGCTGCGCTAGAGCAGAGAGCACGGGAAGGTCTGTGTCTGCTTGCGCCAAAGCGTGTGGCGCAGGAGCAGGTGGCAGCGTGAAGATCGCACGGACATACTCCGCGCCATACATCTGCTGTTCCGCTGCCAATTCCAGCGCAGCCACGAAATCCGTCTTCCCGATCTCTTGCGCCAACTCATACAGCGCAAGCATCTGCTGATTCATCTCCGCTCGCCGCTTGTAACACAGTTCGCTGACATAGCTCATCACCACGGGCGACAGGCTGCACAACCAGTCACGGTAGACCATCACCCGTCCGCGCGGTTTGCTGGCAAATGCTGCCTCGAAATGCGCCGGGTCAATGATGCGTGCATGCTGGGCGGGCAGGCGCACATGCGTGGCGACCCGCTCGCTGTCGGCAAACAGTTCAATGCGGCTCGTGTGAATGCGTGCGGTGAGGGCCCGCCCCATCAGATGCGCTGGCACCGAATAGCGGTTGGTCTCAATGGCGACCAGTCCTTCCCGGCTCACCACGACACAATCAAAGAAGCCATAGTCAGAGGCGTGGGCAGGCAATGGCCCAAACTGGGGCTGCTCTTGCGCCAACAACACGGCGGGAGGCTCTCCCGTTGCATCAGAAGGACGTTCGGTGTTGACCGAGCGCAACCACTGTGTGCATTGCTGCGCCAGATCCGCGTCATCGTAGAAGCTGCGCCCAGGCAGCAAGTTCGCTTTCACAAATTTGACCAGGTTCTCGACAGCTCCTTTCTGGTTCCCTGAGGCCGGGGCACAGACATCGGGATGAAACTTGAACTCGACCGCCAGCTTCTGGTACGCCGGGTTCCAGATGGGCTGGTTGCCCTCATCGCGTCCTAGCACCGCCGTTTTCATATTGTCGGTGACCACAGCCCAGGGCACGCCGACGATTTCGGTGAAACAGGCAATCAGACAGCCGAGCCTCGTCTCTTCCCGCATGTTGGTATGGAAACTGACATACATGTAGCGACTGTACTTGAGTCGGGCTGCAAAGAAGTAGCGTGTCTGGCCTTCCATTCCAGCTTTCGTGAACCCGACATGACGCACTTCTCCCCAATCGATTTGCAAGAATTCGCCAGGCACGCCCTCAAACCGCAGCGCTAGATTGCGTGGCGTCTGCTTGCGGGCACGGCGCACTTTGCGCACGTAGTCGTAGAAGGCTGTCTCCCCGCCCGTGTAGGGATGTTCGCTCTCCGCACGCGCCAGTTCCACCATACGGCTCACCGGCACCTGCTGATCGAGCCACTCGGCAATCTGCGCATCAAAGATGGCGACGCGACTTTCGCGCTGGCGCGTTTTCGGCTTCTTGTCCATCTCTTCGCGTAAGACGCGGGCAATGGTATCGCGATGGTGGCCATTAAATTCGGCAATCTGGACATTGGTCCAGCCCTTCTGTTTTAGATAGTAAATCGTTGACCGTTCCATGTAACCTAGCATCCTCTCTGCCTCCACAGTGAATTTGATACTGTAGAGGATACTTCATTGATGCCTTATTTTAAACCGGAACGGTGCCGAGTTTCTCACCGTATTTTACAGCGATGATCGATGCGCCAGAGCCCTCTTCACTGGAGACCCCATTCATCCAACTTTACCCAGGTTTGCCCCTCTAGCTTCCACAGGGTCGTATCAAAAGAGATACTCGTACTTGGCAGAACTCTGGTCATTTCCAGCACTGTCTGTGTTTTGGCGTCGTAGAGCAGATTGCCGGTATCTACACCATTTAAGGGACCGCCAGCCCTCGTTTTTGACCAGCTTGTGCCATCCCAGACCCAGCTTACCTGAAATGAGCGATTTGTATTAGAATCATCGCTGCCAAAGAGCAAGAAGATCTGCTGAGTCTGAGCATTGTACACCATCACTGGATTACTAAAAAGTACCTGCTGGCCATTTGAGTTATCAAAAAGATCCGGGCTGGTTTGTGGTTGCAGATGAACCCAGTTGGTGCCACTCCATTGCCAGGTGTCGTTTAGTTCTTTGCGCATGGGCGTCGTGTTGGCGTAGAGTCCTCCGAACAGGATGAGATTTTGCCGAGCGGCGTCATAGGTCAGGCCAGGTGAGAGCACTGGAAGGGGAGATGCGGCAGGATGCTGCTGAATCCAGTTGGAGCCATCCCAGATCCAGGTATCATTCAGTGGAGGCGGGACTAAGCCACCGATCGGTGGCTTGCTGCTTCCTCCGCCAAACAGCACCAGTTGATTTGTCGCGGCATCATACGCCAGCGCGGCGTCATCGCGGGCAGGTGGCGAGGTCGCCGGATGTTGGTGCGTCCAGTCAGTCCCATCCCAGGTCCAGGTGTCGCTCAACATCTTCGTGTTCGCAAGCGAACTGAGACCACCAAACAACACAACCTGCTTTGTTGCGGGATCATAGGCAATGGCAGTATTTGATCTGATCGAAGGCTCATGCGCGGGATGGAGTTGCGTCCAAGCACTGCCATTCCAGATCCAGGTTTGCTCTGGCTGATTTGGATCGCTATAAAAAGTATCTCCTAAAAACAACACCTCGCCCATCTGATCGTCATAGACAAGGGTCACGTCTCCCGTGGCAGGGGGAGCTGAGGCTCGTGCGGATGGAGTGAGTGTGGGTGTTGGTGAGAGCGTCCGGCTGCTCTGGAGAGTGGTCGGAGTAGCCTTCTGATTGATGGTCGGCAAATCGCAGGCCGCTAAGGCCAGCAGACAAGCCAGTCCGATGATGGCCCGCACGCTCATATGCTGAAGCCAGAGATATTTTCTCATCAGCGGTACATACTCCCTTTCTCCATTGTATCAGATAATTTGCGCTACTCCATGAGCATCACTGCTCATGGAGTTGGGAACGTCTGATGCTATCCAGTTCCCGGTAATTCTGCAAAGCCAATCTTGGAGCAGGCTACCAGATCAATGCCCCATTGCCATTGTCATTTTCTATGGCAGCATACAGCTGTGACTGGCTAATGGTGTGGGTGCCGTAGCTGCTTGTTTCGCAAGCAGCTGCGCCGGGTCCGCATGTTTCGTAATAGGTGTAGGTGCTGTTGCTGTTGTTGTAGCCAAGGACAGCGATATCGTGGCTGCCGCCTTTGTAGTTACTGTTCTTCCAATCTGGCAGGTAGGAGTCATTGACTGAGACGACTAGCGGGACTCCATACGAATACGTGTCGTATTCGACAGCTTCCAGGAGGTATGAGGCAGAAAGATTCCCGGGGCTGACGAGCACATAAAAGTAGCCCTGCCAGTTGGACGATTCGCCCGAGGCTTCGTATTGCATGCCGATCAGCAGATCTGAATTTGCTGTGTCGGCGTTGGGGTACGTGTAATAGGTCATGACTCCAGGCGATGTCCAGCCAGAATTTGGTGGCTTAATGACGTAAGCAAGATACATCACATTTTGCTTCCCGTAGGTAGTCAGCCAATAGAGGCTGGAGTGCGGATCGCGATAGGTGCCAGCTGGAGGGAAGGGGGCAGATGGCCATAACCATGACGCCACTGCTGCTGCTCCAGGGCCACAGTCATACCAGTTATATTTGTCGGTATAATACGCGCCTTTGCCTACCCCGCTTGGAGAATCCTGGTAGCCGTAAGCCAGGGGTTCCTCAAAAGGCTGGTTGATAGTAAGGGTATAGCCGGAGGGATAGGAGAGAGCTGTGGCTTTCCCCAGTGGATTAATCTGATGGGCATTTTTGGCCTGAATAAAAGCTGCGCTCTGATTCACCTTCCCTTTCCCATCAGTCCAGAGCTGACCCTTTTTCAGATGCTGGGGAGGACCCTGCCCCATATTTGCAGCAGACGCGCGAGTGAGAGAACCTGACAGCAATAATAGGGCCATTGCCCCAATCATTGCTACTGCCACAAAGCATTTGGAGTTGAGCCGTTTGTTCATAACGTATCTCCTTTGCAAAGATATGCACTACTACATGCAGTGCTTTTACAGATTCAACATACGAGAACAACGCGAGGAGTAGCTCACTGTCTGTTGTCCTGTTTCCCTCCTTTCTAACCTACCTGTGCCTCTTTCCGTCTCTTCAGTCTCATTCATCTGGAGCCAACTCCTCTAGCAGATACTGAGGAAGCAGACTCTTCACGCATTGACAATGATAGAAGGATCATAGATGAACCTCACTTTTCTCTCTCAAAAAGGGTTGCTTGCATCACAATCGGCCTATCGGTGCGAAACTGACGAAAAGATCAGTCGTACCAGATAACTACTGATTTTGTGCTCCTAGAACGGGGAGGAATAGAGCGATGAGAAACCGTTTTGAGCCGTCTATAGAGCGGGCCTGAGAAGCGATTTGCTGGCCCGCTGAGCATAAGGGGCTGATCTTGAGCGATAGTTATCTGGTACGACTAATCTTTTCGTCAAAATGGCACTGACAGGCCAACTGGCGAGGTTATGAGTCAGAACTGGCGAAGTTATAGTCTTTCTGACAAGCGCTTTTCGCCTCAGCTCTAACCTTTGCGACGCGCGCTGGGCGCCCTCCAAAAGCCACCTGAGAAAGCTCTGTAGTCTCTTTTCGTCAGAAAACACTGCCCTGCCCCAACGAGATGGTATCACCCCCATTCGGGGACGCATTTCTTCAAGACAACAGACAAAGAGAAACCCAGGGTGTTGATGCTGGTCGAGTCCTACTGACCAGGAGTGGTGTACGTACGATGGATCCGTTCAGACGAATAACATTTGGTAGAGCTAAAAGCCAGGAATCGCAGTTCTCACAACAACATTTGCCATCCCTTCCCTGCCACCTTGCCCCAAAGGCGATCCAAAGGCAGGAAATTACGACAAGGAACACAGGCAACCAGATCTGCCTAGAGAGGAAAAGCCTCTCATGGGAAAAGCGCCCAGACAATGGTCTTTGTCAATGTGTCGCAGTGGTTTTGGTCCCACCGGCAACATAGGAACGATGAGTGCATAGCTTGAGCCTACAGAGAGCTCGCTCGATTCATCCTCTTTTCTGCTCGGGTGAGCGGGTACGACTCTCAACCATTCGCGCGCTGGTGCCTCGTTGGACAAGGATTCTGGGGACACTTCTCGGAGACATCCATGGCGCGCCTGGATCTCGTCATTCATTTGCCATAGTCGTGCTTCTGTGTCTATTATAGAAGAGAGCATGCGTAATAGACTTACGCATGGGTAAGAGTTGATCAGGCGCGCAAAAAGGAGGCACCGATGGATTCCTCAGACGAAACCCTCTTTGGCGAACTACTTCAGCGATTCCGCAAACGTAAGGGACTAACGCAGCAAGAACTGGCAGAACGGATAGGGGCGTATCGCAGTACCATCAGCTTCTGGGAACGTGGCTTTTATCGGCCTGAAACGCTGGCGACGCTCCATGAGCTTGTCCGGGTTCTGGATCTGGATGAAGAGGAGAAACGCCTCTTCTTCGAAGCCCATATCGGTACCGCTTCCATCCTGCCATTTAGCAACCTGCCAGCGGAGCGGAACCCCTATTTTACCGGGCGTGAGGAGGTGCTGGATGCGCTCCACCAGAAGTTGAGCGGTGGAAAGTACGTCGCACTGACCCAGGCAATTAGTGGGCTGGGAGGGATCGGGAAAACGCAGATTGCCCTGGAGTATGCCTATCGTTACCGTAATAGTTATCACGATATTCTCTGGACCTCGGCTGATACGCACGCAGCCCTCGTCGCTTCCTATGAAACGTTGGCCAGGCGTCTGCGCCTGCGCGAACGGGACGAACGAGATCCGAGCAAGGTGGTGGCTGCCCTCAAACGCTGGTTAGCTGAGCATAAGGGCTGGCTCCTGGTTCTGGATAATGTGGAAGAGCTGAGCCTGGTCAACAGGTTTGTGCCACCTGATCGGCAAGGAGCAGTTGTCCTGACCACGCGCCGACAGGTGACCGAACCCGTTGCCCAGGCCATAGAAGTGGACGCGCTTGCAGAGGAAGACGGAGCGCTCTTTCTGCTCAAACGGACCAGGCGGCTCACATTGGAGGGCTCACTCGCGAATGCCTCTACAGAAGACGTCACTGCTGCGCAGAGTATTGTCCGGCAGCTTGGTGGACTCCCACTTGCGCTCGATCAGGCTGGTGCCTACGTTCTGGAGACAGGGTGCAGTTTGGGGGCCTATCTGGAGCTGTTGCGCCATCGACAACAGATGTTGTTACAACGGCGTGGAACAGTTCCAACCGATCATCCCCAATCAGTGGCGATGACCTTCACCCTGGCCTTTGAACGCGTACAACAAAGAAGTGAGGCAGCTCATGAACTCCTCCGATTCTGTGCCTTTCTTGCGCCTGATGCCATTGCGGAAGAACTCTTGTCTGTGAGAGCGGATACGCCTGAACCTTTCTTCCACCATAACTCCGCCGATCCGCTGGCACTCAATGAGGCCTTAGAGGTTCTCTGTACTTTTTCCCTCACCCGGCGTCATAGCGAGAGCAAGACGATCAGTATGCATCGACTTGTGCAGGCTGTGGTCAAAGATGGCCTGCATGAACAGGAACGGCAGCATTGGCTCACCCATGTTATCGAGGTCCTGAATGCTGCGTTCCCTGAAGCAAAGCCTGAAACATGGGGACAATGTCAGCGTTTCGTCCCGCATGTACTGGTGTGCGCACCTCTCACCGAAGGATGGGAAATACCGCCTCCGGCTCTTGCTTCCTTGCTGTATAAGGCAGCATGCTACCTCTATGACCAGGCACACTATGCAGAGGCGGAACCACTTTTCCAGCGCGCCTGGCGCATTTGGGAGCAGGCTCTGGGGCCAGAACATCCCCAGGTGGCTTATCCGCTCAACGGTCTGGCAAACCTTTATAGGAAACAGGGTAAGCGTGAGGAAGCAGAACCACTTTTCCAGCGCGCCTGCCACATCTGGGAACAGGCCCTGGGACTAGACCATCCCCAGGTCGCCCAGTCGCTCCACAATCTAGCAGAACTGTACCTGGAGCAGGGCAGGTATGCAGAGGCAGAACCACTTTTCCAGCGCGCCTGCCGCATCTGGGAGCAGGCCTTGGGACCAGACCATCCCCAGGTGGCCTATGCACTTTACGGCCTGGCGGTCCTCAACGATAAGCGGGGCAAATATGAGGAAGCGGAACCGCTCTTCCATCGGGTCCAGCACATCTGGGAGCAGGCATTCGGGCCAGACCATCCCCAGGTTGCCCAGTCGCTTTACGGCCTGGCGGTCCTCTATAGCAAGCAGGGCAAATATGAGGAAGCGGAACCGCTTTTCCAGCGTTCCAGGGGCATCTGGGAGCAGGCATTCGGGTCAGACCATCCCCAGGTCGCCCAGTCGCTTTATGGCCTGGCGATTCTCTACTATGAGCAGAGCAGGGACGAGGAAGCAGAACCACTCTTCCAGCGCGCCTGCCGCATCTGGGAGCAGACATTCGGGCCAGACCATCGCGAGGTGGCCTATGCACTTTACGGCCTGGCGATTCTTTATAAGAAACAGGGTAGGTATGAGGAAGCGGAACCGCTCTTCCATCGGGTCCAGCACATCTGGGAGCAAGCATTCGGGCCAGGCCATCCTCAGGTGGCTTATCTGCTCCACATTCTAGCCGAACTTTCCCTGGAGCAGACAAAGTACGAGCAAGCAGAGCCGTTTTATGAACGAGCGTTGCATATCTGGGAGCAAACCCTGGGACTCCAGTGTCCAGAGGCGGCCTCTTCACTCAACGGGCTGGCGAACCTTTACCGTGAGAGGGGGAGGTATATTGAGGCAGAACAGCTCTACCAGCGAGCATTAGCTATTCGGGAACGCCAACTAGGACTCGAACACCCGGATACGGCTGAAACATGGCATGACTTCGCTGTATTGCAGTCTCTGCAAGGTAATCTCGCCAAAGCAGAACCCTTGTACCGACAAGCTCTTGCAGTTCGTGAACAGCGACTTGGACTCCAGCACCCGAAGACAAGGGCAACCCTGAAATACCATGTGGCGCTCTTGCGCAAAGCAGGTCGGCCTGACGAGGCAGCAGCCCTTGAGGCTCGTTTTGCGGGAGACCATTCCAAGCCGGCGGCATACTGATTGCTTGCTAGCAAGAGCATAGCCTTTCCTCATGTACCAGGAGATGGTGGTAATATGACTCTATGGTTGAACGGTTGCAGGTCCCATGATCGAAAATCGACGGGATCTTCGAATTTGGTCATTCTGCCTCTTGACCATGCCGCTCCAGTTCTGTGTTGACATCACTCTTCCCTGTAAATTGGCTGACTCGCCCATCTGACAGAAGAGCAAGTTTTGCACCTCCATACGGAAAAGAGAGGCGGAGATGTGGGCTTTGGCTCCTGGACAGGAGAGGTCTCAGCCATCGGAAAGAAATGAATCGCAGACGTCTCATCGAGATACCTGCGATCCGGGTCAGCTTAGACTTGGGCCATCCCTCCATCGACGAACAGTTCGGTCCCCGTGATATACCGGCTGTCATCTGATGCGAGGAACAGGACCGCTTGCGCTACCTCGTCCGGGTCGCCCAGTCGCCCCATCGGGACCATGGGCATCAAACCCGCCAGGAGTTGCTCAAGCTGCTCCTGCGTCAACCCGAGCTTGTCGTAAAACGGAGTCTCGATCAGACCAGGGCTAACAGCGTTGACGCGGATCTGGCGGTCTTTGAGTTCAACGGCCCAGGTGCGTGCGAAGGACCACACGGCGGCCTTGGTGGCGTTATACACCGAGGCCCCGGCTATCGCTTTGGAGGCGGCGATCGAGGCGTTCAGGATAATCGAACTGCCCTCCTGCAAGAGCGGCAGGGCCTCTTGCACCGTGAAGAGCAACCCTTTGACGTTGATGCCGAACCTGCTGTCAAAGAGGGCTTCGGTGATCGATCCTAAGGGGGTAAGCTCCGCTCCACCTGCGTTGGCGAAGAGGATATCGATGCGCCCATGCTGCTGCTTTACCGTGGCATACAGGTGATCAAGATCCGCGAGCTGGCCTATCAGTGTATTTCTGACCAAAAGATACGACGTGCCATATAACTGAGGCTGAGTTTGCCCTTGCTCTTCTTTTCTGCATGTCCAGCAGGTATTTCCTGGCCCTCAAATGCCATGGTCTGCCGTGCGTGTCTCTGATTGCGATGCAGAACTGAGCGGTGACGTGAAGGTTCTCAAGATGGACAGAAGAGCCTCTAGAGCCATTCCATACAGAAGCTCACGCGTAGTTATATGGTACGTCGTACTTTTTCGTCAATTTCACACTGATAGGCCTTTATCGACTAAAAATTCCCGTTTTCCAGATAACCTGCCACGCTGCTAAGCGCCTTTAGCGAATCGACTCTCTCACATTATATGGCGTGACATCGGAAGGAACTCTTTTCCATTTTCCGTCTCTCTTCTTCGTCAGATTCTGCAACTCGTTCGCCAAGATATGGGTTCTTACACCACTTTGGTGAGGCTGTCAATAGCGACTAAAAACTCCCCAAAAGTGCTGAGATAAAAATCCCCAGGGTGGGGGATGGTATGTTGGCACAGGCGAGTGCCGGCCTAACATTCCCCAGATCAAGTGTTCTTGAAA
>Ga0070717_10003031_pt1 | contig 11971 bp, 12 predicted proteins | sample LARL113metaG_FD_71366 | JGI IMG/M metagenome (GOLD analysis project Ga0070717, IMG submission 71366) | Corn, switchgrass and miscanthus rhizosphere microbial communities from Kellogg Biological Station, Michigan, USA - LAR L11-3 metaG | ecosystem: Host-associated > Plants > Roots > Rhizosphere ...
TCGACGCGGAGACGTACAGGATCGTCCGCGAGCTCGTCGCCTGGAAGGGCACGTCCCTGTCCGCGTGGCTGGCCCGGGCGGCGCGCCGTCAGGCGTTCTTCGACGAGCGCACGCGGTTGTTCGACGAGATCCAGGAGGAGATCGGGCCCTTCTCCGAAGAGGAGCTCCGCCGGGCCGACGAGTACCTGGACAGCATCGGCGTCCCGAGGCCGCCGGAATGAGGGGGACCACCTACGACGCCGGGGTCCTCCTCGCGATCGAGGCGGGACGGGACGACGTGGTGGCTCGGCACCGGCGCCTCCTCGCGAGGGACACGACGCCGGTGGTTCCGACGGTCGTGCTGGCGCAGGCGTGGCGGGGCGGGCCGCAGCCCCGCCTCTCGCACCTGCTCAAGACCTGCCGGATCGAGGCCTTCGACGAGCGGGCCGCCCGGGCCACCGGCAGGGCGCTCGCCGCTTCCGGCACGCGCGACATCGTCGACGCCGCCGTCGTGGTCTCGGCGCTCTCACGGTGCGACACGGTGGAGACCAGCGACCCGCACGACCTGCGGCGGATCGCCGCCGCCGTCGGCGAGCGCCTCGACGTCAGGGCCGTGTAGGCGGGTCAGCCGGCGCCGTACGGCGCCTGTGGCCACGCCACCGGGCGCGGGGCCTCGATCTCCAGGCGGCGGAACGCCAGCGTCCAGTACGCCGACAGGTACGAGCCCACGACCCCGCCCAGGATCACGGTCACCACGATCAGCACCAGCGCCAGCGGGATCGCCACGACCACCGCCGCGCCGCCGCCCCCGCCGACCGCTGCCGCCACCACCACCGCGGCCATCACCAGCACGACCGGGATCAGGACGATGGCCACCCCGATGCCGGCCACCAGCGCCAGCCCCACCTGGAGCAGCCAGACCAGCAGCACCCGGCCCAGGCGCGCGCGGACCAGCCCGAACCCGCGGCCCAGAGCCTGCAGCGGTCCCCGCTGCTCCAGCACCACCGAGCGCGTGCCCAGGATGAACGCGATCCCGACCGGGATCGACGCCAGCAGCAGCACCGCGACGAGCAGGGCGCCCACCGTCGCCGCCAGCGCCACAGCCCCGTTCTGGCCGTTCACGTACCCCACGACGCCGAACACGACCACGCCGGCGATCGTGCCCAGCACGACGACGCCCCAGACCAGGCCGAGCAGCCGCAGGCCGAGAATCCGCCCGAACGTGCCCAGGCCCGTCCGCCAGGCGAGGCCGAGGCCGAAGGGGCGCTCGGCGTCGTGCTCGGCCGTCGCCCGCACCAGTGCGCCCGTGGTGACGCACGACAGCAGCCACCACGCGATCGCCACGACCAGGGCCAGCACCCCGAACAGGACGATCAGGCCGAGGTTGTCCTGCACGAACTGTCCGACCGCGTTGGCCGCGTCCTGGACCCCTGCCGGGCCACCCGCGCCGCCCGCGCCCCCGGCACCACCCCCGCCGCCGCCTCCACCGCCCGACGAGCCGCCCAGCCCGCTGAAGTTGCCGCCGCCCACGCCGCCGCTGGTCACGTCCGCGCCGCCCAGGATCGCCAGCAGCCACAGGTACTTGTGGCGCCACACGATCGAGAACGCGCGGGTGATGAGCTCTCCGTACTGCATCGTCAGGACAACGCGCCAGGGCGTCAGACGGTTCAGATCGCGCGGGAACAGCACCGCCTCGCGGATGTCGGCCGCCCCGATCAGGCGCGAGACCCAGCGCTCGAGCCCCATGCCGAAGCCGCCGTGGGCCGGCATCTCCTGCCGGGAACGCCTCCACACCGCCGAAACCCGACCGATCAACCCGGCGGGATGGCGCGTCTACCTACTTGTCGAATTCGTTCGACGACGACGACATCGATGCGGCGCTGCTGAGCGCGCCGCGCATGGAGGCAAGCATGGATCAGAGCGGAAAGGGTTCGAGGTTCCGGCGCGTCCTGCCGTTTGCGCTGGCCGGCGTGGGCGTGTACGCGATCGTCGCGTACGGGAGCTCGATGTTCAACAGCGCGCCGACCCACCTGGTGGCACAGCGGGTGACTCCGGCGGACCAGATGGTCACCACCGCGGATCCGCTGCCCGCCGGCCCGGTGCAGGTGCCCGGCCAGGCGCCGGTGACCGGCGCCGTCAGCCAGATCGGCAGCGTCGGCCGCGATGTGCTGCCCGGCGACGCCGCGGCCGTGACCCGCAACCTGAACAACAACGCGGCCACCACCGTCATCCCGAGCAGCAGCAGCGCGGCCGCCGGCACGGCGCCCGCGGCCGGCACCGGCCCGACGGCCACCCAGCCGGGCGGCCTGCTGAGCGGCATCCCGGTGGTCGGCAGCCTGCCCGTGGCGGGCGCCGTCAACAACCTCCCGCTGCAGAACATCACCGGCTCGGGCGTGCTCCCGACGAGCGCCGGCTCCGGCTCCCCGCTGAAGAACATCGCGGGCCTGGGCGGCGTGCAGACGCCGATGGTGAACGGTCTGCCCCTGGGCGGCGGTCTGCTGCCCTAACCAACCTCGACGCCCTCCCTTTTCCCTTCGAGGACCAGCCGTCCCCCGGCTGGTCCTCACTTTTGCACCCCTCAGCGGGCCGCCCCGCGCGGCCACACCACCTCGACCGGCACCCCGCGCTTCCGGGCGTACGCGACGACGTCGCCGGTGCCCCCCACGCCGCGCGCCGGGTGCCCGTCCCACACGGCCACCAGCACGTCCGAGCGGTCGACGACCATCCGGCCCGCCTCCATGTGCGCCTCCGACGTCGAGTCCTCGTACGCCAGGCACTGCACGATCGTGGCGGACGCCAGCAGGCGGTCGTACGCCGCCAGGCACTCTGCCGGCAGGGCCTCGCGGTAGCGCGAGGCGGGCAGGACGACCTCCAGCGACCCGCCCAGCGCCAGGATCGCCTCGGCGAACAGCTGGTCCGCGCCGTCGGCCAGGGAGCTGACGCCGACCAGCACGTCGGCCGGGAGCCGGGCGAGCCGCTCGTGCAGCGCGCGCTCCACCATCCGGGCCGTCTCGGCGTGCAGCAGCCGGTGGCCCGTGCCTCCGACCCGCATCATGCGCCCTCCCACCGGCGGATCAGGTCGAGGTGAATGCCGAACTGGTCGAGGATCTTGACCACGGTGTGGTCGATCAGCTCGGCCACGGTCTCCGGCCGATGGTAGAACGCCGGGACCGGCGGCAGGATCACCGCGCCCGCCTCGGCCGCCTGCACCATCAGGCGCAGGTGGCCGAGGTGGAGCGGCGTCTCCCGGACCACCAGCACCAGCCGGCGGCGCTCCTTCAGGCACACGTCCGCGGCCCGCACGAGCAGGTTGTCGCTGGCGCTGTTCGCGATCGCGGACAGCGTCCGGATCGAGCACGGCGCCACGACCATGCCCTCGGTCAGGAACGACCCGCTGGCCGGCGCGGCCCCGACGTCGCGCTCGTCGTGGCACACGTCGGCGAGCGCGGCCACCTCCGCCGGCGTGCGCCCGAGCTCGTGCTCGATCGTCTTCTCGGCGCCGGCGCTGATGACGAGGTGGACCTCCACGTCGAGCGGCCGGAGCACCTCGAGCAGGCGGACGCCGTAGTGCGGCGCGCTGGAGCCGCTGATGCCCACCACCACCCGCCTGCGCATAGCGGATATATACACTCGCCGGCATGAGCCGGACCGCCGGAGACACGCTCCCGGCGCCACTCCAGCGGCTGCTCGACGGCACCGACCTGGAGGGCAGGGCCGGGCAGACCGTGCAGCTGCTGACGGTGGACGCGGCGGGCTGGCCCCGGGTGGCGCTGCTGAGCGCCGGCGAGGTGCTGGCGGCCGGGCCGCGCGAGATCGCCCTGGCCCTGTGGCCCGACGCCACCAGCGCCGCCAACGTCGGCCGGAGCGGCCGCGCCACCCTGGCGCTCGTCCACGCGGGCGCCGGCTGGTACGTGCGCTGCGGCGCGCGCCGCGAGGCCGACCTGCGGCTCGACGACGGCCGCTCGCTGGCCGCCTTCGCGCTGCGCGTCGAGGAGGTGCTGGAGGACGCGGTGCCGTACGCCGAGCTCACCGGCGGCATCGCGTTCCGGCTCGCCGACCCCGGGCGGACGCTGGCGGGCTGGCGCGCCGTGAGGGACGCCCTCCGCCGCCGGCGAGACCAAACAGGCGTTTGATACCTTGTCAGCCATGCTCGACCGCGTCCGCTCGTCCGCCGAGTGGCGCTTCCTCGGCGTCCTGCCGAGGGCGGCGCCGGGACTGGCCGCCGCCTGGTGGGCGATCATCCTGGCCAGGGGCCTGCTCCCGGCCGGCTTCGCCGTCGCGATGGGCGCCACCGTCGGCGCCGTGCAGGCCGGCCGCTCGCTGACGCTCCCGCTGGCGGCCACGGCCGTGACGTTCGTGGGCATGAGCGCGCTCGGCCCGGTCCACCAGGCCGTGGGCGCGAACCTCGGGACGCGCGTCTCGGCCTGGCTGCACGCGCGCCTGCTCGACGCGTGCGTGACGCCGGCCGGCATCGCCCACCTCGAGTCGCCCGAGCTCGCCGACGACCTCTCGCTGGCGCGCGACTTCGACCTCGGCCTCACCGCGCCCTCGCTGACCGTGTCCATGCCGAGCATCGGCAGCGGCTTCTCGGACCTGGCCGGCGGCCTCGCCCAGGCCCTGCTGCTGACCGCGTACGCGTGGTGGGCCGGCCTGCTGGTGGGCGGCGGCTGGATCGCGACCCACGTGCTGCTGCGCGACGCCTCCGTGTGGCGGGTGTGGCAGGACCGGGCGGTCGTGGCCGAGCAGCGGCACGTGGAGTACGCGTACCGGCTGGCCGTCCACGCCCCGGCGGCCAAGGAGCTCCGGCTGTTCGGCGTGGCCGACTGGGTGGTCGAGCGCTTCCGGTCGCGCCGGCTGCGGATGTCGAAGGCGCTGTTCGAGGCCCGCCGGCTGCGGACCGGGCCGCTGCGCTGGGGCATCCTGGCCGTGGTCGCGCCCACCGCGCTGCTGTTCGCGTTCCTGGCTCGCGACACGCTGAACGGCCACCTGAGCCTCGGCGCCCTGGTCGTGTTCGCGCAGGCCGCGGCCGGGGCCAGCGCGCTGGCGTTCGGCGAGGTGGACTGGTGGTTCCGCCAGACCGCCCAGCCGATCCCGGGCGTCCTCGACCTGGCGGACCGGATGCGCGCCGCCGGCGCGCTGCCGGTGGGCGAGCGGCCGGGAGCGGGCCTGCCCGGCCGCGCCCTCGAGTTCCGCGACGTCCGCTTCACGTACCCCGGCTCGGCGCGGCCGGTCCTGGACGGCTTCTCGCTCCGCATCCCCGCTGGCTCGTCCCTGGCGATCGTCGGCCAGAACGGCGCCGGCAAGACCACGCTGGCCAAGCTGCTGTGCCGGCTGTACGATCCCGAACGGGGCGCGGTGCTGGCCGATGGCGTGGACCTGCGCGAGCTCGATCTGGACTCATGGCGCGCCCGCACGGCCGCGGTCTTCCAGGACTACGTGCGGTACGACCTGCCGCTGCGCGACAACGTGGCCCCGGGCGGCGCGCCCGACGCGGACGTGGAGGCGGCGCTGGACCAGGCGCGGGCGACGGGGCTGGCCGGTCTGGCCACGGTCCTGTCCCGGGCCTACGACGGCGGCACCGACCTGTCCGGCGGCCAGTGGCAGCGCGTCGCGCTGGCGCGGGCGCTGTGCGCGGTGCGGCTGGGCGCCGGGGTCGTCGTCCTCGACGAGCCGACCGCCCAGCTCGACGTCCGCGGCGAGGCGGAGGTGTTCGACCGCATCCTGGAGGCGACGCGCGGCTGCACGACCATCCTGGTCTCGCACCGCTTCTCGACGGTGCGCCACGCCGACCGCATCTGCGTCCTGGAGGCGGGCCGGGTGGTGGAGCTGGGCTCGCACGACGAGCTGATGGCCCACGGCGGCCGCTACCGCCGGATGTTCGATCTCCAGGCGGCCCGCTTCGCGGAAGACGCGGAGGACGAGGAAGTCGATGCGCTCGAAGTCTGACCTGCCCTCCACCGCGACCGCGCTCTGGCGGGCGATGCAGATCGCGTACCAGGCCGAGCCGGCGCTGCTGGTGATCGCCTTCGCGCTGGTCGCCCTCTCGTGGATCCCGGCGTCCCTCAGCGCGCTGTGGCTGAAGCTGTTCGCCGACGGCGCCGTCCAGCACCGGGTGGACCTGGTCGCCTGGGGCGCCGGCGGCCTCTCCGCGTCCCTGGTCGCCGGCTGGCTGCTGGCCACGCTGGGGACGCGGCTGGAGATGGGGTTCCGGGAGCGGGCCACGATCGCCCTGGAGTCGCACGTGGCCCGGCTGCACGGCCAGGTGCCCGGCATCGAGCACCACGAGCGGCCGGAGTACCTGGACCGCCTCCAGATCCTGCGCGACCACGTGTTCCTGCTCAACCACTTCTACCGGGCGTTCATGAACACGGCCGGCTCGATCGCCCGGCTCGCGTTCACGGTCGCGCTGCTGGCGTCGGTCAGCCCGGTGCTGATCCTGCTGACGCTGTTCGCGGTGCCGACGGTGCTCTCCTCCAACTGGCGGGCGGGCCGGGAGCGCGCCGCCGAGGAGCGCGCGGCGCCACACAAGCGGCTCGGCCGGCACCTGTTCGAGCTGGGCACGACCGCCGGGCCGGGCAAGGAGGTGCGGGTCGGGGGCACCGGCGCCCGGCTGCGGGAGCGGCACCGCGCGGAGGCGGTGTCCTGGTACCGCGGCGTCGCGCGGGCCCGGTGGGTCAGCGCCGCCTGGCACTCGGCGTCGTGGACGCTGTTCGGCGTCGCGTACGTGGCCGCCGTCGTGTTCGTGACCGTCCGGCTCCACGCGTCCGCCGGCAGCGTGCTGCTCGTGCTGGCCGCCGGGGCCAACCTGGCCCGCTTCTTCGGCCTGACGGTCTCGGAGGCGAACTTCCTGCGCTGGACGCTGGACGCGACGCGCCGCCTCGTCTGGCTGGAGCGGTACGCGCGCGAGATCCCGGCCAGCGCCGCCGAGCCCGCCGAGGCGCCGACCCGTCTTCGCCAGGGCATCCGGCTGGAGGGCGTCTCGTTCCGGTACCCGGGCACCGACCCGCTCGTCCTGCGCGACGTGGACCTCGAGCTGCCCGCCGGCTCGGTGGTGGCGATCGTCGGGGAGAACGGGGCCGGCAAGAGCACGCTGGTGAAGCTGCTCTGCCGCTTCTACGAGCCCGCCGAGGGCCGGGTCACCGTGGACGGCGTGGACCTGGCGCGGATCCCGGCGGAGGCGTGGCGCTCGCGCCTGGCCGGCGCCTTCCAGGACTTCTGCCGGTTCGAGCTGCGGGCGGCGCAGACGGTCGGGCTGGGCGACCTGGAGCGGATCGAGGAGCGGCCGGCGCTGGAGACGGCCGTCGCCAGGGGAGGCGCCGGCGAGGTCGTCTCGCGGCTGCCGAGCGGCCTCGACACCCAGCTCGGGCCGACGTGGGACGAGGGTGTCGAGCTGTCGTTCGGGCAGTGGCAGCGCCTGGCGCTGGCCCGCGGCCTGATGCGCGACGAGCCGCTCCTGTGCGTCCTCGACGAGCCGACCGCGGCGCTGGACGCCGAGGCCGAGCACGCGCTGTTCGAGCGGTTCGCGGCGGCGGCCCGCGCGGACGGCGCCGAGGGCCGCGTCACCGTGCTGGTCTCCCACCGCTTCTCGACCGTGCGCATGGCCGACCTGATCGTGGTGCTCGACGGCTCGCGGGTGGCCGAGGTGGGCGGCCACGAGGACCTGATGGCTCGCGACGGCCTGTACGCCGAGCTGTACCGCATCCAGGCCCGGGCGTACCGGACCTGACGGGGCGATGGCGAGCCCGGCCTCCGCAAGGGGACCGGGCTCATGTCGGTGGAGGTCTTCCTCGGCGCCCCAGACGTTAGAGCCCTGGTCGCGGCCCGTCAATCGTCTCTGTGACTCCGCTCCGCCACGCAAGCTTGACGCGTAGCTGGCGGCGCGCTTGAGTACAGGCCATGAACACCCGCTGGGGGGTCGAACGGGGCGCCCTGTGGGCGCTCGACCTGCCCGCCGGCGACGGCGCCGCCCGCCCGCGACCGGGGATCCACTTCGCCCCGATCGGCGCCGCCGAGGCGGCCGTCCTGGCCGCGGCGATGCACCAGCCCGAGTCCGAGGTCGTGGCCCGCCTGGCCCGGGGCAGCCGGGTGATCGCGGCCTGGCAGGGCGGCGATCTGGCCAGCTACTGCTGGATCTCGGTCCACCGGGAGCACGTCGGCGAGCTGGCCCGGGACCTGCTGCTGCCCGCCGGCGAGTCCTACGTGTGGGACTGCGCGACGGTGCCGAAGCACCGCGGCCAGGGCCTGTACCGCAGCCTCCTGCGGCAGATCGCCGAGACGCTGGCGGCCGAGGGCCAGCGCCGCGTGTGGATCGGCGCCTCCACGACGAACGACGCGTCGAACCGGACGTTCACGACCGTGGGCTTCCTGCCGGCGGCGTCGGTCGTGTCGCTGCGCCTCGCCGGTCGGGGCGTGCTCCTCCGGTTCCGCGGCGCGCCGGGGGCCGATCCGGCGCTCGTCGCGGCCGCCCGGCGGGTGGTGACGGGACGCGACCCGGCGTTCCCGTAGCGTTCCGCCGAGTATGCTGCCGCGGGGAAGATGACCGACGACCGCACCCTCTACGTGGGGACCGACCACGCGCTCTATCGCGCCCGGCCCGGGGACGATGGGCGCTGGCGGGCCGAGGGCCTCGCGCTGGCGGGGCTGGGCGGCGTCAGGGGCCTGGTGATCGACCCGGACGACCCGCGCCGGTGGTGGGCGTGCACCGCGGACACCGGAGTGCTGTTCACGCGGGACGCGGGCGTCATGTGGCGCGAGTGCAACCGGGGCATCGACCGGCTGGCCGGCTGGTGCCTGGCCCTCGACCCGCGCACGGGCGAGCTCTGGTACGGGGCGGAGCCGGCCTCGCTCTACCGGAGCGGCGACGGCGGCGAGACGTGGACCGCCTGCCCCGGCATCGACGAGCCGGCGGAGCCGCCCGAGTGGGGCGAGGGGCCGCCGGCCGAGGAGCGGCACGTCCGCCACGTGGCCCTGAGCCCCGGCGGCCTGGTGCTGGCCGCCGTCGAGGAGGGCTGGCTCCTCCGCAGCGAGGATGGCGGCGCCTCGTGGACCCGGATCCGCGACGGGCTCGACCGCGACTGCCACGCCGCGACGCTGCTCCCGGGTGACTCCGACGTCGTCCTGGTGAGCACGGGCGCCGGCGTCCACCGCAGCGAGGACGGCGGCCGGACGTTCGCGCCCTCGTCGGACGGGCTGCGGCACCCGTACGTCACGCGGGTCGTGGTCCACCCGGACCGGCCCGAGGTAGCGTTCACGGCCGCGTCCCAGTGCGGGCCGCGGGCGTCAGCCGGGCGGCCGGAGGGCGCCGGCGGCGCCTGCTACCGCAGCGACGACGGCGGCCGCGCGTGGTGGCGGCTCACGGGCGGCCTGCCGGACGTGATGCGGCCGGCCCCCACCTGCGTCGCCGGCGACCCCGGCGACCCCGACTCGTTCTACGTCGGCACGGACGACGGCAGCGTCTGGCTCACCGAGGACGGCGGCGAGTCCTTCCGGATCGCGGTCGAGGGCATCCAGGGCTGGGTCAGGCACCTGCTGCTGGCCAGGAGGTAAGGAAAGGGATGGCGCAGACGCTGGCCGCTCGCCCGCTGGGCGACTCGGGCATCCAGGTCGCCGTTGCGGGCCTGGGCTGCAACAACTTCGGCATGCGGCTGAACGCTGCCGAGAGCGCGCGGGTGGTGCACGCCGCGCTGGACCTCGGGGTCAACCTGTTCGACTCCGCCGACGTGTACGGCATGGGTGAGAGCGAGCGGCACCTCGGGGCGGCGCTGAGGGGCCGGCGCTCGGAGGCCGTCGTCCTGACCAAGTTCGGCTCGCCGGCCGACCCGGAGCACCCCGAGCACAAGGGGGCGTCGCCCGAGCACGTGCGGCGCGCCGTCGATGCCAGCCTGCGCCGGCTGGAGATGGACCACATCGACGTGTACATGCTCCACCGACCCGACCCGGCCACCCCGATCGAGGCCACGCTGGAGGCGCTGCAGCGGCTGGTCGAGGAGGGCAAGGTGCGCGCGATCGCCAGCTCCAACTTCGCCGGCTGGCAGATCGCGGACGCCGACTGGACGTCGCGGGACCGCGGCTTCGCCCGGTTCGTCGCCGCGGAGAACCACTACAGCCTCCTGGAGCGGGCGGTCGAGCGCGAGGTGCTGCCGGCGTGCCACCGCTTCGGGGTCGGGTTCCTGCCGTTCTTCCCGCTCGCCAGCGGCCTGCTGACCGGCAAGTACCGGCGAGGCGAGCCGGCGCCGGAGGGAACGCGCCTGGCCCGGAGCCCGCGCGGCGCCCAGATGCTGGCCGACCGCAACTTCGACGTGGTCGAGGGGCTGGAGGCGTTCGCCGCCGAGCGGGGCACGACCCTGCTGGCGGTGGCGCTGGGCTGGCTGGCCGCGCAGGGCGAGGTGTCGTCGGTGATCGCCGGCGCCACGTCGCCGGAGCAGGTGGCCGAGAACGTCGCGGCGACGGCGTGGACGCCGGCCGAGGAGGACCTGCAGGAGCTTGACCGCCTCACCGCGAGCCGCCGCTGACGCTCCCGTGAGGGCCGCCGGCCTCCGGGCCGGCGGCGTTCTCCCCCACCAGTTGAACCTCGAGACCAGGACGGCCGCGGCCGCTGGAACAGACTAGCATCTGTCCCGCCGGAGGCAAGTTCCCTCTGCGATCACCCCCGGGGGCGGCCGGCCGGCGTCTCCGGCCGCGGCACGGTCGTACCCAGCAGCTGGGCGACCACCTCGACGGCCCGGTCCACGTCGGGCTGGTTGTCGGCGATGACGTCCGCGTAGAGGAACGTCTCGCCGATGCGCACGATCACGTAGGCCAGCGTCGCGCGGTCCAGCGTGAGGCGGGAGTCAGCGCGGGCCTCCTCCTCCGCCAGCAGCCGCTCGACCACCTCGATGACGCGCTGCTGGACGACGCCGCGCTTGGACGTCAGGATGCGCAGCGCCGCCTCCGGCTCCTCGTGGAGCATCCGGCGCAGCGCCGCCTGCGCGTGCACGTCGTGCAGGAAGTGGTGGACGACGCCGACCACCCGGGCCGGCCCGCTCAGGTCCTGCGTCGCCTCCACCGCCCGCACGATCGCCCGCCGCGTCAGGTACCAGAGGACGGCGCCCAGCAGGTGGTCGCGGCTGCTGACCTTGCGGTAGAGCGACGACCGGCCCATGCCCAGCTCGGCGGCCAGCGCCCGCATGTCCAGGCGGCGCATCTCCAGGAACGTCTGGAGCGCGGCGACGAAGATCTCGGGGGGCAGGTCGGCCGGGGGTCCGACGCCCTCCGGGAGGATGGTCTGGGCCGCCTCCCTCATCCCGCCGCCCTGATCGCGTAGGCGGTCCGACGGGCCAGCGCCATGATCGTGACCATCGGGTTGATGCCGGTCGCGGTCGGGAACGCGCTCCCGTCGCCGATCCAGACGCCCGGGCAGTCGTGGAGCTGGCCCGACGGGTCCGCCACGCTGGACGCCGGGTCCTGGCCCATCCGGCAGGAGCCCGTCTGGTGGGCGCTGAAGATCGGCATCGCGTCCGGCCGGACCGGGAGCGCCTGCAGCTCGCGGACGAACCCGTCGAGGTCGCCGCCCCGGCGCCAGGCCAGCGGCGCCCGGCTGAGCGCGTGGATCTCGCGGGCGCCGGCCGCCTCGTGGAGCCGGGCCACCGCCGCCAGGCCGCGCCGGAAGTTGCGCCGGTCGAGCTCGTCCTCCACCCGGTAGCTGTGCACGGCTTCGCCCGCCGCGTCCACCGTGACGCTGCCGCCGCCGTGGTCGCGGATGAGGAAGATCAGCGTCGAGGCGTTGCGCAGCTGCGTCATGGACTCCTTGTGCTGCGCGCCCGAGCGCCAGGGCAGGCTGGACGCGACCAGGCCCGGCGCGTACTGCACGCACTCGACGAGGAACCCGTGCCCCTCCTCGGCGTCCGCGAACTCGTCGCAGATGCCGGTCTGAGGAGCGCCCCACCAGGCGCGCTGCTCCTCCTCGTAGACGCCGTACAGCGCGGCGACCGGGTGGATGCGCAGGCCCTGACCC
>Ga0070717_10003032_pt1 | contig 11970 bp, 11 predicted proteins | sample LARL113metaG_FD_71366 | JGI IMG/M metagenome (GOLD analysis project Ga0070717, IMG submission 71366) | Corn, switchgrass and miscanthus rhizosphere microbial communities from Kellogg Biological Station, Michigan, USA - LAR L11-3 metaG | ecosystem: Host-associated > Plants > Roots > Rhizosphere ...
CCTGGCTCCTATCTCAGCGTACCGGTTCACTTTGTCGATCGCCTCAGGCCCAATCAGGGGACCCACAGCACACCTGGGATCAACGGCTGGTGCCACTGGCAGAGCGCGAATTTGCGACGCCAGGCGATCCAGGAAAGGATCCGTCACCTCCGCCGCGACAATGGTGCGGCTCGTTGCGGTACACTTCTGCCCGGCGTAGCGCATGGCTCCAGACGCAATGAGTCTGGCAGCCTGGTCGAGGTCCGCATCGGCGAACACCAGTGCTGCATTTTTCCCGCCCATTTCCAGTTGGTACTTGATGTTGCGCCGCGCGGCGCTCTCTGCAATCCCCATACCGACCGCGTTAGAGCCGGTGAAGGTGATGGCCCGGATACCGGGATGATCTGCGAGAGCAGCGCCGGTGTTGGAACCTTTTCCAAGCACCAGGTTGAGCACTCCCTTGGGCAGGCCTGCCCTAGCAAATATCCCTGTCAGGCGAGTCGCTACCAGAGATGCGGTCTCGGCTGGCTTCCAGATCACCGTGTTGCCATACGCCAGGGCCGGAGCAATCTTCCACAGGGGAATAGCGATCGGGAAGTTCCAGGGTGAAATCACAGCGACAGGTCCGAGCGGTTGGCGCAGCGAGAACTGGAGGCTCTCAGCGCGCTGGGCAGGAATGACCAGCCCCACCGGGTGGACCGCCTCTTCGGCGAAGTAGCGCAAGATCACCACCCCACGATCCACCTCCTGCGCAGCTTCTCCTATAGGCTTGCCCACTTCCAATGCAACCAGCGTGGCCAAGTCCTGTCGAAGCTCGGCTAGCAGGTGAGCGGCACGGTGCAGCACCTCCGCCCGTTCTGGGCCTGGGGTCCCCCTCCAGGCGGCAAAAGACCGCTGAGCGGCTTCGACAGCCCGGTCAATTACCTCTGGTTTACCCAGTGGAACACGGGCGAGCACCTGCGTCGAATCGGAGGGATTGACGTCTGCCGTCCATTCCCCGTCACTGGGAGTCAACCGCTCTCCAGCGACATAGTGCGATAACATATCCACACTCACAATCTCAACTCCATTCTAAGTATTGGACTTGGCTTCCTACGGAAGAGGCTGGAAGCCTCTGGTAAGGGAACCCTTATCCAGCAAACTTCGGTCTTTCCAGTCCTTTGATATCTTTCTTTACGCGGAAAAGATCACCAGCGTACGGTTGCAGCTTTCTTTGTTCTGCACTCAAAGCAGTCCAGGCAGAGGTAATATACAGTTCGTCTAAATGCTCTCCCCCAAAGGCGCAACTGGTGGGATATTGTACCGGCAACTGGATTACTCGTTCCACTTCTCCGCCAGGATCATAGCGAGTTATCTTCCAACCACTCCAGCGGGCACTCCAAATACAGCCCTCGCTGTCAATCGTAAGGCCATCTGGGACACCGGTTTCATCAGGGGTGTGAATAAAAGGCCGGCGATTTTCGATGGTGCCGCTCGCAGAGTCAAAATCATACACGTAAATCATATGCAGAGGCGAATCGGTGAGATACATGAGTTTGTTATCCGGGCTCCAGCTGATGCCGTTGGATATCTTGAGTCCCGTTTCCATCGTGTGAATAGAACCATCTGGATCGAGGCGGTAAAGACTACCTTCAGGCTCCTCGCACATCTTTGGAAGCCCGCACATCGTTCCTGCCCAGAAACGGCCCTGGCTGTCGACTGCACCATCGTTAAAGCGGGTGTGAGGTTTATGTGCCTCGGGGTCCGCGATCCAGCGGAGTCCTTGCTGCGGGTCCCAAAAAGCGAACCCGTTTTTCGTCGCCATAACCAGACCGCCGGAGGCCCGCAAGGCTAAAACTCCTACCGGTACGCCGACATCAAATACTTCATATTTTCCTGTCGTTGGATACAGCCGGCAAAAGCAGTTGCTTTCGATATCGACCCAGTAGAGCGCCCGCTCCTCTGAACTCCATACAGGGCATTCCCCAAGTTTGTTTTGTGCGGCCAGAACGTGTCCTACTTCATTCACTACAGAGATCTCCTTTTAACTACAGTTCGTCACAAACCAGGTTCGGCTACCAGTGAGGGTGGCCGAACCTGGTTGGATATTGCTGGGCGCTACTTCGACCTCGTCATTGATGTCGACCAGGCCTGGTGCGAACGAGGCGAGCTATACCGATACCGTGATTCCCCAGAGAGTCGTGAACGACTCCCCTGGCTGGAGAACTCGAAGACCCAACCCGTTGTTGAATGCGTTCGCCGCACAGGTGTAAGGCTCGATGGCAATACTGCGCCGCGCTGCGGACGCTGGCAGGGCATCTCCTGTGAACACCTGGAGGAACTGGTGATTAGAGTCCATAAACACCGTAACCTGGGGACTCCCTCCTGGCGCGGTCAGCTTGACGCGTGCGAACCCGTCCGCGTCGAAGATCAGGTCTGTGAAGCCCGTATCCATCTGGACATCGTCAATGGCATGCGGTGTGCGGAAATCGAACGGCGTGCCAGTTACGGGCACGGCAGGCGGGATCGGTATGAGTCGAGCGTTCGTGAGGAAATACGAGTTGGCCGGGAGCAGCAAGGTGTCAGGGTTGATCAAGTCGGTACCGACGGTGAGGTACGGGTGATGCCCGTGGCCGTAGGGTAACGCCGTCGAGCCGATGTTCTGTGCGACTGTCTGCACCTCGAGCCCACGATCTGTCAGCGCATACGTTTCTTGCAGTGATAGTACGAATGGATAACCATCCTGGGCATGCAGTACGAGAGACAAGATCACGCGATGGCCCTCGTTCCTTACCCGGAGCCAGTTCATCCAACGGGTAAGCCCGTGGATAGCGTTCTGCCTGGCGGGTTCGCTCAGCGGAAGTTGCTCCGTCATGCCGTTGAATACGTACGATCCCATGTCGATGCGGTTGGGGAACGGGATCAGCACCTGCCCTTCCGAGAACATCGACATCTGGTCCTGGCTGAAGGTGAAGAGGAACTCCTGCCCGCCGACTTCGAAAACGCGAAGAGTTGCGCCGACTTCAGTGATGACTGCGCTCATGTTACCGCGATGAATCTCAAACTGAAGTCCTGATGGCAACGACTCTTCTGATGAACCCCCTGCCCCGATTGCATAAGTTGTATTCGGAGTAGCCAGGGTCAGGGCCGAGGTGAGTGAGATTGCGGTGCCCCCAATAATGGTGCCGCTGAGGAGCTTGCGCCGCGAGAACTTGCTGTCAAGAACGTCGTTGTTTTCCATGAGTTACCCCCTTTCCTCGAAGGTAATCTGTAGTTTACAAATCGTTACCCGGCTAGAGAGGCCTACTTACAGAACAACTCAAAACTACAAAACGACATTAAACGGTTGTCTGTGCAGAACGTACTCACGGGGTGCGACGTGGTCAAGGTTACTGAGAACTGGCCGCGGCTATGCGGTACTCGCGCATGACCAGTTCGTTCAGCTCCTCCAATGACGTCTCAGCTCTTCGCTTGTCCAGCGTGATGGTGCCATGCTGGAGCAGGTTCACGCGGTCGCAGATCTCGAGGACCTGGGCGTAGTTGTGCGCGATCATGATCATCGAGACTTCGCCTGCGGCTTTCAGTTTGCGTATGAGATCCAGGATAAGGGAACCTTCCCTGGCGCCCATGGCGGCCAGAGGCTCGTCCAGCAACAGAATCCTGGCATTGGAGTAGACCGCGCGGGCGATCGCGATGGCCTGACGCTGGCCACCCGAGAGCTTGGCAACTTCGGTGTCGACCGATTGAATATTGATGCCGATTTTCGCGAGGTGGTCGCGTGCTTGCTCGCGCATTGCCCGGTTGTTCAGCAAGGGCAAAGGCTTCAGGAGCAACTCTCGTTTGAGGAACATGTTGTGGTACACGGTAAGCTCATTGACGAGCGCCAGGTCTTGATATACGGTCTCGATGCCGAGTGAGCGGGCATGCGTTACGGAGTGCAGCTTGACCTCCTGGCCATTGACAAAGATTTTGCCGTCATCTGGCTGGACGAAGCCGGTCAGGATCTTGATCAAGGTCGATTTACCGGCGCCATTGTCACCAACCAGGCCCAGAACCTCTCCCTTCATCAAATGCATATTTATATCGCGCAAGGCTTTGACTGCACCAAAGCTCTTGACTATGTGCTCCGCTCGTATCACGTCTGGAGCTTCTTGTGACTCTATCATTGCCGACCTGCCTCTCGTAACAACCGTAGACGGACGTTAAGTATCATTGCGATCAAGATCGCAGCGCCCAGAATTATGTCGAAGGTGAAAGCGCTCACTCCCAGGAGGGTGAAGCCATCATTGAGGATAGAGAGTACCAGGACACCCAGGAAAGCGCCCACAATCGTGCCTAAGCCGCCCATCAGCGAGGTTCCACCGATGACGGCTCCGGCCACCGCCATGAACATGATATTTGTGCCACCCGCCCCCGGATCGATGGATGTGATGCGGAACCCCTCCAGGATACCCGCGAAGCCACCGAATACGCTGCACAGCATGAAGTTGCCGATCTTGACTCTGTTGACGCTGACGCCGGTCTCGCTGGACCCGAGCAGGTTGCCGCCAGTCGCGACCGTGTGCAGGCCCCATTTAGTAAAGGAGAGCACAATCTGCATCACAATAGCAATGGCGATAGCCCAGATGATCTCCGAGTACGGGCTGTTGCCAAAGACCTGGTTGAAAGCTCCCACTACCGGTGTGAGTACGGGAAAGCCCTGGGAGATGGTGAGGGTAATCCCATTTATCAGGAAGAGGGTGCCCAGCGTGGTGATGAAGGACGGCACCTTCAGCAGCACGGTGACCAGGCCATTGAACAGTCCCACGACCGCACTTGCCAGCAGGCCGAAGATGATACCTACCCATATCGGTAAGCCTGCCTGGTAGGTAAAGTACATAATGAAAGGGGCAAAGGCAAAGACCATGCCGGCCGAGAGGTCGATCTCACCACAGATGAGCAGCATGACTTCGCCAGCGGAAATGATAGCTGTTGCTGCTACGAATTGAGAGATCGTGCGGATGTTGGCTTGCGTAAGGAAATTCTGGTTGGAGGCCTGGAAATACACGACCAGGATGATAGCAACTACAATGATACTCGCCTCGCGCCGTCTCAAGAGGATACCGGCCAGGTTCGACCAGAATGCTCGCCCACCTCGTTCCTTTTCCGGCTCTGTCTTTTGAGCGGCGGCGCTCGGGAGAACGTTTTTGGCCATTCATCTACTCCTTCATGATGTAAAGATGCTTCCTTGCCATGGCCCGATGCTGTTTCAGGTACAAAAAGATAAGATGATTACGAATCTGTAGAGGCACTCCTCGCGGGTGCCCCTACAGTTCACCGCGCGGAACAGTTCATACTCTTTTCCTTTGGGATTGAACCTATTACGGCGACACTACTTTCTGCTGGCTGGAACTTCCCTCGAAGCGCGTCTGGGTGTTCAGGTAAGGTCCAACGTTGTTCTTGGCGACGAAGAGCAGTCCTGTATTCGTGTTTGATGGGAACATGAGCCCGCCTGACAGCTTGTACAGGAACAGCTGGATCACGGGAATGAAGCCCTGCAGGTAGGGCTGCTGGTCGATTGTGAAATCGAGATTGCCTGAATTGATCTCCTGGAGCGTCTTGGGCAGCAGGTCGTAGCCTCCGGCATGCACGCCCTTGGCGGCCAGCCCATACTTCTCCATGATCTGGCTCGTACCCTGCGTACTACCAGCGTCAACGGCGACCATGCCTTTGAGACTCCGATGCCCCAGGTAGTAAGCCTCGATGCGAGAAAGCTCGTCATTGACCGCGGCACCGGTGGCAACCTCCGTGAAGCTGATCGACGGAATGGTAGACAGGATGTCTTTGATCCCGTCGATGCGGGGCTGGATGTTCAGCGAACCCGGAGTTGCGATGAACCCGACGATATCCCCCGAGGGGACGAGCGAGGCAATGCGCTTGCCCAGCTGCTGACCGGACGCGCGGAGGTCCTGCCCGATGTAAGCCATGCGAGCATTGTTACTGGTGGCGGGCGCATCGGCATTATAGGCGAGGACAGGAATGCCCGCCGACAATGCCGCCTCCACAGGGGCGTTGAACGCCGTGGGATCAATGATTGAGACCGCGATGCCATCGGCCTTGGCTGCGATGGCGGCGTTCATCGCGTTAACCATCTCGGCGACGGTACTGGTCTGCGAACCCGTCCACTGGTTTTTGCATCCCACGAGGGCACACGCGTCCGAGATGCCGTATTGGGTGGGAACGAAGAATGGGTTGGTCGTCACGTGGTTGACAAATACGAAATTCCACTGAGGGTGGCTGGGAAAGTTCCCTCCACCCGAGGGTGTTGTAGACGACGGGCTGGTGGTGCCTCCGCAGGCTGCCAGCGCTGATGCCAGGGAAGCGCCAGCGGTGCCGGACAGGGCAGCTTTCAGCAGGCTACGTCGCCTGATAGACAAACTCGAGAAGTATGCCGAAATGTTTGATCCTTCCATGGATTTACCTCCAATTCCAAAACCTGTGTGTTAAGCCAAGGGAACCGAGAGGCCAATAACTAAATAAACAAACTACAAAAGAGCCGACGATGAAGCTAGAAACACCTTCTACCTGTTAACTACGCTTAACTTCACTCCTTTCTCACATAATCTGCAGCCAAGGCACGCTGGATGTCTTCGGTCGTCAGGATAATCAACTTCCGCATAGCCACTTCTGCTGCCTGCTCATCACGGTTGCGAATAGCCTCGGTAATTGCCCAGTGTAAGGGCATGGCATTCTGGTTAGCCCCGGGGAGCTGTGACGTGATGATACGGCTTGCGCGCAGGGGAGTGTCGAGCGTGGCCATGATCTTTTGCAAAAGTTCGTTATGAACGGCTGAGCATATCGCGGTGTGAAATTGTAAATCTGCAGGAATGTAGAGTTTGATGGAGTCAACTGCATCCTGCAGGCGCTGGCAACAGTGTTCAATCCAGGCCGCCTCCTCGGCAGTGGCACGCGTTGCCGCATATTTGGCAGTCATGGGCTCGAACATGAGGCGGATCTCGCAGACAGCCTGGAGAAATGATCTATCGAACCCGATCTCGTACTGCCAGGCGATTAGGTCAGGATCGAGGAGGTTCCAATCGGTGCGTGGACGCACTCGCGTGCCTGTTTTGGGGCGAGACTCGATAAGACCCTTCGCACCAAGCATTTTAAGCGCTTCTCGCAGGACGGGCCGGCTTACGTTAAATTGAAGACTCAGTTCAGGCTCACTCAACAAAGCATCACCTGGTTTGAAATCGTTGCGCATAATACTCAAACCGATCTCTCGAACGACCTGCTCAGGCAGGTTCTGTCGCTGAAGTGAAGTAAATGCTTTTGCCATCGCCCCCATATTTGTCATACAATCATATCGTATAATGGTAAAATAGTACACTAGCACCAGCTCGGTGTCAAGCTGTTTGTGGCTCAAAATGGGGACAGAACGACGCTCACAGTAGGCCAACTGGTGAATGGAGCATCAACGTCGATTCGGACACGGGCTGCCAAACAGTGAGGCAAAAACATGGGGCGTCACGTCTGTCAGGAGTTATGTACCCAGAGCGAGGGAGAGGTGAGTATCGCATGAAAATTGTCGATGTCAAAAGCTACGTGTTGGGTACGGCGTGGCGAAATCTTACGTTTGTGCAAGTCATTACAGATGATGGGCTGGAAGGTGTCGGCGAGGTACGCATGGTGAACCATACCGATGCCTTATTAGGCTATCTTGCGGAGGCTGTGCCGAACCACGTGCTTGGTCACAACCCGGCGAATATCGAGGATTTGGTGCAGCGCATGTATCGGAACGACTATGCCCGCGCCGGTGAGATCGCAATGTCTGCCATCGCAACCATCGAGATTGCCTGCTGGGATATTGTGGGACAAGCTCTTGGTAAGCCGGTGTATCAACTGCTTGGTGGTGCGGTACGTGATCGAATCAAGGCGTACGCCAATGGCTGGTACACGGTCGAACGCACTCCCGATGAATTTCACCAGGCTGCCAAACGAGTGATCGAGAAAGGGTATCGAGCGCTCAAGCTCGATCCGTTTGGCGCGGGCTTCTATGAACTTGATCGAGCCGAGAAGAACCAAGCGATAGCGTTGGTAGAGGCGGTACGGGACGCCGTCGGCCCGGATACCGAACTCCTCATCGAAATGCACGGGCGCTTTAATCCAGCCACCGCCGTGGAGATAGCGCGTGAACTGGAGCCGTTCAAGCCAGCCTGGATCGAGGAACCCGTTCCACCCGAGAATCTCGCTGCACTGAAAAGGACGGCAGAAAAGGTTTCAATCCCTGTTGCTACAGGCGAGCGCTTGCATACTCGTTATGACTATCGTACACTGTTAGAGTTGCAGGCTGCGGACATTATTCAGCCAGATATTACTCAATGTGGGGGACTTCTTGAAACCAAGAAGCTAGCCGCCTGGGCAGAAATCTATTACGTTTTGGTCGCGCCGCATAATGTTGGTGGACCTGTATCGACAGCGGCTGCCCTCCATTTTGCGGCCTCCACCCCTAATTTCAAGATTCAGGAGCATTTCAACGACTTTGCAGAGGAATGGGTGAAGGCTGCTGCGCCAGGTAATCCGGAGGTAGTGGATGGATACTTTGCGCTACCTCAGGGGCCAGGACTAGGTGTCAGGCTCAACCTGGATGTTATCAGTGAGCATCCACAACAGCGCATTTTTTTCAACCTGTTCGCAGAGAACTGGCACTTCCGCCAGGCCTTGCAGCCATCTCCATCTCAGAATGAGCAGATGTCTCAACACGATAGTGTCAAGGAATCCTGATTGGCCTAAGTGCCTACTTATCGTTCGGTAGATAACTAGAGAAAGAGTGCATGTTATGAGGATGGCGCAAACGTTACTGCGTGAACTTGGACTGCCAGAGGGTGATCGTCATGATCTACCTACTTCGACAGGGTCTTTCCCGGATGGGGCACACTATCGCGTGGAGATTCCGAGTGTTGAAGGCCCGGCGGCGTTGCGTGCTGTAATCGAAGCTGCTGAGGGGAGTGGCGCTTCCATCCATCGTGTTTCGCAGGGAAGTGGCATTATGCTACTCAGCGATTCTGAAATCAGCGAGATGGTTCAACTCGGATACAGACACGGCATCGAAGTCTGCCTTTTCGTAGGTCCTCGCGCTCCATGGGAAGGCACGGCACAAGCCCTGACCCCTGATGGTAAGCACTTCGGCTGGCGGCACACTGGAATGGATCAGCTCGTATACGCATTCAGCGACGTCGAGCGTGCGGTGCAGCTTGGCCTGCGCAGTGTTCTCGTTGCCGATGAAGGCCTCCTGTGGCTCATTGACCAGGCACGCCAGCGAGGGCTGTTACCCCGCGACCTGGTCGTTAAGGCCTCGGCGCTGCTTGGTGCAGCCAATCCCCTGGGTATCAAGCTGCTGGTCGATCACGGGTTGAACACGATCAACGTTGCCTCTGATATTTCCCTGGCGCGGCTGGCGGCATTGCGCCAGGTCGTTTCGATACCCATAGATCTCTACATCGAGAGTCCCGATGGCCTGGGAGGATTCACCCGTTACCACGAGATCGCTGAGATTGTCCGCGTGGCCGCACCTATTTATCTCAAGTTCGGGCTGCGCAATGCACCGAACATCTACCCCAGTGGCGTACATCTCGAACAGGTAGCGGTGCAGACTGCCCGTGAACGTGTCCGCCGTGCCTCGCTGGGGCTTGAGATGCTGGCACGCTCGTCACAGGACCTCAAAACGTCACAGCCTGGCGCGCCCGGGTTAGGCATACCTGTGCCGCTGTCTAGCCGCTGATGATAGGCGCGTATGGGCGCGATAAATCGGGCCCCTACTGTTGAGATTCTTTCACGCTGTGAGGTATCAGTATGAAGAAAGCAGGGGATTTGATGCAACCGCTGCTCGGACGAAAAGCCCTGGTGACGGGTGCTGGTATAGGCATCGGCCAGGGAATCGCGCTGGAACTGGCCCGTCAAGGCACTACGGTTGCGGTTCATTATGCGCACAGTGAGCAGGGTGCTCTTGAAACCATAGCTGAGATTCAATGCAGTGGTAGCAAAGCTATCATGCTGGCTGGCGATCTCGGTCAGGTGAGCGAATGCAAGCGCATAGTGGTCGAGGCTGCCCAGGCCCTTGGGGGACTCGACATCCTGGTGAACAATGCAGGCGTCACACGGGCCCTGGATTTTCGCGATACCAGTGAAGCTATTTACGATGAAGCGTTTGATTTGAACATGAAAGGTTACTTTTTCTGTGCGCAGTCTGCCCTGCCTTTCCTGTTGCAGCGAGCCGGGAGTAGCATCATCAATATTACCTCGATGCATGCTTCTGGCGGTTTCCCACGTCATGCCGCGTATGCTGCAACAAAGGGGGCGATCAATGCCTTCACGCGTGAACTGGCGATCGAGCTGGCTCCGCAGCGTATCCGCGTGAATGCAGTTGGACCCGGAATCATCGAGGTGCCCCGCTACTTCGCGATCCCTGGGTATACGACGGAGTTTGGAAATACAATTGTGCCCTGGGGACGCGTCGGACGGCCTGCAGACGTGGCTGCCGCCGTTGCTTTCCTCGTTTCCGACGCTGCTGACTTCATCACCGGACAGATTCTCTATGTAGACGGGGGGACGACTGCCCGCGTTGGCCTCTGGTGGGATCAAGGAGATACGCCACAGTAACCTTTTGCGAAGACAACGCACTCTTTAATTTTACCTCGTACTTTTTTCTCAGCTCGACTTTGTACATTTTGGGGGAAAGAACCGGGCATGAAAACTTCTTGAGGTAAGATAGAAGCTGATCAACGCCCTATCTCACCCAGGAGGATGTTCATGCCTTTCCCGATCCCATTAGAGAAGTTCTGACGGTCTTTCGCAGGGACGCCGCATAGTCGCCGCAGCCCTGCGTGCCAGCGGCAACGACCAGGCAACCAACTGGAGTAGCTTCCATCAGGTCCTCAATCGAGCACGATGGTCTCCTCTAGCGGTGAGTCGCCAGTTGCTCTTGCTTCTCGTCGAGACCTGTGTGCCAGCCGGAGCTAAATAAAACGTCGAAACACAAGCGGGAAATGTCATAGAATAGGGGGCAAAATCACCACGCAAAGAGGACCGAAGATGAGTCGACCCAGCGAAGTGTACGTGCGCCCGTTGAGCGAGGAAGAACAGCAGTGGGTACAGAGGATTTATCATCAGACGACGGATGCGATGTTGAAAACCCACTGTCATATCATTTTGCTGTCGGTCCAACGCTAGAGCGTCCCACAGATTGCTGGCCTGGTGTTCTACAGTGAAGATATGGTAGCCGATACCATCCACACATGCAACCAGGGGGGGGCTGCAAGGCATCATTCCTCAGCCGAAAGGCGGGCGGCCTGCCAAGCTCACCGCTGAGTGGTTGAAGCAGCTGCTGGAATTGGTCGAAAGTGATCCGCGCGACCTGGGATATGGCTTTTCGAGTTGGACGGCTGGGCTGCTGGCCGCTGCGCTGGAAGAGCGGACGGGGTTGGAGGTGAGCGAAAGCTGTGTGCGGCGCACCTTGCATCAGCAGGATTACACCGTGCAACGTCCCGTGCTCACGATGAGCAGTCCTGACCCAGAGTATGCGCAGAAGCGCTCCACTAGTGAAGATCTGCAACGACGCGCCGAAGCGGGTGAAATTGACCTGGACTACGAAGATGAAGTGGATCTGGCTTTGCTGCCGGGCGTGATTCGGTGTTGGAGCAAACGTGGCTGCCAACGCAAAATCGAGACACCCCGCCAAAACAAAAAGCAGTATGGGGCTGGCTTGATCCACTGGGTCAGTGGCAAGCTCTACTAGGCAGTCAGCGAGCACAAGGACAAGGCCTTGTTTCGCTCGGTGCTCACGCAGTTGATCCCGGATGCTCAAGCGTCTGATGAAGCGCCGCCTCGCAAGAAGTACGTGGTCGTCGACAAGTATCGCATTCACTTCACCAAAGCGGTCCAAGCCTGGCTGACTGAACATGCCGATGAGGTCGAGTTGGTCCGGTTGCCGACCTACTCGCCCAATTTGAATCCCGTGGAGCGCTTCTGGAAACA
>Ga0070717_10003034_pt1 | contig 11968 bp, 14 predicted proteins | sample LARL113metaG_FD_71366 | JGI IMG/M metagenome (GOLD analysis project Ga0070717, IMG submission 71366) | Corn, switchgrass and miscanthus rhizosphere microbial communities from Kellogg Biological Station, Michigan, USA - LAR L11-3 metaG | ecosystem: Host-associated > Plants > Roots > Rhizosphere ...
CGTTCTGCGGGAGGTCCCCCACCCCGAACTTGTCAAACAGCGCCCGCAGGTGGAGCTTGACTGCGGGGATCGACAGGAACAGCCCCTCGGCGATCTGACGATTGGACGCCGGTGCGGCGAATGGATCGCCCCCCAACAGCGGTCGGCAGAGCGCGGTGAGCACTTCGCGCTGGCGGACCGAGAGATCAACGGTGACCGGCACCGCGTGGATGGCTACGGCGGTGGCGCGATGCTCGCCGTCGGTGGGCCGGCGCACCAGCACGATCGTCCGCCCGAACTGGAGGCGGTCCCCGTCGCGCAGCCGCCGCCGGCCATGGACGCGCTCCCCGTTGACGTAGGAGCCGTTGCGTGACAGGCCGTCGTCCACGAGGGTGAGCTCGCCGCCCATCTCCTTCAGCTCGGCGTGCAGCCCGGACACCTGGTCATCCCAGTGGATGCACAGCGCCGCCTCTGCGTTGCGACCCACCGTGAACTCGCCGCAGAGCGTCACGGTCTCGAGCCGGCCCTCGGCGTCGCGGTACACCAGAAAGGAGTGGTCCTGACGCTCGGCGTGGATGACCGCCTGCAACTCGACCGGCGTGAGCGGGCGTGGCTGCCCGTCGATGCCGTGGGTCCCCATGGCTCCGGGAATACTCCAAAGCGCCGGCGACGTCAAGCGCGACGAGCGTCCCAGCGTGATCATCACCCCGCGCGCCGAGACACCTCGTCCCCCTTCGGAAATGTGTGGTTTCAGCCTCGCCAATCGGGGTAATCGCTCGCTGCATCTGTACGAGAGAGGGCACCCGCATGGCTTCACGCAATCCCATACAGCTCCAATCCGCGCTCCGGCGTCTGCTTCGAGACCGCGAGCACGATGCCCCGTCATCTTCCGGCGGTCGGCGTCGTAAAGGCATGGACGGCGCAGCGCCGGCGCACCCGTCCAACTCCGTGCAGCGCGAGATGGACTGGTTTCGCCGTAGCCAGGGACTTCCGTACTGGCACCACGATCGCCGTTCTGACTGACCGCGCGCCGCGCCGACGCGCATCGGCCGCAGCGCGGCGCTGCGTTCTGTGAGCCGGCGGTCCTGGCGGGTAGTGGCCCGTAGAACAATCGTGGAGGAGGTACCGCGATGGCCAAGGACCATGGACCAAGCGTGAAGGACGACAAGCAGTACGAGGGCCTGCGCCACAAGGGGATGAGCAAGTCTCGCGCTGCGGCGATCGCCAACACCCCAGACGCCTCCCGGAAGGGCGGCAAAAACTCAAGCAGCGGCGGCAGCAGCCAGAGCAGCAAGAGCAGCGGTTCGGGCAGCGGCGGCAACCGCGCCCAGAAGCAGGCGGCCGGCCGCAAGGGCGGTAAGACGTCGAGCTGACACCCCCGCCGCCTGACCCGCGGCGGTTCGTCCCCGGACCGCGCGGGCGGGCGGGCGGGCACGGTTTGCCAACGGCCGGCACGGGCTAGTCGTCGCTCACTATGTCTTCATCTCCGCAGCGCGGGCGGCGCGCGAACGTGAACGGGACTGCGCCCGTTCGCCCCGAGTTCGATCCACGGGTCGCGTATCGGGCCGTCGTCCTCGCCTTGGGCTTGCTGGCTGCCGGGCTGCTGTTCGCGCAACTGGTCCAGATCGTCATGCTCGTGACGGTCGCGCTCGTTATCGCCGTGCCCCTCGCGGCGTCCGCCACGTGGCTACGGCGCTTTCACATTCCCCGCGCGCTTGGCGCCGTCCTCTCCTTGCTGACCGGGGCCGCCATCACCGGCCTGCTCCTGACCGTCGTGGTGCCGACGTTCGTCAGCCAGGTCAACGACTTCGTTACCCAGCTGCCAGCCACCGTCGCCCACCTCGAGCATCAGATCAACCATCTGCTGGGGCTGCGCCCAGGGACCACGACGCAAGCGGTGACCCGATTCGTCCACCGCTACACGCACCATCCTGCCGTCCTGCTCGGTCCGCTGACCACCATCGGTGTCTCGATCGCCACCGCGGTGGGCGCGATCGTGGTGGTGCTCATCAGCGCGCTCTATATGGCCATCAGCCCCGATCCGCTGGTCAACGGGTTGGTGCGCCTGTTTCCCGTGTCTCGGCGCCCCGACGTGTTGCGCACGCTGGAGCGAATTCGGCTCGCCTGGCTGGCCTGGCTGCGCGGCATCGCGCTGGACATGCTGGTCCTCGGCGGCCTGTTGTTCCTTGGCATGCAGCTCATCGGCCTGCAGTTCGCGGCCGGCTTCGCCATCTTCTCGGCGCTCATGACGGTGATTCCGAACTACGGCTCGGTCATCAGCGCCATCCCCCCCATCGCCTACGGCCTCACGAACTCCTTCCATCTGGGGGTGCTCGTGGCGATCGTCTACGTCGTCGTCAATCAGATCGAGGGCAACGTTGCGCTGCCGCTCATCATGGGCCGATCGGTCAGCCTGCACCCGGCGGTCATCGCCCTCGGCGTCCTCATCGCCGGCACGTTGTTCGGGATCGTGGGGCTCTTCATCTCGGTGCCGTTGATCTCGCTCACCCTGATCCTCGTAGACGAGCTCTGGGTCAAGCCTCACGGCTCGGCGAGCGGACCTCTCAAGGATCCCGGAAAGGCGGGCGCGTGAGAGAGCAGGAGATCGACCGAGGCGCGTTGAGCACCGCCGCCCGCCCCATGGATCCGATGCCCGCCCGGCGCAGCGCGCGTGGCGAGCGCGCCGTCTACGGGGCCATTCTGCTGGGCGCCGTCCTCGTCATCGCCGGGCTCGTGGCCGAGCAACTCGTCTCCCTGATCCTGGTGACGATGCTGACCATCATCGTCAGCCTGCCGCTGTCGGTCTGCGCGGAGCGATTGGCGCCCCTGGGCATTCCTCGCCCCCTGGGCGCGCTCATCGGGCTGGTCGCCGGGCTCGCCCTCCTGGCCGCAGGACTGGCGCTGCTGCTGCCGCCGCTGATCGAGCAGGCACAGAAGCTGGTCACCGATGCGCCGCAGCTGCTGCGCCTCGCCGAGGTCAAGCTGAGCGCCATCACCGGAGACCGTCCCGGCCACGTCGCCGCCCAACTCCAGCACGACCTCACGACGTTCGTCCGGGATCCATCCGGACTGCTCGGGCCGATCACCACGGTCGGCGCGAGCGTGGCCAGCATCGTGGGCGGAGTGGTCATCGGCCTCATCACGGCCTACTACATCGCCGCCCAGTCCGAGCCGCTGACCAACGGCCTGCTCAGCCTGTTCAGCTCCGGGACGCGGCCCGGGGCGGCGGCGACCCTGACGCGCATCCGCGCGGCGTGGCTTGGCTGGCTGCGCGGGCTGGCGATATCGATGGTGCTCATCGGCGTCATGCTCTACGTCGCCCTCGGCCTCATCGTGGGCCTCCCGTTTGCGCTCGTGTTCGCGGTTTTGAGCGCGTGCGCCGAGGTGGTGCCGTATCTCGGCGCGCTGGCCAGCGGCATCCCCCCGGTCGCCTACGCCCTGACGATCTCCCCTAGCAAGGCCGTGGTGGTGCTGATCGTCTACATCCTCGTCCACCAGGTCGAGGCCAACGTCATCGGGCCGCTGGTGATGGCGCGGGCGGTGCGTCTGCACCCGGCGGTTATCGCCGTCGGCGTGGTGGCCGTCGGCGAGGTGTTCGGGCTGCTCGGCCTCATCATCGCCGTGCCCATCCTCTCGCTCATCGCCATCCTGGTCGACGTGCTCTGGATCGCGCCGCGGACGTGATCCTCTCAGCCGGACACCCGGGCCTCGGCCCGGGCGTAGGCCATCTGCAGGACCTCTGATCGCAAGAAGATCACGAGCACGGCGCACACCCCGCGGGTGACGCGCGGAAGGATGAACAGCGAGGCCGCCCGCCACACATCCCGCGGCAGCTCACTCCTCGTTGCGGCGCACCAGCGGCAGCACGAACCACAGTCCGACAATCACCGCCGCCGCCAACACGCCGACGATCGCGGGCGCCGCGCCCCCGACGACGAAATCCGAGACGAGGATCAGGATGCCGACGAACCCGACGCCCAGGCATGCCATCCCGGCGATCGCCAGCGAGTTCCCCATGCGGACCAGAAAGGGCTTCTCGCCGTGTCGAAACAGGACCCGGTGATGAATCGGCGGCGCCAGCAGCAGAAACGCTGCGAGCGCGACCACCAGCAACGTGACGAAGTACACCGTGCGCTCGAATTCGTCCACCCGCTTCCAGCCCTGGTTGAACGGCAGGATCAGCAGGAAGGCGAACATCACCTGGATCCCGGTCCCGGCGATGCGCAGCTCGTTGAGGAGCTCGACGGTGTTGCGGTCCAGCCGTTGCGGCTGGGTCTCGTCGCGTTCGGCCTCTGCCGCTTCCGAGTTCTCGGTCACGCTCAGCGAAGGGGCGTGTCACCCAGTTTTTCGCACAGCTCCGCTACTGACTCGAAGACCGCCGCCGCGCCGGACTCCGTCAGCTCGGCGTGGCAGAAGCCCCCCGTCATCACCGTCAGCGTCGATACTCCGGCGCCCGCGGCCGCCTTGACGTCCCACGGGGTGTCGCCCACCATGACCGCATCGTCGGGATTGCCGTCCACGCGCTTGACCGCGGCATGCACCAGGTCGGGCGCTGGCTTAGTGGACTCCACATCCGCCGATGTCGTCCACGCGTCGGCGAGCTCCCGCGCGTCCAGCAGATCGAGATAGGCATCCACCTCGCCCGCCTTGGCCGAGCTGGCGAGGACCACGACGTGGCCGCGCTGCTTGAGCGTTTCGATCAGCTCACGAGATCCGTCCATCGTGCGCACCTCGCCGATCAGCGCGGCGTACGCCTGACCCTCGGCGTCGCGGATGTCGTCGCCGAGGCGGGCCTCGACGTCCTCGCCACACAGCGCCGTGACCACCTGGTCGCCGCCCATCCCGATGTGACGGTGGATGCGCCAAATCGGCAGCACGATGTCGTGCTCGGCGAAGGCTCGGAACCAGGCGAGGGCGTGGTGGTAGTTGGTGTCCACCAACGTGCCATCGATATCGAGTACGGCCGTAGCCATTAGCCACGGCCTACCCGATCACCATCGGTCCAAGCAGGCCTGAGCCTCACTGGCGCCCGCCGACCCCCGTGAGGAACTCCCTCACCCGTGCGGGTCCGCTCGTCGATCGCGCCAGCGGCGCGGTACGGTCATCGGCGCCTCGGCGCATGCCCTCGACCAGTTCGCGGATCGCTTCCGTCGCGGTGTGCCGCGGCGACCAGCCAAGCTCGCTGTGAGCCCTTTCGGTGCTCATGAGCGGGACGCCGAGGCCCATGTCGACCCATCCCGGCTCAGCCGGCTGCAGCCGCATCCGGTAGGTGGCGGCCGCGACGGCGCGCACGAGTTGCGGCGATACCCGGACCAGCCGGGCACCGAGCATCCCGGCCAGCTCCTCGGGACCGATCTCCGGTTCTGCGGCGATGTTGAAGGCGCCCGCGCAACCGGAGACCACGGCAGCGCGATAGGCCTCGCCTACATCGTCGGAATGAACCGCCTGGAAGCGCAGCCCGGCTACGTCCGGGAACACCGGCACCAGCGAGGACCGCAGCAGCGCAGCCGGAACGAGCGGACCCAGAAACAGGCGACGGATCTCGGTCGCCGCCTCGCGCTTGAAGATGAGCCCCGGCCGCAGCCGCACCACGCGCAACCACGGATGCTCGGCCTCCAGGCGGTCGAGCTGGCGCTCCACCTCGGCCTTGTGTCGCGAGTAGAACGACGTCGGGATCCCGTTGGTCGGCCAGCTCTCATCGACGCGCCGGTCCTTCGGCCCCGGCGAATATGCGCCGACCGATGACGCGTAGATCAATGCAGGGACGCGGGCGGTCACCACCGCCTCAAACACGCGGGCGCTGCTGTCTACGTTGACGCTTCTGGTCAGGCCCTCGTCGCGACCGGGCTGGATCAGCCAGGCCAGGTGGACGACGGCGTCGGCACCCGCAAACAGGGCGGCGAGATCGTCGGTAGCGATGTCGGCGCGGACGAACCGCGCGCCCTCGAGATCGCGGCCGGGGTCCCGGCGCGCCACCGCGATCACCTCGCTGACGGCGCTGTCAGTCGAAAGTGCCCGCAGGACGCTCGTGCCGACATTCCCGGTCGCGCCGGTGACGACAACCCTCATGTCTTGGGGGCGTCCCGCAGCGGCAGATAGGGCTCCTCGTCGGCGGGGTGCCCTCCGACGATCTGCCGCTCGCGCTGCATCTCGGCATTGAGCTCGGCGCCGAGAAGAATCACGACGTTGGTCAGCCACAACCAGACCAGGAACGCCACGACCGAGCCGAGCGCTCCGTACGTCTTGTTGTAGGAGGCGAAATTCGCTACGTAGAAAGCGAACGCGCCCGACACAACGATCCACGCCAGCACCGCGAAGATCCCGCCCGGCGTGACCCATCGAAAGCCGGGTTGCCGCACGTTGGGACCGGTGTAGTAGAGGATCGCCAGGATGAGCGCCACGATCAGCAGCATCACCGGCCATTTGGCGATGTCCCAGATCAGCACTGCAGAGGACCCGACCCCGATCACCCCACCCAGCTTCTGCGCCAGGGGCCCGGTGAAGACCACCGCGATCGCGCTGAGCGTCAGCAGCGTCACCGTCACCGCCGTCACCCCGACCCGCAACGGCAGGGTCTTATAGATCGGGCGGCCCTCTTCCACATCCCAGACGGCATTCGAGGCACGCATGAACGCGGCGACATAGCTGGAGGCAGACCACAGCGCCACCAGGAGCCCGACAACGAACAGCACTCCGGCGGTGCCCTGGTGAGTTTCCACGTTCTGGATCGCGTTGCTGATGATCGTCTTGGCCGGCCCCGGAGCGACAGTGTTCAGATTGGCCACCAGCGGCTGAGTCACCGACCGGCCGATCAGTCCCAGGATCGAGACGATGACGATCAGCATCGGGAAGATCGCCAGCACGCCGTAGTAGGTGAGCGCCGCGGCCAGGTCGGTGAGCTGGTCGGCCTGGAACTCGCGAATGGTGCGCTTCAGCACGCCCGGCCATGCCGACCGCGGCAGGTCCGTGGGCTGTTGGGGCACGTCTCGGCCCGTTTGCGGCTCACGCAGCGCGGTGCGTCCCTCCGCTGCCTCCACCATGTCTGCTCCACCTCGACGTGTGCCGGTCATGTGTCCCTCCCACCTCGATCTGCTCAGCTGCTCTTACGCTGCCCGGTCCTAATGGCCGCAACCATCCGCGGGTGGGCGCCCGCCCGCGGATCCCGGCCCCCTGTCCGTTTTCCGCAATCCGTGGCGGGGTAATGGAGCTGACACAGCGTCTCGAACGTTCACACACCCCTGGCGAAGCACATCGAGTCTGGGAGGGAGCCGATGGCCGAAGTTGAACGCCCCGTCGCGGAGCTGCTCAAGGAGTTGTCAGAGCAGACCACGACGCTCGTACACAAGGAGCTTGAGCTGGCCAAGCTCGAGCTGGCCCAGAAGGGCGAGCGGGCTGGCAAGGGCGCCGGCATGTTCGGCGGAGCAGGCGTGGTCGGCCTCTACGCGGTCGGCGCTCTCACCGCCGCCATCGTCCTGCTCCTGGCGACAGCGATGACGGGCTGGCTGGCCGCCCTCGTGGTGGCGGCGGCCTATGGCCTGGTCGCCGGAGGACTGGCCCTAGCCGGCCGCTCGAAGGTGCAGCAGGCGATCCCGGCGGTACCCGAACAAGCAACCGAAAGCGTGAAGGAGGACGTGCGATGGGCGAAAACCCGAGCCCAGCAGGCGAGGAGATAGACGCAGAGCGCGAACGCACGCCCGAGCAGGTTCAGCAGGAGATCGAGCAAACCCGCGTCGAACTCGGCGACACCGTGGCCGAGTTGGCCGCCAAAACCGACGTCAAGACTCGAGCGCAGCGGGCCGTCGGCAACGCCAAGGCCACGGCCATGGGCAAGGCCGGAGAGGTCCGCAAAGGCGCCGCCACCAAGAAGGATGAGCTCGCCGTGTCGGCGCGCGAGGCGATGCCTCCGTCGGCCGACGCGGCCCGCCGCCAGGTGGTCGGCCAAGCGCAGGATCACCGGCTGGCGCTCGTAGCGCTCACGGCGTTCGGCGCCGGGCTCCTCATCGGGAAACGGCGCGGCTGATGGGTCTCATCTTCCGTCCCGTCGGGATGGGCGCCGGGCTTATTGCCGGGATCATCGGCGGCAAGATCTTCGACCTGGTCTGGGGCATGATCGATGACGAGGACGCGCCCGAGCCCAAGCATCGCGAGATCGCGCTGGGGAAGCTCATCCTGGCGTTGCTCATCCAGGGTGCCATCTTCGGCGTGCTGCGCGGATTGGCCGACCATGCCGCCCGGCACGGCTTTGCCCGGATGACCGGCGAGTGGCCGGGCGAGGAGCGTCCCGACGCCGCATGATCGCGGCGCTGGGCCGCGGTAGTCGTCCCCAGCCCATCCGCGCGGTCTCCGAGAAGCGTCGGTCGGCCTCCTCCTGATCTCGCCGGGCCGATCGGCCCCGAGCGCCGGAGGTTTCGGCTGCGAGGACCGGGTAGCCGCAGGCAGACCCCGAGCTTGGAGGCCTCTCGATGAAGGCAGTGACATTCCACGGCAGACGCGACGTGCGCGTCGACACGGTGCCCGACCCGAAGATCGAGCAACCCACCGACGCGATCGTCAAGATCACATCCACGGGGATCTGCGGCTCGGATCTACATCTCTACGAGGTGATGGGCGCCTTCATGGACGAGGGCGACATCCTGGGCCACGAGCCGATGGGAGTGGTCGAGGAGGTCGGCGCCGATGTGGTGCACATCAAGCCCGGAGATCGCGTCGTGGTGCCGTTCAACATCGCCTGCGGGCACTGCTACATGTGCGATCAGCAGCTGTTCTCGCAGTGCGAGACCACGCAGGTGCGCGAGCAGAACAAGGGCGCGGCCCTGCTGGGCTACACGAAGCTCTACGGCCAGGTGCCGGGCGGCCAGGCCGAGTACCTGCGCGTCCCCCAGGCTCAGTTCGGCCCGATCAAGGTGCCCGAGGGCCCGCCGGACGAGCGCTATGTCTACCTGTCAGACGTGCTGCCCACGGCGTGGCAGGCGGTCCAGTACGCGGCCATCCCCGATGGCGGAACGGTCGCCGTCTACGGCCTGGGCCCGATCGGCCAGATGAGCGCGCGGATCGCCCTGCACCGGGGCGCCGAGCGGGTCTTCGGCGTAGACCTGGTCCCCGAGCGCCTGGCCATGGCCACGCGCCACGGCATCGAGCCGGTCGACGTGCGCGACGGCGACCCGGCGGCTGCGCTGCGCGAGCGCACTGACGGACGCGGCCCGGACGCGGTGATCGACGCCGTGGGCATGGAGGCACATGGCTCGCCCATGGGCAGGCTCGCTCACCAGATCGCCGCGCTCCTGCCCGACCAGGTGACGCGGATCATGATGGACAAGGCCGGTCTCGACCGGCTCAGTGTGCTGCACAACGCCATCGATGCCGTGCGCCGCGGCGGAACGATCTCGCTCAGCGGCGTCTACGGGGGCGCCGTGGACCCGATGCCGATGATGGATCTGTTCGACAAGCAGATCCAGTTGCGGATGGGCCAGGCCAACGTGCGCCGGTGGGTCGACGACATCCTCCCGCTGCTGGAGGACGATGGCGACCCGCTCGGAGTGCAGGACCTCGCGACGCACAAGCTGCCGCTCCACCAGGCGCCGCACGCCTATGAGATCTTCCAGAAAAAGCAGGACGGCGCCATCAAGATCCTCCTGGAGCCCCAGGCAGCGTGACCGCCCGGTTCGCCTCGAACCTGATCATGCTGAGCCTGGGGGGCCTATCGGTGAAGTCCGGCCGCACGATCGAGGATCTCGCCCGTGGCGAGGACTGAGCCGGCGGATGCGCGCATCCGCGCATCCGCCGGGCCCGCCCCCACGCGCGGCATTATCCCAAATTTCAGTACGCGGCCTATCTGAGACCGCGTCTTGTCCAGGTCGTCGTCAGACTGCTTACACGAGGGCGGCCGGATGGCCCTCCAGGGGCAGGCTGAGCTCCGCCCACACCCGGTAGCCGTCCAGGCGCTCGTGCCCCCAGCGCTCGCTGAGCGCCTCGACGATGTGCAGGCCCCACCCGCCGATCTGCAGGTCGGAGGACGACGTGGCCCCCGCATGGCGGCCCGAGAGCCCCGGGTCATGGACGCTGATGGTGAGCCGCCCGTCGTTCCGGGACGCGCACACCTCCAGTTCGTGGTGCGGGCTGCCGCCCGAGTGCACGACCGCATTATTGACCAGTTCGGTGGCCACCAGCATGACGTCGCCCAGGATCCAGCCGAGGTCGTCCAGCTGGCTGAGCTCGTCTCTCACCACTGCCGGTGCACTCGGGGCACACGGAAGCGTCAGCGCCATAAGCGTCTCGTCGATTCCTGTCATCTCTTCATTACGTACCCCGCCTGCGAAAAAGTCACCCTGCCGGGCGCCTTGACGTCCGAGCGATGACGTACCGGGGGCGCGCCGCGAGCGCAACGCCAGCGAGCGTGCCGTCAGCGCAGCGCCACTAGACACCCCGCCCCCAGGACCGCGGCGCCGGTGGTCCACCAGGCGATGTAGTCGCCGATGTGGCCGGAATGCAGGCCGCGCAGGCTGAGAACGACGCCCCGGCCCCCTGAGTGCAACCGGCGGGGCAGCCGGGTTAGCAGCGGCCGACCGAACAGACCCGCGTAGGCCACCGCGAACGCCGCGACCAGCGTGAGCAGCCCGATGACCACGTCGATGGCCTCGACGTGGAGGACCGGGGTGGGCGGCCAGCGCACGCCTCGGTTATGGAGCACCCACGCCGCGTAGGCCGGATGATCGACGAAGCGCGCCGCCGATCTCGCCACCCACGGGACCGCTCCCGGAACCACGCCGCAGACCATGGTCGCCGCCAGCAGCACCCCAGGAACGACGAGCATCAGCGGAGGCGTCGAGTCGCGGCCATCGCGCGTCTCATCGACGCGCTCTCGCGCAGCGCGCGCCTGGCGAGCATCGGGCCCCTGGCTGGGGCCCCAGCCGTAGAACACGCGACCAGCGACTCGCAGCACAGCGCCGGCGGTGAGCGCCGAGACGATCGCGAACACCACGAGCAGCCACCCATACCCCACGTCGGTGCCCGCGCTCTCGATCAGCGTCTTGCCCTGGAACTCGGTGAACGGCGGCGGAGCCGCCAGCAGGATCCCCCCGGCCACGAACAGCACGCCCGCCACCGGAATCTCGCGCCCGCGGCCGTGCAGGTCGTACTCATCCACCGTGCGAAAGCGGTGCAAGAGGACGCCGCAGATCATGAACAGCGCGGCCTTGGTCAGCCCGTGTCCAACGATGAACGCCGCGACGCCGGCGAGGGCCTTGGCCCCGAGCAGGCCGACTCCGCACACGAACATCCCGACGTGCCCGATCGTCGAGAAGGCCAGCAGCCGCTTGATGTGGCGTTGCAGCACGCACATGACCGCGCCGAGCACCGCGGTCGTCGCTCCCAGCGCCACCAGGATCGCGCGCAGAGCGTCGACGTGAGGGGCCACGGCGCCCGCGAACATGACCCAGTACACGCGGGCCACCGCGTAGATCCCCAACTCGACCATCACGCCGGAGAACAGGACGCAGACCGGGACCGGGGCGACCGCGTGCGCGTCGGCGAGCCAAAAATGGAGCGGGACCGCCGCCGCCTTGGTCAGGAAGCCCAGCATCAGCAGGACCATGGCCACGATCACGAGCGCGTCAGCGTGATGGCCGTCGAGCGCCGCGCCGATCTGGGCCATGTTGAGCTGACCGGTGCGCGCGTAGAGCATCGCCACCGCGACGAACATCGCAAAGCCCCCGATGCTGTTGGTGATCGCAAAGTTGATGGCCCCCTGGATGGGCGCGCGCTCCTCGATCCGATAGGCGGTCAGCCCGTAGGCGACCACGCTCATCAGCTCGAAGAAGACAACCAGGTCGAAGAGGTCGCCGGTGAGGCAGAACCCGGTCATCCCTGCTCCGAACAGCAGCATGAGACCGTGAAACAGGCCACCGACGGCGTCGAAGTAGCGCAGTGAGTAGGTCAGCGCGGCCAGGACCATCACGCCGGCGAACGCCGCCATGCCGGCTCCCACGGGGTC
>Ga0070717_10003035_pt1 | contig 11968 bp, 12 predicted proteins | sample LARL113metaG_FD_71366 | JGI IMG/M metagenome (GOLD analysis project Ga0070717, IMG submission 71366) | Corn, switchgrass and miscanthus rhizosphere microbial communities from Kellogg Biological Station, Michigan, USA - LAR L11-3 metaG | ecosystem: Host-associated > Plants > Roots > Rhizosphere ...
GCGCACTGGCTGTCGGAGACTTCTCCGTGAAACTGGTGAGAGGTCTGTCCATGGGCGACGCCGGACACCGCAAGCACCGCGACGGCCGAGCAAATCATCATTCGATAGAACATTGTTTGAAATCTGGTGTGACTCATTGGCGCCTCACATTGCATCACGGCAGCACTGTCAGCTTCATGTGCATGCCTTCATGATCTTCGCTGCAAATCACCGTGCATACGACTTCGTACGTGCCCGGTTCGTTGGGAACGGTGAGAAGAAATTCCTGCTTGCCGGGCTTGAAAAGCAGGTCCCACCCATCCACCTTGCTCCGATCTTTGGCTCGCAGCAGGGTGAAGCCGTGAATCGAACCATCGCGATTCCACGATTTGCCCCGGTTGGCCGTCACTCGCAAAAGCACTTGCTCGCCCGCCTTGACCGTAATTTCCGGAGTGCGCTGCCCGGCGATCTTGTAGCGGCTGTCGCTATCGGCGGTTATCTCTACGACATGGACTTCAGCCCTGGCGTGGAGCAACGCGACCAGCGAAACGCCCGCCGCCATCCCCACCAAGATATGACGAATTACTGATGTGTTCATCATTGTCTTTGCTATGTAATCTTTTCGGTTACTGGGTCATGTAGAGCAGGATCAGGTGCTGGTCTTCGTCTGTAATCGTGGCCCGAACCCGCATGTGGCGCAGGATGGTCTTCATCATGCGCGGTGGAAATTTTTGCGGTGCGGCGTGACAGCGGCCGCAGTTGGCGCGAAAACGCCGCTCACCCTGGAATCGCATGTTCTCGGCGTCGTTATTCTGCACGACAGCTGCGCCCGTTCCAACCTTGCTGCTGGAGGCCGGTCCGGCGAAGACGGCAGATGCGAAGGCGAGAGCCCAGAGCAGCACCGCAAGCCAATTCCGCGCTTGGAGATTTCCCTTCATAGCGTTCCCACTCGACCGAGCGGAATCGCGAAGCGGTAAGCGACCCCAAAGCTCCATTGGTTGAAATTCCCATCTGCACTGAACTGGCGGCCGTAGCTGACGATGCCTTTCAGGCCATCCCGTAAGAAGTAGTTCACTCCAAAATCGGCCTCGCGCGTATTCACGTCCGGCAGACCCAGGGCTGCTGCGCCGTCCGGGCTGATGTCTCCCCTGTAAAACTGTTGGACACGTGCGACGAGTTCCGTACGCCGCATTGGCTTCTGCCAGAAGTGCATCTGGCTTAGCCGGTACGCACCCTCGATCCAGTATCCGCTGCCTTCAAACGAGCGCGCGAATTCGGAGCGAAGGTTCAACGGAATCTTCGCCGGCTGCCAGCCCATGTGAAAGCCGAGTGCGTTTTTGCGCTCGTCCTGCAAGGTCTTCTGCCAGGAGCCGCCCACTTCCAGGCGCGGTCCGGGAAAGAAAAAGCCGATGCGTCCCCCGACATGGCGTTCCGAATCCACGCTGTCGATGCCAATACGGGTCGCCGAAACGTAGACGGCGTAATTCATTGTGGCTTTGCCGTTCACCGGAAAACCGCCACGCAACATCGCGCCGTCGCTGGGAGCAGTGTTTATGGGGAGGATCAGCGGGTCCGGTTGCAGGGTGCGAATCCATACCGGGTAAAGGCGCTCGTTGAAGATCCCGAACGGGGTGAGAAATCGGCCCGCCGTGATCGTGATGTAAGGACTGGCAATGTAGTCGATTTGCGCATAGTCGACATGCTTGTCGACGGGCCCACCGTAAGGTCCGCCATCGGGCGGGCGTTGAAACTGGCCCTCGAATTCCGCCCGCGACTCGAAAAGCCAGCGCTCCCCTAGAGGCGCGAGCAGGACCGGATTGATTTGGGTGTCGATTAGATTGTGGCCACCGGTGACGAAACTGAAAGCCCCGGCATTGCCGGTAATGATCGGGATTGGCTTTTCGGTGTCCGGACTCTGGGCCGCAATCCGAGTTGGGGACAAGAGCAAAAAACACAACCCGGCTAATCCAAATATGGCAGTGGCAGTGACCTGCCGTTGCCGGGACGCGATTTCGCCACACGTGAACAAAGGGAACCCCACTTAAGCTCTTGCTGCGATTGTCTTTCAGCGGCCGAATGAGGGGAACATCACGGAGGTAACTTGCGTATGCCCAAGTGTGGGAATAAGCCTTTTTCCGGGTCAGCCTCTCACGAATTTCAGGCGGCGCCGTCTAAGGCAATGAAAGGGAGGGAGTCATGAACCGTCATCGCCTATCCGCCACCTGGTTGGGAGCTGTCCTGGGAACGGTCTGCGCCCTGCTTGTGCTTGCCCTGGGAGCGCATGCGTCAGATCGCGGCACGCTGACCGAGGAATTCCATCAGACTTATGCCTTGACGCCGGATGGCCGTATCGAACTGGACAATATCAACGGCGACGTACGCATTTCCAGTTGGGACCAGAACCAAGTGAAAGTAGATGCGGTAAAGTACGCCGACACGAAAGAGGCTCTGGACGAGGCGAAGATCGAGATTGATGCGCGCAACGACGCGCTCTCAATTCGAACCAGGTACCCCGAGCACGACCGGAACTGGAATTGGAACGGACACGATCGAGCCGCCACGGTTGAATACACACTCACTGTTCCGCGCACGGCTCGCCTGGATGAGATCAAGCTGATTAATGGTGCGCTCGATGTGAGCGGAGTGAGTGGCGAAGTTCGCGCCTCCTGCATCAATGGGCGGCTTGAAGCAAAGAATCTGGCGGGGGAAGCTCGCCTGTCGACCGTCAACGGACGTTTGGATGCGCGATTTGACCAGCTTTCCGGCCGATCCGTCGAGTTAAATTCCGTAAACGGTTCGCTAGATTTGACTATTCCCTCCGATTCCAATGCGGAAGTGGAGGCTAACACGGTCTCTGGGGGCATCGAGAACGACTTTGGCCTACACACCAATCGTCACAACTTTGTGGGCCACGATCTTCGCGGAGAATTAGGCAAAGGCACCACACAAATCCGGCTGCACAACGTAAATGGTAGAGTTGAGATTCACCGCGCGCAAGACGGCCGGGCTCTGAGCCCAGTTAAGGACCTGAGCCATCGCGATAGGGACGACGACACTCTTTAGTACTCGAGCATCGAACGTTCAGTAAATCGTGTATCCCGGGAGAGGCGTGCGCAGGTCCGGCTTCGACGCCATCAGCAGCAATGCGCCCTCACGCTTGAACGCCCGCAGATCCTCGAGACTATTGAACGATTTGGGTTGGTAATCGTCCGGAGTGGGCGTGTCATCAGGAATTCGACGCGCTTCGACGTCTTCGAATGCGTGCTTTTTGAACATCTCTATATATTCCTCCGTGGAGCGCACGTGCACGGGCACTCTCAGCTTGTCGACCCACTGCAGCGAATAAGGATTGTCTTGGTAGAGATTGATCAGAATAAACAGCCGTCCCCGCGGCGCCATCACGCGGAATAATTCCATCAGCGCGCGATCCTGATCCGGATAGTAATAGAACGATTCCACCGACAGGACCTTATCAAAGAAGTTTTCTTCCCACGGAATCTGCTGCGCCGATCCCCAGACGTAAAGAATGTTTTCGAAGTCTTTCGAGGCTTCGCGGGCCAGGCGCACCATTTCGTCGGAGACATCGAGGCCGACTACTTGACCAAAGCCCTCCGGACCTTCGCCAACGAGGCGCGCCAGCAGGCGTGTCGCCCATCCAGAACCGCAACCGAGATCGAGCACGCGCTCGCCGGGACGCAGATTCATCAGGCGAATGGTCTTCTCGGTGATGTCGAGATGATGGCGCTCCATCTTATAGCCTTCGCCGGTAACCGCCCAGCGGTTAAATTCGAGCTGCAGGTTTTCTTCGGGACTATGAGGTTTGTCAGCCATGTTTATCTTCTCAATCGAGATCTTCCACTGTGACTGGCTTCTTGGCCCGCTCATCGACCTGCAGCTGAAAAATGTCGGGGCGGGCATAGTGGCCGACAACATCGAGATCGAATTTTCCGCGGACAATCTGCGCGCGATCGATGTCGGCGGTCAGAATTACTTCGTTGTCCGTGTTCGGTCCGGCGAGGAAGTTCCCGAAAGGATCTACGATGCAACTGCCGCCACGCGTCACCACCGCGTCTGGGTCATCCGGCAGGTCCGCGCCATAGTCGGACGGAAAATCGCGCCGGCGATTGAACTGGTTGCAGGACAACACGAAGCAGCGCCCTTCGACCGCGATGTGGCGCATGGAGGCAATCCAGGAATCGCGTGGATCCGCCGTGGGAGCGCAGTACAGTTCGATGCCCTTCGCGTACATTGCCGCCCGCATTAGAGGTAAGTAGTTCTCCCAGCAGATCACCGCGCCGATTTTTCCCAGTGCGGTATCGAATACAGGCATGGTTGAGCCATCGCCGAAACCCCACACCAACCGCTCCGAAGCGGTGGGCATGATTTTGCGATGCTTGCCAAGGTGGGCGCCATCTGGCGAGAAGAACAACACTGTGCAGTAGAGGGTGCCACGATCGCGTTCAACAACTCCAATCACAAGATAGATGCGAGAGCTTCTTGCCACTCGGCCAAGCGTTTCGACCGCGGCACCTGGAACGTCCACGCTGCTGTCCCAATAGCGCCGGAATTGCTCTCGGCCCTTCTCCGATCGCGAGCCCACCACCGCTCCAAAATCAAGACCACGGGGATACGCAGAGACGAATGCTTCAGGAAATACAACCAGCTTCGCCCCCCGGCGAGCGGCATCGGCGGCGAGCGCATGAACTTTCTTGAGCGTCCGCTCGCGATCGAACACCACAGGCGAAGCTTGCACGACAGCCACAGTGAACCGTTCCGGGTTTCGCCGCCCTGTCGGCTTCGTTTTTCGCTTTGAGGTCTTCATCGATAAAGTGGTTCGCGTCTGGTAACTATAAACTACGCGTGAGACAGCCCATCAGCGACGTAGATACCGCCACTATGCTACAGTTTCCCTCTTCATGGCGATACCTCCTGAGAAGCCGCTGCCCGACTCTGACCCGGGCTCTCTCTACTGCCCGAACTGTGCGGAGGAAGTCACGGATCCGCTGACCTGCGGCGATTGCTCAGCGGTGATCTGCCGGCGATGTGGCACGGCGCTTGAATCGTCCGACGAACTAGGCATTGGATGATGAAACCGATTCCAGTTCTGCCGACTACCGATGCCTCCTCGCCCGACCCCATATCTGCCGATCAAACTCCGTCTGGCTCAAAACCGACGCTGGTTCGCGGACTCGGCCTGCTTGATTCCGTGCTACTGCTGGTCAGCGGAGTTATCGGGTCGTCGATTTTTCTGACGGCGAAAGACATTGCCGGGCCGTTGCCGCAACCCGTGCTGTTCCTCCTAGTGTGGGTATTGGGAGCGCTGATCTCGCTTTGCGCGTGCTTCGCGTTTGCCGAGCTGGGTTCGATGTTCCCTGATTCAGGCGGACAGTACATCTACCTGCGCGAGGCTTATGGCGACCTGATCGCTTTTCTATACGGTTGGATGCTGTTCAGCGTCGCCAACGGAGGAACGATCGCGGCGCTTTCGGTGGCATCGGCGGCTTATGCCGGACAGGTCTTTCCCGTTGTGTCAACGGATCATGTGGTGATTGCATTCGCCGGCATCGTGATCACGCGCGCTCATTTGCTGGGATTGCTGCTGATCGCGATTCTGACTTATGTGAACGTCGTGGGATTGCGCTGGGGGGCATTGCTACAGAACATCTCCACCGGGACGAAGTTCACCGCCATGGCGGCATTCGTAACTCTGGGATTCGCTATTGGCAAGGGACACTGGTCCAACTTTCATTCGCACGGCGTCAGCCTGACGATGGGTCTGGGGCCGACGCAGCTGATTTCGGCCCTTGGCGTGGGCATGATCGCGGTGTTCTGGGCCTATGACGGTTGGGTGTACATCACGTGGGTTGCCGGCGAAGTAAAAGAACCGCGACGGACCGTGCCTCGAGCGATGGTTCTAGGCGTGCTCGCCGTTGCGGTTATCTATATCGCTATGAACTTGACGTACGTATACGCCCTGCCGCTGAAGGAGATCGCCACGCACGAGACGATTGCGCATGCGGCGGCTGCGGCATTGTTTTCGCCGGGGGCGGCGAAATGGCTCTCCCTGATGATCGCGGTTTCCTGCTTCAGCGCGGCAGCGACGTGCACGCTCTCGGGCGCTCGCGTATATCTCGCCATGGCGCAGGACGGCGTCTTCTTCAAGCGCATGGCGGTAATCCATCCCAAGTGGCGAACCCCGGCTTTCAGTTTGATTGGACAGGGGGTGTGGGCCGCGGCGCTCACGCTCAGCGGGCGCTACGACCAGCTTTACACTTATGTGATCTACGGCATGGTGCTGTCGTACACGCTGACCGTGATTGGGATGTTCCTGTTGCGCTGGAAGCGCCCAGAGATTCCGCGCCCTTACCGTTGCACAGGATATCCCTGGCTACCTGCAATCTACGTTGTGATCGGCACGGCGTGGACCGGGAATACGATCATCACACGTCCGACTCAGGCGTTCTGGGGAACGGCCATAGTGCTGATCGGAGTGCCGGGATATTTGTACTGGAAGCGCAGTAATCAAGAGGAAGGGTAAGGGAGTTCGAGCGATGGCCCGCACGCCTTAACGCGCGGGCCATTGCGAACCTTGTGACTAGCCAAGCAGTTTGCGACGGGCCACGCCAGCTAATCCAATCAAGCGTGATCCAAATGACATCAGTGTGCCGGGCTCTGGAACTTCTGTTGTTGAGAACGTTATCGGTGTCGGTAGCGCCCCAAGGTGGCAAGGAGCTGTGCGGTTACATTGGAAACAGCTATTCGTGCCCGGGTTGTAATAGATGTTGTAGGCTGTGCTTCCGTTGGACAGGACGAACGCAAGTCCAGCGAGAGTGAGAAACGGGCTGGAGGAGAAAATGTCATTGTTATTGCCCACGTACGCGCCTGGGGCCAACAGTGTCCTGGCGAAGCCGTTTTGCATACCTGAAATCGAGGTCACCATAGATTCGGTCCCGGACACCAGCGTGGCCGTGAACATGCCGCTGGCCGAGATGCCAGTTCCCGTAAACGAAAAATCAAACGTCGAATCCGCAAACACATTCTGGGTGCCCGCCAGTAACAAAATCACAACGGGTAACGCTGCAAAAGGCCTCGACAATACGCATTTTGAAATCCCCCGCCTTCGCAGGTTCGCATCGGAACCGATTCTGAGAGCGGACGGCCATACCCGTCCTTACTCATGACAGTAATCTGATCCCAACCGACAACCATATGAAAACAAAGGCTTTCTGTCTACCTTAGCCCAACCTCATCCTAGCGCCTTACCATTTGTCTGCAAGACTCTGCGCATGTTTCCTGCACTAGAATTCTTGGAGAACGAAGGAATCTTAATATATATTCGGCAGGTTTCAGAGTAGGGTGGGTCCGTTAAACTATCAATGCTGGTTCCGTCGGTTCTTAGAATGACGATCTCGAAAGATTCCGTTGTGGTCGCGGTCAAGTCGCAGGTTTCCTGCCAACTCGACGCGGAGACGGTCGTCCTGCACTACGACAAGGGCCTTTACTTCGGGCTGAACGAAGTGGGGACATTGGTCTGGAATCAGGTTCAGCAGCCTCGAAGAGTGCAAGAGATTCGTGACGCCATTCTGCGCGAGTACGAAGTTTCCGATGAGCAGTGCGAGCGCGATTTATTGAAGCTGCTTGGAGAACTCTCTGAAAAAGGCTTGGTCGAGGTTCGCCATGCGGCTGTATAAGTTGTGGGCAAGCCCGCGACGCTTTAAGTGGTTGTTGGCCGAAGCAACCGTAAGACTAGCGGCGGCTACATTACTAAGGTCTTTACCGTTGGCCGGCCGTGCGCAATTCTTAATGCGAGGGCATCGCGTGCCATTGCACCCTCGCCGACCTATTCCCTCGTGTGAGGAAATCTGCCGCGCTGTCGACATAGCAGGGCGCTTTGTTCCGGGCGCTAAATGCCTGGTGAGGGCCCACGTGGGCTGCACCATGTTAAATCGCTTCGGCTACGCGTCCGAAATTAAAATCGGCGTCTCAAAAGAATCGTCAGATCTTGCGGCACATGCCTGGGTGGAGTGCGAAGGGCGGGTAGTCATGGGCAAAACCGCAAATCAATTCGTAGAATTTCCGAAGATGGTGCCGACCGCCGGTGTGGAAACGTCATTGGAGAAACCCGGGCTCCATTCTCCCAGCCTCTGACTGGAGTCGATCCACCGCGGTTGCTGCCCGCGACTGAACCTGAATATAATCCGGATTCGGCGAGTCTTCCACGTCGAAGTCAAGCAAGCGAAGCCGAGGCCATCACCTTGCCGATTGGAACCGCTTTTCACGAAAGAACGTTCCCTTTGTGCCATAGCCTGAATTACCGGGAGTGGTCGGGGTATTACACGGTCAGCGTGTACGAAGTTCATCACGAACACGAGTACAATGCCATTCGCAACGCGGCCGCGCTCATCGACATCTCTCCACTCTACAAATATCTAATCACGGGCACAGATGCGACCCGGCTAGTGGACCGGGTGATCACCCGCGACATCAATAAAGTGAAAGTGGGCCAGGTGATCTATTGCTGCTGGTGCGACGAAGAGGGCAAGGTCATCGATGACGGAACCATCTCGCGTCTGGAAGAAAACATCTATCGATGGACAGCCGCCGATCCCAGCCTGCGCTGGTTTCGCCAGAATGGCTTGAACATGGATGTGCAGATCGAAGACATTTCCGAAAAGGTCGCGGCACTTGCACTGCAAGGCCCGACGTCAGCCAAGCTGTTAAGGTCTGTTGCTGAAGCCGACATCGCAAACCTGAAATATTTTCGCGTGACTCGCGGCAAAATCGCTGGAGTACCCGTGGATATTTCGCGCACCGGTTACACCGGCGATCTGGGTTACGAGATCTGGATTCCTTGGAACGAGGCGGTCAAGGTTTGGGATGCACTCGCCGAGAAAGGCAATCAGTTCGATCTGCACGCCGCCGGCATGCTGGCGCTGGACGTCGCCCGGGTTGAAGCCGGACTGCTCCTCATCGAGGTGGATTACACCAGTTCCAAGAAGGCGCTGATCCCGTCGCAGAAATTTTCCCCCTACGAACTGGGCTTCGCCAAGATGGTTCACCTCGAAAAAGAAAACTTCATCGGAAAACGCGCGCTCCAGCAAGACGCAAAGAAGGGCGTGCCTCGACAACTCGTCGGGCTCGAAATCGATTGGACCGATGTCGAACAACTCTACGAGCGCTACGGCTTGACTCCAGCAGCACCAACGCAGGCGTCGCGGGTCGCCGTTCCCGTTTACGCGGGAGACAGGCAAGTCGGCAAAGCGACGACTACGAGTTGGTCTCCAGTCCTGAAAAAACTGATCGCGCTGGCCAGCATCGAAACGGAATATGCCCAGCCGGGAACAGCGCTGCAGATGGAAATTACGATCGAGGCAATGCGCCTCAAGACAAACGTGAAGGTGACGCCACTCCCGTTTTTCAATCCCCCAAGAAAGACCGCCTCGCCGGTGTAAAGATGAATGTTGGGACAGCCGCTCTCAGCTGTCCGCCGTCGTTAACACTTTCTAAGTGCCCGAACCCTAGTTCACGGAGAAACCGGCTGCGAGAACAGACGTGTCACAGGTTAGTAAGAAGGACATTCAGGCATGATTTTGCCTTGGACAGCATTCATCAAAGATGGTATTCATAAAAAACTTCGTTTCTTCAGGTCAGCAATAGTGACGACCGGAAATTAAGACCTCGTCCACGAGCGCCTAGCGCGAGGCCGTCCTTGAGAACGGGGGTAAGCCATGCGGTCCTTGATCCCTTTGGCGGTCCTGAGTTTTCTCTTCATTCTTATCCTGGGTTCTTCTGCTCCCCGTTCAACGGAAGCTCCTACCGGTTTTGACAACAAGAGCAACGGCCTGACCGACGATGCGACTCATCAAGCCGATCAAACCAAGTTCGATGAAGTCGAGCAGTTGACCGACGGCGTCGGACCGCTCTACAACGCGCAGTCCTGCCGCGAATGCCACCAGAGTCCCGTTTCAGGTGCGGCCTCCGAGGTCACGGAATTACGCGTCGGACATCAGAGCCCGGAGGGGCACTTCCGCACTCCCGACATCCCGATCGCTCACGGGTCCGAAGTGATCTCGGGCCGGTCTCTGGTGAATGATCGCGCTATTTGTCCCAACGCTGCTTTTCCGGACAACGAGATTCAAGAGCGAGTTTCAGAGACCGAGACAATCCGGACGCTTCGGCTTTCCTTAAATCTTTTGGGAGATGGCTTCGTCGAAGCCGTGGCCGATCAAACCCTCATCGATCTCGCCGCCCAACAATGCAAATCTTCGCATCGAAAAATCTGCGGACAAATTCTCGAGGTTCCCATCGTAGAAGCTCCTGGGCAGATGAGCGTCGGAAGATTCGGGTGGAAGGACCAGCACGCCAGCCTGTTGTCGTTCGCCGGTGATGCTTACCTCAATGAGATGGGCATTACGAACCGTCTTCAACCGGATGAGGTAACCAAGATTTGCAACACTGCGTCCGAGCCGAATGACGCGCCAGGATCGGACGGCCTCTCTGACATTGATCACTTTGCGCGGTTTGTTCGAGCCACGAAAGCGCCGGCACGTGATACCCAACTCGCGAGCAGCACAGCGGCAAAGAAGGGCGCCGCTTTATTTGAGACGATCGGCTGCGGCATTTGCCATGTCGAAACGTTGACCACTGCTCCCTCTGGAACGAAGATCAATGGAGGAATGTTCACGATTCCGGACGCACTCGGGTCCGTTACATTTCATCCCTACGGGGATTTCTTGATGCACGACGTCGGCACGGGCGACGGGATCTTGCAGGCTACCCGCGAGCACTATGGGAATAGAGTCTTTCAGACGATGTCAGGGTATCTTTCCAAGCAGGATTTCGAAAGCAGTCGGAACAAAATCCGCACCGCCCCTCTATGGGGAGTACGCTTGCGTCCGCGATTGATGCACGATGGTGCGTCCCTGACATTCCGCGATACGATCCTGCGGCATCAAGGCGAAGCAAGTCACGTGATTCAGCAATTTGGAAAACTGAAGAGGGAGGACCAGGAAGCCATTATCGAATTCTTGAAGTCTTTATAAACCTCCATCGACCTCCCGGGTCTCCGCACACTTTCCGGCAAGGCTCTGCGGAAAGAAACCGACTCGGGCGTGGTTACCAAAGACAGCCTGCCTCTGACACTTCTGATTGGAGCGCGTTTGACAGATTAGGGGTAACTTAGTGCGCAAAGGCGCTTCGCGGATCAGGGCTGAGCGTCGCAAACTCCTCTCAAAAAAGGGCAGTGACTATGCAAAATTCGTACTCCCCTACAAGCCTTCGGCGCAGCTCGAGAGTGCCGGTCAACGTTCCAATTTTGGTTACGAGCATGGAGCCGGGCTCCCGGTTCTCCGAAGTGTGTGAAACCATGGTGGTCAACGCGCATGGATGCTCGATGCGGTCCCATGTGAAGTTAGATGCGGGAGTGGTCGTGCACTTCCATAGTAAAGACGGGCGCGAAACCACAGCCAAGGTGCTGTACTGCCAGCCGCTCAATTCCGCGCAGGAAGGCTGGAGATTGGCAGCGCGACTCGATCGGCCGGAGAATTTCTGGGGTTTAAAGACGTTTCCCAAAGATTGGGCTGCGCTGCCCGCGCTGGCGGAGCCGACCAAGGAAATGTCCGCCGCAAAGGCGATGGCGAACAATGTTCAGACCGTCAGCCCGCCGGCGGAGAGGATTCCGGCTTCACTGAAGACAATGCTCGACGGTCTGCGTGAGCAAGTGGCGGACGACCGCTTGCGGGCCCTGGTGGCAGAGGCGGTGAAGCCGCTGCTCAACCAAGTAGCCGATCTGCGCGAAAAATTGGCGTGCGCGGAGCAACCCAGAGAGCGGAGCAAGTTCGAGGTGTCGCTCTCGCATATTCCGCCCGAGTTGCAGAATCAGCTGGAACTGCGTTTGCGAAAAGAGCTGGGGCCGCGAGTCCTGGATGAAGCTCGGTCGCAGTCGGCGCAGGTGCTCACAGAGGCGAAGAACGCGATCACGCAGAGAACG
>Ga0070717_10003036_pt1 | contig 11967 bp, 9 predicted proteins | sample LARL113metaG_FD_71366 | JGI IMG/M metagenome (GOLD analysis project Ga0070717, IMG submission 71366) | Corn, switchgrass and miscanthus rhizosphere microbial communities from Kellogg Biological Station, Michigan, USA - LAR L11-3 metaG | ecosystem: Host-associated > Plants > Roots > Rhizosphere ...
TTATGCGGACAGCAGCCACGCGGATATCACCAGTACGGTTACTTGGTCTTCCTCGGATACGACACTGGCGACAGTCAACGCGGCCGGACTGGCCACCGGCGTTGCGGCGGGGAACATCACCGTTCAAGCCGCGCTGGGAAGCATTCACGGGTCCACGACATTAACAGTTAATCCAATTCTGGTTTCGCTGACTGTGACAGCGCCCGATCTGACGATTGACATCAACACCACCGCTCAATTCACCGCAACCGGGAATCTAAGCGACGGTAGTGCGCAGGATTACACGCAATTGGTAAGTTGGTCCGCGCCTGGTCCAGTTGCATCCATTGACAACACAGGTCTGGCTACAGGCCTCTCGATCGGGACCGCCACGGTCACAGCCAACGTCGGATCCATCAGTGATTCAGCCAGCCTGCAAGTGACTGCGCCAACACTTCTGTCAATTTTGGTGACGCCAGACAGTACCTCGGTGCCGCTGGGAATCAGCCAGAGTTTCACCGCCACAGGTGTCTTCAGCAACGGTGATTCGCAGGACCTCGCCACGGCCGTGTGGGGCTCTTCGGATTCCACAAAAATTCCGATCGACAGCTCCGGATCGGCGCAAACGTTGGGAGTGGCGACAGTGACCATCAGCGCCACATATGGCTCGATCACAGGGAGCACCAGCTTCACCGTATTGCCGGCTGCGCTGGTTTCAATCGCTTTGAATCCGTCGAATTCGTCAATCGCATTGGGGACCACCGTATCGCTCACGCCAGTCGGAGCCTTCACCGACGGCAGCACTCAAACACTCTCGCCGGTGCTTTGGAATTCGGACGATCCGACGGTAGCGTTTGTTGCAGTCAACGGGACAGGCCTTGTGAGCGGGAATGCCATTGGGTCGGCAAATATTTCGGCGACCGCAGGCTCGATCACTGGCTCTACCTCCGTTACCGTCACTCCGGCAGTCATTAGCTCTATCGCAGTGACTCCAGGCAGCATAACGATTCCGGCTGGAACTACCCAGCAATTCACCGCCATGGCAACATTCACGGATAGCTCCATTCAAGACGTAAGCAGCCTTGCAACATGGAGCTCTTCTTCTGGAAGTGTCGCAACCGTGAGCAGTTCAGGTCTCGCAACAGCGGTTTCGGTGGGAAGTTCGACCATGACCGCCACTATGGGCTCCATTTCCGGCACCGGGGCGCTGACGGTTGGTCCCGCGGTTCTACAGTTCATTACCTTAAGTCCACAGAACGCAACCATGGGTAAGGGAACAACTCTGCAATTCACTGCTACAGGAAATTACAGTGATAGCAGCACCCAGGACCTAACATCCCTCGTGACCTGGACGTCGTCAGACTCAAACACTGTCTCTATTAACAGCGCGGGGCTGGCAACCGGTCGCCAGTTCGGCAGCATAACAATCGGTGCAGCTTTGGGACCGGTTAATGCTTCGACAGGGTTGACAGTTAACAAGAACCCGCTGGTCAGCATCGTCGTGACACCTGTAAATCCGTCCATCAGTGTTGGCCAGACGCAGCAATTCACCGCGACCGGAACTTACTCGGACGCAAGCACGCAGGACCTGACCAAAACGGCGCACTGGAGTTCGTCATCGTCCGGAGTAGCCACCATCAACAACGGCGTGAGCGGAGGAGGTTTGGCAAGCGGTCAGGGCGTTGGCACTGCCACCATGACTGCTACCTTCCAGGGAGTAAGTGGCTTAACCACCTTGACCGTCCACTGATAGTTCGAACGAGTGATAGTTGGAACGATCAACTAACAATAAATAGGGTGCCCCGCTTCTCGCACATGTTGCGAGAAGTGGGTAACACCCTTACACCCAGCCGCCATCAATCACGAAATTCTGTCCCGTGATGGCCGAACTATCTTCTGAGGCAAGAAATAGCACCAGTCGCGCCACATCCTCGGGTATCAGCTCACGTTTCAAACTCTGCCGCTGCATGATTTCCGCAAGATACTCCGGCGTCATCCACAGGCGGCGCTGACGTTCAGTCATAATTGCGCCCGGCGAAACGCAGTTCACTCTGACCTTGGAAGCTCCTAGTTCCTTCGCCAGGGTTCGAGTGAGTCCGACAATTCCCGCCTTCGCGGTTATGTAAACCGGCAAGCCCGTGGCCGGAATCATCCACGAGATCGAACTCATGTTGATGATCGAGCCACAACCTGCCCGGATCATACCGGGTACAACTGCTTGGCTCACGAAGAACTGATGTCGAAGATTGACCGCGATTCGTTCATCCCAATACTCGGGAGTGACGTCGGCAAAAGAATGGCGATCATCGCTCGCGGCATTATTCACCAGGACTCGCACTGGCCCGATCTCCGCTTCGACTTTCGCGACCGCATCACGTACTGAGGCCACGTCCGTCAGGTCGCAGTGAAAGAAACGCGGCGTGTGTGTCGCGGCGGGGATTGAACCTGAAAGTTTGGCCGCACTCTCAGCATTCACGTCAAGGAACGCAACTCTCGCTCCCTGGAAAACAAACTGCTCAACCATGGCAGCGCCAATGCCGGATGCGCCGCCGGTGATCAGTACCACCGCATCGCGCAAACTGGGATAGTGGGCGAAACTCTCTCGCATGGAAGAACTCGTATGTTATCGCGAGTGGGTCCCCGCTGCGAGTCACTACCATCTACGCGGAACAGGTGAGACGCCTGTCCTGCAACTTATGAATGCTGGCCTTCGGTGGCTGCCTTGGATTTGCAGAAAGCGAGGAGTGTACCGTCGAACGTGTACGTCTTGGGCAGGTTTGAAGGACGATAGTCAGAGTTCTTCATTCGCTCCTCCACACTGCGGTGAAGCACGGAACCTTCGGCCATCCGTCGTCGCGAGCCAAGAGGAATTCGCCACCGGACCTGAGGCGGGCTGCAGCTCATGTCCGTGTATCGCTTGGGCAGAAATTCCAGCAGCCACCACAGAGTAGTCAGCGACGGATGAATCGCTGAACACGGATCACCGGCGCCTTCGGGTGCGCGGCTGGCAAGGAGTCCGGCAGCTACTGCTTCATCAAACATCCAGCGCAGCGTAATGTCTGAAAGCCCGCTATTTGCTGAGCCGAGACCGCCCCCCACATCGCAATGTGTACCCGCGAACCAGAACTGCTTCGAGTCTTGCCCCGGAGCGGGCGTCCAGAGGTTCTGCCGGAATTGGCACCGTCTCTCGTCAATCGAAACCGCATGTCGGCCAATCTCAATGTCAGGGTTATGCACCGTGTACGGCAGATTCAGTGGATCGTAGACCCATCCCACGGAGCTGACCGTATCCCATACGCCCAAAAAGTGCGGCCGGCACTCGCGCGAAAATGTCTGCTTGAAGCCTTGCGCTATCTCGAAAGAATGTTTATCGCGGATTTTGTTTTTGAATTTCCGAATTGCGTAAGGTACCAGCGAGTCGTTGCCTTTGTGCATGAGGCCGAACATGTGGAGGAATGCGGCCAATGCGCGTGCGGTGTAAGCGCCACGGCTGAAGCCAAACAGAAAGAGCTTGTCACCCTCCTCATACTGATTCATGAGGAAGACATAGGCATCGGTGAGGTTGTCCATCAAGCCAGCGCCGAACGCCAGCCCCTTCACCTTGGACCAGAAGCGTCCTAATTTTGTTGGTGCGAAGCGCGAGCCCAGTGTTCCCAGACCGGGATGATAATAGGTGACTTGACGGTCGGAATTTTCGAGGAGGGAATAAATCTTGACGACATTCGAATTGTTGTCGCCGTATTCTTCCCCGGTCCCGTCACAACAAATGACCAGGTTCTTCGGCATGAATCAGTTTCTAGCTTCTAGCCGCTAGCTCCTAGCTTTCTGTGCTGGAGTTTACACAACTGTGAATCGCAAGACCAGCAATTCAGCACGCGCGAAGACGGCCGGTCGAACGCGCACAGGTTGAAGAAAAGTCGCGCCAGCGGCGAGACCAACACTGCTGGTATGCCGCTGGCGACGTTTGCGCCTGAGCCATCGCTCCCCCGACCGATGACCAAGGATGCGAAAAGTTCTTGCAAAGTACCGGTGTCCGCTAAGCCAGTGCGCCGAACTATGCGGCCCCCGGTGCTTCTTGCTGCTTACACTGCTCAAAGCGTTCAGTCCAGGAAAAGTCCGCCACATTTTTTCCAGACACTGCAAAGGCATACTCACGAGATTTCCGCCAACGCCGATGGCCATACAAACCATTGTCCGTGATCCAGTTGGTAGAACACCTCACAGAATTCAGTAACTTCGTCGCACCCTGAGTCGAGAGAGAATTCCGGCGTAACGATCACGTGCTGGTCGTCTTTGAGCGCGGGAATCGCGGTCCTCAATAGCTTCAAAGACGACGAGCCCGCCCGTCCAGACGAAGTCCGCCATTCGGGGACAGACTTGTGCACGAAAGCGGCAAACTTGCTACGAGTGGCGTTAGATTTGAGCTGTATTGCCAGAATCTCCATGAGTTCCCCTGCGAATGCCTGAAGCCGCATGCTTCACAGCGGCTATCACCTGTAGAAGCGTGGTTCTGGCATAAAGACCGCCATTCTCCGGCAGCCCTGCTAACGAAGAAACTGCTCACAAATGCCAACAGACCAGCCGTCCGGTCGTGCTAACATGTTGCGCAAAGTGGGGGGAGCATGCGTACTCAGCCAACCGAAATCACGCAGCTATTGCACCGTTGGCGTGGTGGAGACCTCGAAGCTGAAAACCGGCTCTTCGAAGCCGTTTTACCCGAGCTGCGAATTTTGGCGGCACGCTATCTGCGACGCGAACGCAACGGCCACACCCTTCAGCCAACCGCTCTCGTGAATGAGGCTTTCCTTCGCCTGGCCGCCGCCAAGAATATTGATTGGCATGATCGCGGGCATTTCTTGGCATTGGCCGCGCGGGTCATGCGGCGTCACTTGATTGATCACGCGCGAGCGCGGCCTGACGTGCACTTCATGGCTCTCGAAGGCCTGCCTGAATATGTCCTCAGCAAGCACACCAAGCTTGAGCTGGTGGTTGCCGTGGATGAACTGCTTGACGAACTTGGCAAAGAACATCCGCAACGGCGCGCCGTCGTCGAGTTGAAGTTTTTTCTTGGACTGACCGACGATGAGGCGGCCAGTGCGCTAAATCTCTCTCTTCACACCTTTCAGCGCGAGTGGTACCGGGCGCGCCAATGGCTCTTTGAGCGCCTGAGTGCAAAGAAATGGAATGCGGCACCGAACGCGATCAGCGCCTGATGCAGCTGGTTTCCGCGGCGCTGCAGAAACCTGCCGCGCAACGTGACTCCTTTCTGCGCCGCGCCTGCCCCGATGATCCCGAGCTATTAACCGAGGCTACCGATGTAGTCAAAGGCGAAGAGAAGATGGGATCGTTTCTTCGGCATCCCGCTATCGCCTTCAAAGACTCCCCGCCCGCGTTCCAGTTGGGCGAAGTTGTTGCCGATCGTTTTGAAATCACTCGCCTGATCGGCGAAGGCGGAATGGGCGTTGTCTATGAGGCCTTCGATCGCAAACTGAACCGGCGCATCGCTATCAAGTCGGCGAAACCCGGCTTCCAGCCAAGGCTATCGCCCGAGATCAAGGGCGCGCTGGCTGTAAGCCATTCCAACATCTGCCGCGTCAACGAAATTCATACCACTCACACCCAGCAGGGCGATGTGGACTTCCTCACCATGGAGCTTCTCGAAGGCGAAACGCTTTCCGCGTACCTCCAAACCAATGGCAAGCTGGCTGAGCCTGAGGCTTTTGAAATCGCGCGCCAGATTTGCGATGGCCTCACTGAAGCCCATCGCAGCGGCATTATTCATCGTGACCTCAAGAGCGGCAATGTCATTCTGTGCCGAGGTGAGCGCGAGCAGATACGGGCGGTCATCACAGATTTTGGCCTCGCCGGCGAAGGCTCTCAGTCCGGCGACTTAGGCGGAACTCCACGCTACATCGCGCCGGAACTCTGGAAGGGCGAGCAGGCCTCAAAAGCGTCTGATATTTATGCGCTCGGCGTCATTCTCTATGACATGGTCGCAGGGTTGCGCTCACAGGACAGTATTTCCACGCTCTCGCATTCAGATACCAACGTTACAACCGCTACTCGTTCCGATCGCCTGGTTGCCAGCACCCGCACGACGTTTCGCGGCATGCCGCACCGCTGGGCGAAAATGATTTCACGTTGTCTCAGCGCCACGCCATCAGACCGTCCCCAAAGCGCGGCTGAAGTATTGCTAGGGCTAAAGAAACCGTCGGCCGCGAAACTCTCTTTGCTGGCGATTCCAGTGCTCCTGGTTTCGAGCCTGCTTTTTCCGGGAATCCGTCTGCGCCTGCATGATCAATTTTTCCCGTCACCAAGCGTGCGCCTCGTGCTTCTTCCGGCTTCCGCATCGGACGGCACGGCGGTGCTCTCCGGTGGCGCGCTGCAGGATGCCGCCGATCGCATTTCTCATTTGAAAAGTGGACAGCGCACCGTTGCAGTCATTCCTCCGCTTAAAGCCCGAGATATGCAGATTCACACTCCCGAGCAGGCCCAGAATGTGCTGCACGCCACGCATGCTCTGGAGACATCCGTACACCGGGACGGCGACGACCTGGTAGTTCAGGGATCGGTCATTGATCTGCAAACCCACAGCAAGGTCCGCGAATTTTCAGCTCGTTATTCACCAGCGACGGAAGGCGCCTTGGCGGGGGCGCTGGCTGGTGAAGTCTCGACTGCTTTGAATTTGCGAGGCAGTCCCAGCGAAGCAATCTCGGCAGCCGCCACCGAGCCCTACGACCGAGGTCTTTACTTCCTGCGGCTTGATGTTCAGGATCTCGACGAAGCCCTGCGCTCGTTCGAGAAAGCGTCTCAGCTTGATCCGCGCTCTCCGCTTCCGCTTGCACGTCTGGTCGAAACCGAAATTGCTAAAAATAACGACACACATGACACTGAACTCCTGACGCGAGCCCAGCACTATTTGCAGACAGCAGAAAGCCTCGGGCCGGACTCGGTGCGCGTACACCTCGCTGCGGGTCTGTTAAGCGAGGCGATGGGTCAGCATGGCCGCGCGCTACAGGAATACCAGCGGGTGGCCGATCTCGAACCGCGCAACATAGACACATTCATTCGTATCGCGCAGGTTTATGACAGCCAGAATATGCCCGATAAAGCGATCGAGAGTTACCAGCACGCGATCGAACTCGATCCAACGTTTTACGATCCGTATGAGTATTTCGGCGTCTTCTATTACGGTCGCGGCAAGTATTTGGAGGCAGCAGAGCAGTTCCAGAAGGTAATTCAGCTGGCTCCGGGAATGTATAACGCTTACGCAAATCTCGGCGCTTGCTTCGAAAAACTTGGACGCCTTGCCGACGCAGAAAAGACTTTGCGAAGCGCTCTCGCATTACGTGAGACTCCCCGCGCCCTCAACAACATCGGAAGTTTGCTGCTTGCAGAAAAGCAATTCGCCGACGCTTTGACCTACTTGCAGAAAGCGGCCGTAGTCACCCCGAATGACTACGTCGTTTTGCTCAATCTTGCCGACGCGCACCGCCACCTGGGCCATAGCGAGGCTGCCCGCACCAATTACCAGAAAGGAATGGATTTGGCATTGGCAGAGTTGAGCCAGAGCCCCGGCAACGGTTTTGCGCGCTCATTTGTCGCTTATTTCGCGGCCAGGCTTGGAGACCGAAGAAGAGCCCAGGAAGAGATCCTCCAGGCGCTCAGGAGTTCTCCGGGAGACAACACTGTCATCCGGCGCGCCGCGCTCACTTACGAGACTCTTGGCATGCGCTCGGATGGACTGGCTGCTCTTGGCGGAGCGACCGCCGATCTTCTCCGGGATTTAGAACGCGATCCCGACCTGGCGGACTTTTGTCAGGATTTCCGCTTTAAACAGTTGGTAGGGCAAATCTCAAAAAAATAAGGCAGGTACAAAATGTCAGATACAAAAACCAATCAGGCACAGACAGGGAAGGACAAGCCCGTTAATCCAGATGGTGAACCGATCGTCAGGCCGAAGTCTCCTAACGCCGTTTCCGCCAAGGGCGAACCCATCGTAAGGCCCCAGGGCGAGCCCATCGTAAGACCGTAACCGGCGATCGGCGCCATCATTTACCAGCTGACTGCCTTCGCTCGGTTAGGTCCGCTGGTCTGATGATGGAGAAGTGTGCCCGTCCCGCGCCCGGCACGATGAACGACGCACGGGGATAACCTCGCGCAGAAATTGAATGAGATCGGCTGAACCTTTTGCGCGGGATTATGCTCGGTAACTTGTTTTGGTCGAGGATTGCGTTTCTCGGGATCGTAGTTATGGCAAAGATTTCCAGCAAGTTTTACCCGGGCCCGCGCGCGCGGGCCATTTTTGCGATTGCGGGCGTGTGCCTGCTGCTTATCGGTATTTGGATCCATCACTGGCATGCCCCTGGCCCAGCAGCAGGTGCCCAGTCTGAACCGGCGGCAGTCCTGCACGCGTTGCCAAAAGAAGTTCGTGCGCCGGCGGACTCCACTCGTGCCGGACTGGACCATCACGCCAATAAACACGCCGTCGCTGGACTGTCTTATTTTTCGGGCACCTGGAAGAATGCTAAGAACGGCAGTCGCGGTCTCACTACTCTAAAAGTGAGGACCGCAGGCGAGTCGGTTTTCGTGCGCGCCTGGGGAGCATGTCATCCAACTGATTGTGACTGGGGAGAAGTGCCGGGAAATACATTTGCGCCGACCGTTGCCACCGATTCCGCCAGCAGCGCACAAAAAGTGACCGCGCTCTTCGAGACCAGCTTCAGCAACACCCTGCTGACCCTCAGTCCAACCGACGACGACGACGAGATTCAGGCCGATACTCAAACCCACTTCACCGATAACAGCGGCCGTTCCAGTTACTCCGCCAGCTATACCTTCCGCCACTAGGGCGCACCTACGAATCGAAACACCGGTCGTCGCCCGCGAGCAATGTAGAATCAGCAGTGTCCACGGCTTAATCGCCACCCACATTCATGGATGTCCTGAAAAAGCTTTTCGAAGCCCACTTTCGCGTCCCTGTCGAACAGGTGCAACCCATTCAGGGGCAACTCGGAGGTTCCGGTCGGAAGATTTTGCGGCTTACAGCGAGTGGCAAGAGCGCAATCGGCATTCTCTATGACGTTCGCGAAGAGAATGCTGCTTTTCTGGAATTTTCCCGGCATTTTAAACGCCATGGATTATCAGTGCCTGAGATTTACGCCGACGACTTGGGGCTTGGCGCCTACCTGGAAGAAGACCTCGGCGATACCACGCTATTCGATCTGGTGTCCGCAAATCGCACCTCAGGAGAGGTAGCTCAGCCCGCGATCGAGGCCTATCGCAAAGCCTTATCCGAGTTGCCCCGCTTTCAAATCGAAGCCGGCCGCGATCTGAATTACAAACTCTGTTATCCGCGCGGCAGCTTCGACCGGCAGTCTATCGCCTGGGATCTGAACTACTTCAAGTACTACTTTTTGAAGCTGGCAGGCATTCCTTTTAATGAACAACAGCTGGAAGACGACTTCAGCCGGTTGACCAAGCACTTGCTGAGCGCGAATCGCGATTATTTTCTTTATCGCGACTTCCAGTCCCGCAACATCATGATGCGAGAAGGAAAGCCGTTTTTCGTGGACTACCAGGGCGGGCGCAAAGGTGCTTTGCAGTACGACGTTGCGTCACTTCTATTCGACGCCAAAGCCGACCTTCCGGCGGAATTGCGTCAGCAGTTGCTCGATCACTATCTCGAAGCTGTCTCCAAATTTATCGCGCTCGACCGCGAAGCCTTCATGCGGTATTACTACGCTTACGTTTACGTGCGCATCATGCAGGCGCTCGGCGCGTATGGTTTCCGCGGATTTTACGAGCGCAAGACGCACTTTCTGCAGAGCGTTCCCTATGCGCTGAAGAATGTCCGCTGGCTGCTTCACAATGTGGAGCTGCCCTTGTCTCTGCCGACGCTGCTGGAAGCATTTCGCGATATGCTGGGCTCCGATAAATTACAGAGCCTCTCTCCCGGCGCCGAGCATGCACAATCCGGATCAACAAAGCCGCCGGCAATGACCGTCCGAGTATTCAGCTTCTCGTTTCACAAAGACCTGCCGAAAGACGATTCCGGAAATGGCGGTGGCTTCGTTTTTGACGGCCGCAGCTTGCCTAATCCAGGCCGTGAAGAACGCTTCAAGCAACTCACCGGAAAAGATGCACCGGTGATCGAGTATTTAAACGAACAGCCGAGTGTTCACCAGTTTCTGGCAAGCGCTCAATCGCTGGTGGAATCGAGCATAAGCAGTTATCAAAGTCGCGGGTTTAAAGATCTGATGGTTTCCTTCGGATGCACCGGCGGCCAGCACCGCTCCGTGTATCTCGCGGAACAACTCGCGCGCCGCCTGCGCGAGCGCAATGGCCTGCAGGTCGAACTCCGCCACCTTGGACTGGAGCGCCTCGGCAAATGAAGGCAATGGTCCTGGCCGCCGGTCTCGGCACGCGTCTCCGTCCGCTCACCGATACCCGTCCCAAGGCCCTGGTCGAAATTGGCGGCCGCACGCTTCTGGAGATCACGCTCTCGCGATTGCGTTCGTTTGGCATTCGAGACGTCATCATTAACGTTCATCACTTCGCCGAAATGGTAGTTGATTACCTCCAGGCAAACGCCAGCTTCGGCATGCACCTCGAAATCTCTCGCGAAGACATGTTGCTTGATACCGGCGGGGGGCTCAAGAAAGCTGCATGGTTCTTCGGCGATTCTGCCGATCCATTCATCCTGCATAACGTGGACGTGATCAGCACCATTGAGCTGGAGAGCATGATTCAGGCACATATACGGGACGGAGCACTCGCAACCCTGGCCGTCAAGCAACGTAAGACTTCCCGTTATCTTTTGTTCGACGACCACAATCAGCTTTGCGGACGTCGCCGGGGCCCCGAGACGGAGCTGCTTCGCACGGCTGGGAATGTCGAGCCCCTCGCATTTTGCGGCATCCACATAATTTCGCCTCGATTGCTGGGAATGCTGGGGGAACAGGGAGCGTTCTCCATCGTGGCTGCTTATCTGCGCCTGGCCGCCGCTGGCGAGAATATCGTCGCCTTCCGGGCCGACCAGTACTATTGGCGCGACTTAGGGCGGATTGAGAGCGTGCAGGAAGCCGAGCAGGATTTTCAACAAAATAGTTTTTGATCGCCTGCCGAAATCGCGTTTTGGCGTTTATGCTTGCATTAATACTATTTTCACGAGTCCCTAGATGAATCTGTGAGCCTAAAAAGATGAATGCTGTGAGCCTAAAAGAGCCGTGGGAAGGCAAAGTCGTTGAAGGGAAGTACCCGCTGCTGGAACTTCTGGGGAGCAGTGCACGCGGGCCAGTCTTCCGGACAGAACTGAAAAGTGCGAACGCTTCTCAACCGGCAGCTATCAAGCTAATTCCTGTCACGCCTGAGAGCGCTCAATCTCAACTTTCTGTCCTGCGTTCAGCAACCGAATTATCGCATCCGAACCTCATCCGGATTTTTGATGCGGGTCAATGCCAGATCAAAGGTGGGCTCGCCATTTATGTGGTCATGGAATATGCGGATGAGAATCTCGCTCAGGTGCTTCCGTCACGTGCGCTGACCGCCGGCGAAGCCGGGCAGATGCTTCCGCCCTTGGTTGAAGGCCTGTCGTATTTGCACCGGAAAGGATTCGTCCATGGTCGCATTCAACCCTCCAACGTCATGGCCGTCGGAGAGACGCTGAAACTTTCCACCGATTCTGTGCAGAAGGTAGGCGACCCCGCCCCGCGGCCAGACGTAGGCAAGCCCGGATATGCAGCCCCGGAAGGTTCGAGGAATATTCCAGCTTCCGACGTGTGGTCTTTAGGTGCCACCCTGGTCTCAGCGCTGGCCACCGAGTCGCGAGGTCAGGCTTCTGAACAGCAATTGACGCTGGTGCCAAATTCAATTCCGGAGCCGTTCCGCCGTATCGCTCGCGAATGCTTGCGAGTGAATCCGAGCGATCGCTGCACGCTGGAACAGATCGAAAATTGGATGGCTGCCCCGCCTGTCTTAGCTCCAACC
>Ga0070717_10003038_pt1 | contig 11966 bp, 10 predicted proteins | sample LARL113metaG_FD_71366 | JGI IMG/M metagenome (GOLD analysis project Ga0070717, IMG submission 71366) | Corn, switchgrass and miscanthus rhizosphere microbial communities from Kellogg Biological Station, Michigan, USA - LAR L11-3 metaG | ecosystem: Host-associated > Plants > Roots > Rhizosphere ...
CTGCCAGGCCTTGCCGACGTCGACGATGTCGTGCTTTTGCAGGCGGATGCGGCCGAGCGAGGATTTGGAAAGCTCCGCCTCGAGCTCCTTCGGAGCGTTGGCGTCGATCCATTTGCGCGCGGTTGCGCGGAATTCGGCTTCCTGCGGCGTGTCATCGAAGTTCATGGCGGCTTCCTCTGCGTAGGGTGGGCTGAGCGAAGCGAGCCCACCATTTAAGCGTGACGCGGTGGGCAACGCTGCGCGATGCCCACCCTACGAAATCGGTTATCTTCCCTTGGTCGGTATCTTGTTGAACGGCACGTCCTTGTCCACGCGAATATCGCCAGGTAACCCCAGCACGCGCTCGGCGATGATGTTGCGCATGATTTCATCGGTGCCGCCTTCGACCCGGGTACCTGGGGCGCGCAGCAGCATTGCCTGGAATTTGCCAGTGGCTTCCGCATCGTCAGGCCCGCTCAGCACGCCGGCGGCGCCTTGCAGATCCAGCGCGAAGGTCGCAACGTCCTGGACCATCGATCCCGCGACCAGTTTGCCGATCGAATTCTCAGGGCCCGGGCGCTCGCCTTTCGATAGCGCCGAGATGGTGCGCATGCTGGTATATTTCAGCCCGCTTGCCTTTACCGCCCAGTTCGCCAGCTTCGAACGCACATTGCGGTCGTCGATCGCAAGGCCATCTTCCAGCATCAAACTGCTGCAGAACTCGAACAATTCCGGAAAGCCGGTCGCGACTCCTGCGCCGATCGACATCCGTTCATTCATCAGCGTGGTCAGCGAGACATTCCAGCCATCGTTGACCTCGCCGAGGCGTTGCGAGTCGGGAATCTTCACGTCGGTGAAATAGACCTCGTTGAAATCGGATTGGCCATTGGCCTGCTTGATCGGCTTGATCTCGACGCCCGGGCTCTTCATGTCCAGGAAGAACATGGTCAGCCCCTTGTGCTTGGGCACATTGGGATCGGTGCGGGTGAGCAAAATGCCGTAATCGGAATAATGCGCGCCGGAGGTCCAGATTTTCTGGCCGTTGATAATCCAGTCGCCGCCGCGCTTCTCCGCGCGCGTGCGCAGGCCCGCGACGTCGGAACCCCCGGCCGGCTCGGAAAACAACTGGCACCAGATCTTTTCGCCGGACGCGAGCGGCGGCAGATATTTGCGCTTCTCGTCTTCGCCGGCGAACGCCATCATGGTCGGCCCGCACATGCCGTGGCCGATGATGAACATCGCCGAGAGCTTGCCGAAGGCACCCTCCTCCTGCTGCCAGATCACGCGCTCGATCGGCGAGGCGCCGCGGCCGCCATATTCCTTCGGCCAGTGCAGGCAGGCCCAGCCCGCATCGGCCTTCTTCTTCTGCCAGGCTTTTGCGACTTCCAGGATGTTGGCGCCCTTGAGCTGGGTGCGGCCGAGCGAGGATTTTCTCAATTCCTCCTCATATTGCTTCGGCGCATTCGCCGCGATCCAGGCTTTTGCCTGGCTGCGGAATGCGGCTTCCTGCGGGGTGTCGTCGAAGTTCATTTTCTCAATCCTCGGCCGCGCTCGGACCGGTTCGCTTCGTAGGATGGGTTGAGCGGAGCGAAACCCATCATGTGCTGCCCGTGTTGTGATGGGTTTCGCTGCGCTCTACCCATCCTACAATCTTCAATCGTCAAGCCGCGTTTTTCTTGCGCATGCGGTCGATCAGCGCGTCTTCCCAATAAGAAAGACTACCGAGCCCGAGCGCCGTTGCGTTGGCGCGGCGGTAATACATGTGGCAATCGAACTCCCAGGTGAAACCCATGCCACCGTGCACCTGGATGTTGTTCTTGGCGCAGTGCTGGAACGCCTGCGTCGCGCTGATGCGCGCGGCCGCCGCCGCCTGCGGCAGTTCCGAAGCGTTGGTCGAGAGCGCCCACGCACCGTAATAGCAATTGGAACGCGCCAAGGTCGCCGAGACATACATGTCGGCGAGCATGTGTTTGACGGCCTGGAACGAGCCGATCGGCCGGCCGAACGCAATACGATCCAGCGCGTAATCGCGGCCCATTTCCAGCGCGCGGTCGGCGCCGCCGACCTGTTCGAACGCCATCAACACCGCGGCGCGGTCGAGCACCTGCGAAATGATGCTCCAGCCTTCACCGGCTTTGCCGAGCGGCTCGGCCTTGCAATTCTTGAAGGTAAGTTCGGCCTGGCCGCGCGACGGATCGACATTGGTCAGCGCTTTGGCTTCGACGCCGCCGCTTTTGATGTCGACCAAAAACAGCGCGACATCGGTCTCGCGGCCGCTTGAGCCAGTGCGCGCGGCGACAATGGCGAAATCGGCAATCGCGCCATCGGGCACCGGCTTCTTGACGCCGTTGAGCATGCCGCCTGACGCGGTGAGCTTGACGGCCTGCGGCGATGGATTGCCCTTGCCCTCGAACAGCGCCAGCGTGCCGATCGCTTCGCCCGCGGCGATCGCCGGAAGCCATTTCTGCTTCTGCGCGTCGCTGCCGGCAATCAGCAGTGCTTCGGCCGCCAGATACACCGTCGAAGAAAACGGCACCGGCGCTAGCGCCCGACCCATTTCTTCAGCAATCACGCAAAGCTCGAGATGGCCGGCACCGGCGCCGCCGAATTCTTCCGGGATCGCGACCCCGAGAAAGCCCATCTCGGCAAGTCCCTTCCACAATTCCTTGTCATACGGCTCCTTGCCGTCGAGCACCACGCGCACCGCTTTCGGCGGGCATTTTTCGCCGAGGAATTTTCTCGCCTGGTCGCGGAGCTGCTTCTGGTCGTCGGAGAAATCGAAATTCATGGCGCTGTACTCTGTTGGGTGATTGACGGGTCTGTAGGATGGGTGGAGCGAAGCGATACCCATCGAAACACAACGATTGCGGTTGATGGGTTTCGCTCCACTCAACCCATCCTACGATCAGCTCAACTACCTTGGCGCCATGCGGATCGCGCCGTCGAGACGGATGGTCTCGCCGTTCAGCATCGGGTTCTCGACGATGTGCACCGCGAGGCTGCCGTATTCGGATGCGTCGCCGAGCCGCGCCGGATGCGGCACCTGGGCGCCGAGGCTCTTGCGCGCCTCTTCGTTCAATCCCATCAACAGTGGCGTCAGGAACAGGCCGGGCGCAATGGTGTTGACGCGGATCTTCTGACTGGCGAGGTCGCGCGCCGCCGGCAAGGTCAGGCCGACCACGCCGCCCTTCGACGCGGAATAGGCGATCTGGCCGATCTGGCCTTCATAGGCCGCCACGCTCGCGGTGTTGATGATGACGCCGCGCTCTTCCCCGATCGGCTCGGCGGTGACCAGGCGCTCGGCGAACAGCCGCAGGCAGTTGAAGGTACCGATCAAATTGACGTTGATGATCCGCGCGAACTTTGCCAGCGGATAGACGCCGTCTCGGCCTACGATGCGCTGCGAGCCGCCGATGCCGGCGCAATTCATCAACACGCGCGCGACGCCGTGGGCGCTTTCGGCTTTGGCGATGCCGGCCTTGACCTGCTCTTCGTCGGTGACGTCGGCGTGAAGGGCAACGCCCTTCACCTCGGCGGCGATCTTTTCGGCATTCTCGTCGCTCTGGTCGAGCACGGCGATCTTCGCACCTTTTGCGGCCATGGCGCGGGCGGTCGCGGCGCCCAGGCCCGAGCCACCGCCAGTGATGAGAACGGCAACGTCTTTCAACTGCATTTTGAGAACCTTTCCTTGGGCGTTTCTTCTCTAGATTTGCGAGTGGTGAGTAGCGAATAGCGAATAGAAAAACAGAAACCCGCTGCTGCGCTCGAATTGCTTCTTCCCTATTCGCTACTCACTATTCGCGTCTTCTTCTCGTTCAGCATGCCGCCGCAGAGCAGCGCTTCCATGTGCTTGATGTATTGCCGGCAGACTTCGTCGGTGACGGGGCCGACGCCGCTGGCGCGCGACATCGCGTGCCGGCCGAAAAACAGGTGATCGCAGGCACCGATCAGGCTGGTGTAGAACAGGACCGGATCGATGTTGCGGAATTCGCCCGCCTTGATGCCTTCCGCAAGCAGGCGGCGATGAAATCCGAGCAGCGGTGCGACAAAGAATTTCGAGACCTCGTCGGCAGCTTCGGCGCTGGTCTCATGCAGGAGGTAATGGATCAGCCGGTTCATATAGGGGAACCGGTTATAGGCGCGGATGATGCCGGCGATATGCAGCTTCAACTTCGCCGTCGGCGTGATCGGCTGGCCTAAGAGATATTCGAGGTTCGAGACTTCGGTCGCGGCATCGCGCGCCAACAGCGCCAGCAAGAGCCCGTCCTTGTTGCCGAAGTGATATTTCACCAGCGCGGCGTTGACGCCGGATTTCTGCGCGATGTCGCTCAAGGAGATTTCGATCGACGAGCGTTCGATCATCAGTTCGCTTGCCGCCACGAGCAGTTTTTCGGCAGTAGAGTTTTTACTTGCCGGAAGCCTCGTCGGTACGCTGGTATTCAATTGCGATCCCATCACTGCCTGCCGCGGAAGCCGCGGCGCAGCTAAGCCGAAGAGCCGGTCCACCTCAAGAGTTAATTGATCGATTGACTAAATCCCTTGGCGTCCCTTAAATCCGCCCCGGCATTGGAAACCAACCCATAACAATCAGGGAGATGAAGAGATGGCCGAGGCTTATATCGTCGCCACCGCACGCACCGCGGGCGGCCGCAAGGGAGGGCGTCTTTCAGGCTGGCATCCGGCGGATCTCGCCGCCGCCGTCCTGGACTCTCTGATACAACGCACCGGCGCCGACCCCGCGCAGATCGAGGATGTGATCATGGGCTGCGTGATGCAGGCCGGCGAGCAGTCCAACAACATCGCGCGCAACGCCATCATGGCTTCGAAATTGCCGGAGAGCGTGCCCGGCACTTCGATCGACCGGCAATGCGGCTCGTCGCAGCAGGCGCTGCATTTCGCCGCGCAAGCGGTGATGTCGGGCACCATGGATTGCGTGATCGCCGCCGGCGTCGAGTCGATGACGCGGGTGCCGATGGGTACGCCGAGCGTGCTCGCCGCAAAGGCCGGACTTGGGCATTACAAGAGCCCGAACATCGAGCAGCGTTACCCGAATATCGTGTTCAGCCAGTTCACCGGCGCAGAGATGATGGCGGAAAAATACGGCCTCTCCAAAGACGATCTCGACGAGTATTCCTATAACAGCCATCAGCGCGCGATTGCCGCCACCCAAGCCGGCCGCTTCAAGGACGAGATCGTGCCGGTCAAGATCACCCGCGCCGACGGCACGACCGATACCCACACGATCGACGAAGGCATCCGTTTCGACGTCAGCCTCGACGGGATCAAGGGTGTCAAGCTGATCGCCGAGAACGGCAAGCTTACGGCAGCAAGCGCGAGCCAGATCTGCGACGGCGCCTCCGGCGTGATGGTCGTCAACGAAAAGGGCCTGAAGGCGCTCGGCATCAAGCCGATGGCGCGCATCCATCACCTGACCATGATGGGCGGCGACCCCGTGATCATGCTGGATGCGCCGCTGCATGCGACGGAGCGCGCATTGCAGAAGGCGGGCATGAAGATCGACGACATCGACCTGTTCGAGGTCAACGAGGCCTTTGCCTCGGTGCCGACCGCGTGGCTGAAGACCACCGGCGCCGACCCTGAGCGGCTCAACGTCAATGGCGGCGCGATCGCGCTCGGCCATCCCTTGGGCGGCTCCGGCACCAAGCTGATGACGACGCTTGTCAACGCGCTCAAGCAGCGCAACAAGCGCTACGGCTTGCAGACCATGTGCGAGGGCGGCGGCATGGCCAATGTGACGATTGTCGAGCGGCTGTAAGAAGAAGCGAATAGGGAGTGGCGAATAGCGATAGGGGCCCCCCGCAGAGCATCACGGCGCATTCCGTCATGCCCGGCTTGTCCCGGGCATCCACGTCCTTACAACTGTCGGCGCCCAATAAGAACGTGGATTGCCGGAACAAGTCCGGCCATGACGAGGAAAAGATGACCTCCCTCCCCGACATTCCCCTCCCCTCTACCATCCGCTCGCGCTATGTCGAGAACATCAACGGCTTGCGCATGCATGTGCTTGAGGCCGGCTTCGAGACGCGCGGGCGGCCGTGCCTGCTCTTGCTGCACGGTTTTCCGGAGTTGGCCTATAGCTGGCGCAAGGTGATGGGCCCGCTGGCGGACGCCGGCTATCACGTGATCGCGCCGGATCAGCGTGGCTATGGCCGCGCCACCGGATGGGATGCGAATTACGACGGCGATCTCGCCCCGTTCCGACTACTCAATCTGGTGCGCGACGCGCTGGGTCTTGTTTCCGCGTTCGGCTATGCGAGCGTCGATGCCGTGATCGGCCATGATTTCGGCAGCCCGGTCGCGGCATGGTGCGCGCTGGTGCGGCCCGACGTGTTCCGGTCGGTCGCGCTGATGAGCGCGCCGTTCGCCGCACCGCCAGCGCTCCCGTTCAACACCGCCGATGCGCCGGCCAAACCGCCTCAGCAAGATCCGGTGCATCGCGAACTGGCGGCCCTGCCGCGTCCGCGCAAACATTATCAGTGGTATTATTCGACGCGCGAAGCCAACGATGACATGCGCCGCGCGCCGCAAGGCCTGCATGATTTCTTACGCGCGTATTACCATCACAAGAGCGCGGACTGGAAAGACAACAAACCTTATCCGCTGAAATCATGGTCGGCGGACGAGCTCGCGAACCTGCCGACCTATTACGTGATGGATCTCGAAAAGACCATGCCGGAGACGGTTGCCGCGGAAATGCCTGATGCCGCCGCGATCGCGGCGAACAAATGGCTTCCCGACCGCGAACTTGCTTTCTACAGCGCCGAATATGCCCGCACCGGATTCCAGGGCGGCTTGCAATGGTATCGCTGCGGTACCTCGGGCGCCTTCAACGCCGAACTCCAGACTTATTCAGGCCGCACAATCGACGTGCCCTCCTGCTTCATCTCCGGCAGGCAGGATTGGGGCACGCATCAACGCCCCGGCGTGTTCGAGACCATGCAGACAAAAACGTGCACGCGCATGATCGGCTGCCATCTGGTCGACGGCGCCGGCCATTGGGTGCAGCAGGAGCAGCCGCATGAGGTCAGTCAGTTGCTGTTGCAATTCGTGAAGCAGGCCAAATAAGTCGAATCGGCTGAGTTCATCACCGGTTCATGATCTGCCTGACATCATGACGAGCGCGTCGCAGGAACCATCTTTTGATGGCTGCGTTGCTGGTCGCGGCCAATGCGCTGCTCGCGACATCGATTGGAGGATTTGAGATGGACAAGAAGATCGCTGGACTGTTGGGAGCGGCGGCGGCGCTCGGGACATTGAGTGCCGCCCAGGCAGCTCCAGCTCCAGCCCCGGCCCCCTCGGACATGCTGCGGGCGAATTCCTTTGCCGATCTGCTTGAGCCGATCCCAAACGCAGCTTCGCTGCTACAGGCGATCGACGAATCCGCGCCGGCCAAGTCAGCGGACGAAAATGTCCAGCTTGCCCAGTACTATCATCATCATCATCATCACCACCATCACCACAGCTTCTATCGCCGATATTATGATGACGGGTATGGGTATGGCCCGCGCGTGATCGTGGTGCCTCCCCGTTACGGCTATTATCACCACCATCATCATCACCACCATCACCATCATCACAGCTTCTATCGCCGCGACTATTGAGATCGCGCGAGGCGATGAAGATAAACAGGACCTCGCGGTCCTGTTTTTTGTGCCCAGGGCATTTTCGACTGCGGTGGCCTCATCCTTCGAGACGCGGCGAAGACGCCGCTCCTCGGGATGAGGTGTTAGACCGTCATGGTGAGGAGCGCGGTAACGCCGCGCGTCTCGAACCACGAGGCGCGATAACGCTGCGATCCGAAACGCCCTATTCCTGGCGGGCTTTTTCCTTCGCCGCGCGATGCAGGTGGCGATAGGTGCCGTCGAACACGGTTTCGGTCGAGGAGGTCCATTCAGTTCCGGCCGACAGTGTCGGCCGGCTGGCATAGATGCGGCGCGCCTGCAGTTCGCGCTCGGCGGATTCCTCCTCGCCCATCGGCTCGAGTTCGAACGAGGCTTCCTCGGGGATCACGATGATCTGCGCGAACGGCTCATTGGGGCGGAAAATATGCGTGCGGCCCTCGGCCGGCGACTTGAAGACGCAAAAGAACATCATCGGCCACCAGTTGCGGATCAGTGCCGGCACCGCGATCGGCACGGTGTCGCTGGGGTCGGTATAGAAGCGCGGGTGCGGCTCGGTGCGGACCGCCATGCCCTTTGGGACCCTGAGATCGAGCAGGATCTGGTAGGTGTAAAACGTGTCGCCGAAATTGCGGAATGGCGGCCACTGCACGCCGCCGTCCGGCGGCGGACCCCAGTCTCCTTCCATGATCAAGCGGCCGTCCCTGGTGCTGACATGCAGCTCGTTGTCGTAGGGGTAAAACAATTCGATCCCGTATTGCGCGCCTTCAGAGAACGGAACGCAGTGCCACACCTGTTCGCGTGAACCGTCGGCGCGCGGCTCGCGCTTGCCCGCCCATCCGGGAATCTCGAGCCTGGTTCGACGCGGCGCCAGCCGTGGATCGTTCAAGCGGTATTTGACCTTGTCCATGGAAGCTCCGGTTCACTGATGCCGCATTAGGAACGCGAACCGGCGCCAACCGCAACGGTTCCCAATCGCTGGATTGCAGGGGTAACGGAGAAGCGATCCGTCCTTCGTCCGCACCGATTGACCCGGCTTCATCGAGCCTCTATAGGTTTAGAACTATTCTAAATTAGGATGGTTCTAATGAAGAATTTCGCCGATTTGAGCGAGCGCGAAGTGCTGGCGGTTGCGATCTCGTCGGAGGAAGAAGACAGCCGCATCTATATGAGCTTCGCCGAGGATCTGGCGGGGCGTTATCCAGATACCGCAAAAGTATTTGAGGAGATGGCCGAAGAGGAGAGCGGCCATCGCCATCGGCTGCTGGAATTGTATGAGCAGCGCTTCGGGCAGCATCTGCCGCCGATCCGACGGGAAGACGTCAAAGGGTTTCTGCGCCGGCGCCCGATCTGGCTGACGAAAAATCTGTCGCTCGACACCATCCGCAAAGAGGTGGCGACGATGGAATTGCAAGCCGAGCGCTTCTACGCCAAGGCCAGCGAGCGCGCCGAGGATGTCGGGGTCCGCCGTTTGCTCGGCGATCTCGCCGAAGAGGAAAAGGGCCACGAGAAGCTGGCGGCGAAGCTCACCGACCAGATCCTGAGCCCCGATGTGCGCGAAGCCGAAGACAAGACGCGCCGCCGCATCTTCGTGCTGCAATATGTGCAGCCGGGCCTCGCCGGATTGATGGACGGATCGGTGTCGACGCTGGCGCCCTTGTTCGCCGCGGCGTTCGCGACCCATCAGAACTGGCAGACATTCCTCGTCGGACTTGCCGCCTCGATCGGCGCCGGCATCAGCATGGGATTTGCGGAAGCGCTGTCCGACGACGGATCGCTGACCGGGCGCGGTTCGCCCTGGCTGCGCGGCGCTGCCAGCGGCATCATGACCGCGCTCGGCGGCCTCGGCCACTCGATGCCATACCTGGTGCCGGATTCATGGCCGAACGCGTTCTGGATCGCCACCGCGATCGCAGGCGTCGTGGTGTTCTTCGAATTGTGGGCGATCGCCTTCATTCGCGCGCGATACATGGACACCCCGTTCCTGCAGGCGGTGTTTCAGATCGTGCTCGGCGGCGTGATCGTGCTCGGGGTCGGCATTCTGATCGGGGCGGCGTAGGCGGGCGTTGCGGCCATGACAGAACATCGTTTCGGTCGCAGCTTCAGACGGTGACCCGCCGCGTCACCCGCGCTTCCAGCCGCCGATTTACGCGGCCATTGGCCTGCGCAGATTGGACAAAATCTAATCCCGAACAGGAATAAATCACGCATAGGTTCGGTCGTTGTCAGGTCAAGAGCGAATTCTGGCCAGAGGGAAATCATGACCGATCGTTTGCAATACGGGACCACCGCCAAAATATTCCATTGGCTCGTCGTGGCACTTCTCCTGGTGCAATATCCGATCGGCTGGCTGATGCCGGACATTCATCGCGGCATGAAGCCCGGCGTTGCCATGACATTCCATATGTCCATCGGACTTTTGATCCTCACGACCATCGTGCTTCGGCTAGCGTGGCGGCTCACCCATCCGGTTGAGCCAGAGAGCTCGCTTGCCCGCTGGCAGCGGCTGGTCTCGGAAGCCGTGCACTGGCTGCTTTACGCACTGGTGCTGGCAACGGGTTTCACGGGCTGGCTGTTCGCGTCGTTCCGCGGCTGGTCGATGTCCTTGTTTTATCTTGTGCCGATGCCGATGCTGGCCTCCGACAATGAAGCGGCGGGCAAGGCGATCGACGGCCTGCACCAGGCCATGGAATGGACGCTGCTGGTGGTGATCGGCCTGCATGTGGCGGCGGCGCTGGCCCACCGGTTCGTCTTCCGCGACCGAGTCATGCAGCGGATGTGGCCTGCGCTGCAACAGCAATAGCGGTCTAGCGGCCGTCACAAGAACAGAGCATCATCTCCTGCGAGACCAGCCAAAGAACCAGGAGCAAAAGCCTTGGCCAAATCGCAATGGAGTTTCAAGACCGCGGTCGAACTATCGGCGGCGCTGAAGGCAAAGCAGGTGTCCGCGGTCGAGCTCGCGGAGGACGCGATTTCCCGTATCGAGCGCCACGACGGCAAGATCAATGCGGTTTGCGTGCGCGATTTCGAGCGTGGCCTTCAGGCCGCGCGCGCCGCCGACGCGGCGTTGGCGCGCGGCGAAGCAAAGCCGCTGCTCGGCATCCCCTTGACGGTGAAGGAATCCTACAATGTCGCGGGATTGCCCACGACATGGGGCTTTGTTCCGCAAAAAGATTACAAGCCGGCGGAAGACGCGCTGTCGATCTCGCGCGTCAAGGAGGCCGGCGGCGTGATCCTCGGCAAGACCAACGTGCCGATCGGGCTCGCCGACTGGCAGAGCTATAACGATATCTACGGCACTACCAACAATCCCTATGACCTCGGCCGCACCCCGGGCGGCTCTTCCGGCGGATCGTCGGCGGCGGTTGCGGCCGGCTATGGACCGCTGTCGCTCGGCTCCGACATCGGCGGCTCGCTGCGCGTGCCCGCCTTTCACTGCGGCGTCTATGCGCACAAGCCGACCTTTGCGTTGGCGGCCCCGCGCGGCCACTTGCCGCCGCCGCTCCCGGCGATCCCGTTCGACCGCGACATGGCGGTGATCGGTCCGCTGGCGCGCTCGGCCGCCGATCTTTCGCTGCTGCTCGACGTGATCGCAGGGCCCGACCCGCTGGAGGCCGGTATCGCCTACCGCCTGGCCTTGCCGCTGGCGCGTCACGATGGCTTGAAGGGTTTTCGCGTGCTGGTGGTTGCGAGCGATCCGCTGTTGCCGCCGAACAAGGAGGTCCGCGACGCGATCGAGAAACTTGCGGAGGGCCTTGCGAAGGCCGGCGTCAACGTGACACGACAGAGCCCGCTGTTGCCGGATTTCGCGGCCTCGACGCGGCTCTATATGCGGATGCTGTTGTCGTTCCTCGGCGCCTTCATGCTGCCGGAAGTCTATGCCGGTGCGCAAACCGGCGCCGCGCAGCTCTCGCCCGACGACACCAGTCTGGCCGCCGAGCGCCTGCGCGGTATCACCGCAAGCCATCGCAGCTGGGTGCTTGACGAAGGCGCGCGGGCGCGGCTGCGTACGCAATGGCGCGAACTGTTTAAAACTTTCGACGCGGTGATCTGCCCGGTCATGCCGACGCCGGCCTTTCCGCACGATCATTCGCCGGAGCAGGAAAAGCGCCGCATCAATATCGACGGCAAGGATTATCCTTATCCCGACCAGCTGGCCTGGCCCGGCATCGCCACTCTGCCCGGCCTGCCGTCGACCGCGATCCCGCTTGGTTTTTCCGCCGAAGGATTGCCGATCGGCGTGCAGATCGTCGGCCCCTGGCTGGAAGACCGCACGCCGCTGAGGCTGGCGGAATTGATCGAGCGCGAATTCGGCGGCTTTGTTGCGCCGCCGATGTTCAATGATTA
>Ga0070717_10003041_pt1 | contig 11964 bp, 9 predicted proteins | sample LARL113metaG_FD_71366 | JGI IMG/M metagenome (GOLD analysis project Ga0070717, IMG submission 71366) | Corn, switchgrass and miscanthus rhizosphere microbial communities from Kellogg Biological Station, Michigan, USA - LAR L11-3 metaG | ecosystem: Host-associated > Plants > Roots > Rhizosphere ...
ACGCGATATGCGGAATGAAGATACGATCGTTTCCCGTCCCACGCCAGCACGCCCTCCTCGCCGAGGGTGGCAGCAGTCATCTTGCAGTCGTAGGACTGGTGCATGCGCTGGAGTGCCCGTACAAGGTTGCGCTCGCCGGTCAGCCGCCCCGGAAAGTCACGGCTCACGATGAGGTAATCGATACAGCGCAGCAAGTCTTCCACGCCGTGATACGTCTCGTCGAGATCGGCAATCACCGGAATGCCGGCTTCCCGCGCCCATTGCGCCGCCTGGGTTGCTGCCGCTGTTTCGTATCCATCCACGTGCAGCGCCCGCGCGTTCACAATCCACTCCCGCTCCAGGTCTGTGGGCTGAAGAAGCAGCCGGTCGTCGCGCCGGCAAAAGACGGTGCGCTCGCCCCCGCCATCCACCACGATCAGCGACTGCGGGCTGGCGGCCCCCGGCACTTCGATGATGCGCGCATCCACGCCGGTCCGCGCAAATTCGCGGCGGTGCAGGCGCCCCGCATCGTCATCGCCCAGACGGCCAACGTAGCGGGTGTTGAGGCCCCAGCACTGGCAGGCCACCACGGTGGACGCGGCCTGACCGCCCGGCATCACCGAAACTGAACGGTATTCGGTTTTCGACCCGCGCGCCGGATAGCCAGGAAGGGGGATCAGTGTGTCGGTGGCGTTCAGCCCCACCCCTACGAGATCCACCATCGACACCGCGGCCATACATCAGATTGTAATGGTGCGATCCCCGTGTCTTCGCGGACCTTTGCGGCATCAGCAATCGAGCCCCTCAGCGTCCCCGGTGCGTTCTTCGCGTCGCAAACGCAGTCTCCGTCACTTCCGAGGGTCGGACTGGTCCTCATCCTGCCTAAATGCTTCATCGTGCTCTAAACTTGAAACACCGATGAAGTGCGCTCGCCGAGGCTGGCTAATTCATCTGCAACATACGCTGCTCTCCGCCCTGGCGTTGCGCGCCTGCATCCTTCTGTGCGCCTGTGTGCTTTCGAGGGCGATGTGGGCAGGGGCGAATGATGCCGCGCAGAACCCGGCCCCCGCCACGAAAGCCGTCCCCACCGCCATGCGCGGCGTGGTTCAGCTCGATGGGCCGTGGCATTTTCAGATCGGCGACGATCCGCGCTGGGCCGACCCCGGCTTCGACGATTCGAACTGGCTCACCGTCACGCTGGGCAAATCGCTGGCCGAACAGGGATTCGAAACCTACGCGGGATACGCCTGGTACCGCCTTCGCATTCAGCCGCAGCAATTGCGCGTCGGCAGCGCGCAAGGAAATGCGCCCCTGCATCTGCTCGTGACCAGCCATTCGGTGGGGCAATTGGCCGTCTACGTCAATGGGGTAGAAATTGGACACAGCCGCGGCATGACCGACCCGCCCCGGATGTACGAGTCGCCGCCCTTCGATGTGACTCTCCCGCAGGCCAACCCGGGCGATCCCATGGTGGTGGCCGTCCGCAGCTGGGCCGCTCCCGGAGTACCGATTTCCTATGGCTTGCTGGAACGGGTGGAGGCCGGCACCGGCGAGGATGTGGCCGACAGGCTGACCCTCGCCATCGCTCACAAGTGGAACCAGCAGGTCATTGCGGAAATGGTCCTGGTGTTTCTTTTCCTGGGAGTGGCCGCGCTGGGCGCCATCCTTTACCTGGCGCAGCGCCACCATCGCGAATACCTCTGGCTGGCGTTGATGTGCCTTGCCGTGGTGCTCACCGGCGCCATCGAGCTCTGCCATTGGCTCGCGCTCATGTCCACGGGGGTTTACGACGTTCTGAGCCTCTGGACGGGCCGCATCTTCATGGCGGTCACGGTCGAATTCGTGCTGCGCTTCACGGGGGCCGAGCGCCGCCAGTTCGCCCGCGGTTTCCAGATTGCCGTTCTGGTATTGCCGCTGGTGTCACTGGTCGGTTTGGAAACCACCTACGATGTGCTCTCCATCAGTGCCGAAGTCATCTTCTGTGGGCTGATATGCGTTTTGCTGTTCCGGGCATGGCGTCGCGGCTTCCGCGAGGCGGGCATTTTGCTGGTGCCATTCTTCCTTGCCGCCACCGCCGACTCGATTGACTCCATGTTGGATTACATGGCCATGAAGCATTGGGTTTCGGAGCACTTTCTGTCCCACCGCTTCCACTTCGGTCCCATCGAGTTCACCACTGGCCTCGCCACGTACTTTGTTTTCCTTTCCAGTCTTATCGCCGTGATTCTCTACCGGTTTGTGCGCGTAAGCCAGGAGGAGCAGCGCTCCGCCGCGGAGATTGCGGCGGCGCGCAGCGTGCAGGCGATGCTCATCCCCACCCAGCTTCCCTCAAACAGCTATTTCGTGCTGGAGAGCGCCTACGTGCCCGCCAACGGCGTGGGCGGCGATTTCTTCCAGGTGGTGCCCGTCGAAGACGGCTCCATGCTCATCGTGGTGGGCGATGTCAGCGGCAAGGGTCTGCAGGCGGCCATGAATGCCAGTACCCTGGTCGGCGCCTTCCGCAATGAGCTTTCCCATGACCCTGCGACCATTCTCAACCACTTGAACCATGTCATGTTCGGCGCCGGGTCGGGCCTGGATGCCGTGATGGCCAAGGATTCAGTCGCCACCTTCGCCACTTGCCTGTGCGCGCGCATCTTCCGCGATGGCAAGATGGTCATCGCCAATGCCGGCCATCTCAGCCCGTATCGCGACGGCCGCGAAATGGAGTTGCCGCCCGGCCTCCCGCTGGGCGTCATTCCCGGCATGACCTACGAGCAGACCAGCTTTCAACTGGAGCAGGGCATGCGGATGATCTTCCTGTCCGACGGGGTTGTGGAAGCCAAGAACGCTGACGGTGAGTTGTTCGGCTTCGAACGCACGCAGCAGGTGAGCAACGAGCCCGCCCGCTACATCGCCCAGACCGCCAAGCGCTTCGGCCAAAACGACGACATCACCGTCATTTCCATCTACATTGCATCCCGCGACGCCCGGCACGCCGAAGCCATGGAACCGGCTTACAATCACTAAGTGGAGCCTAAGAAAGACAAACTGATACCCAATGGCGCCGGGCTTATGGACCTCGCCGGCATTCTTGCGGACGCATACCGTCAACTCGGAGGAGGGGAAGCCTACCTTCGGGCCGAGAGAGCTGCATGGGGTCCGGATGCCTGGGAAAGGTACACGTTGGAAGAAAAGGCCAGGGTGCAAGGCGAGCCGCCCACGACGCCGACGAGCTGATGGAACGCCCCAGTCGCTGCTTCAGGGTATGCGCATATCGTCAGGCGGCGTACTTCGACCGGGAAGCATCACCCTCGCCGTACTGCTCGCCCGGAACGTCTCGGGAAAACAACCGCAGCACATCCAGCAGGGCGCTCAAGTATCCGTGCGCCCAATAGCCGCGCTCCTCGCTGCCTTCCACGAGATGTTTTTCTTCCGTCACGCATTGTGGGGCTTTATGTAAGATCCACTGTTTAAGTTCCTGGCATCGATCTTCTATCCGGCGAAATTCGATACTCTCATCCGACATTCGAACTTAGATGCACCCAAGTCTCACAGCATCTACTTGCGTTCGCCGGCGGCCGTCCTGATCCCTGTTCCCTGTCGTCTGTTCCCTGTTCCCTGTCCGCTGGTTTTGCGCTGCTAGAATCCTCTAGAGCAATCCCATGCAGGTGAAAGCCCTCTATCCCGGCACGTTCGATCCGCCCACCAACGGACACATCGATCTCGTCCAGCGAGGCGCGAAAATTTTTGGGCATGTTACGGTTGCGGTCCTCAACAATCCGGGCAAGAACCCGCTCTTCACGGTGGCCGAGCGCGTGGAAATGCTGAAGGAGATCGTACGTCCGCTGGAGAACGTATCGGTGGCGACCTTCGACGGCCTGATGGTGGAGTTTGCCCGTCGCCAGGGAGCGACTGCGGTGCTGCGCGGCATCCGCGCCATCTCCGACTATGAATACGAGTTCCAGATGGCCCTGATGAACCGCCGCTTGGCCCCTGAGATCGAAACGGTGTTTCTGCAGCCAGCCGGGCGCTACTCGTTCATAAGTTCCCGCATGCTTAAGGAAGTGTTCAGCTTCGGTGGCGACGTAACCGGCCTTGTGCCGCCCAACGTACTAAAACGGTTGCGCGGCCGCATGAACAAACCCTGACCGGGTGCCCCGGGTCTCGAATTTGAGACCCGGGAATGATGAGTCCAGCACGTTCTCGGCTTACGCGCCGACGGTCAGCACCACCCGGAATCGCGCCTTTCCGCTCATCATGCGCTCGTAGGCGTCCGCCGCCTTCTCCAGAGGATAGGTCTCCGTCATCGGCTTCACCCCGGTGAGGGCGCTGAACTTGAGCGTGTCTTCCGAATCCATTCCCGTGCCCGAGGGCCAGCCCGCCACGGTACGCCGCCCGAGCAGCAGCGGAAATGGATTGACAGTGATGGGACCGTCCTCGGGCGCGCCAACCACGATCAGCTTCCCGGCGGGAGCCAAGCCATCAAGTGCCCATTCGATCGCCTTGGCGCTGGTCAGGGTGGAGAGAATAACATTCGCGCCACCCAGCTTCTGCAGTTCTTTTGCGGGGTCCTGGCTGGTGCTGTCGATGTAGACGTGCGCACCGAGCTGTTTCGCCAGAGGCCCCTTGTCCTGCCCGCGAGCTACAGCCACGGTGCGATAGCCGGCTTTGGCCGCATACTGAACCGCAAGATGCCCGAGGCCGCCGATACCGAGAATCGCCACCGTGTCGCCCGTGCGGGCCCCGCTGTTGCGCAGCGCATTGAACGTGGTGATGCCGGCGCACAGCAGAGGCCCAGCGTCCACGTCGCCCAGGTCGTCGGGAATGAGAGCGATCGCGTTGGCGGGAGCGATGACATAGTCGGCATAGCCGCCGTCAAAATCGATCCCCGAAATAAGCTGATTTTGGCAGAGAATGAAGTCCCCGCGGCGGCAGGGATTGCAGTAGTTACAGTGGCCTCCATGCCAGCCCAGGCCGACCCGCTGCCCGGCCTTGAAGACCGGCACGTCGGGCCCAACCGCATCGAGCACGCCGGCGATTTCATGCCCGGGAACGCGGGGATACTTGATGCCGGGCCACATGCCCAGCTTGGTCAGGGAATCGCTGTGGCAAACGCCGCACGCCTGGACACGGATGCGCACGTGCCCCGGACCGGGCTCGGGAAACTCGCGTTGAACTAGCTTGAAATCTCCGCCGGCTGCGGACACCTCGACGGCACGGCCTTTCACACTAGGCATAGGTGGGGGTTCTCCTTCGCGCCCTTGGATGTGCGGCGCCTGTGGAAAGACTCAGTTATGCGATCCGACGCTTCTCACTTTCTCCACAAAACGACCATCCTCGCCCTCGCGCACCCAGAAAGCGAAAGTCCGCGAATTTATACTTGAACTCGACATGAGCACGTTTTTGCCCGTTGACGAACAGATGGACCTGCTCGAAAAAGGCGCAGCGGAGATTATTCGCGCCACCGACCTGCGCGAGCGCCTCGAAGACAGCCGCAAGATCGGGCGCCCGCTGCGCGTGAAGGCCGGCTTCGACCCCACCGCACCGGACCTGCACCTGGGCCACACCGTCTTGATGCGCAAGCTGCGCCACTTTCAGCAGCTCGGCCACCAGGTCATTTTTCTGGTCGGAGATTTTACCTCTCTCATCGGCGATCCAACCGGCCGCAACGTGACCCGCAAGCCGCTTACCCGCGAGCAGATCGACGCCAACGCCCAAACCTATCAGCAGCAGGTCTTCCGCATCCTCGACAAAGACGCGACTGAAGTGCGCTACAACTCCGAGTGGCTGGGAAAGCTGGGGTACGAGGGCACCATCCGCCTCACGTCGCACTTCACCGTCTCGCAGATGCTGGAGCGCGACGAGTTTCACAAGCGTTTTCAGGCCGAACAGCCCATCAGCCTCCACGAGATGCTGTATCCGGTAATGCAGGGGTACGACTCCGTCGCCCTCGAGTGCGACGTCGAACTCGGCGGCACCGATCAGAAATTCAACCTGATGTGCGGCCGCGAACTGCAGCGCCACTACGGCCAGAAGCCACAGATCGTGCTGATGACGCCCATCCTCGAAGGCCTTGACGGCGTACAGAAGATGTCGAAATCGCTCAATAACGCGATCGGCATCAACGAGCCCCCGGCGGAAATGTACGGCAAGCTGATGTCCATCTCCGATGACCTGATGTGGAAGTACTGGATCTTTCTCACCGACCTGCGTCAGTCGGAAGTGAAAACCATGCAGGAAGGAGTGGCATCCGGCGCCGAGCATCCGATGGTGATCAAGAAGATGCTGGCGCAGACGATAACGGCGGGCTTTCATGGCGAGGACGCCGCCCTCCATGCCGCCGAAAACTGGGCCCGCATGTTCCAGCAGAAGGCGGAGGGCGAGGATCTGGAGGAAGTGCACGTGGCCTACGCGGACGTGGCGGGACCTGCGGGAAATCCCGGTGGAGTCACGATCCGCCTCCCCAAGCTGCTGGTGCAGTTGGGATTGGCCGCAAGCGGCGCCGAGGCAAACCGCAAAATATCAGAACATGCCGTGAAGTTGGACGGTGAAGTGGTCACGAATCCGGTGGTGCCCCTTGAGACCCTGCCGGCGCGAATTGTAGTTCGCCTCGGCAAGCGGGCCAAGGTGGCGGTTATCGGCGCGGTGGGAGAGGGCGCCTAGCCCGAAACTGCCGCGATTCCGGGTCCGCGTGAACTATGACCATGACGGAATCGTCATTCGCCAAACGGCTCGGCCATGGTGTACCGTTCCATATACCCGCCTGCCGCCCGGCACGCTGGGAACGGCAACAATGGCTGCCAGGGTCATCCACTTCGGAGTTGACGATTGCTACCGGCTCAGTGTGCTCCGAAGAGCGGGCTACATCATCCACGATTGCAGCAACCTGATCCAGCTCGGCACCGCTCTCGATGCCGACGCCGACGCCGATGCCGTGATGGTAAACGACAGCGACGGCTCGGTTACCGAACATGCGATCTCCCTGGCGCGCTCCCGAACTTTGGCTCCCATTGTTCTTTTTCCCAATTCCAAGCGCAAATATCGGACGGACCAGATCGACCTGGTTGTTCCATCCTTCACTCCTCCTCAGGAGTGGCTCCTCGAGCTCGCCAATCTCATCGTGCACAGCCGGGCTGTCCGGGAATGCTCGCGATTGCTGCAGGAACAATCGCAGCAGCTTCGCCGGGAATCGGAACAGGTCCGGGGAAAGTCGCGCGAGGAACGGGCACGGTCCCGGCGGGAAGCGGAGCGCAATGCGGAGCCCGAGCTTTTTGGCCATGCGGAAGGGGACTCCAACCCGAACTCGAAATAGATGGTTCGCGTATCGAGTGGGTGGGACTGATCAAAAAGCAAACTATCCGGTCCCACCGGCAATTCTGCTGGCGTCGTGATCCTCCTCGAAGCACCCACATCCGAATTTCTTCTTGTATTGAAATTCCTTGACAATTTGAGCCGTTGAGCCTCTGATGGAGGCGAGTTTTCCCCTTCCGATTCGGTCGGCAAACACTTTGAGACAGGTGCGGGATGCGAAGTTTGCGTTTCCGGCCGGCATTACCCCTTCCGTTGTTTCAGGCAGTTTCACCCAGAACTGCAGCAAGGAGATCGAACATGGGAACCAAGGGCTTCATCCCGGAAATCAAAAAGTACACAACGACTTATCAACCTCCACCGCCCGGGGGAGCACGAATGCTTGCGAACTCGGATCATCCTTCCTTCATTGCGGGGATCGAATCTCTTTTAGACTTTCATGATTGGGTTGCAAGAGTGGTCCTGCCGATTGCGTTCCAGTGGATCGAGGAAAATTATGACGAGGTGTACGAACACATAGACCAGGACAAACAGGACGACGTCGGCGTAGTCATTGCGGCGGCTTACCAACTGATCCAAGACCTGGAAGAGCCTTCGTGCTTAGAAAAATTTAAGGGCCTGACCAAAAAGCTCGCATCAGGGGAACTGGCTGAGCCAGACCCATCGAAAATCAATCCAATCTGGGCAAAAATCACGACGGAAGTGAGAGCAGCGACCGCGCAAGCCTTCGAAAAGGAAAGACAGTATCTTGACGATACTATCCCGGGAGCGCAGCCAGACCAACCAGCGCAGGGTGATCCAGAGGGCGCTTGATTCGGCTCCGGATGGTAGCCTAACTCACCTCCGCGCCCGCCGTTTCGCCCGCGGCGGGCGCGGTTTCGAACACGGTCGCGGGCATCCCGGCTCGCTCATCGACGGTGTTCTCCGCCGATCGAACCATGCTCACCACCGTTAAGTCATCATCCTGCCCAAACTGGATGGCTGCTTCCGCAGCTTGCTGCGCCGTGGGATAGGCAGCAAAAAGCGTTGCCAATCGCTTTTCTCCGAAAAGCTCGCCCTTCTTGTTGCGGGCTTCCGTCAGGCCGTCGGTGTAGAGCATGCAGGTTTCCCCGGGTTGCAGAACGAACTCCACTTCCTCATAAACCACGTCGGCAAACAAACCGAGCGGAAGGGCGCTCTCGATGGGAAGCTCGCGGCCATCAATAAAGGGAGAAGGATGGCCCGCACCGGCGATCAAACACCGGCCGTCGCGTTCCACTCGAAGCACGAGGCATGTCGTAAACCCGCCCGGCATCCTGCTGCAGAGGCGCTCATTCAATTCGGCCAGCAACCTCGCCGGGCTGAAGATGTGCTCGGCGAGCGCATGAACCATTCCCACGATGAACGAAACTGACATCGCGGCTCTCAGGCCTTTGCCCGCCACATCTCCCAGAATGAGCAGCGTGCTTCCAGGGGCATTTCCGAGAGGAATGATCTGGAAGAAATCGCCGCCCACTTCCGAAGCCGGGAGATAGGCGCTGCTGACATGAAAGCCGGGCACGGTAGGCAGTTCTTCCGGAATCAGCATCTGCTGCAACGCCCGCGCACTCTTGAACTCCTGGTTGAGCACCAGTTGGCGCCGCCGGTTCTCCTCAAAATTGCGATACACAGCAAACGCGCTGGCAAAAAGGAGCAACGTACCGGTCACTGTAATAAGAGAAACGGCATTGCCGTTCCACGTGAATAACGGCGCATCGATCTTGTCTGAAAGGGTCCAGTGGGTAAACCGGCTGCCCTGCGGAGTAACAAATTCCACCACCTCCACCATGCCGGCCACAAAAGCGCAAATTGCAACCAGCCAACGTGTTGGATCGAGCCGCTCCCGGCGCGAGACGGCAGCGGCCACCAGGACCAGGGGCAGCGTCGCCACGAGGACGAAGATCACCATCAGGATCGCGTCTGCGACCTGGACCCAGATACCCCATCCCGGTCTCCATATCAGAAAATACGCCAAGCCATCCAGAGTGTTGGCTGCCATCCCGACCCATGCGCACACCCGGGTCAGCTTGACCAGAGGGCGGTTCTCACGCAGTTGCAGCAGCCAGAGGAGGAGAAATGAGAGCGAAATCCGGCGAAATGCCGAACACGGCTGCCAGAGCGCTCCTGCAACCCCTAAGGACCATGGCAGGCGCAAACTCCAGAAGATGGTGTACGCGATGCGCGACAGGGCGAATCCCGACATCCAGAAGAGTTGCCACTGCTCGCGGTTGCGCACCCAGGCCATCAGGGTCAGCAGCCCGATAATCCCATACAAAGTATTCAGACCGAACGTCAATTGCCGGCTGCGCAGCCAATCGTAGTCCAGCAGCGTTTTCTCCATCACGACTGCATACGGCGTCCCCGCCAGCGGGGGTACTTCGAATCCGCCTCGCAGGCCGTCGTCTTCAGAGAGTAGCGGCGCCTTCCACACCCGCAGAGCCAGCACGCCCTGGCGAACCGGACCGAGCCCGAAGATCTGCGGCGCCTGCGAGAACTCCGGCCACAGCGGGTTGGGCGGAAGCTTTCCATTGCGCCCCACCAGAACGCCGTTCCAGTAGAGTTCATAGGCATCATCCACGCGCGTAATCAGCAGGGCCACATTCGCGGGCTGAACGCTCTCCGGTTGAAACTGGACGTGAAGCCGATACCAGGCATAGCCGGTGTATTTGAAATATCCCTGCCGCGCCCAGGTCCCATTCGCCGAGAAGCGTTGCCAATCCGAGTCATTCAATTGCGGGTCGGCCCACTTCAGATCGTCGCCAGTTTGAAACTGCCAGGGGCCGGAAAGCGCAACTGGACCTTCTCCCAGCCGAACCATGAGCAAGGGGCCGGGAGGCGCCGGCCCGGCAACTGCCGTGGCGGCGCATACACACACAAATAACAAGGCCGCGCTCCGCCAGCGCGAGGCCTGAGTGACCATGTGCCAGCATAACGCCGGATGCCACGCGGAGGCCCGTCAAATTTTTGTGGAGTTTACGCTTCGAAATCCATCTCCACCGGATCGATGAGCGGACGCAGCCACTGCAGCAGCGCCTGGTGCATGGGGTGGGTGGTGTACGCATCGGCCGCGGCCTTGTCGGTGAAGGTCATTAAGCCGCAAAAGGTGTAGCCCTGCCCGCGGGGCGAAAGGTTCGGCCCCACGTGCACGTCGATCAGCCCAAGAATGTGATCGCGAAAGGCGGTGATGTCATGGGCGGCCCGGGCCTTGTCCGCCTCCGTGGCCTCAGGCTTCCAGCGAAATCCGAAGATGTGGATGAACATTCGTTCCTCGTTTTGACTTAACTCCCCAGCGCAAACGTCCGCCCCGCTTCGAGCAGTCGCGCCACCGCTTCCTTCGACACCGACTCTGTGTAAATCCGCATCAGCGGCTCGGTCCCGCTGGCGCGCAGCAGGATCCATGTCTCGGCGGCATTGGGCTTGCCAACGGCCTCGGGATTGTCGAGATAAAACTTCACCCCGTCCAGCGTCTCCTGGCGCAGGATCTGCATGCCGGCAATCGCAGGATCTCCAGGCCGCAACGCCCGGGCTCGCGTGATAGCCGCATTCTTGATCTCGTCGGGAATGTGCAGGTCGATGCGGCCGTAGTAATGCTCGCCGTATTCGTTCTGCAGGTCGGCCACAAGCTGGCCCAGTGTCTTGCCTTCCTCGGCCATCACGTTGGCCAGCAGCAGCGCATTCAGCAGGCCGTCGCGCTCCGGCAGGTGGCGCTGAAAGCCAATGCCGCCCGACTCCTCGCCCCCCATCACGATCTCGCGCTCCAGCATGTAATCGCAAACGAACTTGAACCCGATGCCATGTTCCAGCAGCTCGCGGCCATGTTTTTTGCAGATTCGGTCCAGCATCTTTGTCGTGTTGAACGCTCGCGTTACGGCGCCCGGCCAGCCCTTGCGCCGCAGCACCCAGCTCAACAGCACCGAAAAAATCTTGTGCGGATCGACGAAATTGCCATGCTCGTCGGCCGCGCCAATGCGGTCGGCATCGCCATCCGTGCACAGGCCGGCGTGGCACCCGTTGGCAACCACCGCGTCCTGCAGCGCGCGAATGTGCGGCTCAATGGGCTCCGGGTTGATCCCGGGAAACAGCGGATCGACATGCCCGCGAATCTGTACGTGCGCTACCCCAAGCCCAGTAAAAATCTCCGACAAAATGGTGCCGCCCGCGCCATACATCGAGTCGATAGCGAACTTCAGGCCCGATTTGGCGATCAGGTCGAGATCGGCAAAGCTCTCGATGGCCTTCAGGTACGCGGGCAGGAAATCGTACTCCTCGATCGCCGCCGGCCTGTCCGCGGGAGCCACCGGCTGTCCCAGGAACGATTCGATCTCGGCGATGATCGATGGCTTGCCCGACCCTCCGTACCAGGCCTTGTATTTCACGCCGTTCCACTGCGCCGGATTATGCGACGAGGTGATCATGATGCCGCCCGCCGCGCCCAGTCCGCGAACCCCGTAGCTCAGCGCCGGCGTAGGCGTAATCTCGTTCGCAAGCCGCACCGGGATCCCCGTTGCCGCAACCACTTCCGCGCAGGTCCGCGCGAATGCTCTCGATCCGAACCGCGTGTCGTAACCAATGCACAGGCCCTTGGCCGGATCCTCCCTGGCGTGGACATACGCCGCGATTGCCTCCGCCGCCGTACGTACGTTAGCAAACGTAAAATCGTCGGCGATCACGCCGCGC
>Ga0070717_10003045_pt1 | contig 11952 bp, 13 predicted proteins | sample LARL113metaG_FD_71366 | JGI IMG/M metagenome (GOLD analysis project Ga0070717, IMG submission 71366) | Corn, switchgrass and miscanthus rhizosphere microbial communities from Kellogg Biological Station, Michigan, USA - LAR L11-3 metaG | ecosystem: Host-associated > Plants > Roots > Rhizosphere ...
ACGTGCTCACTCTAAGCTGCAAAAGCCGCCCACCGCACAGGGGCTCACCGGGCGGCGCGGCGGCTGCCGCGACTAACATGCAGTGGCGGGAGCGAACTGCAGCCGACGTGACGCCCGCCGTGCAGGTGGAGCCGCCCGAGGCGGCTCGCCGCCGGGCCAGCAGACCGGCGGATTTTGTCAGCTTGTGAGGGCAGTTGGGCGGCGACATCACGACTCACTTCTGTTGTTAGCGACGCAAGACTAGAGTGCGAGTTGTGCATTTATCGACGCCCACATCAGGCCGCAAATCCCAGTGGTGACCTCTTGCATCTGAAGCAGCCACATGGTGAACTCCCGGCATGAGTGCCACCGTTACCGCGCCGACGACACCGCAATCTTCTCGCCGATAACGCGTCGTCGCAGCATGACCTGCCGGCAATCCGTCAATCGACACGTTCAGTTCGCGGCAGTCACACCCGTTAATGACGGTTAGCAAGCCGTAACCCTTGCCGTACGGCGGAACGAGTGCACGTAACCGCGAGAGTTCCGCAGTAGAATCAGCCAATTCCCTTTCTTGCTTTTGAAGCAATTGCTCCCGACTGGCGAGCAATGTAGTCATTTCTGCCTTCTCATTTATGAGCGTGGCGTTAGTGTCTCTTAGTGTTGCGTTGTCTCTACGAGCTTGGGCGAGAAGGCTGTTATCAGTGGCTCGCCTTAGACCCAGCATGAACATCGCCGCGATTGCGCACGCAACAAAAGCGTACCAAAACCACGGGCTCGTTAGCAGAGGGGTTTTTGACATGTAGCGATGAGGAGCACCTGATAGCTGCTGACGGATCAATCCGGCTCGAAGTAGAGTTTAGAAAGGCCGATCGGCGCGCTGCATATGAATACAGTTAATCCTACTGCAATGATGACCTTCTGCGTGCCAGTAGCCGTTTCGCCGAGGATCAGATCCATGTTACCGACAAAAGCGGTATATAGATCATACAAGAACGCCAAGAACCACAGCACCTTGGCCCCGACGGGGATAATGTCCTCAGACGTGTTTCTGATAATTGGGATAGTGCGAAATAGAAAAAGACGTGATTAAGACACCAAAAAGCACTGAAAGAATTATCTGGACGGCGCCTTTGCCAAGAATCGTCGTCGTACCATAGATCGTAGTAACTGTGTCCCAGATCGTAACAAAACCGAAACCCAGCATCATGTACGTGCGATTCAATTACGCCTCCATCTACCTGCTTATCGTTCTAATGAAGTCGATGGAAAATGAGAAATAGTGCAATAGCGATCCCAATTAGTGTGAAGATCATCAGCGCAATGCGCACAACGAGTTTTGGCGCCTCCCTGTCCGGATCTGCACGCGCCCGGATGCGCGCAAATCTCACATCGGCGACAGCACGGTTGACCTTGCGGAGTTCCTCATCGGCAGCCTCGCGTTGCGATCGTAAAGCCGCCAAATCGTTTTGGCGAACGATTAGGCGCTCCTGCCGCTCCATCAGCGATACACGAGCACGATCGATGTTGGCGGACAATTGTGCAAGCGCGGCTTCTTTCGCAAGAATTGCACGGTGCAGTTCACCGCCCTCGTTACTTAGCTCGCGACATTGCTTCTCCAGTGTTGAAAGGCGCACCGTCGGGATTGAGACAGTGTCATTCGCAATTCGAACCAGATCAAGTTCGACATACTCACATATCGTCGCTACCGGAACGTGCGTAGTGGCGCTCAACCGCTGAAGGGCACGCTCAAGGCGTTTGCGTTCGTTGCGCGTTATCATTGTTATGCCAAAGCCAGCGCCGTCTTAGTAGTAGGGCCGGCCGTTGGGGATCTCTGCTTGGACCGATGTCCATCATAACGCGCTTCGTCCTCGGTGGAAAGCGGCAATTCCCCGGGCGCGGTGCCGCTACCTCTATGTGGCGCGCGGACAGGCGTTTGCGTCCGCCCAACATGCTCACTCTAAGCTGCAAAAGCCGCCTCACGTGCCCGCCCCGGGGAAGCGGCGCGACGGCTGCCGCAACTAATACGGAGTAGCAGGCGCGAACTGCAGCCGGCGTGCCGCGCGCGTGCAGTTCGAAGCCGCCCCGAGGCGGCTTTGCCGCCGGGCCAGCGGACCGGCGGCTTTTGTCAGCTTGTGAGGGTCGTTAGGCCGTTTGGGCTACGGTATTCTTTCAAGTGTCTCCAAAGCTGCACGCAACGTCGTTCGACGATCTGTGGAGTCAGCAAGCCGCGCGGTTTCTTCGAGTGCATGAATGACAACGCTTCTCAGAAGTTCACGATCCGCACTTGTTACATTACGCGCAGCATTTAGCAGCGCGACGGCCGCGTGATATCCGATAAATGGTCTCTCGGCGCTTAAGCGTTCGCCTAGCCACGTGAAATACTCGCGACTCGGTCTCGCCTGGAGAAAGGTCACAGCCACTAGACGCTCGCCTGCACTTTCGGAATGCGCGAACTCAGACAGCAACGAATACGCCGCGAGTGAAAAGGCTCTCATTTGGCTGGCGACAACTTCCATTCGGCGCGTTCGCTCTGCACCACTAGACATCGTGGCACGGAGCGACTCATATTGCGCCGCAAGGGCGCGCAGCTGTTGGCGCATATCATCTATGCGAATGCGCGAACTCGCACCGATTGCTTGCAGGGCCTGCGCCGCCTCGTGTTGCTGAGGAGTCATCACCTCTCTGTCGGGCGTGCGTTCGGTAACAGCCGGGTCACGTCGTGCTTCATCGGCGACCTTACGGAGCAGCATTGCAATCGAGCGCCTCGGATCCTTTTCAATAAAGTCGCCGACGAGCGCTAACCTGGTCCAGAGATATCCAAGCAGGAAACCGATAACGGAAAAATAAACTATAAGCCCCGCAGCGAATGGACGCGGACAGGCAGGACCAAAACAACGCTCCCAATATGCCGCGACCGAGTCGATTGCTTTGGGAATCTGGCCAAGCTCCACAAGCCCCACTCCAACGAGCATCTTGGTAAGCCAGTCGGATATCTCCTCGAGATTTGTATTAGGCAGATAATCTGCGCCAGAGACGGATGATGACTCATCCGCCTTGCGCTGGAGAGTTTTTGGAATTCCAAACAAAAAACCAACCAACACACCGGAAAATAATGACGCCCCAGCCAAGACTAGAGCTGCGGACGTTACGAGCACATCCGAAAAGCCATATCGCAGGAAGATTGCGATACCGCCTACTACAACGCCAACACCCAGAAATCGACGCCACTTAGATTGGCTGTCGTCGCCTTCGAAAATCGATATCCAACCCAGGAATCTCAAGGCGAGCCGTTGCCAGAATTCCATTTTCAAATTCTACCAGCGTTCGGTCGATCGGCCTAACGTGCTCACTCTAAGCTGCAAAAACCGCCTCACATGCCTGCCCCGGGAAGCGGCACGGCGGCTGCCGCGACTAACACGCAGCGGCAGGAGCGAACTGCAGCCGACGTGCCGCGCGCGTGCAGTTCGAGCCGCCCGAGGCGGCTCGCCGCCGGGCCAGCGGACCGGCGGTTTTTGTCAGCTTGTGAGGGTAGTTAGGCGCCCTTGCGCGCTCGCCTATGGCGGTATACCCTTCCTGCTTCACCTCAGGAGGCTGGCATGGTTCTCGTACCGCCGCGCGTCACAACCGTCGAAGATCTTTGGGATGAGTTAGCCGAGCTAACGGAGCAGCTCACGATTGACGATTTCGACGCCGACGGTCACGCAAGTGGCCTCGACGAGAACGAGAGCATGACGCTGCTGGCCGACGCAGAAGAACACGTCGATACGGGCGACGACGACTCTATTTCTGATCGGTTCGTCTATACACGTTTTATTCTTCGACAGTCGTTGCGATTTCAGGAGTACGTTTCAGAGCGGCTGATTGGCACGGCAAAGGAAAGCTGGGAGCTAATCACCCAACATACAGCGGAATGCCCAGATATCGTAGCACCGGATCTGGAGCAACGCATTGCAGAAGTGCTCGATGAATTGGTCGCGAGGTCACCGATTGACGTCGGCGACCGCTTCAAGCATGAACGCTGGCTACCCGTACTATTGAATAATGTTAGTCAGGCGATCGTCGCGCGGGTAGCTGATGAGCCCAAGCTGCTTTGGCGGATGACTCCGCGCGCATTCGAAGAGTTTCTAGGAAAGGTGTTTCTTACCTTCGGATACGACGTTGAACTCACGAAGCAAACGTGCGACGGCGGTTACGATGTTGTTGCGCTGACTAAGAATCGCGACGGTAAACACAAGCTCCTCATCGAAGCGAAACGGTACCGGCACAACCGGCCCGTGGGCGTCGCGCTAGTGCGCCAAATTCTGAGCGTGAAAGCTGATAAACGAGCCACCCGCGCTGTGCTCGCGACTACGTCATCATTCACTAAGGCAGCGAAAGAGCTGTGCCGACAACACGAATACGAGCTCGAGCTTCGTGATTACGATGACTTGATGACCTGGGCACGGGATTGCGCCGATTTGCTGCGACTGCCGGTTCCTGAGGATCTTCTGCTCAGACGAAAGTCTACTCCAGTTCGTCGACGCTGATGCGGTGCGCCTAACGTGCTCACTCTAAGCTGCAAAAGCCGCCTCACACGCCTGCTCCAGGAAGCGGCACGGCGGCTGCCGCGACCAACACCCAGTGGCAGGAGCGAACTGCAGCCGACGTGACGCGCGCGTGCAGTTCGAGCCGCCCGAGGCGGCTCGCCGCCGGGCCAGCAGACCGGCGGGTTTTGTCAGCTTGTGAGGGCAGTTAGGCGCCATTCGGCCGCTCGTCTCCGGTATCATGTTTTCAGACATGATTCTCCGCGGACCGGCAAAGATCCTCGCTTCGGGTGTTGAGGATTGGAACGCATGGAAGCAGGAGCACCGCGACTTGTGGACCTTTGTCGAAGAGGTGGAGCTTCGCGGCACCGACCTTCGTGGTGCCGATTTTTGGCGGGTGGTGTTTTCGGACGGTGTGTTTACCGGCGGTGACTTACGATCCGTAATGTTGCGGTGGGCACGGTTTCATCGTTGCGACCTCTCCGGTGCAAGTCTCGTCGACGCCGTCTTGGATCATACTGTCTTCCGCGATCGCGTTTTACTGTGCGACGCAGATTTCTCCAAGACGAGCGTCAGCAACGTGCAGTTTCAGAACTGCGACTTGCGGCGCGCCAACTTTCGGCAGACCTCCTTCTCGAGTTCGTCGTTCGAAGACTGCGATATCAGCGACGCAACTTTTGAAGGCGCCAAGTTTTATTATACGCAGTTTATTGGAATAGACCTCAGCTCCGCGCTCGGGCTGGCGGATACTAAGCATTCAGGACCATCATCGCTTGACATTGAAACGCTGCGTTTATCGCGCGGTCGCCTGCCTCATACGTTTGCGAAGGGATGTGGCCTTACAGATACCGAGATCGCGACGACACAACTCTGGGATCCCGATCTTACTCAAGAGACGCTAACGGATCTTCTTTACGCCATTGATCGCGCTCGAGGCTCACAACCGATTCAAAGACACGCCGTTTTCATTTCATATTCTCATGCGGACGCCGAGTTTGTGGATCGCTTGCAAGAAGCACTTGACGCTGCCGGCATACGGCACTGGCGGGATGTTCACAATATGTTGGCCGGCCGAATCGAAGAGCAAATCGACAAGGCGCTACATCTAAATCAGATCGCGATTATCGTTTTGTCGAAAGCCTCAATGAACAGCGACTGGGTGCAGTGGGAGGTCAGCCGTGCACGCGAACGTGAACGCGCAACTACGCGAAATGTGCTTTGCCCCGTCGCGATCGATGATGCGTGGACAACGTCTGACTGGCCGGGACCGCTACGGCAGCAGCTGTTGAAGTACTACATTCTAGATTTTTCGGATTGGCGAGTGCCGCAGCAATTCCAGGCGATGATGAAGCGACTTACCGCAGGGTTGGACCTCTACTACAGCACATAATCCCGGTGCGCCTAACGTGCTCACTCTAAGCTGCAAAAACCGCCTCACACGCCTGCCCCGGTAAGCGGCACGACGGCTGCCGCGACTAACGAAGAGCAGGAGCGAACTGGCAGCCGGCGTGACGCGCGCGTGCAGTTCGCGCCGCCCGAGGCGGCGCGCCGCCGGGCCACCGGACCGGCGGTTTTTGTCAGCTTGTGAGGGCAGTTAGGCGGCGTGTCGCCCACCAGCGCGATGAGAAAACTCCCGATTTCGAACGATGTCCATGTATACTTACGGCCTATTAGAGGAGCTTTCATGGCAAACAAAGACCTGCAGACACTGTCCGAAGGCGACATCATCGTTGAACGAGACTTAGTGAAACGCCCCGGCCAGATGCCGGAGGAGCCTTCGGACAATTTGAAACTCCTCGGCGAGATTCCTGCGGTGGATCGGCCCGATCCGAACTGCGATGTGATCGACTAAGTTCCGGGCTATTCCGAATGCGGGAAGAGTTTAGCTTCGAGGATCTAATCAATCCCGTGTCCTGGACAAGGTTTGTTCAGGAATACCATGAAAAGAAGCCGCTCTTGGTGAAGCGGCAGGATCGTGAATACTTTACCCGCATCTTAACCATGGATCGAATCAACGACCACCTAGGGTCCGCAGATTTGATCTACCCAGGCGTGCGTCTGGTTAAAGACGCGAACGAAGTGAGTCCGGCGCAATACACATATACCGTTACGACTACGCCCAGGAAATCTACGGAGGGCGTCGTCGACAAAGAGAAGCTTTTCTCTTACTTGTTTGCCGGCTATACGGTGATACTCAATTCGCACGAGCGGCACAGTCGCGAAGTTCTTCATTTGCGACACCTTGCGGAGAAGACGTTCGGCGCGAAAGCCCAAGCTAACATTTACATAACGCCGAGGGGATCGCAGGGCTTCACGCCACACTGGGACACACATGACGTCTTTATCCTGCAGATCGCGGGATCGAAGCAGTGGCGAATCTACGACTCGCCCATTACGCTTCCGAGCAAGAACCAACTATTTGACGGAAATTGGGACCCTACACTACCGTCGCTTACGGCTACTTTGGAAGCAGGCGAGCTTCTTTACATACCCCGTGGTTACGTACACGACGCAACCGCCGAGCACGACCAGCTTTCAATTCATATCACGTTGGGCATCAAAGCTTACACCTATGGCGACCTGCTTCGCATACTGCTTGGCAGGCTGGATGAGGAATTCTTTTTCCGTCGGTCAATTTCGATTTCTACTTCGGTGGATACAAGCAGCCTTTCGGAAGCGGTCGCCGACTACATAACCCCCGAAAGGGTCGACGCCGCTATGAAAGAGATTCACGGCTTCTTTCTGGGTGACCGACCTGCCGATGTAGCCGATCGGCTTCGCGATTATCTTGCTGTCGACAGGTTGACTCTTGCGACGGAACTCTCGAGACGGCAAAGCACATATTACGAGATCGCGACTGAGAATGGCCAAGTTGTCGTACGCTTTAATAACAAGGCCGTGCGCTTGCCCGCTTTTGTGAGGCCGAGTATCGAATTCATCACGAGTAATCCGAGATTTCAAGTTGGTGATATCGCCGGCGCGCTCGACGACCAGGGCAAGATGGTCCTTTGCCGAAAGTTGGTCGAGGAAGGGTTTCTGACGATTTCCGGCTGACGATCACGCTCCGAGTTCACGACGCGTGTGTTCACAAGACGGATCGAAAAGGCACCGCACGTGACCGGCCGAGTGAGCAGGACGCTAGCTGCCATCGCTTTGGTCCGCCTAACGTGCTCACTCTAAGCTGCAAAAACCGCCTCACGTGCCTGCCCCGGTAAGCGGCGCGGCGGCTGCCGCGACTAAGACGCAGCGGCGGGAGCGAACTGCAGCCGACGTGACGCGCGCGTGCAGTTCGAGCCGCCCGAGGCGGCTCGCCGCCGGGCAGCGGACCGGCGGTTTTTGTCAGCTTGTGAGGGTCGTTAGGCGCCGTTGCCAATTGTGTGTTTAGATTCCGACGTTGGAGACAATTTACACGCCGGCGTTGTTAGCGATCGGCTTGGACCCTCCGGGCGATGCCTGAGGAGAGCGTTGAAGACCGCCGAGCACGTAGCCACCGATCCCACTGAGAATACCGATGACGCCCTGCGACTCAAGCTTGCCAAGCAACGCTAGCATAGTGACTGATAGGACGATAAGAATTATCGTAAGCATCTTCACTGCTTCTCCACGCTCGAGCAGACGCGTAAATGCCCACGCTGCGTCTGACCCACCAGCTGCGCGCCAGAATGCGACGGCGCCGACGATTGTAAGCCCTACGGCCACGGCGCAGACAGCGTAAACACCTAACAATGACAACTGCAGCACGAAGTGAAGCAATTCGGATTGGGAGGCTACTTGCATGGCATCTCCAGCCTTTCGATGATACCTTCTTGAACGCTGAAAACTGCATAAACTTGAGCGAAACGGAGCGTGTTGGCAGCGGAACGTGAGGACTGCACGTACGTCATTCGAGTCTCGAGAAGTTTCATCGGCGCGGGCTGAAATGTAGGCGCCGAACCCGCTCGATTGAGAGCACCTCGACTTGCGTATCGTACCCGTTCATGTGACCGAAACGGCGCGTGATTGTGTGGCCTTGGACTTGATAAACCTCGCCCATCCCGCTAAAACGAGCGACTATCGTCACTTCGTCTGGGGGATCGAGCCACTCGAACAAACGCAATACGCCGCGTGCGGTGTGTTTCGCCACCTGTGGATCAAACTCAACCCACGATCGTTCTGCACAGCCACGGTCGAAGAATATCGAAGCTTCATATCCGGCGCCGTAGTATCCCCGAATTCCGGACGACTCGACCGTTGAATTGTTCCCGATGCGCCATCAGCTCGCAGTACGGTACCGTCGGCACATTGGCAAATTCGGGTAGAGGTGGCGCTGACGCCACACAGCCCGCGAGCAACAGGGCGGCGCCGAGCGCAGAGCGGCGGCAGTGGAAGAGTTTTCTGCTCACCGAGATATGATCCCATGCCGAGCCTCTTTTCGCGTACGCCTCCCCCGTTTGAGCGCCGTTTTGTTCCTTCGTGGATGTGGTGACCTTGCAGGTGCACGTTCGCGATGGAACACTTAAAGCCGGCGTTCGCAATAGCAGCTGCCGCATCATTGAGACACCATCTCGGTTCCGCCTCGCGCAGCCCTCTCTCGGCTCACCGGACGTCCTTAGTCACGCTGCTCTCGCGCGGTGCGCCTAACGTGCTCACTCTAAGCTGCAAAAACCGCCTCACGTGATTGGCCCGGAAGCGGCGCGGCGGCTGCCGCGACCAACACGAAGTGGCAGGAGCGAACTGCAGCCGACGTGACGCGCGCGTGCAGTTCAGAGCCGCCGAGGCGGCTCTGCCGCCGGGCCACAGGACCGGCGGTTTTTGTCAGCTTGTGAGGGCAGTTAGCCGGTTCGTGCTTTGAGGACCCGGAAAAGCGACTTGCATGTGCGGAGCTCGGCTGTCTGCGCGAACGTTAGTCGGCCGTTGTCGAGCGGTGAGATTACCCCAGTTCCGAATGGCCCGTGCGAACGCGAGTTGTAGTTGTGCATGCCTGGTGTACTTGTTTACGCGTAACAGCGGCAAAGGTGTACGTCGATGCGCCAGAAGGCCCTAGTGTTGCGCTAAGGCTTACTTGCGAAAGGCATGGGCACGAATTTGCTGGCGGATCGTGTCAAAAGCAATTTATGAGCCCTCGCACGCCATCGGCAGACTGTTCCGCTTTCCAGTCGGCAGTAGCTTTCTCCGATGAGCACCGACGCTCGCGAGATTAATTGGCAGCTGAAGTCACGCAGCGAGGCACTAAGGTTACTTTCGTTCGTGGTGATCTCGTGCGCGGAAAGTGCTGCAAGGGCTTGTTCAGCAACGCCAGCGTGGCCTGGGCGTCAGCCTCGGCAGCGGTTTCGGAACAGCGGTTCACCGACGGCGGCGGAGTGCCATAGCCGATGACCAGGTACCGGACGCCCGGCCCGAACAGCAGACCACAAGTTGAGAGAGGTGTGCGAATTGTGACGCGCTTTGAAGCCGGTAGCCACGTTTCGGAGACTTCGAACACATAATCGAAGGCAACCACGTTCTGCCCGTCTAAAATGCAACTCACTGACACCGGCCAGCCGACAAAGGCGACGGAAGCGCCTCTCAGGACATCGTCGCGAGTTATTGGGTCGGTGACAATTCGCAGGCACTCGCATGCCAGCGTATCTCCGGCGCCCGCCGCCATCAAAAGCGCGAAGACAAGCGTTCGGCATGCGACCCTGATGAACAATTGCGCGCCATGATATCGCGCACGTCAGGTTGTCGGTGTAACCATTCGGCCAGGGTCGTCCAACGTGGCGCGCCAGTGCCTGCGTTTCTCGCGGCAGTCGGTTGTATGGATCGGGCGTCTGAAGTAGGCGCAATCCGTGTGATCCGGCTAACGTGCTCACTCTAAGCTGCAAAAGCCGCCTCACGCGCGAGCGGCAGTAAGCGGCGCGGCGGCTGCCGCGACCAACACGGAGAGGCAGGAGCGAACTGCAGCCGACGTGACGCGTGCGTGCAGTTCGAGCCGCCCGAGGCGGCTCGCCGCCGGGCCAACGGACCGGCGGTTTTTGTCAGCTTGTGAGGGCAGTTAGGCCGTGTAGCTTCGGAAGTTGTATTGGGAGTGGAAGGGTGTAATCTATATTGATGACGGATCCAAGCGCATTGATGTTGGCTGGTCGTCGTGCACACCCCGCCTTTCGCTTTGCGATGGCCACGGCCGGCGTCGCTGCAATTGTTGTTATTTTCGTTCGCTTCGGCATCAACCTTGCGACACTTGTATTCGGAACCGTTGTCGTCCTTTGCTTAGCTATTTTTTTCGTGCTGTTCGCGCGCGTTACGTCATTGCCAGCGAAGACCATGACATTGCCAGCGGTCGTCGCTCTGTGGACGGTTCTCGTATTCGTGATAGCAACCGTAGCTTTATTGTTCTCTTCTGCATTCTTTGACATGCCATTACCTCTACGGTCGGTGCTTCTCGGTACTCAGCCGGTGAGCGGCAGTGTGACAGTCTCGCCGCCGGCAAGGACTACCCAGTCGGCGAACGGCGGTGTGACAGTCTCGCCGCCGGCGACGACTATTCACACGCGAACCGTGACGGGCCGCGGGTCCGTTGCCGGATCGTCAGCACGACGTCAACCGCTAGATGAGCCGAAGCCGCACCTACATGATCGCGTACGAATCGCGCTCGTTGCGGCCAATTGGCAATATGACGATCCGCACAAGTCTACACTGATAGGTCCTGAACACGATATTAAAGTAGTCTCTGCGGCACTGCGTTCGGTTGGCTTTCGAGTAATTGAACTGCCAAATGCTACTTCTGGTGAGTTTTTTAACGCTTGGCAGCAAGTTGAAACGGTTAGTCGGTATGGCGGTGTGGCGTTGCTTTATTATTCAGGATATGGTATTCGCCGCAATGGCGATGACTATATACTCACGGTGCCGCGACGAGTCGCATCGATCGGCGATGTTGCGCTAGCCGGCGTGACTATTATTCCGGCGCCGACACCGACAGTACCAGACTTAACACGGAATGAAATTAATGTATCCGCACTGCTTCAGGCGATCGTGCCTTTGGACACCTCGCTGACAGGATATAAAGGTGATCTCTCACTGTACTCTACCTCCCCAGGCAGCAAGGCTGTCGATGTCGGGCCTGACCGGCAACATTCACCGTTTGCAATGGCGTTTGCCAACTCCATAACGTCAAACCGAGGCGATGTGCACGCGGTTTTTCAAGAAATCGCCGACCACACACGCGAAATGACAGATGGCAAACAGATTCCATGGCTAGCCGGCACCTTCTTCGGCTCATTCTATTTCGCAGATGTCGAAAAGGATGAGGACATCTGCATTCTTCGTCTGAATGTATTCGATATCGCACGATAGCAGCGGTGTTAAATCGACCTAACATATCTGCGATAAGCTGCGGCGGGCTTCACGAGCGAGCGGGCAAGCGGCACGCCGCTTTGCTGCTTTTGAAGTTAGACACTGCAAGCGGCGTGACGCCGAGCGTCTCGGGATC
>Ga0070717_10003046_pt1 | contig 11952 bp, 8 predicted proteins | sample LARL113metaG_FD_71366 | JGI IMG/M metagenome (GOLD analysis project Ga0070717, IMG submission 71366) | Corn, switchgrass and miscanthus rhizosphere microbial communities from Kellogg Biological Station, Michigan, USA - LAR L11-3 metaG | ecosystem: Host-associated > Plants > Roots > Rhizosphere ...
GCCCGCCGCCCGCCGCCCGTCGCCCGTCGCCCGTCGCCCGTCGCCCAACGCTATCCTACGCGAAACAGTTCCAGCGAGCGCCGATAACGCTCACCGAGCACGCGGCGCAGGCCCGCCTGCGCCGGCTCGGTGAGATCGGGATCGCGCGCCAATAGCGCATCGGCGGCGGCGCGGGCTCGTTCGCCTAACGCCTCGTCGCGCATCGGATCGGCGACACGGAATGTCGGTACACCGCTCTGGCGCTCGCCGAACAGATCGCCCATGCCACGCAGTCGAAGATCGGCCCGTGCGATCTCGAAGCCATCGTCGGTAGCGACGAACACCCGCAGCCGGTCCGCTGCTTCAGGGCTCACATCGCCGAGGAGAATGCAGAACGACTCGTCAGCACCGCGGCCGACGCGGCCGCGAAGCTGGTGCAGCTGCGACAGCCCGAAACGCTCCGGATGCTCGATGAGCATGACGGTCGCGTTAGGCACGTCGATGCCGACCTCGATCACCGTCGTCGCGACGAGCACGTCCAGCTCACGGTCCCGAAACCGACGCATCACGTCGTCCCGCTCGGCGGCATCGATGCGGCCGTGAAGGAGCGCGACCCGCCGCTGCGCAAACGGCCCGGCAGCGAGCGCCTCGTACATCGTCGTCGCGGCCTTGAGGTCCGTCTTTTCCGACTCCTCGATGACCGGGTAGACGATGTATGCCTGACGCCCCTGCTCGAGCTGGCGATCGACGAAGCCGAGGACACGCGCCCGCGCCGATTCGGGTCGCATGGCCGTCAGCACCGGTTGGCGGCCGGGCGGCCGCTCATCGAGGGTGCTGAGATCAAGATCGCCGTAGAGCGTGAGCGCGAGGGACCGGGGAATGGGCGTCGCGGTCATGAGCAACACATCCGGAGCTTCGCCCTTCGCCGCAAGCGCCTTTCGCTGCTCGACACCGAAGCGATGCTGCTCATCGACGGCGACGAAGCCAAGCTTGGCGAACATCGTCGCCTCCTGGACGAGCGCATGCGTTCCAACGACCAGCGCCGGCTCGTCGGTCGCGAGGCGCTGGGCGATCGCCTTTCGCTCGCGCGCCGGCAGGCTACCAGTCAACAGCAGAGGCGAGACACCCAGCGGCGCGAGCAGGTTCGTCATCGTGCGCCAATGCTGCTCGGCGAGCAGCTCCGTCGGCACCATGATCGCCGCTTGATAATCGTTCTCTAAAGCCAGGAGGGCGGCAAAGAGCGCGACAATCGTCTTGCCGCTGCCGACGTCGCCCTGCAACAGCCGCTGCATACGATGATCGCTGCACATGTCGGCGAAGATCTCGCGCGTGGCCCGGGTCTGCGCGCCGGTGAGCTGAAAGGGCAGCGTCTCCTTCAATCGCGTCGTGAGCAGTCGCTTGTTCTCGAAGCGGATGCCGCGCCGCTCCTCGCGGGCCAACGTCTTCGCCCGGAGATGCAGCAGATTGACGAAGAAGAGCTCCTCGAATGCCAATCGCTCCCGACCGCGCATCGCTTCCTCGAGCGATGTCGGTCGATGCACCATGCGAAGTGCCTCGCCGATGCTCGGCACTGCGGCAGCGGACATCACGCCGTCGGGCAGATATTCGCTCGTCAGCGGCAGCAGCGCGTCGAGGTGTGCGTCGATGATCGAGCGAATGACCTTGAAGGAGAGCCCCTCGGTTGCCGGATAGACCGACAGCACGCGGCCTTCAGCGGTACCACTCTCGTCGTCGCCGAGGTTGATGAACTCGCGCGGCTGCAGTTGGCGGCCATGGAAGAAGCGGACGCTTCCCGTGACGAGCAGCGTGTCGCCTTTCGAGATCGTTCGGTCGAGAAATGGCTGACCGGGCCAGGAGACCTCGATCATCCCCGTGTCGTCGCGCAGAACCGCCTGAAAGATTCTGAGCCCCCGACGCGTCGGAATGATGCCTTTGGAGATGACACGGCCGATCACCGTGCCCTGCATTCCGGTCTCCAGCGATGCGATCGCCGACACCGTGCTCGCGTCCTCATAGCGGTGTGGGATGTGGTAGAGCAGGTCGCCCGCAGTGACCACCCCCAGCCGACGAAAGGCCTCGGCGCGCGCCGGCCCCACGCCTTTCAGATACGAGATATTCGTATCGAGATAAAGGCGCTGCCCGGATCGGGATTGCGGCTGCGCCATTCGCTGTGCGCTCACTCGCTGAGGAGATCCTCGGAGAACGCCGCGGCGTCGAAGGGGACGATGTCCTCGGCGCCTTCTCCGACCGACAGAAACTTCACCGGCACATCGATCGCCTCATGCACGGCGACGACAATGCCACCTCGCGCAGTGCCGTCGAGCTTCGTGACGACCAGGCCAGTCACGGGCACGGCCGCGGCAAAGGTCTTCGCCTGCTGCACGGCGTTCTGACCGATGGTGCCGTCGAGCACGAGCAGCGTCTCGTGAGGCGCGCCGGGCAGACGTTTCGCGATTACTCGGGCGACTTTCTTCAGCTCGTCCATCAGATTCTCGCTCGTGTGCAGCCGGCCCGCCGTATCGACGATGACGACGTCTGCCTGACGAGCGATCGCGGCATCGATTGCATCGAAGGCCACGGCGGCAGGATCGCTGCCGGCGCGCGCGCCGATGAATTCGGCACCGGTGCGCTCGGCCCAGTGCCGCAGTTGATCGATGGCTCCCGCGCGAAAGGTGTCGCCGGCGGCAACGAGCACGCGCTTGCGTTCGTGCCGAAAGCGTTCGCTGAGCTTTCCAATGAAGGTCGTCTTCCCTGCTCCGTTGACGCCGACGATGAGGATGACTGTCGGCGAAGCGGACGTCGTTAGGTGAGGGTCGCTCCGTCCGGTTTGCAGCGCGTCCTCGACGCCCTTTCGCAGGGCTTCGTGAAACTGCTCCCGGGATTTCACATCGCCGCGTTTAGCGAGCCGCTCGACCGCTTCCACGAGCCGCATGGTGACGGGAACGCCGAAGTCGGCCTCGAGAAGCAGTTCCTCGAGTTGTTCGAGGGATCCCGCTTCGACGCCGCGTACGGCGACGCCGACATCCATCAGGGCGATGTCTTTGATGCGCTGCCAGAGTGAGCGTTTGGGAAGCTCGTCTTTCTTTCGAAGTAATCGCAAGTGGTGGTGGGTGGTTGGTGGTTGGTGACTGGTGGCTGGTGGATATGGATGGCCGGCGCAGGAGCGCCGGTTAGTCCGAATGCCAACCAGGCACCCACCACCAGCCACCAGCCACCAGACTCACCTCATTCCTACGCGGCGTCGCACGACCCATTCCGCGCAGAGAAGCAGCAGGAGCAACGCGTACGCCCAACCGGCGCCGCGAAGACGCGGCGGGGCATCTACTGGCACCCCTCCACCGACGATACCGCCCTTCACGCGCGGAGAACGGGGTAGCCATTCGAGAGCATTATTCACAGCAAGCATCGTCGTTCCACCGCGCACTGTCGCCGAATAGATGCCAGGCGATAAGGTCGGCGTCTCGGCAATGGTAGCGTCGCCGTGGAATCGAACCGTCATCGAATCGACTCGAGTCGAATCGCGCGGACTCAGCCGGCGAAGCACAACATGCACGGACGAATCTGTCGCGTTGCCGCGATGCCAACGAATTGGCTCACCAGCGCGGAAGGCGGCTCCAGTCGGGACTGCCGCCCGGCGATCCGCGCGTTCGGCCGCCAGCCAGTCGAAGAGACTTCCCCAGAGCGCCGCAAATGCATCGGCGGAAGCTCCGCCGCGAAATCGCCAATTCCAGAGCCCGGACGCATTGACGATCACCACGCGGCGGGGCGTGTCGCTTCCGGCGATTATCACCCGACGATCGTCTTCGCGGCCCCGTCGAACCTCGAGCGCGCGCCACTGCCCGGTCGGCGCCGACGCACCAACGGTCACGGGCGGCAAGCTGTCCCATGGCAGACCGCTCAACGCAGGGGCAAGCGGCGAAGGAGGAGCCGCAGCCGCATACCATTCGCCGTCGGCATCCTTCGCTGGAACGACCAGCGCGAGCGGACCCGCGGTGGCGGAGCGCGGTGGCCCGAAGACCGAGGTGTCGCCGTGGAGAATGGCGACCGGCGCGTCGCGGAAGGCCGTGCGGACGTCGGCCTCCGATATTGGCGCGAGTGTACCGTCTACACGCCAGTTGCCGGAGGCGACGCGGAAGTAGCCGCGCGTCGGAACGGCCAGCGCGCCTCGCAGCACGCTCAGTGCATAACGAGCATCCTCGTCGGGCGATGTCGATACGAACACGGCGCTCGCGGCGCGGGAAAGATCGACCGCGACGGCCAGGGTGTCGTTATGCGGCTCGACGTCACCGCGACTATGGACGATGGCGCGGACGACGGTCGGCCCCTCCCGCCCGTCGATGCGCGCATGCACCTGGAGGTTGCGCTCGGCGAATGCCGTCAGCGAGTCTACGGCGACGGTGGTGATCGGGACGTCGGCCGCAGTGATGGTGAGCGTTCCGGGCAGAGCGCCGCGTCCGCCCGCGACGAGACGGACATTCATCTCCACGGTATCGCCGCTGACCACGGCACGCGGCAAGTCGAGCGAGGACACGGCGAGATCTGGCCCCTGAGCGTGCGGGACCACCACCACGCGCGACCCTGAAGGGAGGTCATTGAGCGCCTCGGGATCGGCGAGCTCGCCATCGGTGATGACGACGAGCGGATGACCGCGGCCGAGGGCGCGCTCGACAGCCGGTCTGACGAACGTGGCCAGATCGGTGGGCGTCGTTAGGCTGTCGCGGGCTGGAAAGGCGCGCAAAGAATCGCCAAAGAGGAACAGCGACTCCGGGCGGGCCGCCCGCTCGTCTTGCCATGCCTGGTGCCACGCGCCGTGTTCACCCCCACGACGCCAGCTGGCGGAAGCATCGAGCGCGACCCATGTAGCCAGCGGTTTTCTGAGTCCGGCTGGGGCATCCAACAGCAGCGCCGCAAGCAGCGTCACGGCAGCAAATCGAAGCACGGCGGGAATGATCGCGCGCATACCGAGCCGCAGATCGCGCCCTGCATACTGCAGGAGCGCGAACACAAAGCCGGCGAGTACGGCTACCACCCACGGTGACATGGGAGAATTTTAAGCGGTCGGCGCGGCGCCGACGAAGATGGACCGTGGTCCGTCCTCAGGCGGCAGCTTCAGCTGTCAGTTACCGACTGCCGTCCACCATCACCGGGAAGCCAATCCGCTAGCGGACGCTGGTGCGTGGCTCTCGAGGGTCGCGAGCATCTGCGACCGCGTTCGCTCGAACTCGGCGCGCTCGCTGCCGGGGATTGGGTCGCCACCTCGGTCGCGCAGGGCGGTGCGCGGATCGTGCTGAACCCCGCCGACTAGAACCTCGAAGTGAAGATGCGGCCCCGTCGCCAGCCCGGTCGACCCGACATAGGCTACCGTCTGGCCGATGCCGACGCGGGAACCAGCGTGAATGCCGGATGCAAAGCCGCGCAGGTGGCCATAGCGGGTCACGAAGCCATTGCGGTGACGAATCTCGAGCAGGTTGCCGTAACCGTTGCCCCAGCCGGCGCGCAGGACTACGCCGTCGCCAATGGCCCGCACCGGCGTACCTGGGGCGGCGGCGTAATCCGTGCCCTTGTGCTGTTTCCAGACGCCAAGAATCGGATGGAAGCGTCCGCCGAAGGTGCTGGAGATACGCCGGAATTCGAGCGGAGCGCGGAGGAAGGCGGCGCGCAGCGACTTGCCACTGGCATCGAAGAAGTCACCGCTTACCGCGTGACTGGAATACCGGATGGCCTGCATCTCGGTGCCCGAAAGCGTGAACGTCGCGGCGAGAATCTTCCCGATACGCACGGCGCCACCCGACGACGAATTGCGCTCCGCCATGACGCGGAACGAGTCGCCAGCCTGCAAGTCGCGACTCATGTCGATCTTATAATCGAAGACGTCGGCGAGGGACCAGGTGAGCTGCTGCCGCGCGCTCCCCGGGAGCAGCGACTTCGCGCTCGAGTCCATCGCCTCATACAGCGTCGACGAGATGACTCCGCTCACGACGATCGTATCGGTCGTCCAGGGGAGGCGCTCCTCGGACTCCGTCCAGGAGGCGCCATCGCGGCGCAGATGCAGCAGGCGGTCGATGGCGAGCTGCATCACGATCTCGTTGGGTGCCGAGTCGGCAGCGGATCGGAAGGTGATGGGCATGCCCGCTCGAACGCGGCGGGGATCGACGAGTGTCAGCGCCTTCAACGCCTCGTTGATGAGCGCTTCGCTGACGCCGCCGCGCGCGAAGATGCCGCGCAACGATTCACCGTTCGCGAGCGTGTCGATGCGCTCGCGGAGCATCGTGGCTGGAGCAGCGACGATGCCCTGCTGTGCACCTAACAGTTCTTCAGCTGGCCTTCGTTGCGGGAGGGGCGGCGTCGCGTAGAGCGCCGCGGCAACGAGAATCGCGACGACAGCGTACGTCGCGACGCGTGCAATTACTGCCTTCAATCCATCTGTCTCCGAATGAACGTCGGGATCTCCATGTCGCTGAGATCCTGTGTAGCCTTGTCGACGGGCGGCGTCGAACGCGGTGGGCGCGAGACCTCATTCGAGGACGTACGTCCGTTGACCGCGCCGCTCACTCGAGCAGGACGATTGGCCGGGAACGGAATCACGGGAGCACCCTTGGCCGTGGGATTGATGGCCAGCGACTGCACCGGGGTGACGAGCGTCGGTTGCATCGCCTTGTCGAAACCAGTCGCGATGACCGTCACGCGAATCTCACCCTGCATCGCCGGCTCGTGCACGGCGCCGAAGATGATCTCGGCGTCATCCCCGACCGCGTCGTGGATGATCTCGTTGATCTGATGGACTTCGCCTAACGTGAGGTCGGCCCCGCCAGTGATGTTGACGAGGACGCCGGTGGCGCCGGAGATGCTGACGTTGTCGAGCAACGGAGAGCTGATCGCCTGCTGCGCTGCCTCGATCGCGCGATTCTCGCCGCGGCCGATGCCCGTGCCCATGAGCGCCGAGCCACCGGCCTGCATCACCGTGCGGACGTCCGCGAAATCGACGTTGACAAGCCCAGTGACGCTGATGAGCGACGAGATGCCCTGCGTCGCGTGCAGGAGCACTTCATCGGCCTTCTTCAGCGCGTCCTGGAATGGAATCCCCTTCCCGACGACGGCAAGCAACCGCTCGTTGGGCACGACGATCATCGTGTCCACATTCTTGCGCATGTCGGCGATACCCTGCTCCGCCTGACGCATGCGCTTGCGCCCCTCGAAGAGGAAGGGCTTGGTGACGATGCCGACGGTCAGCGCGCCGGCCTCCTTCGCTAGCTCGGCGACAACTGGCGCCGCACCCGTACCGGTGCCGCCGCCCATGCCGCAGGTGATGAAGACGAGATCGGAGTTGGTGAGTGTTCGTGAAACTTCGTCGCGGTTTTCCTCGATCGCCTGTCGGCCGATCTCCGGTCGCGCGCCGGCGCCGAGTCCGCGTGTGAGCTTCTTGCCGATCTGGATCTTCACGTCCGATTTGGACGCGAGCAGCGCCTGCGCGTCGGTATTGACCGAGATGAACTCGACGCCTTCCAGACGCTCGTCGATCATGCGATTGACGGCATTACCGCCACCGCCGCCGACGCCCACGACCTTCATGCGAGCGTTCTGCGTCGCGCTCTCTTCGAACTCGAAGATCATTGAGGGTGAAGCTCCCGTACTGCGATTGGGGGGGGGACGGTATAGCGGGGAGTGAACTACACGAGCGTGTTTCGAAGCGGCCTACAGGGAGGGAAAACTGCGCACCGCGTGTGGAAAACGCTGGGGCAATATAATGCTTTCTGTGCGCTCGCCTAGCCCTCTTCTGCTGCTCTGACGAGGCATCGCGCGAAGAATCACAGTGAAATCACGACGAAGTTTTCCACAGCCCACGAGCGTGTAACAGCTTTGTGTGAGCTACAGAGCGAAAGGTGACGTACACATTCGCCCTGCATTGCTCACCGGATATTTCGCGTTCGTCGCTGTCGCGTGGCTCGCGCCACTGATATTGGACCTTGGTCGAATGCGTTCCATGCATAGCGCCGAGTGCGCGAATCTCTTCCCGCTCTGGTGAGAGGAGCGGGAGCGCACGCGCCAGCGTGCGCGACTCCAAATCGGCTTTTGCGAGCGCAAGCGAGCAATCTTTCTGATCGCCTGCGCGCGACGCGCGCAGACGATCAGAAAAAATCTTGCAGCCAGAACTTTACCTTCTCGGCAAATTTCCCCACGCCGCCGCCGCTCGCTGTGAGCCGGCGCACACCGGCACCTCCAGCTCCCAGCGCGACGCGATGCGCCGCATACTGAGCCAACCCGACCGCGGTCGCGAAGCGAGGCGCCTCGACCGAGTCACTCAGACCGCCGATGTTCTCCGCCGGAAGCCCAACGCGCACGCCAGTGCCGAACACGTCACTCGCCAGTTCCGCAACCCCTTGCATCGCCGCCGCCCCACCCGTCAGAACCACGCCCGCACTGAGCTTCCCAGCGTAACCCGCCGAGGAAATGTCCCGCTGGACCAGATCGAAGATCTCATCCATTCGCTGGTGAATGATGTGGGCGAGCAGCTCACGCGGAATCTGGCGATCGCCCTGGGCGACCGTACTCGGGAGCTGAATCACGTCCGAGGGATCGACGAGCGGCTCGTACGCGCACCCAAATCGCTCTTTCAATCGCTCGGCGTCAGCCTGCGTGACCCCCAGACCGTGCACGATATCGCTCGTGACGTTGTTCCCCCCGAAGGCGACCGTGCCCAGGTGGCGGATCTTTCCCTCATGGAAGAGAGCGAGGTCTGTCGTGCCCGCGCCCATCTCGACCAACGCGACGCCGAGCTCCTTCTCGTCTTCGGTGAGGACAGCAAGCGCACTGGCGAGCGGCTCGAGGACCAGCTCACGCACGCGATAGCCCGCCCGCTCGACGGACTTCCGGAGGTTGAGCGCGGGGGAGCTCCCGATAGTCACGAGATACATCTCCGTTTCGAGACGTGTCCCGATCATGCCGATCGGATCACGGATGCCGCTGTTGCGATCGACCGTGTACTCCTGCGGGATGGCGTGCAGCAGCTCGCGGTCAGGTGGAATCGCTTGTGCGCGTGCGACCTCGTTTGCGCGATCCACGTCGTACTTGTCGATCTCCTCTCCGCTCACCGCGACAATACCTTTACTCGTCATCGCCTGCACGTGTTCGCCCGCGATGCCGGCGTAGAGATCCTGCACCTGCGTCCCTGACATCCGCTCGGCATCCTGCAATGCCTGACGAATAGAGCGCGTCGTCTCTTCGATGTCAGACACGACGCCGCGACGCATCCCCGTCGTCCGCGCCTGCCCGACACCGAGGAGCTTGATCGACGGGTGCTTCGGCAGATCACCGGTCGTCTCGGCGATGATGGCGGTTGTCTTCGCGGAGCCTATGTCGAGTCCCGCAACGATGCGTTCCGGATTCATGGCAGTCTGGCGATGACCTGGTCTTTGTAACGTAGGTCGATCTCCGCCGCGTGGAGACCGCGGCGGGTCAAGTCGTCTTCAACAGGGTCGATCTCGGCGAGTCGGTCCGCCGAAACGTCTCGCATCGCTCGCACCGGAGTGCCATCGAAGTCGATCAGCAACTCGTCAGCGGAAACAACGCGAACTTCACTCACGCGATCGTAGAGTGCAGGGGCCTGACTGCGCAAGAGACCCAGCAGCTTCAGCACGCCGACGTCGCGTCGGGGGAGCACCGGGGCGTCGAGCGGCGTCTTTGTGAGGTCGATGGGAAGGGCCACGCCGCGAGCGTCGTACGCACGCATGCCGTCGGTGGTCGCCACGAGCGCTACCGGAGGATTCTCCTCGACGTCGACGACCAGTGTCCCAGGCAGCTTGCGGCGCACGGCCACGTGCCGGAGCTGTGGGTGCGACGCCAGCCTCCTTTCGAGCGGTCCTGTCGGATCCCAGACCGAGGTATTGGTGTCGACGTGAAGACGGTCGAGAATGTCGCCGGCGGTCACATAACGAGCGCCAACGATCTCGACTTTCCGCACACGAAAGAATGAGAGGTGCCTCAGCAGCAGGGGTGCCCAGAAGGGTGCACCGACAAAGAGCACGAGCACGACCGCGGCGATGCCCAGCCTAACGCGGCTCCTGGACCAACCACGAGCCTCCGCCGCGTCCTCGTCCGTCATTTCGATTCCTGGAGCAGCGAGAGCAGCTCCGGACCGCTTTCGGTGATATCGCCCGCTCCCATGAAGACGACGACGTCGCCCGACCGGACGTCGGCAGCGAGCGCGCGAGCGAGATCGCGCCGGTCGCCGCGCCAGGCGAGATTGGCGTCGGCGTCGCCGAGATGTTCGACGATCAGCGACGACGTTATGCCCGGTATCGGACTTTCGCGCGAGGGGTAGATCTCGGTGAGGTACAGTGCGTCCGCGGTCGCGAGCGACGCCGCGAACTCCCGTGCAAAGTCGCGGGTGCGCGAAAAGAGATGCGGCTGAAAGGCGACGAGCAGGCGATGGCGCGGAAACGCGCCGCGGGCGGCCGCGAGCGTTGCCAGAATCTCCGTCGGGTGGTGCGCATAATCGTCGAGGATCGTCACGCCGCGCGCATCGCCGAGACGCTCGAAGCGTCGCTCGACGCCGCGAAAGCCGCCCAGGCCGCGCATAAGCTCTGGCGCCGGCGCGCCCAGCGCCAGTCCGGAACCGAGCGCGCCGAGCGAGTTGAGTATGTTATGACGCCCGGGGACGTTCAGGCCGACCGTGCCTAACGGCTCACCATCGTACTCGGCCTCGTACACCATGCCGCTGCCCTCCTGGCGCACATCGCGGGCGACGAGCCGCGCGTCCCGCTCACCGGGCCCGCCGCCGATTGCATAGCGAATCACCTCACTGCCGCTCGGCAGGCGCATGACGGCGATACCCGGATCCTCTCCACAGAGCACGACTGTGCGCGCCGGCGAAAGGAACTGCGCAAAGGCCGCGCGTATCTCGGCAATGTCACCGTAGATATCGAGGTGATCGGCTTCGATGTTCGTGACCACGGCCACCGTCGGTGTGAGCGCGAGGAAGGATCGATCATACTCGTCCGCTTCGACGACGTACAACCGATCGCCACCCAACCGCAAGTTGCCGGACCACGATGCGACGCGGCCACCGACCAAAGCCGTGGGATTGCGACCGGCGGCGCCGAGCGCTTCCGTCGTCATTACGGTCGTCGTCGTCTTCCCGTGCGTACCCGCGATGGCGATGAGCTCGTGCCCACGCGTCACCTCGCCTAGTGCTTCAGCGCGTCGGATTACCGGGACGCCACACTCGCGAGCGCGCTGAAGCTCGGGATGGTCCTTCGGCATCGCCGATGTGACCACGAGAGCCCGAGCGCCGCTGACGTGCGTGGGGCTGTGGGGTGTCACGGTGATGCCGAGCCGACGAAGATCGTCAGCGCCCGTGGGATTGGCGTCGCACCCGGTAACCGCAATTCCGCGTCGGACGAACAATTCGGCGAGTGCGCTCATGCCCGCGCCGGCAATGCCGACGAAATGCACGGGCCGCGAATCGGCACTATCCAGTAGTGGCATGGGCGCGCGGAATATAAGTGGTAGACGGTGAACGGTGATCGGCGATCTGTCAGTTCACAGATCACCGTTCACCGACAACGGTCCCCCGACTAGAGCATGGCCGCTATGCGGCCTGCGATGTCGCGCGCTGCATTCGGCCGTGCACGCGCGGTGGCTCCCCGGGCGAGACGATCTAGCTCACCAGGATCAGTCAGCAGCTCGCGAAGGGTCGCGTCGAGACGCGAGCCGGTGAAGTCGCGCTGCGGGATGTAGATCGCCGCGCCGGCCGCGGCGAGTGTGCGCGCGTTGACGCTCTGATGATCGGCGGCCGCGGTCGGCAATGGTACCAGAAGCGCCGAAACTCCCCACGCGCATAATTCCGCCGTGCTCATCGCTCCGGCCCGCGCGACGGCGAGGTCCGCCGCGGCGTATGCGTCCCGCATTGGCGCGATGTAGGGTCGCACGACGACGCCATCCGTCGCCAGCGATGCGAATTCGTCGTAGGTGCCT
>Ga0070717_10003047_pt1 | contig 11951 bp, 10 predicted proteins | sample LARL113metaG_FD_71366 | JGI IMG/M metagenome (GOLD analysis project Ga0070717, IMG submission 71366) | Corn, switchgrass and miscanthus rhizosphere microbial communities from Kellogg Biological Station, Michigan, USA - LAR L11-3 metaG | ecosystem: Host-associated > Plants > Roots > Rhizosphere ...
CCTGCCAGACGATGGCGTTGTAAACCGGCTTTCCGGTTTTCTTGTTCCAGACGACGGTTGTTTCGCGTTGGTTGGTGATGCCGATTGCAGCCAGATCGCTGGGCCCGAGATTGGCTGCCTGCATGGCATTCGAAATGACGGATTCAGTGCGCCGCCAGATTTCCTCGGCATCATGCTCGACCCAGCCCGGCTGAGGATAAATCTGCTGATGTTCCTCCTGCGCGGATGTGACAATTCGACCAGTGCGGTCGAACACGATGAAACGTGTGCTGGTGGTGCCTTGGTCGATCGCGCCGATGTAGTCCGTCATTAAGCTCTCAGGCCGCTTCCCCCTTCACCTCGACTCCTGCCCATTTTTCCAAGAGCAAAAGTGTAGCAGCGTAGTCGAGGTCGGCGTGACCTTCTTCAACCGCCACTTCGTACACTTCCTCAACCGTCTCCAGCCCGGGAAGTTTTACCCGCGCTTCTTTCGCCGCGTCGAGCGCCAGGCGGATGTCCTTGCGCATGAGGCGTAGCGGAAAGTTGGGAGAGAAATCGCGGCGCAGAACAAACGGAGCTTTGTATTCGACGACGCCCGACTTCACCATCGACGCATTAACCAGATGCAGCAGATTCTCCGCATCCACGCCCAGTTTTGCCGCGAGGGTGAGCGCTTCGGCAAAGCCTTCGTAGATCAGCGCGATTTGAAGATTCATTACTAGTTTTGCCGATTGACCTTTGCCAGTCTCGCCCATGCGAAAGATTTTCTTGCCCATCGCGGCATAAAGAGGTTTGAGTTTTTCGACTGTCTGCTCATCGCCTCCGACGATGAACAATAGAGTTCCGGCTTCGGCTCCGGCTTTTGAACCGGTCATGGGCGAATCCACGTACTGAGCGCCTTTCCGTCCCGCCCGCTCGGCAAAGTTGCGAGTCGCAGTTGGCGAGATGGTGCTGGAGTCGCTAATGATCATACCCTCGGTCAGCGATTGCTCAACCCCGTTCGGTCCGAACAGCACGCTTTCGACCGCAGCGGTGTCAGCGACGCAGAGCCAAACCACCTCGGCTCCCTGAGCGGCATTAGCTGGAGAATCCGCCGCACGCGCACCTTCGACCGTCCTTCCCGAAGTGCGATTCCAAGTTGCGACTTCGTGTCCGGCCTTGACAAGATTTGTGGCCATCGCGTGGCCCATAATTCCCAATCCTAAAAATGCAACCCGCATGAGAGCTCCTGACCTTTGGAGAGATTTGTGGAGAAAGAAAAAGGACAAGAGAATTAGAAATGACGCGCAGAAAGCGGTCAAGGGAATCTGAAGGGGTTGGTAGAATTGCAGATGTTGGGTTAAGTTTCGAGTTCGGGCTGAGTTTTAGGCTGTGCTTCTAGCTCAAGTGCTAAAGGCTAATAGCTTCATTTATGCTGCGACAGGCGATCAAGAGTCCCGCAATGCGCAAGCGGGCCCGGCAGTTTGGCCAGCTCGTCCGGCGCTCAGCTGTGACTCCCCGAATCGGAGAATCTCATAAGCCGGTCCTGGTCGCAAATGGCCAGATGGGCGTGACTTTCATCGGCCACGCGAGTTTCTTTCTCCAGGTCGGCGGAGAGAATGTCGTCATCGATCCGAACTTCGCGCGCTGGCTTTTTGTGCTGAAAAGATTGCGCCAGCCGGGGGTGAAGATTCGTGATCTGCCTCCGATCGATCTTGTATTGATCACCCACGCGCATTTCGATCACTTGCATCGTCCTTCCTTGCGATCTCTAGTGCAGCATACGAAACAGTGGCGGGGTTCTGCGCCGACTATTGTTGTGCCGGAGCACGTTTTTGATCTGGTCTCAGACCTCGGGTTTCGCGACGTCGTCGAGCTGAATTGGTGGAACAGCTATCGGCACCGCAATCTGACCATAACGCACGTGCCTTCACGGCATTGGGGAGCACGCGTTCTGCGCGACGCCCATCGCGGTTATGGCGGGTATGTTCTGCGCGACGGAAAGCACTCGGTTTATCACGCTGGAGACACCGCATATTTCCCCGGCTTCCGAGAAATAGGCATGCGGCTCTCTCCCCAGCTCGCGCTGTTGCCAATTGGCGCTTACAATCCGCCACAATTCCGCAATGTTCACACCAGTCCCGGCGACGCAACACGCGCATTTTTGGACCTGAATTCGCGCTGGATGGTTCCCATGCACTACGGCACTTTCCGGCTTTCCCATGAACCGATGGACGAGCCGCTGCAACTGTTAGAGCTGGAGGCGCAGCGCGCGGGAATTAAAGATCGCGTGCTGGTTCTGCCGGAAGGCATAACCAAAATTTTTTGACACATTTTTAATGAGCGACGGGCTAAAATCATCCGCCGAGGAGGATCTTATGGCTGGAAAAGTTCAAGCTGTACCCACCGGATTTCATACACTGACCCCACACCTCACCGTCCGCGATGCTGATAAAGCGCTTGAATTCTATAAGAATGCCCTTGGGGCCGAGGTCCTGGGCGTGGCGCGTATGCCTGACGGAAAAGTCATGCACGCTTCGTTGCGCATCGGCGATTCGATGTTGATGTTGAACGAAGAAATGCCGGAGTATGGCGGGCTATCGCCGCTATCGCTTGGTGGCTCAGGCGTAACTATTCACATCTATACGGACAACGTTGATCAGGCGTTCAACCGCGCGGTTTCCGCCGGAGCTCAGGTGAAAATGCCCGTAATGGATCAGTTCTGGGGCGACCGCTATGGCATGGTGGCGGATCCCTTTGGCCACAAGTGGTCGCTTGCCACACACGTACAGGACTTATCGCCCGAAGAGATGCAACGCGCCCAGGACGAAGCTATGGCCAAAATGCCGCCAACGGCATCTGCCAAGAAAACAGCTTAGTACGTCAGCAGAATTCTGAGGTCGCGCAAATTATTGCCCGTGGGCCCGGTAACGATGGCATCGCCCAGCGCTTCGAACAACGGATAAGCATTGAAAGCGCTAAGGTGAGCTGCAGCATCGAGTCCGCGGGCTTTTGCTCGTTCCAGAGTTGTTCCGTCGGCTATCGCGCCAGCCGCGGGGCTGTTGCCGTCGATCCCATCCGACCCTGCACAGAGCACGCAGACATTTTTCCTGCTGATTTTCGTCGCACAATGCAACGCGAATTGCTGATTGCGCCCGCCGACGCCGCCATGTTCAACGTGCACCGTGACTTCCCCGCCTGAGAGCAGGCACACACGCTCATGTTTGCGGCGCAATTCTCTCAGCCTTACCAATAAGTAGTCTGCCGCTCTCCGGTAATCCCAGTCATCACAGGAATTGTCTATTTCGACGGAAAATCCCTGCTGCTTAGCTTCCCTTTCGGCAGCCTGAAGTAATGCGGAGTTCGAAAGAATCGTCCACCAGCGCGCATGAACGAATGCAGGATCGTCGGACTTCGGCGTTTCATCTAATGCGTGCCGCTCGAAGAGTTCGCGTACCGATGGACGAAACTGCTCGAGCATCTTGTGCTTTGCAGCAATACGATATGTGTCTTCCACCGTCGTCGAGTCCGGCAGGGTCGGCCCAGAGGCAAGCGCATCGGGCGTGCTGTCTGGAACATCTGAAACGAGAATAGATACCTGCCGCGCAGGATACGCCGCCTGGGCCAGACGTCCCCCTTTGACCGCAGAAAGATGTTTGCGGATTGTATTAATCTCGCTGATCGACGCGCCAGAATGTACCAGGACGCGATATGTCTCAATCAGATCCGGCAGCGAGATCTCGTCGTCAATTGGCTTCTCAACCGTCGCCGAGCCACCTCCACTCAGGAGATAAACCACCAGCGACGCTTGGTTCTGCGCGTTCAATGACTTCAGCATGGCTTCGGCAGCGCGGACCGATTCCTCATTGGGCAACGGATGTCCGCCGTTAAAATAACGAAAACCGCGCACCTGAAACTCAGGCTCAACCGAACTGGCGACGATGCCTTCGAAACGTTCTCCCGTCTGCTCGTGCAGGGCCGTGAGCATCGAATGCGCCGCCTTACCAAGACAGATAACGAAAAAACGGCTGTAGGAATTTAGATCGTAGAGGTCGTCGCAAATCCGGAGAACGCCTCGTTCGCATTGCACTTGCCGCGAGAACGCCCGGCTGATGCTGGATTCGCTCAAAGCATGCTCGAAGATGTGGCGCGCAATTTCTTTCATGCCAGCTTGTCCCGGGCCGTCCCTGGCGAACATCCTAATTGAGCTCCCGGTTGTCCCAGAGGGACGTCTGCCGATAGACCGCCACTTCAGCGGCGGCTTCGTGCGGACACAAGTGTGAGTGCCTCAGGCGCGCCTGGAATTCAGCAGTCCCTAACCGGACTAGACACGCAGGGCGCAGGTTATACGGCGTCCGGGAAGAGTATGACTTTAGTCGTGCCAATTCTGGCCGCATACAAATGTCGGTTTTAGCCGCTGAGTGAAATGTGCAAAACCTCAGGGGCTCAAGCCCCCAACAAACGATTTCTCATCGACTGATTTCACCTCAAGACAGTTTCATTGATCCACGCTTCAATAGCCTCACGCATCTCATGCAGTCGGCCTTCAAAGAAATGATCTGCACCTTCGACGATGACCAATTTCTTCGGCTCGGGCAGAGAGTTGACCAGAGCCTGTAACTGAGGCCGTGGACCAAACTGGTCGCGACTCCCGCTGGCGAAAAGCTTTGGCTTGGCGCATGTGCGCAAGGAGTCCAAATCATAGCTGCGCTCATCGACGGGCGCGACCGGAGTCCCTAGCCCGATCAGGGCCTTCACGCGATCATCAGCGCAGGCGAAGCCTAAACCAATCGCCGCGCCGAAGGAAAATCCAGCAAATATCAAAGGCAGGTGAAACTCCCGATCCAGCCAGTCGAGCGCGGCACGTACGTCCTGGATTTCGCCTCTGCCATGATCGTGCTCGCCGTGGCTCAACCCGGTCCCCCGAAAATTGAAGCGAAGCACTGGAAATCCAAAACTGTTCAGGGCTTTCATGGCATGAAAGACCACCTTATTGTGCATGGTCCCGCCAAACATCGGATGAGGATGGCAAACCAGGGCAGCGTGCGTGGCGTTCTGCGCGCCGGAATTAAGCAGGGCCTCAAGTTGTCCGGCGGGACCATCGAGCATAAATGAACGAATCGCGCCGGGCGTCGGTTTCGATAATCCCATCGGCACTAGCTTAACCTGAATAGATCGTGCGGCGGGCATCCACGGCGCACTTACCAGTTCAGCGCCAGCTCTTTCGCGTACAGAGAGCCTGGCTTGACTTGGGCAAAGCCGCGAGAGGAGCCGAGCGGGAAGCGAATGGCGCCCTTTGTGGTTTATGCTTTTCCAACCGCATGAATGTCGACATTCTCGCTCTCACCCGCCAGCTGGTTAATATTGAATCCATCACTGGCAACGAAGGCCCACTCGGACATTTTCTGGCGCAAGAACTGCACGGTCTGGGTTACAACGTCCAGCGGACCGTTGCGGAGGGCGAACGCGCCAATGTCTATGCCACTCCCCCACAGCAGTCAAATCCAGCAATAGTTTTGTCAACACATATGGATACGGTGCCTCCATTCATTTCTTCTTCCGAAGACGACCGGCGCATCTACGGTCGCGGATCCTGCGATGCGAAAGGAATCATCGCCGCCCAGATTGCCGCGGCCCAACACCTGCGTCAGGAGGGCATCTTCGTCGGTCTTCTGTTCCTTGTGGGCGAGGAACGTGACAGCCTGGGCGCGAAGGTTGCAAATCAGCAGACCAACGCGTGCAAGTTTCTCATCAACGGCGAGCCAACCGAGAATAAGATCGCCATCGCATCGAAAGGCGCCCTGCGCGTCGAACTCACAGCGACTGGACGCATGGCGCATTCGGCGTATCCGGAGCTGGGTGATTCCGCAATCGACAAACTGGTCGAGGCGCTGCACCGGCTGCTCGCCATGAAACTTCCCTCGGACTCCGAGGTCGGGCACTGCACCCTAAACATCGGAACGATTGAAGGAGGCCGCGCGCCAAATGTAATTTCGGACAAAGCCCGCGCACTCTTGCTTTACCGGCTGATCGGGCCCTCAGAGAATCTTCGCCGCGCGATCACCCAGGCGGTTGGCAACCTGGCCAAAGTCGAATTCACGTTGGAAATTCCTTTCGTACGCCTGCGCACGTTTGAAAATGTGCCGACCATGGTTGCCGCATTCACCACTGACATTCCCGCCCTCAGCAACTGGGGCCAGCCTCTGCTAGTCGGACCCGGATCAATTCATGTGGCCCACACGGAAGGCGAGTATGTGGAAAAAAAGCAACTGCATGAGGCCGTAGAATTGTATTGCGCCCTCGCCAAACGAATCCTCCCATCACGATTCTGATCGAACAGCAATGGAGGTTATTCGAAGCGTGGAATTTCCAGAGTCTTTCGCTCGCATGTGAGCTTGTTGAAGTTCTGTGAAGTCACATTTGGGTTAGATCCGCTGAACGATCGAGACAAAGCTTCCGATGATATGTCCGATTGCTTTGACTTCACGCAACAACCGCTGCCGCCTCCAAGCTAACGCCTGCCGGTCATTTCATCCATTTCGCTTTGTATTCTTCTTGAGAGACAGCCACGGCTCCATTTGGGCCCGGAACGTAAACGTCGTCCCTCACGCTCGTCTTGAGTTCGTAGGTACGGTATTTGTCTGTGCTGCCGATCTCCCCGACCAGTATCTCCATTTTTAGCGGCTCTTTTTTCCATTTGCCGAGATAGTGTGCAGCGCCAACGGTCCTCATGAAGTGCTCCGGCGATCCATAGGTGAAATCAAAGCCATGCACATTTTGCCCGTCTCTGATGACTCCTCGTCCCCAGCCATCGAATGAACCATTGTGACGTTGCCAGTGCGACTCCAGTACTTGGATTTGCAGCGTATAGTCGGCCAAATTTTTGCCACCCAGCAGCGGAACTGACAATGTGAAAATCAAACTCAGGCTCGCGACTAATTTCCTCATGCCTACCTCCAGCCAACTTATTTGCGGCTCATCGTACAAGACTGCAGCCCAGTGGGCAAGGGATTTTGCGGTCAACGCATAGCGGGCATAAGACTGCAAAAAGCAATTAGAATTTGACTATGTCGACATCGGCCCTTAACTCCCTCTCCCACGCCTCTTCCTCTTACCTACGTTCGGCCATGCACCAACCCGTTCAATGGCACGAGTGGAGTGAAGAAGCTTTCGCAAAGGCCAAGCGGGAGAACAAACCCATCCTGCTCGACATCGGCGCGGTGTGGTGCCACTGGTGCCACGTGATGGACCGCGAGTCGTACGAGGATCCCGAAGTAGCGCAGATCGTCAATGAGCGATTCGTCGCAATCAAAGTTGACCGCGACGAGCGTCCGGATATTGACAGCCGTTATCAGGTCGCCGTGCAGGCCATCTCCGGACAAGGCGGCTGGCCGCTTACCGGCTTTCTGACGCCTGACGGCAGGCCATTCTACGGAGGCACGTACTTCCCTCCTTACGACCTGCAGGGACGCCCCAGCTTTCGCCGCGTGCTGCTCGCGATCTCTGACGCTTTCCGCGAGAAAAATGGCGACGTCCTGGAGCAAGCGACGATGGTCGAGGGTGCGCTTGCGCATGCGGAATCATTCGCCGGAAAAACCGGCGACTTTTCTCCGACCGTAATTCAGGAAATCATCGATTCCGCTCTGAAGACGTTCGACGAAACCAATGGCGGATTCGGCAGCGCTCCGAAGTTTCCGCATCCATCAATTCTCGATCTGCTCATCGACCAACACATGCGTTCAGGTAACGAGCAACTTCGTAGAGTCTTCGCGACCACGCTGGAGAAAATGGCGGGCGGCGGAGTGTACGACCAGCTGGCCGGAGGCTTTCACCGATATTCCGTCGATGAACGCTGGATCGTACCTCACTTCGAGAAGATGTCTTACGACAACTCGGAGCTGCTCAAAAATTATGTGCACGCATATCAGGCAACCGGGAACCAATTTTTCGCCGACGTCGCCCGAGACATTATTCGTTGGATCGATGAGTGGCTGAGCGACCGCAAGCACGGCGGATTCTATGCCTCCCAGGATGCCGACATCTCACTTGACGACGATGGCGATTACTTCACTTGGACTCTGGACGAAGCGAAAGCGGTGCTGGCCGAAGAGGAAGCGCAGGTTGCAACCCTGCATTATGACATTAATGAAATCGGGGAGATGCAGCACGACCCGATGAAGAACGTGCTATACCAACGGGCTTCGATTGAAGAGATCGCGGCGCGTCTGAAGCTGTCGCTCGATCGAGTACGTGAGCTTCTACAGTCCGCGAAACAAAAAATGTATGCCGCACGGCTGAAGCGGCCGACTCCGTACATCGACAAAACAATTTATGTGAATTGGAACGCGCTTTTCGTCTCGGCCTATTTGAAGTCCGCAACAGTTCTTGGCTTAGAAAGCGCACACCGGTTCGCGTTGCGATCGTTGGACCGCATTTTGGCGGAAGCCTGGAATGCCGAGAACGGACTCAAGCATGTGGTCGTGTATTCGGACGCGGCCTCTGGCAAACGCAACGCTGAGGGCTTCCTCGATGATTATGCATACACTGCGAACGCTTGTCTCGACGCCTACGAGTCCACGGCTGACCTTACATATTTTCGTGAAGCCCAGCTGATCACCAATAGGATGATTGAAAATTTTTACGCCGCGGATTCCGGAGGATTTTTCGACAGCGCTCCGAAACCCAACTCACTTGGCGTACTGGCCACAACCCGCAAGCCGTTCCAGGATTCGCCTACTCCCGCGGGCAATCCCATGGCTTCCATCGCGCTGATTCGCATGCATGGCTATACCGGTGACGAAGCCTACCGGCAAAAGGCTGTAAGTACATTGGGCCTGTTAGCCGGAAGCGCCGGCCAGTATGGCCTGTTTGCCGGTACCTATGGAATTGCTGTGTTATACGCCTTATATCCCCATAGCCAGGTCATTATTGTCGGCGAGGATCAGAGCGCGGAGCAGCTTTATTCGCAAGCGATTTCGTCGCCCGTCTTCGGACGGTCAGCAATCAAGCTGAAATTCAGCCAGACGGTGGCGAAGAACCTGCCTCCGGCATTGGCCGCAACAATTCCTGAATTACCGGCAGTCAGGGCGGGAAGAACGACAGCCGTAGTCTGTTCCGGATTCAGTTGCAAGCCGCCAGTAAATACTTCCGAGCAACTGAAGCAACTTCTAAGGACCGAATCCCCAGCCGCATAACAGCAACACACGCGAACCAAAAACAAAAGCAGCCTAGTCCCCATCTACCTGCAATGGTCGGCTAGGCTGCTATGTGGACTGCTAACCGGTTAGTAAGTCATCTCGCGGATGCCCAGACTCTTGTAGGGGGCCATCTGATTCATCGCCGCGACCCAGCAGCTGTCGTACTGAATGTTCATGGTACCGCCGCCGCTAAAACTGATATTTGGGATGCCGGGGGCACCTGAGGTAATTAACTGGTTACTTGAGTTGTAGAGATTGGCCACCAGCATTGCGCCATCAATGGTGCCGTTACCGCCGCCCGAAAAGGAAACATTACCCTTTCCAATGACCAATATAACGCCGTCATAGTTAGGCATACCGCTGAAACTGACATTACCTTCAACCAGCAGAATGCCGGCTCCAGTTAGATTACTAATGCTGAGATCGCCGGTCACGACGTTAATGACGGGATTTAAAGTGGTTCCCGGGTTAGTAAGGGCCGTGGCGGTGGTGTAAGTATTCGCGGGAATAGCACTTGCAGTTATCGTGCTAACCAGTTCGTTCAAACCTTGGACCGTGTTCATGCCGCCACTCCCCAGTGCCGTGCTCACATTCGAAACATTCGACGGCGAGCCAAGATAGTTGCCGGAACGGTCGGGTCCCCCACCAGTGAAACTCTGAGAGATGGCAGTCGCCGAGGTGCCGTTATAACCTCCAACCGCGGGCTCGTTACCTGGAGGTGGGCATGCAGTTCCATTCTGCGGACGCAATGTATTAGTGCTGCTGCTGGTATCGAAACCAGTGGCAGTAAACGAGTTCGAACTCCCGGGACCGAAATTTGCCGAGGACGTAGGGCCATCCATCACCATCGCACCGGGGATGTTTGGAAGAACGTCAGTGGCGACATCCATCTGGACCATTCGACGTGAGCCGCTCGGGGTCACAGCCAGCGCCGTGAGCACATACACAGGCATGTAGTTCTGGGCCGGTACAAGTGCAGCACCTGCTGAAGCACAACTGGAACCGGAAGCGACAGTGAGCTCAGTATTGCCATTCCAGCAGACCACCTGGCTGGTATCACTGGTGCTGCCATCCACTGTGCTCGTGTTTGTGGTACCGGATGATGTTTGGTTTGTCTTTACTGTGATCCGGGTCCACTTCCAGGGCTGAACCGGATTGGCGGCGTAGGTTGAGCTCGCACTAGCCGTGTTGTACCAATTTGAGGTACCTTGTGGCCTGGGCGGATTGCCGCTACAGGCGTGGCCTGTCATTTCCCCAGCTTCTATACAAACTTCGTCATCTGGATAGGCGCTTCCATTGGTGACCCACGGAGTATCGCTTTCGCCGTTCAACGGATTAGTAATGTATACAACCGCATTTGCTGCACCAAATAGTGGTGGGGCAGAACTTGGATTCGACGCACCCGGAAGCAAATTGTTCAGGCTGATGCTCACATTGGAGCTGTTCACAGCGTTGACCCGCATACGGTCACGGACCTCTTCAAGTCCGGCTTTCGCAGCAAAAAACGCCGTTTGCTCGTCTCGAAAATTCGCACTGATGTTCGTGTCCGTGTTGGTAAGCATGAGCATACCGGCAGCAATCGCGGTGATGAGCAGCAACGTAAAGATCGCGATAAACAGCGCAATGCCGCGCTCGGAATGCCGACCGTGATTGTTGTTGAGTTTAGTCATAGTATTTTTGGTAATCCTCATTGACAGCTGATTCCCACGAAACCATAAGTGGCCATTGAACAATTATTGAGCGAGACCTCTCCCTCAAAAGAGGTCTGAATCGGCTGCTTCGTTTTCGGGTCGATCACTGCATTATTTTGGATAGTCAGGCTGATGTGGATCGTCTTAACCTTCGCCAGGGTTGATCCATTGTTGTCGATGTCTAATGGCAAGCCGGTCACTGCGGCGCCATTGGTATCGAAGTAGGTAAAAATCGGGTTGGTGATCACATCGTTTACTTCAGTGCCCCACACCGGGCCCGGAGTACCTTGGCCGGTAAATGGATCCCCCGCCACTTTAGGCACCGCACTTCGTTGCAGACAAAGTGGGCAGCCTGGGCTGCCTCCCGCGCCGTTAATCTTGTACTGAACGCTCTGTACCACGCCGGTTCCATTGACGTCACCTTCAAACCAAATCGAATTGGCGTCGATCTGTACCAGACCTACAGCCACGCGAGTGTCCTGTTGAGCCGTTGCCAGATTCGCGGTTGATGTCATGGCGGGCAAAAAACTTACCATGTGTCCGTTGGGATAGCCGATCTGGTTGATGTCACGAAAAAACTGATCCACAAAGTCGCGGGCCTCGTCGAAGTTGTCGACCTTGACTTGCTCAGTATTGATACGCTGCTGCGCGGTATTCAGCTGCAGAAAGATTCCCCCCGTGACCGTAGCCAGGATCGCTATGACGATCAGAAGTTCAATGAGCGTGAATCCGTGCTCCCGGTTCTTGCGTCTATTAAGGCGATGCCCCATACGTTATGTACCCTGTCCAATTACAGTGTTGATAGTGACCACCGGCCCAAAAACGCTACCCGATGTTGTATTGGTAGTAACCGAGGTCAATCGTGCCGACACTGTTAACAACTTGCTATAGGTTGTCAGACCGACGATCTTCCACCGCACGTCGTAGGTCATCTGCCGGTTCGCCGTGCCGCAGTCTGTGTACGCCATGTTGTAGTTCGTGACCTTTGCCTGCGTGTAATCCACGTCTCCGGACGAGGTTAGGGGTGCACCACCTGCGGCTGTGCTGACGCTAAAATTCGTGCCCGTGCAATCCGTTATGGTAAGCGTCGGGTTCGTATAGGCCG
>Ga0070717_10003048_pt1 | contig 11951 bp, 9 predicted proteins | sample LARL113metaG_FD_71366 | JGI IMG/M metagenome (GOLD analysis project Ga0070717, IMG submission 71366) | Corn, switchgrass and miscanthus rhizosphere microbial communities from Kellogg Biological Station, Michigan, USA - LAR L11-3 metaG | ecosystem: Host-associated > Plants > Roots > Rhizosphere ...
CAATACTCTCCGCGCCAACCGCTGGAACAATATCGACGCCAGCATCTTCAAGAGCACCAAGATCCGCGAGCGCTATACGCTGCAGCTTCAGTTCAGCGCCTATAACGCTCTCAATCACCGGCTCCTGGGAACGCCCGATCCGGAGTTAGATGACGGACCGTCATTCATGAATAACGACTACAACTACGGCCAAAAAGCCCGCCAGGTTCAGATCGGCGCCAGAATCATCTTCTAACCTCCACTCACATTCAATGCCGCTGCGGGCGCTCCTTCGGGGGCGCCCGCGGTGTTTTGGGAGGCCGTCCGCACGAAGGAGGCTCATCGGCTAGACTGATCGCCTTAAGCAAATTCAAAGGACACGAGAATGCGCCGTCGAGCACCGTCTTTCACTCTTGCGCTGGCCCTGCTTTTTGCTCCCGCGGTTGAGGCCCAATCGCCCGCGCCAACGTTCAACCCGCTTCCGCCGATTAGCTTCGACACCTCCGGGCCGATGATCCAGGCGCACACCGAGGCACTGAAGCCGTTCACCGTGGCCGGCGAACGCGGGGTGCTGGTGGGCCAGCAGGACGGCACCTTCGAAGCGTGGCTGCTGCCGGCCAAGACCCTCAGCCACCTGACCATCGAGGCCGACGTTGAGGGCTATACCGTTCCCATCGACGTGAACCAGCAGTCGTCGGAGATCGAGGTCCGCGCCGACCGCACCATCATCACCTACGCGCACATCGGCTTCACCGTGCGCCAGATCATGTTTTCGCCGCCAAATTCGATTCCGGACGCGCCGGCGCAGACGGGTCCGGTGGTGCTATTTGAATTTGATTGCCTTCATCCGACCGAGTTCACCTTCCGGTTCACGCCCGAGCTGAGGTGGATGTGGCCGGAGCGCAACGAAGGCGTTCCCAGCGTGGAGTGGGTCGCGCCGGCTCCCAATGCCTTCGAGCGCGCGGGTGGCTTCTACGTTCTGCACGCGGACTATCCCAACTTCGCCGCGGCCGTGACGATTCCCGGGGCGCGCCCGGGCATCCTTGCGCCCTACCAGGAGCGGCCGCAGGTGCATCCTGTCGAACTCAAGCTCCGCATCGATCCTGCGCAGGATCGTGGCCGCTTGTATCCGCTGCTGATGGCGTATGCCTCCAACGCCGCCGCAGCCAACTCCGCCAGCCTCGCCGCCACGCTTGAAAAGCTGAACGCGGCCATTCCTGATCTGTACAAGGCGCACGCCGACAATTGGAAAAAGACGCTCGCCAGTTCCGTGTCCATCGACACGCCCGACAAAGCGCTGAACGAAGCGTTCCAGTGGGCGGTGATTTCCATCGAGCAACTGAAGACGAAAACTATCCCCGGGCAGAGCGCTGTGCCCGCACCTGGCGGCGGCCCGGCAGCCGAGGAAACGGCCCTTGTGGCCGGGTACTACGCGTCGGCCGACTCTGCCCGGCCCGGGTTTGGCTGGTTCTTCGGCCGCGATGCGCTGTACACGCTGTACGCCGTGAACGGCTACGGTGATTTTTCTTTGAGCCGATCGGAGCTTGAGTTTCTGATCCGCCGCCAGCGCGACGACGGCAAGATTATGCACGAGTGGTCGCAGACCGCGGCCGCGATCGACTGGCGTTCGTTCCCTTATATGTATGCCGCGGCAGACGCGACGCCGCTGTTTATCCTCGCTATGCTCGACTACGTGCGTGCGAGCGGCGACATGGCATTCCTTACTGCGCATCGCGAAGCTGTGGAGAAAGCGTGGGAGTTCGAAACCAGCCACGCGCCGGGTCCCGACAAGGGCGGGAACGGTATTTACGAAAACACGCAGGGAACGGGCTGGGTGGAGAGTTGGCCCGGCGGCATGCCGCACCAGGAGATCTATCTCGCCGTTCTCGACCAGCAGGCGTCGGGAGCGATGGCGCAGATCGAGAATCTGCTCAATGACAAGCAGAAATCCGACACCGCGCGGGCGCGCGCTGCAGCCGTCGCGAAGACGATCGAAGATCAGTTCTATGACCAGCAAAAGGATTGCTATGCGTTCAGCCGCAACGCGGACGGCTCGCTCGATCGCACGACGACTGTGTATCCGGCGCTTGCGTGGTGGAGCAGCCCGTCGGTCACGAAGAACGCCGCATATCTGGCCCATCCCGAAGGCTGCCTGAAACAACTGGCCGCGCACACGCTCAATACCGACTGGGGCCTTCGTGATGTATCGAATGAAGAGAAGATCTATGACGGCATGAGCTACCACCAGGGCTCGGTTTGGCCGCTGTTTACCGGGTGGGCCGCGCTGGCCGAGTATCGCGGAGGGCAACCGCTCGCCGGTTACCAGATGCTGATGGAGAATGCCAACCTTACCTGGGCGCAGGACCTCGGCGCGGATACCGAACTCCTTTCCGGCGATTTTTTTGTGCCTTTCGGGCGGAGTACGAGCCACCAGTTATGGTCGAGCGCCATGGTGGTTACGCCTGCGCTGCGCGGGCTGTTCGGGATCGATATCGATGCGCAGACGAAGACGATCACGGTGGATCCGCATTTGCCGGCGAAGTGGTTCAGGGCAAACGCTACGGTCAAGGGATTGCGCACTCCGGATGGTGTGTTCAGCCTCACTTTCGATCTGGAAGACTACGGCCTTCGCGTGATTTACCGTTCAGAAGGGATGCAGGGATGGAAACTGCTCAGCGCGGTCCCTGGGGCCAACTTCGCTAAAAATGACGTGCGCGAACTCGTCCTGCCTACGCCCTCGGTCGACATCGGACCTGTGGGTGGTTCGCCGAGACCGCTGCCCGGGTCGCGCACTTCCGCTCCTCGGATTATTCGCGAAGAGCACACCAAAAATAGCCTGACTCTCAAAGTTGAAGGCCGAGCCGGATCCGACGCAACCTACCTCGTCACCGAAAAGACCGCAAATACCTTCGGGAAAATCAAGCTCAAGGTTTCCGACGGACTCTCCGACCACGCCAAAGCTGGCGAACCAGGTGCCGTTCTCGTGTATGGCTACATGGGGGATGGCTTCCTCAAACCGCCGTACGGGTCTACACTCGACGTTCACTTCCCACCTGGCGATGGCTGGAAAAATATAACCGTCACGCTCACCTGGTGAGTGAGGAAGTGTTCCAAAAGCGTCCCTCAGGGGCTAAAGCCCTGAGTGAGCTTGAGCTGTTGCGGTACGGCTGAAGCTGTGCCCTTTCAAAGCTGTGGTGCAACTATCGAACCCTGTCGAGATTCAGGTGCAGCAGCTTCACTGGATCAAGCATGGCGCCCTGCCAGCGCACGGCCCAGTGGAGATGCGGGCCGGTGACGCGGCCGGTGGCGCCGCTCAGGCCGAGGCGATCGCCGGTTTTCACGTGCTGGCCTTCGTGCACGTCGATGCGGCTGAAGTGCATCGAGAGGGTAAACAAGCCCATCCCGTGATCAATGATCACGCAGTTGCCTTCGTAGTAGAGCGGCCGCGCCAGCACCACGATGCCGCTGTTGCTGGCGTGCACCGGCGTGCCCGTGGCGGCGTGAAAGTCGGCGCCCTTGTGAATGGTCGCGAGCTTGCCGTTTAACATGCGCCGCGTGCCGAAGCTGTCGGTCGGCGTGCCTGCCACCGGCACGCGAAAGTTGCCGCGCCAGAGCGGCTCGGGCGCGCTCGCGGCAAAGATGTTCGCTTTGATTTGACTCTCCGCTTCGATCTCTTTCAGCGCTTCGGGCGGCGGCTGCACGAATTTCGGCGAAACCGTAAGCGAACTGGTGCGGTAATGGGCGGCATGAATTTCAATCGTGCGGCTCAGGTCAATGTCCTTGCCTTCGCCGTGCGCGAGGATGTGCAATACTGAGGGCCCAAGGCGCGCTTCTACATCGACGCCCGCAAGAGCCAGCCACACGCCATGTTCGGCGGAGGGAAAGAATTGGATTTTGCGTCCCAGCCATTCGCCATCGATCGCTTTGGCTTCGGGGACAATTACGCGAATCAGCTCCGGCGACCCGGCGATTACTTCTCGCGGCGTAAGGGCAAGGGTCTGATCGGGAACCTGCGTGGGGACTGCGCATGGAGCGCACGCGAGGACGAAGAGAACCAGAACGATGATGCGCGACCGGGTCATACGTCCAGCATATCGGCTTGTGAGGCGGCGTAATTCGCGGGTATCGATTCCTTGTAACCGACAGGCCCACCGGGTCGTCTCATATCTGTATGGCTTCCCCAAGGCGGCTTCATCGAGGTACCGTGGCGTTTGCAATTTCCGGCGTGCTGGCATTGGGCACATGCGCACTCATTGCTTGTGCGCAAGCGCCGCAGGCGGGGCAGGATCAGGCGCGCGTGCCCGTCCTGGTGGAGTTGTTCACGTCCGAAGGCTGCTCCGATTGTCCGCCCGCGGACCGGCTGCTCGAGCAGCTCGATACCAAGCAGTCTGTTCCGGGCGCCGAGGCCATTGTGCTCAGCGAACATGTTACTTACTGGAATCATCTGGGCTGGCGCGATCCATTTTCGCTGGATGAAATCGATCAGCGGCAGAAGGAATATGGCGAGCGATTCAACCTTGACTCCATCTACACGCCGCAGGCGGTGATTGATGGCGCGGCGCAGGTGGTGGGCAACAATGCCGACGGCGTGACCAATGCGATAGAGCACGCGGCATCGGTCCCCAAGAAACCGCTGAGCGTGACCGATACGCGTTGGGAAAACGGAGCCGTAAGCTTCACCGTGCATGGCGCGGACGCCGGTTCAAGGCTGGTTGCGGTTCTGGCCGCCGATGCCAACGGCCACCAGGTCTCGCGCGGCGAAAACGCCGGCCGCACGCTGCATCATGTGGCCGTCGTGCGGGCCATCAAGGATTTCGGTGCGAATGCCGATGGCCGGGCGCTTCGTTTATCGGCCGGCAGCCTTGCTAAGAATCAAACCTCCGGGCCGCCCCGGCTGGTAGTCTTCCTCGTCGATCGAAAATCGGGCCGCGTGACTGCGGCAAGCGAGCAAACACTGGCGCCAGAAATTTCGGCCCGTTGAAATGCGGAGGTACGCGATGCGTCGAGCGTTCAACGTCGTCATGCGCGCGGTCAGCAGCCTGATTGGGCTTCTGCTGGTGCTGATGGGCGGCATCTGGATTCTGCAGGGGCTTAACCTGGCTTGGGGCTCGCTCGCGCGTAGCTTCATGCAGGGCGATCAGCATTGGGCTCTCTATGGCGCGATCGTGCTGGTCATCGGCGTGTGCCAGGTGGTCTGGAGCAACACGCGTCAAAACGCGGCCTGAAAACCTCAGCGCGTGCTTTGAACGACTTGCGATGGTCAGCCCTTTCCGTCCGCGGAATGCCATAGAATTCTGGTATGGATAACCGCATGTCGCTGTCCCTCGCCCAGGCCGACCCCGAAGTAGCCGCCGCTATCGATCACGAGACTCTCCGCCAGCACGAAGGGCTGGAGATGATTGCCAGTGAGAACTTTGTCTCCGAAGCCGTGCTGGAAGCTGCTGGTTCGGTATTCACCAATAAATACGCCGAGGGCTATCCCGGCCGGCGCTATTACGGCGGATGCGAGTATTCCGACGTGGTGGAGAACCTGGCTCGCGATCGGGCGAAGCAGATCTTTGGGGCGGAGCATGCGAATGTGCAGCCGCACTCGGGCTCGCAGGCGAATGCGGCTGCGTATGCCGCGGTATTGCAGCCGGGCGATACGATTCTTGGCCTCGACTTGGCCCACGGCGGACACCTGACGCATGGGCACAAGCTGAGCTTCAGCGGAAAACTCTACCGGCCCACGTTCTATACGGTGCGGCGGGACACGGAAACGATCGACTACGACGAACTGGAAGCGATTGCCGTGCGCGAAAAGCCCAAGGCCATCATCGGGGGGGCCAGCGCCTATCCCCGCCTGTGGGATTTCGAGCGCATGCGGCAAATCGCCGATAAAGTCGGCGCGGTGTATGTGTTCGACATGGCGCATATCGCAGGCTTGGTAGCGGGCGGCGTGCATCCCTCGCCGGTGCCGCATGCGCATATCACTACCACCACCACGCACAAGACCCTGCGGGGACCGCGCGCGGGCATGACCCTGTGTGGGAAGAATTACAAGGTGGGCGAGAAAGCGGATCAGACCATTGGCGCGGCTATCGATAAGGCCGTGTTCCCCGGGCAGCAGGGCGGGCCGCTGGTGCACATCATCGCGGCGAAGGCGGTGGCGTTCGGTGAAGTGCTGCGTCCGGAGTTCCGCACCTATGCGACGCAAATCGTTGCCAATGCCAAGGCTCTGGCTGCGGGCTTGCACGAAGCGGGATTCCGCATTGTTTCCGGCGGAACCGACAATCACCTCATGCTGGTGGATGTATTCGAGAAAGGCATTCTCGGCTCAGAAGCGGAACTGGCGCTGGGCAAGGCCGGCATCACGGTGAATAAGAACGCGATTCCATATGACACCAATCCGCCGCTCAAGCCGAGCGGCATTCGCATCGGCACACCGGCGCTGACCACGCGGGGCATGAATGAGTCCGAGATGCGGCAGATTGCAAAGTGGATTGGGAAAGCGCTGGACAATCGGAATGATGAAGGCTTGCTGAATCGGATTCGCGGCGAGGTGGCGGAACTGGCAAACCATTTCCCGCTATACGCTTGGCGGCGAGTTCCCGTTGCGGTGAATGCGTAAGGCAGAGAACAGAGATCAGAGATCAGGGTCAGATTTCTGGCAACTTCCCGGGTCGTCCAGGGTTGCATCTAAGGGAGTGGGCTAGATGCCCGGCGCAGTAAACGGAGCCATGTACGAGCGTTCTGCGCTGGACGCCGGAGGAGTCAATGAAACCTATTCACCTTGCATTGGCAGCGTTACTGGCGGTGGCAACGCCTGCCTTCGCGCAGCAGCACGAGCAGAATGAACACGGCCGTCCGCCCGGTCCGCCGCCGCAGCGCGGGCCCGAGCCTTATCATGGCAATCCCCACATGGATCAGGCTAGGCCGGAACAGGGTCATCATGAGCAGGCCAGACCGCCCGAGCAGGGTAGACCGCCGCAGCAGGCCAGGCCGGAGCAGCCGAGACCGGAGCAGGGCCGCCATGACCAGGACGAACACCGCCGGGACTACCGCGACCAGCCGGGGCATCCCAATGCGCCTCATGTCGATGATGGCAGGCGCTGGGTGGGCCACGATTCCGACCGCGACGATTACCACTATCGCATGGACCATCCCTGGGAACATGGGCGCTTCGAAGCCGGATTTGGACCGGAACACCGCTGGAGACTGCGCGGCGGGAACCCTCACCGCTTCTGGTTCAACAACTATTACTGGAGCGTCGCGCCGTGGGATATGGCCTATGTCGACAACTGGTTCTGGGACTCTGACGACATCATGATCTATGAGGATCCCGATCACCCCGGCTGGTATCTCGCATATAACCCGCGGCTGGGAACCTATGTGCACGTGCAGTATCTGGGACCACAGTAAGTAACGTTCGGATTGCAACGCAAAGGACAGGCTCTGCGCCTGTCCTTTGTTTTTAGGCATCGGCATCTTTGATTGACCGGAAATGACAATCATGGCCGATCGATCTCGATTCGTCTGTTATAAAGGGTGCGATTCACTGGGCGTGTGCAATGAGGCGCGGACGTGCGCTTATCAGCGCACTCACGTCCTGGAAAGGACCCATGAAGAGCGAACCCACTCGCGCCCTGAGCTATAGCTTTGGTTTTTTAACGCTGCTCGCAACGGCGCTTTCCTGCGCCGCGCAACAGGCCGCTCCCGCGCGTAGCCACACACTCGACATGACGGTGGTCAAGCCGGAGACCGTGGGTTTCTCGTCGGAACGGCTGGAACGCCTGCACGCGCTGATGAAGAAGACCATCGATGACAAAGAGCTTTCGGGAGCGGTGACCATTCTGTCGCGCCATGGCAAGGTGGTTGACTTCTGGAACTATGGGCAGCGGGACATGGCCAGCGGCGCGCCGATGAACAAGGACACGATCTTTCGCGATTTCTCCATGACCAAGCCGGTTACCGGCGTAGCCATGATGATCCTGTACGAACAAGGCAAGTGGCTGCCGAGCGATCCCATTGCGAAATTCATTCCGGAGTTCGCGCACCTGAAGGTCTACAAAGGCGTGGATTCTGAAGGCAAGATGATCCTGGTGGATCCCGATCACCCGCCGACCATGAGCGAATTGATGTCGCACACGGCGGGGTTCACCTACGGCTTTTTCGGGGATACGCCGGTCGATCACATGTATCGCGATGCCAAGCTTTTTGAGTCGAAGAACCTCAAGGAGTTCATCGACAAGTTGGCCGCGATTCCCCTCACCTATCAACCGGGCAAGGGATGGACCTATAGCGTTTCCATGGATATCGAGGGCTATATCGTGGAGAAGCTCTCCGGGCAATCGCTGCCCGATTTCATGCGCGACCACATTTACACGCCGCTGGGCATGAAGGATGCGGGATTCTTTGTACCCGCCGAGAAGCGCGCCCGTTTTGCAACCCTCTATGTGACCGACGACCAGGGCAAGATGGTGCCGGAAACGAACAGTCGCGTGGGCGGAAACTTCGACCAGCCGCCCGGCATGGCATCGGGTGGCGGCGGCATGGTGTCCACTGCGGAGGACTACTATCGCTTCGCGGAAATGCTGGCCAATGGAGGCGAATTGAACGGCAAGCGGATCGTGGCTCCGGCGACGGTAAAGCTGATGACGTCGAACCACCTGGCGCCGAACCTGCTGACCGGCGAGTTTGGCATCGGTTTGCAGCAGATGCGGGCGGGCTTCGGTTACGGATATAACTGCGCGGTTGAATTCAATCCGCAGGAAGCCAATCTGCCCGACGGGAAAGGTACGTTTCTCTGGGATGGCGCGGCGGGCACCTGGTTCTGGGTGGACCCGACCAATGATGTTGTGTTCGTCGGAATGATACAACGCCGGCTGGGCAAGGGCAGCCCAAATGTCGAATATGAAAGCCGCGCGCTGGTGTACCAGGCGCTGGTGGATCCGGCGAAATGAGTTTTGGCCGGAATCTTGAATCCAGGTCTCAAAAGCGAGACCTGGGGCACCCAAACAATGTCTGGTTTGATTACTTCAGCAGATCGAGGGCCATGGCGGTCATTGCCGTTACGCCGGTAGTAATGGTGGGTCCATAGACGGGTGCGAAGAGCGCGGAGTGCAGGCCCGGAAGAGGCGCACCGTTTTTCTTGCTTTCGGCGAGCTTTTCCAGATCAACGGCGCCCAGCCGGAACATGACTGCGGGAATTTTGTTGTCGAGCGAAAACATTCCCACGTCCTCACTCCCCATCACTGAGTCCGCAGCCAGCACGCGATCGGCGCCCAGCGCAGCCACCGCTGTGGTTCGGAGGCGTTCGGCAAGAGCGGGATCGTTGATAGTTGCGCTGGTGCCTTCGCCAAGCTTCACGATGGGCATGCGATCAGCGGGGATACCGTAAGCCTCTGCGAGTCCGTTGGCGGTGCGGCGGATATCGGCGATGATCTGATCGCGGAGTTGCGGAGAATAGGTACGGAGGGTAAGGCCGAGCGTGACTTCGTCGGGAATAATGTTGTTCTTCGTTCCGCCATGGATGGTGCCTACGGTCAAAACGGCCGGCTGCTGCGGGTCGATCTGCCGGCTCACGATGGTTTGGGCGATGAGAACAAACTCGGCGGCTAAGACGATCGGATCTTTGCCGACCTGGGGAGCGGAGCCATGCCCGCCGACACCGCGCATGGTGATATACACACTTGTGGAACTGGCCAGGAGGGGTCCGCCCTTGATGGCGATGGAGCCGGCCGGAGTGGCGGGGTCGTCGTGCTCGGAAAGGACGAAGTCCGGCGTGCCGAAACGTTGGTAGAGATCATCGGCCAACATGGCGAGCGCGCCATCGATGGTTTCTTCCGAGGGCTGTCCGATGAGCACCAGCGTGCCGTGCCACTGGGCTTTGCGTGCCGCCATCTCCCGCGCCGTGCCGAGCAGGACGCTCATGTGAATGTCGTGGCCGCAGGCGTGCATCACGCCTACTTGCTGGCCTTGGGGATTGGTCGCATGCACCGTGGATGCGTAATCGAGCCCGGTTTTCTCTTCTACCGGAAGAGCGTCCATGTCGCTGCGAATCAGCAGACGCGGCCCGGCGCCGTTCTCCATCACCGCCACGATTCCAAAGGCTTGCGAGCCGTCCTGGTATTTGCCCACGCGCTCGGTGACGGTGTAGCCGGCCTTGCGGAGTTCGCCGGCCAGATAGGCCGATGTTTTGTCCTCATGATGGGAAAGTTCGGGATTGCGGTGGAGCTGTTTGTAGGTCTCCGTAAGTGTCGGGAGTTGCGCTTGCACCGAGTCACGCAGGTTGCCCGGACTTTGGGCAAAAGCGCCGCAAGCCAGGATGAAAATGCCGGCCCCGCAGGCCGGTCTGATTCCATGAATGGGCATGGCAGGAGCGTAACACGTGAATATCGGCATGGTGAATCAGCTCGCGCCGAATGGCTCCGAAAGCTTTCCTGTTGCAATCCCATATAGAAGGGGTATACCTTGTCACATATGGTTTTGCCATAGGAGACGATCGTGGGCGGGAAGAAGGATATTTGGCAGGGCACGCTGGCGCTGATGGTGCTGCGCACACTGGAAACGATGGGCCCGCAGCACGGGTACGGTTTGGCGCGGCGCATTGAGCAGACCAGCGGCGACCTGCTGCAGTTGAATTACGGCACTCTCTATCCGGCGCTGCTCAAGCTGGAGCAGGAAGGCTATATCCGGTCGCATTGGGGAACGTCGGAGAACAATCGCAAGGCGAAGTTCTACGAATTGACCAAGCCCGGGCATAAGCAGGTGCGCAAGGCCGCGGCGGAGTGGGAGCAGACCACCGAAATTCTGGCCAGGTTTCTGACCGAGGGAGCATGAAACAGGGTACGAGTGACCGAGGGAAGAAAGACCAGGGATCAGGGTCTAAGGATTAGCTGATGCGAAGATTGCGGGCATGGTGGTTGCGGGTATTGGGCTTGCTGCGGCGCGAAGGAGCTGAGGACGAGTTCGCGGCAGAGCTCGATGCGCACCTGGCGTTGCACGTGGAAGACGGTATGCGTGAGGGCCTGAGCGAGAGCGAAGCACGGCGCCAAGCAAACATCAGGCTGGGCGGCGTTGAGCAGGCGCGCCAGGCTCTTCGCGCTGGCCGCAGCCTGCTGTGGCTGGAGAATCTTGCGCAAGACCTGCGCTATGGGATGCGTACACTGCGCCGGTCTCCCGGTTTCACGGTGACGGCAGTCCTGACGCTCGCACTGGGCATGGGCGCGTGTACGGCGGTGTTCAGCCTGGTAAACGCGGTGCTGATCCGGTCGCTGCCCTATGGAGACCCGGAGCGGCTGGTGTACCTGTTCACGCCCAATCCTAATCTCAAGATTCCGGCGGAAGTGATCTGCCCGAGCTATGGCGATTTCTTCGACCTCAAGCGCGAGAGCGGCTCGTACGCGGATATGTCGAACTTCGAGCAGGTGATGTTCAATGTTGGAGGGCAAGGGCCGGCGCAACGCGTCGGTGCCGCTCGCGTGGATGAGAACTTTTTCTCCACGCTTGAATCCCAACCGGACCTGGGGCGCGCCATCGGACCCGAAGACATCCAGCCGGGCCACGACAAAGTTGCGATGATCAGCCATTCGCTGTGGGTGTCGATGTTCGGGGCAAAAGCCGATGTCCTGGGGCGCGACGTGCAACTGGACGGCGCCCATTACCGGATCATCGGCGTAATGCCGCGGGAATTCGAATATCCATTCAAGACGGACCTGCCCTATGGGGACTCGCATATCGAATCGACCAGGATCTGGGTTCCGTTGGCGCTCGACGCGAAGCAACGGGCGGTCCGCGACCCCGGAAACAATGTATCCATCGCGCGCTTGCGGCCGGGTGTCTCGATTTCGCAGGCGCAGTCGGAGTTGAGCGGCATCATGGCGCGGCTCGACAAGGAGTACCTGGGCGAGAGCGCCGAACTGAAAGAACTGCGCCAATGGGGCGCGCTGGTGGAGGGCTTCACTGCCCTTTCACTGGGCCCGGTGCGGCCG
>Ga0070717_10003049_pt1 | contig 11951 bp, 17 predicted proteins | sample LARL113metaG_FD_71366 | JGI IMG/M metagenome (GOLD analysis project Ga0070717, IMG submission 71366) | Corn, switchgrass and miscanthus rhizosphere microbial communities from Kellogg Biological Station, Michigan, USA - LAR L11-3 metaG | ecosystem: Host-associated > Plants > Roots > Rhizosphere ...
GGATAGTCCAGGGCAAGCGCTCCCAGGACAGTAGCCCGCACGACGCTAAGGGATTCGTTGTAGGTAGGAATAAAAACATCCACGCTGGGCCAGTTCTGAGGATTCCCGGTCAACGCTACCGGCGGCCGTCTCAAGGGCCGCAAGGTTTGAAAATATCCCAGCAGAAGCGTCGCAAACGCGTAGAATTCAGCAAATAAGAGAAGCAATACGAAGACCGTGTCCCACTGATGCAGATGGCCTGAACTGGTAACCCCCTCCCACGTCTGCATTACCCGCCAGTATCCGTAGCGCAGCGTGCTGAAGACGGAGATGGCCATCACGGCCATCGTGACTGTCGCGGCGCGCGATACCCAGTTCAGCAGCAACGCCGCGGCGATCAGCGTAACTCCAAGAATTCCTTGTTCCTTCCACGGGAGCGGGAGTATCAGAAGTACACCAAGGCCAAACAATCCAAGCGGGGCGAGCAGACCCCACGCGAGCGCATAGCCGACTGAGTTTTCCCCAAATGGAGCAGAGAATTCCGTCATGATGCAGCAGTCTCGGCCAAAGGTGCAGCTAACGTGGGTCGCAGAGAAAGGCGCGCCTGCCAACATGAGATGCGCGGGTAGTAGCTTGTTCCGGATAATCCGCGATGCTCGCTCATTGTGAACAGTTGCTCCATGTTACTTTTCAGGATTTTTGAATCAGACGAAGCTTTTGTTTGTTGCAATACTGATGCTTATCCGCTAGCTTGCGCTGCCTACACGACTTGCGATGCAGGGATTAATATCGTTTGGATATTGCAAGTTTAGCGCGAGGCTGGTCTGCCGGGCTGGCGAAATAGCAAAAATCTAAGTGAGTAGTACATCTCGCTTCGGTGTTCTCTGCATCGTTGAAGGCGTGCCCTTTCTCGTTATGTGAACAATATTGCTACGAACACAATGTAGAAGGACTGTAGGCTGCTTGCTGCATTCACAGCTTGCCCGAAAACCAAAGTGCGGAAGGAATGATGAAGCTGAACACACTATTGAATCTAATCGCGACGATGCTGATCATCGGGAACTGCGGAGCACAAGATTGGACACCGCTTTGGAAGAGCTATGCTGCTGCCTTCATGGACAATCAAGTTCGCGTCATCGACCACGACGCTGGTGACCGTACCACATCGGAAGGTCAAGCCTACGCTATGTTCTTCGCACTCGTCGCCAATGACCGTTCCCGCTTTGATGGCCTACTCCACTGGACCGAGACCAACCTCGCGTCGGGGGATCTTGCGACTCACTTGCCGTCATGGTTGTGGGGGCGGGGCCCGAAGGACAAATGGGGTGTGCTCGACAGTAATTCCGCCTCAGATGCCGACGTGTGGATGGCGTACACACTACTTCAGGCCGGCAAGGCGTGGAATGAACCGCACTACGCGTCGCTTGGAACTGCTCTGGCAAAGCGAATTGCCGCAGAAGAGGTCGTTCAGATACCAGGGTTCGGAACCGTGCTTCTTCCGGGCGCAAGAGGTTTTCACAAAGGTGACTCGTATCGCCTGAACGCCAGTTATGTTCCGCTGCAACTCTTCATCTGGCTTAGTCGCGAATTGCCGGATGGACCATGGCAGCAGATTGCGGCGCAGATCCCGACTTTGGTGAGCGGCTCCGCGCCGCAAGGCTTTGCGTCTGACTGGGTGGAATTCAAGCCCGGCAAGGGCTTCACGCCATCTCCGCTGGGCAGCTATGACGCGATTCGAGTTTATCTGTGGGCCGGTTTGCTCGATCCGGCAACGCCGAGCCGCGACATGATGCTGAAGACGCTCTCCGGAATGGCGCGTTATCTGCACACCAACGCTGTACCTCCTTCGAAGGTCAAGCCGGATGGAAGCATCCAAGACTCCAAAAGCCCGGTAGGATTTTCTGCCGGCTTGGTGCCTTACGTTTCAGCTCTAGGTGAGAAGAATCTCGAGGATGAACAGATGTCGCGAGTGCGATCGGAGTTCAACTCTAAAACCGGCCTGTATGGCAACCCTGCAAAATACTACGATCAAAATTTGACACTATTCGCGCTTGGTTGGAGAGAACGGCAGTTTTGGTTCGATCCTCAAGGTAACCTGAAGACCGGTTGGAAGCACGATTGAGGAAATATGATCGTCCTGTTCTGGGGCATCTTGTAGACCAGCCTCCCATTCATATTTCTGCTCAGCTCTGGCTCGGAACGCCGCATGTCGCTGTTAGATATTTTGTTCGGGAAGCCGCTCGCTTCCAGTGAAGAGCGAGCGGAGAAAATTGGGACCCTCGAAGGTATACCTATTTTTGGCCTCGATGCACTGGGCTCGGCTGCTTACGGGCCGGAGGCGGCACTCACATTACTACTTCCTCTAGCGATCTCACTTGAGGCTTTGAAGATACTCAATCAGCAGCTTCATTTCATCCTCTTTGATCTCTACCGGCTGCATTCCGCCTGACGTCATTTTTTCTGTCGGACTGCGCAGAAGCCCTTCCAGTTTCGTCGCGTCATACTTGTTCCCGACTCCGATGAGTTTTGGTGCCGCTGACGTTCCAATGCCATTGTCGCCGTGACAAGCATTGCATCCTTCCCGTTCAAAAATGGCTTTTCCTTTGGTTGCTTCTGGATTAGCCAATGCAGCATTCTGCGCCATCAGCGAGCCGCCGGAGAGTTCGGGTTCGAACTTGGCTCTCATGAACTGCACCGTTTCTTCGTGCTGCGTTCTCAATTGCGCCGCCAAGCCGGGATTGCGCATGTCCTCGCGATGACTGGCGAAGCCGAGCCCGCCAAGAACTAGCAGGATGATCGTGAACACGCCTACACTGAGAGGCGCTTCTACGGTCGTCGCTCCAGGCTCCGATCAAAAAAAGGCAATCCAACCAGCAGCAAACCCAAAATGCCAGGAATAACCAGAATCCCAAGCACCGCGGTGGAACCGTGCCAATATTTCAGAATACTGAAACACCGGAATGTAATACCACTCCGGTCGCGGCAGAAACTGGTGTCCGATGGATCAGCCCTCGGACCCCAACTCCGCACGGCCTTCTGAGCGCCGCGTGACCCCCTCACGCAGACATCCTATTGAACTAACGCTTGAGGTCTGTGGGAGTATTCGAAATCCGCTTCGCGTCTTCGGCTTGTGGAGGATACGCGAGTAGGTAAATGTATGCAGCGGCGGCTTCCGACTCGGAAACGTAGTTGAACACCGGCATTCTGCCCCGGGACGGAAGCGACAATGCCCCAATTGTAACCGATGACCCATACGTAACCTTGCGCACAAATTGCTCCAAGCTTGTCCGCGACGTCAATGTGCTCAATGGTGGAATTACTCCAGCACCGATTTGTTCTGGCGTGGGGTTCGGTCCGACCGCAGCATGGCAGATGTGACATGTAGATTTCACCAGGTGCTCCCCGACTCGTACGGTCGTCTCCTGGATATTTATCTGCTTCGCGGGTAATCTAGCAAGTTGCTTCAAATAGGGCATCAGAACGCGGATCTCGGCTTCGCTTAGGCCAGGGTTGGGCATGTTTGTGCCGCCTTTGCGAAGACGGTCCAACAATGCTGTTTCCGATTGGCTCGCGAGTGCCATCGCATCCTTACGGCTCATAGCCGAGCCATTTTGTTTCATGCGCGCGAGGATGAGTGTCGCAGACGTCGCGCGAACGGGATTTATGATGGAGTTGATTTCTGGTGGAGCTCCCTCTCCCAACGTTCCGTGGCAGGCTTGGCATTTAAGCCGGTACAAATCGGCTCCCTTGAGAGTGACAGTCGGCGCAAGTGGGCCCACTTGAACTGGAGAGGTATTTTGCGAAGGTGAAGGTCCTAATTGTGCTGAGCTTCGGCCCATGCTCGTCTCGCCCATGTTGCGATGCACGTGCTCCAGCCAGCTTGGCCCGGTTGTGGGAGTCTGCCCAAAGGCTGATAAGGCAAAAAACAGGACTCCCAATACCGGGCCACGCATTATCAACCCCGACCTTTTCTGAGGTTAACCATTTTCGTATACGAAAGCCCAACTACAAGTCGGCTGCTACCGCCTAGAAGACAAACCGTGCGAGTAGATAGACTGTGTTGTTGTCGTTCGCATTACGCCCCGCAGCGTCATAGTTGGTTCCTGCGCCGTTGAAACGAGTATAGCCAGTATATTGCACCGCTAGATCGAGGTTTTGTATTGGCCAGACGGAGAAGTTCAAAATGTACCCCGAACTTCTCGGGCTGCCATTCGCGCTGCCGCTAACCGCAGCTTGGGCGTACAAAACAGGATCGCTGGTTCCACTAGTCGTAAACCAGCCGAAAGCTGTCGAATAGCGATTGCCGAAATGATATTCAGCGTTGGCGTTGAACGCGTCGAGATGGTGTCTGATCCGATCTGCTGCACCGGCAGCAAGACTTGCCGAGAGGGCTGAATTTTCTCGAACGTACGTGCCGCGAAGCGAAAACACGTCTTTGCCGAGGGTGCGGTCAAACTGAAAATCTGCGGCCGTATCTGTGTAGCTATCTTCCAATCCGGTGATTGCCTCCGGTGTTGATTTCACATGTATGCCGTACGCGCCGATCTCAAAGCTGTTTTTTACACCGTTTTCCTGCCATGCGGCCCGCCAATACGGCGCAATACCCCGAATGTTGAATGAGAAACCCTGCCCGGTCGAGGGTTGAGGCGTGCCAATGTGACCGGAACGGTAGATACTGCCGGCAAGGTACAAATGCTGGTCCCACATCGTGTAGGCTCCCAACCCTGCCACATCTTGCGCCAGACCACCTTGGATGATAGGGGCAGCAGTGGGGGTCGGTGCTACGTCGCTAGCGATGAAGGGGAAGCCCCAAGCTGGGGTGGTATTCCAAAGGTCCTCCACGGTTGGGTTGTTGTTTAAACTCAGACCGTACACCAGCTCTTTGCCCGCGACTTGTCTCTTGTTTGCGTAGCGTATGTCAGTGTTGTCCATACTGAAGTGGTCATCCTGAGTACTGTAAGTCACTTGGAGAAAGCTACCAATGTGAGTAGACCATGCACCAGAAAGGAATAGGGAGATATCCTGGGGAAATTCGAAGTTGCCATTCTGGGCGTTCGGTTGCGGAGCTTTTGTGTTTGTAAAGGATGTTTCAAACCAAGCGGAGAGAGGCAACGTAGCCAGCAAATCCAGGCCAGCGTGCTTCTTGTCCTGGGGCGCGGTGACCTCGTCTTTATTTTTCTTATCAGCGTAGCCCATCAGCTTGAACATGCGCCCAGCCCGGTTCAGTTCTGGTGGAGTGTAGTGGCAGCCGCTGCACGCCAGCCCTGTTTGACGTGCATAACTAGGAACAGCCGTAGCTTGTGGAACGACGATAAATCCGATTAGTGCATTCAAACTTAACAATAGCGTTCTCATAATGGCTCCTGAAAAGTACTAGAGTTACTCTCCAAGCACATCCTCAAAATCAATTGCCCAATCGCGCTCGAACTGCTGCCGATTCCTTTGCCAGAGGTAGAAGCCCACACCGAATATGGCCCTACTTGCCCAGGGTAAAGTCTGCCTGTGCATTGCCGGAGACGGTGACCTTCTGGGAAACGGGTTTCACGCCCTCATGCCAGGCTGTGATCGTGTAACTGCCGTCAGGAATGTTTTCAATCTTGTAATTTCCCGTGCTGTCGGTTTGGGCGAAATATGGTGTCGGCGAAACCACAATGAAGGCTGACATTTCAGGATGTACGTTGCATAGCACCGGCACGGTCCCGGGATTGTCGAATTTGAAGGAACGTGTCTGTCCTTGCGGCCAGGTGCCCAGGTTATGCCCGAGCTTCTTGTTACCGCCAATCGCAGTCCAGAAAACGTTGTGCGACACGCTGTCGCTATTGAGGAAGTCAACTGTCGTACCTTGCTGCACCACTATGATGTGAGGCTGAAAGACCAAGTTTTTTTGGTCCATGACTGGATGTTTTGCCGGTGCGGGAAAGGTTTTGCCCGGGATTGCATCTACGTATACGACCGAGTCCGCGGCACGTGCTGCGACTTTTCCGGTGACTGTGCCCGCATGAGCGGCGCCGACAAAGGCGGCAAAGCTTACGATTGTTAGTAGGAACCGTGTCATGATTTCTCCTGTTACAAATTCAAAATAAGTAGAAGGATTCTGGCCCAGGCAACACCATCCCACCGTGCCAAGGGTCACGCATCGATGTGATTTCGATCACGTCGGAACGTCATGGCCGCAGCTGACGCTTCGTGCTGCTGCCGCACTCAGCAGTTGAGAGCAGAGCTTATGCAAATCCCTGCGTCACCAAAAGTGACTTTCAGGATTCCTTTCCATCACGATTGCTTGGCGACTGTTGCGCCTGGCCAATGTCTGAAAGAGAGATTGCTGAGATCCGGAATTTCATTTTCTCTTCCTCCGAATAACTTCCTTGAGACACGGACCGGTACGAAATCATCGTGCGGCTCTGGCGATGCCTGCAAAGGGATGAAGTCCATCACCTCGTCGACTCATTTCTTTCGGAGTTGATTGTCCGAAATGTGCGAAAGGCGAGCAGTGGGCTGGCGCACAAAATCAAGCGGGTGAACTGAAGCCGGAATGGAATTGGTGCTGTGCGGTAAGGGGCCAGATGGTAAGCAGCCTTAAGACCTGCACATAGTCGGACTCGTTCGCTGTATAGTGCCGTGTTCTACAAGTCATGACGGACGGGCGTTTGCTCATGTAAGCTACAGATCCAGAACCGCTTGCAGCGAAGTGGGATCGCCCAGCAAGCGAAAGCGAAAGCCAAGTCTCCTGAGAGTCGTCTGGATTGCTAAATTATCACGCAGCATTTCAGCCACTATGCGGCTTAGTTTCTCGTCTCGTGCGATCTGGATCAGCCGGCGGAGCAATTCGCTTCCCAGACCTCGATGCTGGTACTGGTCTGCGACTAAGACAGCCAGTTCCGCTGCTTTATCCGTCTGCAGCTTATTAAGCCGCCCCACGCCCAATATGTGCAGTTCACCGGCTTGCGGATCTCTGTACTCCGCCACAAGCACCATCTCGCGTTCGTAATCGCTAAAGCAAATGCGAACCAATCTCTCGTGGGCAGTGCGCCTGGCAAGGCTCAAGGAGCTGAAATAGCGCAAGTACACGGTTCGGTCGGAGAGCGTCTCGTGGAATTTCACCATCAAGGGTTCATCTTCCGCACGAATTGGCCGGATGGTGATCTCAATGCCGTCCTTCAACGTCCACGGCGAAACGTATTGAGACGGATACAGTCGATTAATCGGATTTAGGCTCGCAGTCGTCACAGAAGGCTTTTTCTCCACCCAGACGTTTGGGTGTAACTAAGCTGATGTACCGTTGCTATCAGCCCACTGGCAAGGTCTGGCTAAACTCCACTCGCGACTCACCCACCACCTGCAGCCGCGGTTCAAATTTCTGTTCGACGGAGAGCGCGCGGGATACCAGACAAACTGATTTAGCTTTCTGCAATAAGCGGAGCGCACGCATCTGCTCCTCCTCCGTGGAAATAGTCAGGTTCGGACGGATCACGATTTCGTTGAAGGAGTAGCCGGAATCGGTTTTGCGAATCGTTCCCTCAACTTCCACTTCCAAGTCGGCATACTCGAACTTTGAGTATGCCGCCAGAGCGTGGAAGGTGGTTGTGTAGCAACTGGCGACAGCGCTGAGCAGCAAGTCTTCGGGCGTCCACCTGCCTTCGAGACCACCAAACTCTGGTGGCGCAGTGAAGTGGATCGCATTGGGAGCAGAGTTGGATTTTGCCAGCCCAGTTCTTCCGGAGCTCCACCAAGCCACGACGCGATATCTTTGTGCACCTTCCATTGTTAACCTTCCTTTCCTTAAGACCGACAATCCGCGCACACAGCCCAAATACGCTATGGACGCTATTGATGCCCTCCAGGTGGACACCTTACAGTCAGCCCGATTCTCCATCCTTGGCCCCCATCCGGGCGGTGCGTGCGGTCACCCTTTTTCGTGATGGTAATCACAATCCCGGTGCTACAATTTTCAGGTCAGTAAACTCTGCCATGCGCGCACCTTACGGCTTGACCATCCTCGACAACTGCGTCACCTGTCCGGTCCGTGAGGAACACCTCTTCTGCAATTTGCCGCTGCCCGCCGTTAAGAAGCTGAACGAGATCAAGTCCACGGCGATCTATCCGAAGTCGACAATGTTGTTTATTGAAGGACAACAGCCGCGCGGAGTGTTCGTTCTCTGCACCGGCAAGGCGAAGCTTTCCACTTCCTCCAGTGAAGGCAAGACAATCATTACCAAAATCTCCGAGCCGGGAGATGTTCTCGGCTTGAACGCGACTATTTCCAACCACCCCTACGAAGTCACGGCGGAAATGATCGAACCTGGTCAGGCCAACTTCATCACCCGCGATTCGCTGCTCCAATTTCTTCGGGAAAATGGTGAAGTCGCGCTGCGTGTTGCAGAACAGCTCAGCCGGAACTACTACACGGCTTATGAGGAAATCCGTATGCTGGGGCTTACCAGTTCTCCTGCGGAGAAGTTCGCGAAATTGCTGCTTTCCTGGGAATCCAAGAAAGCAGGAGCCAACGGCACTTTTCAAGTAAAGCTGACCCTCACCCACGAGGAAATCGCGGAAATGATTGGCACCACGCGCGAGACGGTGAGCCGCTTGTTCTCAGACTTCAAGAAGAAACAATTGCTCCAACTGAAGGGCTCCACTTTGATTATTCGCAATAAACCTGCGCTCGAGAAAATGGTTCATCCGTAACAACTGCTCCCCAATACGACTTCGGAGGCGGTGAAATCAGAGCCCGAAGGCAAAATCCTGGGGAGAATGGCGGCAAAGGCATTAGAAGGGTCGAACTTTTTCGTACGCTCTTCCTCGACTCCAGGCTCCATCGAAGCCGGGCGCCAACGCATCGCGCATCTGCAGCCGAGCACGGGACAGCCTGGTCTTTACGTTTGCTTCGGAGAGGCCAAGGATCTTTGCAGTTTCGTTGATACTGAGGTGCTGCACGTCCCGCAAGATCAATACCGTTCGGTACTTTTCGGAAAGAGAATCCAGGGCTTTGGTGAGCGCCTCGCGAAGTTCGCTCTGCTCCAAAGACTCAGATGGTATTTCTCGCCAATCGGCAAAGTCTTTCGGGATGTAGTCACCTTCGCCGCTCGGTTGGCTGTCGTTCAGGGACTCATACAGATGGCGCCGGTCTTTACGCAGCTTCATTTTCGCTTCATTGATGGTGATCTGGATCAGAAAATGCTGAACTTGGCTTCCTGGCGAAAGCGGGAGAGGTTCTTGAAGGCCTTCAGGACTGCCTCTTGGGCTACGTCTTCTGCATCCGCGTCATTCTTAACCAGCGACACAGCGGCGAGATAGACAGCACGCTCGTAAGGGCGGACCAGGTCGTAGAACGTCTCAAGATCGCCTCCCTTGATGCGGGCGATGAGTTCCGCTTCGCTTCCTATTTGTGACCTTCCCGCCGCTAGTGCACTGGCACCGCCCGTCCGCGAAGCCACTGTGTAAGCTGCCGCTGCGGGAGAAGCGGGCACTGGCTTAACGTCCTTCCGAGTCAGCACCGTTGTCATACCGCGCCTTCCTGCGCCAAATAGCTTTTCTGTATTCACAGCGTAAGACGGAGTGCTGTGCGAGAAGATGCAAGAAATATGCTGATCGCCGGCTGGCCTGTCTGCAGCTCAAGAGAAAGACAGGCTCGTCGGGGTCTCAAGGTTAGCCGTGCGCAAGAGTTGGAAGATCTTAGGTTGTGTATTTGCAGGGGTTCTTTTTACCGCTTCTTTTCGCGAATGCGAGCCATGACGTCTCTAACGATCGACTCTACGTTGCCGGCTGGCACGCTAAACGAATCGCTGTCCGTAACAATTCGGATCGTCTTGCGGGTACTGTCCACGATGACCTGGCAAGTCTTGCATTCGTGCAGGTGCTGTTCGAGGCGGGTGCGCAGCTCAGGATCGGCTACATCCTCCAGATAGTCCCCGAACTCGGCAAGAAAGTCAGCGCAACTGAGCATCTGGGCTCCTCTTCTCAGTGCGAATGAAATAGGGCGCGAGACTTTCCCGCAACATCAAACGTCCTCGCAACAACCGGGCTTTTAGGGCGGGAATGCTGAGCCCCAGTGCAGCCGCCGCTTCTTCAGTAGAAAACTGGTTGATATCACGCAAAAGCACGGCAATCCGATATTTATGTGGCAAACGGAGGACGCCCTGCCTCACCAAATCACTTCTCTGAGACGCGGCCAAGAGCTGCTCAGGATTCTCCGCCCAACTCTGCACCTGTCGCGGACGAAATCCCTCGTCGTCTTCGATCTCTTCGAGAGGTTCAGAAGGCTTGCGCTGACGGAGAAGCTCGGTTCCGGTATTGATGGCAATACTGGTGAGCCAAGTCGAAAACTTGGATCGTCCTTGGAACCGGCCGATATGTTCGAACGCCTTCAAAAATACTTCCTGTGTCGCATCCCGGGCATAGTTCATGTTCCCTACAATTCCTGCCAGCGTACCGAAGACTTGCCGGGAGTGCCGGCGCACCAATTCTTCGAATGCATCCGTGTCTCCATTTTGAACTCGGGCGACAAACGTAGCATCTGGATCCTCGGGAGGAGTCGCATCGGAGGTAGGACGGGCCTGCCTGGAAAACGATACAAATCTTTTGGGCCGAAGACGCGGCGCGGCGGGAAATCGGGTACGGCCCCTAACCCAGCCTGCAAAGTATTCAGGAAATTGGTCAATGCAGCCATCGCTACGGCTTCAATGACCTGAGCCTCCGTGAATCCGTGAGCTCGCAGCGGCTCCGGTTTGAACCCGGTTTCCAATCTCGCCGCGGGGCAACACAACTTGCGGACTTCATCCAACAGGGCCACATCCGCGGGCGATATTCCGGCCTGATGGTCGTCTTCGACGATCTGGTCCGCATTTTCCTCGTGTGTTCGGCGGCGAATCTTAGCACCTATTGCGTGACTGCACATTGCGAAATCGTCCGAATGCTCCACCTTGAAGGACCGGAGCCGGAACAGATCGCGATTGACCACGTTCATGCAAAGATTCCCATGGCTGACAAGGCGCTGCTGAATTTCTGCGCCAAAGCAGCCTTCAAAGATTGGACCCAATGATATCGAAGCATTACGCACCTATGGGTTCAGCGAGCAGCAGATCCTGGAGGCCATCGTAATCGTCGGTTTTGCTCAGTTTGCCAACACCGTCGCGTTCGGTCTGGGGACGGTGCCGGACTTTCACAACCGAAGAATCGCGGAAGAATTGGGGAAGGCTCGAGCTGCTAAGCAGGGGATCCAGGTCCAAGCGGTCGGCTAGCGATGAAGTACGCACCTCCTGCTTCCGCAGCGGTCAACACCGCACATCCCAGAAGTGCCAGATCCTTGATCAAAAATCCTCCGAGTTCCCCCAACAACGGAATGGCATGACTGTGATCAATTACTCCTGGTGTAGTAAACAGAAAGCTGACGGTAGTCAGAAATGTCATGATTGCTCCCACGCTGCCGAGAAAGGATACCCTGGGAGAGACTGGTCTTAATGCGATGAGTACGGCCAGTGACACTTCGACTGTGCCGATGAGACTGGAGGCCGCCCGCACGCTGAGGAACGAGTACATCCAGGACACGAACGGACTGTGCATGGTGAAAACTCGGATACCTTCCGCCTCCGCCAACGTGAATTTCTGAATACCGATCCAGAACAGAATCAGCATTAACGCGTACCGGGAGGTGTGTACGCCTAACGGTGCTAACCAGTGTGCATATCCGAATGACGATCTCGGCCTCGCTATGATCAGAGTTTGCTGCGATTGTACGAGTGAATTCATTGTTTTCCCACGTTGGTTTTCGCACGAAGTAACGAACCTCCGTGCCCGTGATTTCCATCTGATTCGGGATCGCGAAGAAAGTTACGCGTAGCATCAGCAATGACGTGTACGGAAGATGGGCTGTCAGGTGAGGTTACTGTGGACTGGCGGTGTCGTGAAAATTCAGAGGGCTGGGAGCGTCAACGTTTCTTGGATCCGCGGGCCGCGAGATGATCATTGAGCTTCTT